>Ga0214472_10006979_pt1 | contig 11838 bp, 9 predicted proteins | sample RVTome_6_FD_207662 | JGI IMG/M metagenome (GOLD analysis project Ga0214472, IMG submission 207662) | Soil microbial communities from uranium-contaminated site in the Upper Colorado River Basin, Wyoming, United States - RVT140D175 | ecosystem: Environmental > Terrestrial > Soil > Contaminated >...
GGGAGATTCGGGAAGGCGCATTTCGATCGAGGGAAACCGGCTCGCTCATCGCCGTCATCGCGACTGACGCACCCTTGATCCCGCATCAGCTCAAGAGGCTCGCGCGCCGCGCGGCACTGGGGATGGCACGAACCGGCGCGATCTCGGGAAACAGCTCTGGCGATCTTTTCATCGCCTTTTCCACCGGCAACCCGGTGCCGGCCGACGACCGCCATCCAGCCAGTATCGAGACCCTTTCCAGTGATGCCATGAGTCCTCTCTTCGAGCAGGTGATTCAGGCCACGGAGGAAGCGATCATCAACGCGCTCGTCGCCGCCGAGACAATGATCGGACGGGACGATCACCGGGTCGAAGGGCTGCCCCATGATCGCCTGCGCGAAATCCTCGTGCGCTACGGACGCCTCCCGGGCGGTCTCGCTCTGGAGGCTGCGGGAAGGACAGAAGCGCCGTAGAGTGCCTGCCAGCAGCGGCTTGATCGTGATTTGGGCAGCTTTTCTGAACTTTGGAGGATCGGTTCAAAAGCTGCTACGGGGAGGCAAATGAAGCCATTCCTTCGGTCTATCGAAGTGTGGGTGCCCTCCGCGGACCGTAGCCACCTAAGGCTGTCGGAGGGGCTCTACGGCAAATGCAGTAGCTTCGCGGAAGTGAGCAAGGACACGACTTTCGCCTTTGGCGAAGGATTGCCCGGAAAGGTTTGGGCGGAGGGCGAACCGGTCATCCTGAAGAGTATCGAGAACTCGTATTTCAAACGCTTGAGCGAGGCAAAGGAAGCCGGACTGGCAGGTGGCATCGCCGTTCCCGTGTACGCAGGCGAGTATCTCATGGCGGTCCTGGTTTTCCTGTTTGCGGGAGGAGATCGGATGCAGGCGGGTGCGGTGGAAATTTGGGCTTCCGACACGCCTGGGGAACTTGCGTTGAAGGATGGTTACTACGGCTCCTTGGACGATTTCGCCTGGATTTCGAAGCGCATCCGGTTTCAGCGGGGTAAAGGGCTTCCCGGCCAGGCGTGGATGACACGTTTGCCTGTGCTCATGGGCGAACTGGGAAACTCGGATTCCTTCCTTCGGGCGCAGGACGCCAAGCGCTCCGGCCTAACGACGGGACTGGCGCTCCCCTGCTTTTGCCCGGCCCAGAAGGACTACATTGTAACCCTGCTCTCCGCGTCCGAGTTTCCGCTCGCGCAAAGATTCGAGATCTGGGTGCCGGCGCCTGATCGGTCGCGACTCGTCTTTACGGACGGGTGTGCGTTGGAGGGACCACTCCTGAAATCGGCGTATCTGAAAAGCAGCCTTGTGAAGGGCCAGGGGGCGATCGGTCGGGCGTGGGAGCTCGGTATTCCGGTCGTCCTCGACGGCGTCATCAGTGAACCGGTGCTGGCGTCGGGCAAAACGGGCACACACCCGCCGAGCTCCATGCTGGCCATTCCCATTCTGGACATGGGCGCGCTTTCTTCGGTGGTCGCGTTTTACTTGTGATCACTTCCGGCAGATAACCCCGGGCTCTCCTGCCTCGTGATGCGGAGCGGGCTTGCTGGAGACTGAAACGTTGCGCTGCACTCCGGAGTTGGCCGGGTCGGCGTATTTCCGAACAATTGTCCGATGGAAATCGAGCGCGACGCAGTTGTGTTGGTGACTGGTGCATCGGCTGGAATCGGCGAGGCCATCGTCCGGCGACTGCACCGTCACGGGGCCCGTATCGCCTTCACGGGACGGCGAAAAGAACGGTTGCAGGATCTGGCAAACGACCTCGACCCAGGCGGTGGGCGTGTGTTGCCGCTGGCGGGAGATGTCACCCAGGCCGCTGATCGCGAGCGGTGGCTGGCTGGCGTCCTCGAACGATGGGGAAGGATCGATGCCCTGGTCAACAACGCGGGCTATGGGCAGCGCGGACCGATCGAGCGCGTGTCCGTGGATCTGATACGCCACAACTTCGAGACAAACGTCTTCTCCCTCGTGGCGCTCACGCAGCTCGTCATCCCGCACATGCGGAAGCGCGGCGGAGGGCGCATCATTCACATCGGTTCCATCTCCGGTCGCATCGCGCGGCCGTTCTCCTCGATCTACGACGCCACCAAGCACGCGCTCAATGCGTTGAGCGATGGCATGCGTGGCGAGCTCAGACCCTTCGGCATCGACGTCGTGGTGATCGAGCCGGGCATGATTCTTACGGAGTTCGTGAGCGCGGCCAATGATGCCTCGTCGGATTTTCTGGGTGATCCCGGCCTCTATGCCAGCCGCATGAAGGCTTTCGAGCGTGGCTTCGAGCGCGTCCGACGCATCGCGGGAAAACCGGACGACATCGCACGTCTCGTCGAACGGGCGCTCTTCGCGCGCCGCCCCCGCACGCGCTATGCCGGGCCGTTGCACGCGAAGCTGGCCCTCCTCCTGCGCTGGCTCTCGCCAGACCGGGTCTTCGATTTTCTCTTTCGGGACTAGCGGATGGCGCCTCGATCGTTCACCCCGTGCGACACTTGTGGGCACAGTCCACCCGGATGTAACGTACGCGACATGCCAGTAGCCCCTGGCGTCCGGTCCCCCGGCAGCGGACGGCTGACGCTTCATCCTCCGCGACGCAGGAGCCAGAAACATGTCGCGTACGTTACAGATTTATGGCCTGGAATGATGCGCGCGGCAGGAAAAGGGGCAGTCGGGAATGTGGGGTGCGAATTCTTGAATCCTTTTCACCGTCGCGCGGCGTATCGCTTGGAGTTTCATGAGAATCGCGCGCCTAACTTTGTTCGGAATTTGTTCCGCGTCCGGGCTGCTGCTTGCCGGACGGGCCGGTGGCCTGGCCGGGATGATGGGCGGTAACGGGGCTGCGGTGGCGACCGCGCCTGGCGTTCGCTCATTCGTGCAAAACGGTGAACCATCGATCCTTCCGAAGGCCCCGATGTCCCAGTTGCGGTCGAAGCTCCCATTCCGCTGGAGGGCACCCACTGGGTCGTGGTGATGCTTATGGACGACCCTGCGAACAATGTCGTGTGGATCCCGAATCAATCTGGTATCAGCCATAGGCCGCGGCCTTTCGGGTCGCGGGATCGCCTTGCTGGAGGTCCGTGCGATCGAGTGCGATCACTGGCGCGGAAGAACTGACGTGACCGACGACCCCGCAACCATCCGCAATGCTGACGATCTGCTTGATGCCGATTGCCTGGCGCGGGTTGCACGCAGAGAGGTCGCAGCCCTCCGGGAGTTCTATGACCGCCATGCCGGCAGGGTCTTTGCCTTCGCACAACGCATCCTTTCCGATGCGCACGAGGCCGAGGAGGTTACACAGGATGTTTTCGTGCGGGTTTGGCAAAAGGCCGGTGACTTCGATCCGCGGAGGGCATCGGCTTGGGCTTGGGTGGTGATCATGACGCGCAGTCTTTGCCTGGATCGGCTCCGCCGTCGCCGGCGCCGGCCGGACCTGGCGGCCAACCGTGGGAAGTGGCATCCAGAGTCCGCCGATCACGCTGCGGCTGGTTCCTACGATCCACATCACGGAGGCGAGCCTGCCGGCAGTGACGTGGGAGCGTTGCTCCGACTTCTCCGACCTGCTGAGCGTGCTTGCGTTGCGCACATTTTCTTCGACGGGCTCACGCAGGCGGAGACCGCGCAGCGAACGGGCCTCCCGCTCGGAACAGTCAAGACACATTTGCGGCGCGGCTTGCTGCGCCTGCGCCAGTTTCTTACCCGCCATGATTCCTGAATCGTTGCTCGAAATCCTCCCGCTTTACGTTCTCGGCGAGCTCGATGAATCGGAGCGTGCCACGTTCGAGGTGCATCTCTCGCGCTCGCCGGAGCTTCAGCAGGAGGTGCGCAATTGTGCCGACACTTTTGCCATGCTCGCCGTGGATCCCGGTGCGAGGCGCAGTCTTCCCGCGCATCTCTGGGCGGGAGTCGAGCAGCGTTTGGCGTTTTCCGCGGCCGGAGTTGCGCCTGCGGCTTTCCCCGCACCGGCGCCTGGTTCGCCCCATGAAGTTCCCGCGTCTTGGTTGCGCTGGGCATGGCCCGCGGCTGCCGCCCTGTTCTTCGCACTCAATCTCGCGCAATGGTTCTGGCCGTCCGCCGGGGAGGTGGCGCCGGGTGACCGCGGTGTTGTTGCCTCGGACGACGGGACGGGTCCGTCGGGCCTGGCCGGGGGGGGAGGAGGCGAACGCCCGGGCAACGGGGGGGACGTGCGGACTGTCCGTAGTGACAATATGGACACGGCGGCCGGATCCGACCGCGGCCGCATCGCTCCCGCCTTGGCTGCGGACGACGCCATCGAGGCGCGTGCCCGCGAGCAAGGGCTGTCGAAGGATTATCGCAGGCTGGCCGGCGACTACGAGGCGCTCGCCAATGCTGTTGTCCACCTGGTCGAAGCCGGTCTGTTCGATCCGTCGCAGACGGGCAATCAGGCACTCGAGCTGCGCAGCCGCAGCACGGGAGTCGATGCGGGCACTTCGGTGGGACTCTGGGACCGGGCCCGCGAACTCGTGTCCGATGGTGGGCTGGCGCTCGTGCCCGACCGCTGGCGCCTCGGCTCAACCGGATTCGACCCGGGCGTGACGGGCGATCCCGGCGCCGGTGGGCAAGCTGCGCCGTTCGCCATGGCGGTCCTGAATCCTGGACGAGGCCTGGGCTATCTCGATCTCTACAATCTTCCTCTTCTTCCTGCGGACGGCAGCATGCAGCTCTGGTTGCAGAATGCCGAAGGAGGTGGTTACACATCGGTCGGCGAGGTGCCCCCAGTCCTCGCGGGAGGGGCGGGGGGATTGGTGTTCCGCATTCCCGCGGAGGCTGAGGGGCCGATTCGCGTGATTGTGACGATCGAACGCGGTCCCGTTCCGGCGCAGCCGACAGGCCCCGTCGTGATTGAAGGACCGTAGCGACGTGCCGGGGACAAAGCCAACCATGCCATGTTCGGCGGGTTCGAGCGCGGGGTTCTCGATCCGCTCCGGGATATGCTCGCGGAACAGTCGGCTGCGAGGGCCTAGCTGCCGGCGTCAGTCTCGAGTTGGAGAAGTGCGAAGGTGCGATCAGACATCCGGAGGGGCATTGAGCACACGACATACTGATGACACCCGATGCCGATGCACTCGCCGCAGGTAAATTCCAGCTTGGGCCGGGTGTTTTGATCGCGCAGTTCGAGAAGGTCTGGACGACTCTTGCTGAATCCCCACACGTTGCGCCGCCTCCGGGTGCGCGCGGGTGTGCGCGGATTCTTCGAATGACTGCTGGACTTGGGACCGATGCGCACTTGCAAGTGGTAGACCTTGTCGATCGTCACCGTCTGAAAGAACCGCAGGAACATGTCGTTGGCGTAGACCACGTTTCCGGATTCATTGACGATCACGCGTGGGGACTGCGACGACTCTACGAGTGCCGCGGCCATCCGATTGGCGCGGATGATGATGTGGTCGGCAAGGGCTTCACGCGCCAGCTCCGGTCGAGAGGCGACCAGGCACAACGAGCTGTTTGAGTTTCGCGATTCCTTCGGATCCATTGGCAGCCTGAGAATTCAGGGCGGGGCTTGGGAAGCCTGCCGCGTGCCAACGATAGCGCCACATGCGCACTTGATTCAAGCCCTTCGATCGACACATGCGCTGGTGAGGACCATTTCAGGCTTCTGGCGAAGCGGGCGACGCATGCATGTAGGCGGCTCGCAGCGGTGCGAAGCGCCCATCTCTCGGCTCTGTTCACGTATCACGGGCGCGGCCGGCACGAACGGATGCGGGGTGCCCGGTGCGGCGCCCGCGTTCACGTCGGCGCCAGTCTGCCGCGGCGCTGGGCTTCGAGTCGTCGATACGTGATGATCGAGAAACAAAGCTCGATCCGGTGCGGGGGCGGCTGCCGGCACACCCCGGCCGGCCTGTTCGATCCCGCCTCACGCCCCGGCGTGGCCCGAGTGTCAAGAGTCAATCAATGACCCCTTACGGGGCGACCACCCCTTACGGGGCGACGACGTAGAGCTCGACCAGGGCCACACCGGTGGAGCCGCCCTTCCCCGCGACCTGGACGGTGTAGGCCCCGGGCATGAGCGCGATGAGAAAGGCCGAGTCGGCCAGGCCGTCGCCCAGCGCGAAGGCTCCCGCAGCTGTCGTGGCGGCGACGAGAGCCGGTTGATTGGGCGCCTGCTGCCAGTCGTCGTTCTGGGCCACCTGGGTTTCGCGGAAGATAGTCATCACCGGATCGGAAAGCACGCCCGGGACGTTGAAGGGGGGCGCGCCGAGCGTCGGCCCGACGCCGCGAATCAAGAGCGTCATCGCCACATTGCCCTCGACGACGAAGCCGGGGATGAGGATGTCGCCCCCGGTCCCGACCTGCGCGCGGGCGGAAAGATTCACCAGCCGGCTCGAGCTTTCGCCGCCATCGTTGTCGTAGACTTCCACCAGCGCGACTCCGGTCGTATTCCCCACGCCGGAAGTCCGCACCGTGTAGGCGCCCACTCCGAGCGAAATCAGCACTGCGGCATCCTTGTCGGAGCCTTCGAGCGAAAAGGCGCCCGCGACCACCGCGGCAGCTTCAACCGCATCTGGATCCGGTGCCAGCACCCAGTCGTCGTTGACCTCGACCACGTTTCCTCCCTCCAGCAGCATGGTCGGATCGGCAAGCACTCCGGCGACATTGAATGGGGGCATCCCCAGCCGCGGCCCGACGGCGCGAACCAGCAGCGTTTTCGAGGCCGAGCCGGATACCACAAAACCGGGAATGAGGATATCGCCGCCGGTGCCGACGAGCGCGCGCGCGGACAGGTTCACCAGACGGGCGCTACCCTCTGCAACGACCGTCAGGTTCGCTCCGTCGCTTGTCACGCTCCCGCCCGGGTTGGTGACGACGCACGAATAACTACCCTGGGAGGCGGCCTGGACATCACTCAGGAAGAGCGTCGAACCCGTTTCGCCGGCGAGGTCGGCACCGTCCTTGCGCCATTGGTAGGTGGGCCCCCCGCCGGTTGCGAGAACCGAGAAGAACGCGCCCGAACCCACGCGCGCGGTCATGTCGGTAGGTTGCGCCTCGAACGTCGGGGCAGCCGGCGGGATCACGGTGAGCGTCGCCGCGTTGCTGGTCACGGTCCCGGCTGTATTGGTGGCGACACAATCGTAGCTGCCAGCCGAGTCCAGCGTGAGATTCTCCAGGACCAGTGAGGTGCCCGTCTCGCCCGGGATCGCCTGTCCGCCCTTTCGCCATTGCAGCGTGGGCGCCGGACTGCCGCTGACCGCGACAGTGAAGGTGACATCAGCACCGAACGCGACAGTGGCCGACTGCGGATGCTGGGTGAAGGCGGGCGGGGCGTCTTCCGGCGGAGTCGAGCGGGTGTAGGCGAAGCCTCCGCCCGTTCTCTGCGTCCAACTGGTGAACCTGATGTCGATGTAGATGTCCTCGGTGATCAGGTGGAGCACGGCGTCCCTGTTGACAGTGGTGGGGGGCCCTCCGGAGGGATTGCCACCATGCCAGCTCAGCCAGGTGCGGAACGTGAGACCATCGAGATTGCCCGTCGTGCCAAACGCCCATTCTGTTCCGGCCGGGGAGGTACTCGTGTATCCGCTCTCCTGGGCGATATTGAATATCCCCTGAGTATTGGCCCGGGTCAGCCTGACCGTGTCCGTGATTCGGTCCTGGTTTTGAGCCTGGGTGGCGCTGGTCCCGTTGGCCTTCGTGAACGTGATTCGCGGCCCGTTCCAAATGGTGCGGGCTTGCAGGTGCGAGGGGAACAGCAAACCAAAGCCAACGGACAGGAGCAGGAATCGAAATGGCCATTTCATCTTGGTAAAATTACCTCGCGTGGAAGACGGGCAGGGGCGCAGTGGAATTCCCACCGGCTGTTCGGGTGAGTCGAAGGTTTAGACCAGCAGCCCGGATGTTTATTCCCGCCCGCTCCTGCCGGCGACTTTGCTTTCTTGCGGCCAGCGGACGTTTCATGCGGCTGGCTCGAGTTTTCAGGGAATATCTCGGCCCTTGCTGATTCCAAGCGGTGAGTGCCCAACGATTTCCGGTCATGTCGCGATCGCATTCCCAAACTTCCGAAAGGGGATTCCTGGCTCAGTCCCCATCAATTCTCATTTTAAGAAGTCTCTGCAAAGTGGCCGTCCTTTTCATGACGGTTACGCCGACTTTCGGGCAACCCGGCGACGAGGACTTGGGCGACGACCGGCCCGAGACCTGGGCCATGCAATTCTTCACCTCGCTCGCCCTGCCGACAGGCTTCGGGCCGGCCGAGAAACTCCACCCGTGGAAGGCGCTCGTGGCGCTCGACGTGGTGCAGATTCCCTGGCTTTCCGAGGAGGAGCGACGGGTCGGTTTCAATGGAACCAAGGTCGAGGACCTCAACCACGCGCCAGTCGTCGCGCGCCCGAATCTCACCATCGGTCTGCCGGGCGACTGGACGGTCAGTTTTGCCTACGTTCCCCCGGTCCGGGCTTTCGACCTCCGAACGGACCTTTACGGCATGTCCGTTCAGAAATCGTTTCTGAGAGATGGCCCGTGGCAGGCGGGGCTCCGCGCCTTTGCCCAATATGCCCGGGTTCGCGGAACGTTCACCTGCACCCGGGAGGCGGTCGAAGCAGGTGACGATCCCGTGGGTAATCCCTTCGGTTGTGAGGCCTGTTCAAACGACACCGTTCGCATGCGGGTCGCGGGGCTTGAGGTCGCCCTGGCCTACCGCCTGGAGCGCTTTCATCGCCTGACTCCCTTCGCCACGGCTTCCTGGCAGAACATGGACATGGACTTTGAAGTCGATGCCTTGCGTTCGGGATCCCGCGACCACCGTTACCTGAAGGCGGAGACGCAGTCCTGGATTTTTTCAGCGGGTGCGCGGCTGCCCATCGGAACTCGTTGGACATTCGCCGCCGCGGTCCTGCACGCCCCCATCGACGTGCTGCGCCCCGGTCAGGGGAAACCGCGTGACGAAGGCGTGACCACGTTGAGCACGCAGCTCTCCTGCTTCTTTTGAACTTACTCCCGATCCGCTCCTGAAATGCGCCGGCCCGCCACACCCTGCTCTCGCAAGCTCCGAACTGCTTCGCTATCTGTCACGACCTTCAGTGTGTGGTGGGCCGCCTGTTTCTTGCTGGCCTCGTTCCCGTTCCTGGACCCCGGCCTGACGGCACCGGCAGTGGAAGTTCGACTGGTGCCCGGCGAATCGGTTCTGGCGGCGAGGGTCGAGGCGACCGCCCACAGTTTCGAGGCCAGGGTGACGCGGTTTGAGTGCGCGTTTTCCATGGATCAGGCGACTGGATTGCCGACCGATGGACGCCTCCAGTTCGACTTCGAGGACGTGAGGACTGGAAACGAGACCCGCGATCAGGAAATGCTGCAATGGCTGGACCATGCGAGTCACCCCGAGGCCGAGGCCAGCCTTCTTTCCGTGGAGTCCGCGTCGACCGGGGTTTTGGCCCGCTGCCGGCTGCGCATGCACGGGCAGGAAAACGAAGTCGTCATTCCCCTGAGGATCGCAGGGCAGGAGGGTGGGTGGTTGATCGAGGGTGAGGCAACCATCGATCACCGCCTCTGGGGACTTCCGAAGATCAGGAGGTTCCTCTTCCTGAGCGTCGATCCCCTTCTAAGAGTCCACTTTCGCCTTCACTTTCAGCCGGTGATGCCTTCGCAGGCGCAGTAACCATTGACGCTTTTTCTGGCAGCAAGGCGTCGCGTGTGCCCGTCGGAACGTTCAGCCCCGCGGGGCGGGCGGGTTTTCCTGGGGAACTTCGATCACATGCTCGTGATTGCGGATATGATCCGGGCAATAACACGAGTCATCCGCGCACTTTGAGCAGTAGCGGAAGTCCATCTCCGGATGCGCGTTGCTATCCTTGCCACAGACCTTGCAGCGGTGCAGCGCGGCGTCTTCCTCCCGCGTATGCCGGCGGTGCGGCTCGTGACCCATCCTGCGGTGGTGGTGCCGGACGGTCAGCCAGATGTCGCGCGAGAAGAAGAGGAGAAAGTTTCCGGTGGATGCGAGCACCCCGAGACGGGCGGACCAGTCGCCGAACAGGAGGGTGTAGCCGTAGAAAACCCAGGTGATGAGGGCGAGCCACTTGATCTTGACCGGGAGCACGAAGAAAAGCGCCAGTTCGAAGTTCGGTGCAAACCACGCGAAGGCGAGGAACACCGAGCCAGCGATGAACCCGTTCGAGGCGATCGAGCTGGGTGCGAGAAAACCCGCTCCGACCGTCAGCGCCCATCCGACAAGCAGGTAGAGATTGTATTTTCCGGCGCCCCAGTTCGACTCGAGCGCGCTGCCCATCATCCAGAACAGATACCAGGCGAACGCGATGAACACGGGATGAGCTGCCGGCGGCACGAGCACGAACGTGAACACCCGCCACCACTCGCCTGCGAGGACGTTTGCCGGGATGAGCCAGAGCGGGTAGGAAGACCTTCCGCCGACAAATTCCATCCCAAAGACAGCTACCTGGCCGATCACGAGATAGAGCGAGATGTTCGGAATGGCGAAGGACTCGAGAAGGTGGAGAAAACGTCGGAATCGACTCATGCGGCAGAAAGGAAGCCGCCATCTTGGAAGCGCGCCGGCTGCTTTGACAAAGGTTTCTTGGCTCGATGTCTGACGTCGTGCAATGCGCCGTTCAGTCTGTATCGTATTTCTCCCACCACTGAACCGGCGGGGGTTCCGGTGTATTCGGCACTTCCCACATGCCTGCCCCGGGAAGAACGCGAAAGAGGACTAGAGCCTGGCCCGCCTCGACCCGCGCTATCTCGGAAAAATATGGTGGACCGGGAACTGGAGAAAGGTCCAGGGGCGAACTCGTTCCGTCTGCGCGAAGGTACCGCTCGTTGACAAGAAGATCGTCCCCGGGAAGGATTACTCCTGCGGCAACGGCCGCGTAAAGATCGTGGGCGGAGCGAAAATAGGGCAGGGGAGCTCCGAATGCGTAGAGCATCGGGGCGCGGGGCCAAAGATACGTGAACAATCGCCCCGGCGCCTTGGCGCGCACCGCCTGCAGGTCTGCAAAACCGCGCCTGCCGCCAATGTCGTCGTTCCGATCGAGCAGGGGCAGCATCAACACCGCCGAACTGAACACGATCAGCATGCCCGCGCTGTACCGGCCCAGCCATTTTTGGATTCGTGCCGCGTAATCGGACCAGCGGATGAAGACTGCGAGAAGCACCAGCAGCACGATGGCCGGGGCGGCCGGAAGGAGATACTTGCTTTGTTTTGCGGCAGACAGGCTGAAGAAAATCACCGGCAACAGGGCGGCCATGCCGATGTATCGCCAGACGAATCGATGCCGTTGACGCCACGCCAGGATCGATGCGTAGGGCAGCAGGAGGCCGTAAGGGAAGAAGTCGTAGGATATCGTCTTGATATAATACCATGGCGGCTCGAGGTGATTGAACCCCACCGTGAAACGGGTGAAGTTTTGATCGACTAGCGCAGCCCGGCAAAAATCCCATCCGTGCGCGAGGCCCGCCGCGACATACCAGGAGCCGCCAACCGTCAAGACCAGACTCAGGCCGCGCGCCGGGCAGAGTGCGACGACTCGGTGAATAATTCCGACAACTCGAGAGCCCGGCTCCAGAAGCGTGCCCGCAAGGAGGATCTCGCCCGCCACCGGGATTCCGGCGAGAATCAGACCGACCGGCCCCTTGGCGGCAACCGCCAGCAACGTTCCAAGCCAGAATCCCCATGGAAAGCCGGCCCGGCCGTCGATGCGCGCCGATTCGTGGTCGATATATCCATTCAGGGCCAGCAACACGCCGAGCGCGAGAATCGAGTCCGTTTGGGCGATGTTAAATTGTGCCAGCGAGATCGGAAGGGCCGCACCCGCTAAAGGCAGCACCCAGGAGGGCCACGACGGCTGGACACGGCGCTGCAGACCAGCGAGGGCGGCGATCCAGAAAAGAAAGGCGATCG
>Ga0214472_10006980_pt1 | contig 11837 bp, 10 predicted proteins | sample RVTome_6_FD_207662 | JGI IMG/M metagenome (GOLD analysis project Ga0214472, IMG submission 207662) | Soil microbial communities from uranium-contaminated site in the Upper Colorado River Basin, Wyoming, United States - RVT140D175 | ecosystem: Environmental > Terrestrial > Soil > Contaminated >...
GGCTCGCGAACAGCGCAATGCCGATGGTGATGGCGGTCACGAACGTGGTCTCGAAGCCGACGGCGGTGCCGCTGATGATGTTCGTGGCCGGGCCGGTCTTCGACGCCTCCGCGATCTCGCGGACCGGGCGGAACGTGCCGGCCGTGTAGTACTGGGTGATGTAGACGAAGGCGACGCTCGTCGCGAGGCCGACCACGCCGGCCCCGAAGAAGTAGATCCAGACCGGCAGCCCGCTCGGCGCGTCGCCGTTGGTCTGCATCATCACGTTCGTGGTGAACGCGAGGGCGGCCACCGAGAGGCCGGTCGTGACCCAGTAACCGCGGTTGAGGATGTTCATCGGGTTCTCGTCCTCGCGCCCGCGGATGAAGAACATCGCGACCATCGTGGCGAACAGGCCGAAGCCGCGGACGACGAGCGGGAAGAAGATCCATGCCTCCGGATTGGGCCAGCCGGCCGAGACCGCGATGGCATACACGCCGACGCCGAGGATCATCGCCCCGATGTTCTCGGCCGCGGTCGATTCGAACAGGTCCGCCCCGCGGCCGGCGCAGTCGCCGACGTTGTCGCCGACGAGATCCGCCACGACACCGGCGTTGCGCGGATCGTCCTCCGGGATGCCGGCCTCGACCTTGCCGACGAGGTCCGACCCGACGTCCGCGGCCTTCGTGTAGATGCCGCCGCCGAGCTGCGCGAACAGCGCGACGAACGAGGCGCCGAAGCCGAAGCCGACGATGAGGAACGGAGCCTGGTCGACGGTCTCGGCGTTGAGCCCACCGAACGCGGCGAAGATGCCCCACACCCCGAGCAGCGACAAGGCGACGACGAGGAAGCCGGATACGGCGCCGCCGCGCATCGCGACCTGGACGGCCTCGACGAGGCTACGCCGCGCCGCCGCCGCGGTGCGCACGTTCGAGCGCACGCTGATGAACATGCCGATGATGCCCGACGCCATCGAGCACGCCGCCCCGACGAGGAAGGCGACCCCGGTCCGCCAGCCGAGATCGAAGCCGAAGATGTCCGTGTCAGCGACGTCGGCCGTCTCGAAGACGGTGATGACGATCGTGATGACGACGGCACCGACGATGGCGAGCAGGCCGATCGTCGAGTACTGCCGGCGGATGAAGGCAACCGCGCCCTCGAAGATCGTGCCGGCGACGTCCTGCATCTCCTTCGTTCCCTGGTCGCGGGAGAGGACATCCCGCGCGAGGTAGAGGGCGAACAGGATCGCGGCCAGACCGGCAACCGGGATGATCAGCTGGAGAAGGTCGGCATCCATCAGGGTCGTGCGGGTCCTCCGTCAGGGCGGTTGCCACGCCGGCGCGGGCGCGCGCCGCCGCGGGTGGGTCTCCGGGGAGAAGGTCTGGACGATCCCGCTTACAGGCGAGACTGGAACCTTTCAGGCCGTCGCGGAGTGTATCAACGCGCGCGCAGACGGGTCAAACCGCATCGGCCGCCCGGAATATGCAGGTGGGGCGGGCACGGGGTGCACACCCTATACTGCCGGACTTGTGAGTCAACGCCCTGCGCTCGGCTGTCTGTTCGAGATCGTCGAGACCCTCGTCCTGACGCTCATCATCTTCCTCGTCATCCAGAACTTCGTCGCCCAGCCCTACCAAGTCAAGCAGCAGTCGATGGAGCGGACGCTCGAACCGGGCCAGTACGTGCTCGTCGACAAGCTGACGCCGCGCTGGGACGCGTACGACCGGGGAGACGTGATCGTCTTCTCGCCCCCGAGCGACTGGGCCACGGACGACGGGACCCCGTTCATCAAGCGGATCATCGGCGTCGGCGGCGACGACGTCGAGGTCCGCGACGACGGGTTCGTGTACATCAACGGGACGCAGATCGAGGAGCCGTACGTCTACGAGGTGGACGGGGGCCCGCAGCCGACGACGACCTCGCCCGGCCAGGATCACTGGGTCATTCCGGACGGGGAGCTGTTCGTGATGGGCGACCATCGCTCGAGCTCGGCGGATTCGCGCGCCTTCGGGCCCATCCCGGTCGACGCGGTGATCGGTCGGGCGTGGCTGCGCTACTGGCCGTTCGACACGTTTGGGATCCTCGAGACGCCCACCCACCCGGAGCTTCAGACCTCCCTGCCGTGAGCCCCGCCCTTGCGGTGATCGGCGTCGCCGTCCTCGCGGGCGCGGTCGTCGCGGTCGCCGCGCACGAGGGCAGACCGGCGATCCTCGGGTTGATCCTTGCCCTCATCGCGGCACCGCTCGTCGCGGCACCACTTCCGCCGGTCCTCCCGCTCACGGCCCGCCTCGTGGCGGCGATCCTCGTGGGGTACGTCCTGTGGATCGCGATGCGAAGCGCCCCGGCCCACGGCCGGACACGGGGGTCTCGCCTCGGCTGGCCGGTCGAGGCACTCGTCGCCGGAGCGGCCGCGACGGTCGGCTTCGGCCTCGGCGGTGCGGGCGCCGGCGGCAATCCGGAGGCGATGTCTGTCGGGCTCGCGCTGACCGCGCTGGCGATCCCCCCGCTCGTGCGTGGCGACGCGCTCCAGGTCGGGATCGGGACGGCCCTCCTCGTCACGGCCGTCGAGGTCCTGCGGGTGGGACTGGCCGGCCCGGCGTCACCCCTCGAGCACCTCGCGGCGAGCGCCGTGCTCGCCGCGATCGGCGCGGCGGTGGCGCTCCTCGTCGACGCGTCGATTGCGACCGGTGGATCGCTCGAGGTCGCCGACCGCCGCCCGGGTGGTGCGCGTCCGGCCGACGAGGGCGTCGAGCCGGTCCGGCCGTGGTATCGACCGCGGCTCAGGCGGTGAGCCTCCTGCCCGTCCTCGCCATCACCGTCGGCGGAGGGGCGATCGCGCTGCTCGTCCGGCGGGAGGAACGCGCCGCGACCGCCGTCGCCGTGGTCGCCCTCCTCGCGACGCTCGCCGCCCTGGCGATCGTGCGCCCGGGCGATGCGGCCCCGATCGGGGGCGTGACCGTCGTGGCAACCGACTACGGTCGCGTCTTCCTCGCTCTCGGAACGCTGGCCGGACTCGGCGTGACGATCATCGGCGCTGCGGCCGGGATGCCGCGCGACCTGCCGGCCGCGACGCTCCTCGGGCTCGGCGCGGCCACCCTCGCGCTCGCCTCGAGCGATCCGATCGTGGCCGTCCTCGCCGCCGCGGGCGGTTCATTCGTCGCGGTGCTCGTCACCCTCGCCCCGCCCCGATCGGCCGGGACGACGGGCACCGCCGCCCATCACCTCCGCGCGGTCGCGATCGCGACCGCCATCGCGCTGCTCGCGGCAGCCTGGCTGTCGCGTCCGACGGGTGTCGTGGCGGCCGAACCGGAAGCCGCCGGCCTCGCGCTGCTCGCCCTGGCGACGGCCGTCGCGCTGCGCTGGGCGGCGATCCCGTTCCACCGCTGGGCCGCGCGCGTCGCGGTGGTGGTCCCCGAGCTCGCGGTTCCGGCGGTGATCCTGTGGGGGGCGAGCGTTCTCGCGCTCGTGATCCTGGGCCTGGCCGAAACGTCGCTGGCGGTCACCGGGGCGCCGCTTGCCGCCGAGCGCGCGGTCATCGTCACGGTCGGCGTCGGAGCACTCCTGCTCGGCGTCGCCGCGGCCTATCTTCACGACGACCTCGGACACATCCTCACGTACGCGATCGTGGCCGACGCCGGGATCGTGCTGCTCGCGCTCGGTGCCCTCGACGCGAACGCCTGGGCACCGGTCCGCCTGTGGCTGCTTGGTACCGTCGTGACCCGGACCGCGTTCGGTGCCTGGGCGGCGGCGATCCGGGCGGCGTTCGGGGCGCGCCGGTTGCGCGACCTCGGCGGATGGGCGCGGCGGGCGCCGCTCCTCGCCGGCGCCCTCCTCGCGATCGCGGTCGCGACGGTCGGCTGGCCGGGGCTCGCCGTCTTCGACGCACGCGGGGACGTCGTGGCGGCGGCGACCGAGACCCCGCTCACCGCCATCGTGCTGATCGGTACCCTCGGGCACATCGGGTACTTCGCGAGGATCGCCGGGGCGGGCATCGGGCGACGCAGTGCCGCCGTCGCCGGCGGGCTCGACGCGTGGCCGCGCTGGCCCGTCCGCGGGGCGTCGATCCGGCCCGCCGACGCGTCGCGCATCTGGCGCGCGAACCGGGGCCCAGTGGCGTCGTTCGTCGTCGTGCTCCTGGCCGGCCTGGCCGTGCTCGTGGCGGCCGGCGGACTGGGCGGCCCGCGCGCGGCGATCGGTGGCCTGCCGAGACCGACGCCATCGGCCACGCCGAGCCCGTCGATCGCCCCGACCGTGAGCCCGAGCCCGCCGCGTACTCGAACGCCCATCCCCACCTCGAGTCCGAGTCCGACCGCGTCGGGATCGGTCGAGCCGTCGGGATCGGTCGACCCGTCGGGATCGGTCGACCCGTCGGGATCGGTCAGTCCGTCTCCCTGACCTGCGGTCGAAGCCGCCGATCGTCGCGGATCACTCGGGCGGGGCGAGCACCCAGCGATCGACGTCGCGCTCGTAGTCGACGAGCTCCGTTGCGTCGAACCAGAGCCCAACCTCCGCGGCCGCCGTCTCTGGCCCGTCCGACGCGTGGACGATGTTCTGCGCCGTCTCGAGGGCGAAGTCGCCGCGGATCGACCCCGGTGCCGCCTCGTGCGGCCGGGTCGCCCCGTTCATCGCCCGCACCACGCCGATCGCGTTCGGCCCCTCGAGGACAGCAGCCACGAGCGGGCCGCTCGTGATGAACTCGACGAGGCCGGCGAAGAACGGCTTCTCGCGATGGACGGCGTAGTGGCGCTCCGCGAGCTCACGGGAGACTCGCATGAGCTTGAGGCCGATGAGCTTGAGGCCGCGCTCCTCGTAGCGCGCGACGATGCGCCCCACGAGCAGGCGCTGCACACCGTCCGGCTTGATGAGGACGAGGGTCCGTTCGGTCACGATGCACCCGTGCTGGATGGATGGGATTGAGGACCGAACGATAGCGCCCGCGGGGTCATCGGGGTGGTCGCCTGCCGTCCTGATCGATCAGTTACGCGCGGCGGCAGCGGCCTCCGCCCACGCTCGGCGCGCCTCGGACTCGTGGCCGAGGGCACTGAGGGCGTCGCCGCGGACGAGGTCCAGCCCGGGCGACCGATGGGTCGCCGCCGCCTCGAGCACCGCCGGTGCGAGCAGCGGCGACAGGCGCAGGGCGACGGCGAGCTGGATCGCCGCCCCGGCCAGATCACCGGTCTCGACGGCCGCCCGCCCAGCCTCCAACGCGGCGTCGGCGGTCGATGCGGGCGCGAACGGTGCGATCGGGCCCAGGCCCAGCGTCGGGCGATCGGTGGTCGCCATGCCGTCGGGAGACGGTGCGTCCACGGAGAGACCGTGGCGGTGCGGGCGATGGGAGCCACCCGAGTCGTCGGATTCGGTCGCGTCGTCGGAGTCGTCAGACCGCTCATCCTCGACTCGCACGGAGGGCCAGATGGGACTGCGGGGCATCCCGGCGAAGACCGGGTCGAGCTGCCGCCCTGCCTGCTCGAGCGCGCGGCCGGCCAGGCTCCGCGCCTCACCCGGACGCCCAAGGGCGGCTGTCGCCTCGGCCGCCACGACGAGGGCCACGAGGGCGTCGCCACCGGAAGCGAGGTGCGCCTGAGCGGCGTCGCCGGCGCCGGCGAGGTCACCGGTCCGCCAGCGTGCCTCGGCCAGGTCGGCCAGGCCCTCGAAGTCGAGCGCACCGGCTCCGGCGAGCGCCTCCAGCTCCGCGCGGGCGAGCCCGAGACTGCCAGTTCGGAGATGGAGCCGGGCGAGCACGAGATCGAGATCGCGCTCCGGCGCGGCGGTCATCGGTCGCCGCCTCCCGGCAGCCGCAGGTGCCGATCGAGCCCGCGCAGATGGCGCGCGCGCGCGACGACGGCGAGGCGCAGCGCGTCGTCGTGGAACAGGTCGCCGGCGAGACGGCGGACCGAGTCCGCGTCGACGGCGGCGATTGCCGCGAGGGCCTCGTCGAGCGTGAGCACCCGGTCGTGGAGCGCTTCCTGGCCACCGATCCAGGACGCGAGGTGGCGCGTGTCGTCCATGCGCAGTTCCAGTCCGCCCGCGAGGTACGTCTTCGCCCGCTCGAGCTCGTCATCCGGAACCCGCTCGTCGCGCAGCCTGGCCAGCTCGACGAGGATCGCGTCGATGGCGGCCGGCAGCTGCTCCGGATCCACGCCGGCACTGATCTCGAGGACGCCCGAGTCGGCGTACTCGACGAGGCCGGACGAGACGTCGTAGGCGAGGCCGAGCTGCTCGCGCACGGACTGGAACAGGCGGCTGCTCATTCCGTCACCGAGGACGGCGTTGAGGACCGCCAGCGTCCATGCGTCGGGATGATCGCGCCGAAGTGCCGGAACTCCGAGCCCCAGCTGCGCCTGCGTCGTGTCGCGTCGGCCGACGAGGACCCGCGGCCCGGCCGGCAGCACGGGGGCCGCCGCGTAGCCCGGCAGGGCGCCGTTCCCGGTGCCGAAGGCGGTGGATGCGAGATCGACGATCTCGCCGTGATCGATGTCGCCGGCGACCGCGACGACCGTATTGGCGGGCCGGTACATCGCCCGCCAGAAGTCGCGAATGGCCGCCTCCGGCAACGCGCGGATGCCGGCCTCGTCGCCACAGATCTCGCGTCCCAGCGGGCCGTCGCCGAACATCGCCTGCTGGAACAGCATCTGGCAGTACTCGGCGGGGTCGTCGAGATACGAACGGATCTCCTCGACGATGACGGTTCGCTCATGGTCGATCTCGCCGGAGTCGAGGATCGGGCGGACGATCAGCTCGCCGAGGACCTCCATCGCCCGGCCCGCCTGGCGCCGCGGGACACGCACCCAGTAGACGGTCGACTCACGATCCGTCGCCGCATTGAACGAGCCGCCGACGCCCTCGATCGCCTCGGAGATCGCCCGCGTGTTCGGGAACGCGGCGGTGCCCTTGAAGGTGAGGTGCTCCATGAAGTGGGCCACGCCCACCTCGCCCGGGCCCTCGAGCCGCGAGCCGGCCAGCACATACGCGGCCATCGACACGGACCGCGCGCCCGCGTGCCGGGCAGTGATCACGCGCGGTCCGGCGGGCAGGGCGGTCCGGTCGAACATCGCCCGCGATGGTAGTCGATCAACCGGCCGGCGGCCCGCCGGGCACGCCGGCCGGTGCGTTGGCTGCGGACGCGACCTCGTTGCGGACGCGACCTAGATGTACCCGTTGATCCAGTTCTGGAGGAAGTAGACGCCGAAGGCGACCGCGACCGCCCACAGCAGTGGGTGGATCTCGGTCAACTTGCCGCGCACGACCTTGACGACGACGAAGGTCACGAACGCGGCCCCGATGCCGACGGTGATGCTGAACGTCAGGGGCATGAGGATGAGCCCGAACAGGGCCGGCAGCCCCTCCTCGATGTCACTGAAATCGATGTCCTTGACGAGGCTGACCATGAGGAAGCCGACGAACACGAGGACGGGCCCCGTCGCGACGTACGGGACGAGGACGGCGAGCGGCGTGAGGAGGATCGCGCCGAGGAACAGGACGCCGGTGACGACGGACGTGAAGCCCGTTCGCCCTCCTTCGGCCACACCGGCGGCGCTCTCGATGTAGCTCGTGTTCGAGCTGATACCGGCCGCGCCACCGACGGCAGCGGCGACGGAGTCGACGAGCAGGATGCGTCCGACGTTCTCCGGCTGGCCGTCTTCGTCGGTCAGGCCGGCCTGCTCGCTGATCGCGGTCGCCGTGCCCATCGTGTCGAAGAAGTCGGTCAGCATGAAGCTGAAGATCGTGAGGACCGCCGCCAGCGTGCCGAGCACGGTGAACACGTTGCCCAGGTCGAACGCGCCGATGGTCGAGAAGTCCGGTGTCGCGACGAGCGTCGCCGGGACCTCCTGGATGCCGACGGCAATCGCGATCGCGGACGTCACGACGATGCTGATCAGCAACGCACCCGGGATCCGGCGCGCCCACAGGAGGATCGTCAGAACGAGACCGAGCCAGAACACGAAGTGGGCCGTCTCGGTCGGGAAGACGAACGTGACGGGCACGGGATTCTCGGCCGACGACCCACCCGTCTTGATGATGATCCCGGCATCGATGAAGCCGATGAACAGGATGAACAGGCCGATCCCGGCGCCGATCGCTCGCTTGAGCGACAGCGGCACCGCCTTCATGATCGCCTCGCGCAGGCCGACCAGGACGAGGATCGTGACGACGATGCCCTCGAGGACGATGACGCCCATCGCGCCGGCCGGGGTGAGGCCGTTGGTCAGGACGAGGCCGAACGCGACGGCGCCGTTGATGCCGAGCCCCGCGGCCAGGGCGATCGGTACGTTGGCCACGATGCCCATTGCCAGGGTCATGACCCCGGCGATGAGTGCCGTCGCGGCCGACGCGGCCGGGATCGGGATCCCGGCCGCGGCCAGGATGCTGGGGTTCACGAGCAGGATGTAGGCCATGACCATGAACGTGGTCACGCCGGCCTTCACCTCGGTCGCGAGGTTCGTCCCCCGTTCGGCGAACTTGAAGTACGCGGCGATCGCGCCGCCGGGCGCGGGCTGGGCTCCGACTGCCATCCTCTCCCTCTCCACCTGTCGACGCGCCGATTGCCGGGCGGCTCGGTCCGCGCCGGGGACGCCTGGGCCACGGCGGGGCCGCCCTCACGGTCCCGCCGGTCGTTAGTTCCCCCGCTCCCTCCCCTGCTCCGCCTCGCCGGTGTCGAGGCCGAGCAGCTCCATCTGGACGTATCCGCTCGTGTCGAACGCGAGCTGGCGTGGCTCGAACGGCGAGCCGCCGTCGGCCGGGCCGATCGGGGCGAACTCGATGACGACCCGCTCATCCGCCTGGACGAGGGCGTAGACGAGCAGCTGGTCCGGCCGCGTCTCGAACTCGAGGTGCTCGAACGAGTCGATGTTGAGCGTGATCGACAGGGGCGTGAAGAAGGTCGACACGTCCGGCTGATCGGTCACGATTCGCTCGACCCAGCCGGTGCCCTGGGCGACGAGGTCGCGACCGCGGACGTAGCGGTAGCTGACCGTCTGCTTGAGGAGCGGCCGCAGCAGGTGGAGCATATCCTGCCGGCTCGATACGACGCCCTGGTTGACGAAGAACTTCGCGGGCGAGTCGCTCGGCACAAGCGCTCCTTGGCAGGCTGCTCGGGGACTGGGCGCGACGTCGCAGATGGTACCGCAGCCGGCGGGGCGATCGAGGGGTCGACGCGTATCATCACGGCCATGCTGCTGGCGATCGATATCGGCAACACGAACGTGACGACCGGCCTCGTCCGGTCCGGCTCGCTCATCGCGACTCGACGTGCGGGCACGCACGCGCGGGCGACCGCCGACGAGCTGGAAGTGCTCCTCGACGGGTTGCTCCGACTCGACGACGTGGCGTTCGCCGACATCAGCGCGATCGCCTGCGCGTCGGTCGTTCCGGCCCTCACCGCGTCGCTCGAAGCGGTCGCCGCGCGACGGGAGCGACCGCTCCTCGTGGCCGCCGCCGGCACGATTCCGATCGCCGTCCGGGTCGATCGACCCGGCGAGGTCGGCGCGGACCGGCTCGTCAACGCCCTGGCCGCCCAGCGGCTGTACGGCGCACCGGCCGTCGTGGTCGACTTCGGCACGGCGACGACGCTCGACTGCGTGGCTGCCGACGGCGCGTATGTCGGCGGCGCGATCGCGCCCGGGCTCGAGCTCGGGCTCGAGGCGCTTGCCGCGCGGACGGCCAAGCTGCCGCGGATCGAGTTGCGCACGCCGGATCGGGCCATCGGCCGCGACACCGTCGCCGCGATGCAGTCCGGCACGATCTTCGGGTACCAGGCGCTCGCCACCGGCCTCCTCGCCCGGGTCCGCCGAGAGCTCGCCGATGCGGCGGGGGTCGATCGCGCGGACGTGCGGGCGATCCTCACCGGTGGCCTGTCCGCCGCGCCCTGGGCCCGGGGCATCGAGGGCGTCGATGCGATCGACCCGGACCTGACGCTCAAGGGCCTCGCCATCCTCCATGCCGAGGTGTCCGGCGGCGAGCGGCTCGAGCTGGGCCTGCCGTGAGCACCGCCACGGAACCGCCGGCCGCGCGTCTCACGGGCCGGCTCGTGGCGCTCGGCATCACGGGCTCGATCAGCGCCTACAAGTCGGTCGAGCTGCTGCGCCTCCTGACCGCCGAGGGCGCCGACGTCGTCGCGCTCCTCACACCGTCCGCGACCCGCTTCGTGGCCCCGCTGACGCTCGAAGCGCTCAGCCGGCACGCCGTCGAATCGGACGTCCTCGCGCTCATGCCGGACGGGCGGATCGGCCATGTCGTCGTGGCCGATACGGCGGATGCGGTCGTGGTCGCCCCGGCCACGGCGCACTGGCTCGGCGCGATGGCCAACGGCCTCGCCGCGGACGTCGTGACCGCGACGTGTCTCGCGACGAGCGCCCCGGTCGTCGTCGCCCCGGCGATGGACGGCGAGATGTACGCGCACCCGGCGACCCAGGCGAACGTCCGGCGCCTGCGCGACGAGTTCGGCTACGCGATCGTCGAGCCCGAAAGCGGGCCGCTCGCGTCCGGCGCCGTCGGTGTGGGGCGGCTGGCGGACCTGCCGCGGATCGTCGATGCGGTCGTCGCGGCCGTCGGGACGCGCCCCGTCCGCGAGCCGGACCGTGGCGCACGCCCGCCGGTCGTGGCACCGCCGCGCGAGGCGGACCTCGCCGGGCGACGGATCGTCGTGTCGGCCGGCGGCACCCAGGAACCGATCGACCCGGTTCGGTTCATCGGCAACCGTTCGAGCGGCCGGATGGGGATCGCGCTCGCCCAGGCTGCGCTCGATCGCGGCGCGGTGGTCACGCTCGTGGCCGCAGCCATGTCGGTCGAGGCACCGGCCGGCGCCGAGGTCGTGCAGGTGGAGTCAACGGCGGACCTGCGTGCGGCGGTGCTCGAGGCGCTCCACGGCGCCGACGCGCTCGTGATGGCGGCGGCCGTGGCGGACTTCCGGCCGCGCCGGACCGCCCCGCACAAGCTCGTGCGCGGCGAGGGCCTCGTGCTCGAGCTCGAGCCCACGGAGGACGTCCTGGCGGAGGCGGTGCGGACGGCGGCGAGTCTCGATCCGCGTCCGATCCTCGTCGGCTTCGCGGCGGAGACCGGGTCCCTCGAACGGGCGCCGGACAAGCTCCGACGCAAGGGCGTCGACCTGCTCGTCGGCAACGACGTAGCTGAGTCGGGATCCGGCTTCGGGACCGACACGAACCGGGTCACGATCTTCGATCGCGACGGAGGGGCCGATGCGTTGCCGCTCCTGGCGAAGCGCGACGTGGCCGATCGGCTGCTCGATCGTGTCGCCCGGGTGCTGGACGAGCGGGATGCGGCCGCGCAGACTGTGGCTCGATGAGCGCCCAGCCGGAGACCATTCGCCGCCTGACTGTCGTCGACGTCGCCAAGCTCCACGCCGACGGGCAGCGGATCGCGATGCTCACCGCCTACGACGCGCCGACCGCGCGCCTGCTCGACGAGGCCGGCATCCCGATCATCCTCGTCGGGGATTCGGTTGGTCGGGCCATGCTCGGGTATGACGGCGAGCTGCGCGTAACGATGGCGGACATGCTCCATCACACGGCCGCTGTCGCGCGTGGGGCACGGCGAGCCCTCATCGTCGCGGACATGCCGTTCCTGTCATACGCGACGCCGGACGAGGCGGTCTTCAACGCCGGGCGGTTCCTCCGCGAGGCCGGCGCCCAGGCCGTCAAGATCGAGGGCGGCACGCGGAGTGCGCGGACCGTCGAGACGCTCGTGCGGGCCGGGATCCCGGTCATGGGACACATCGGGCTGACGCCGCAGGCGATCAACGCGATCGGCAAGGTGCGGGTGCAGGGCAAGACGCGCGATCAGGCCCGGGCGCTCCTCGCCGATGCCCTGGCGGTCCAGGAGGCCGGTGCGTTCTCGATCGT
>Ga0214472_10006981_pt1 | contig 11837 bp, 10 predicted proteins | sample RVTome_6_FD_207662 | JGI IMG/M metagenome (GOLD analysis project Ga0214472, IMG submission 207662) | Soil microbial communities from uranium-contaminated site in the Upper Colorado River Basin, Wyoming, United States - RVT140D175 | ecosystem: Environmental > Terrestrial > Soil > Contaminated >...
GGATCCCCACACCGAGTAGGACCACCGCGGTCACCAGGGGGCCAATCGTGGCCCGCACGATCCGCATCACCAGCATCGACCTTTTCCGAGCGATGTTGCTGGCCTGCATGGCGATTCCGGCCATGAGGACCAGTTGAGCAACCCAGTGCACCCCCCTGATCGGAGGCGCGACATCAAAGAGGACGAGCCACCCTGTCAGGGAGAGCATCAGTGGGATGATTCTCTTCGCGTGACCACGTCGAGCCAGGATCGCAAGGGGGATGACTGCTACCCCATGGGTGACCACCAAAGGTGGCCCTCGAGGCCGGACTCCGCGCAATGCTCAGGAGCCTCCCCAGGGCAGCTCCGCGCTTTCATATGGTCGGGTGAGCGCGGGGGCGTCAGCCCTGACGGCGCGTCGAATCACAACCTCAGGCATCCGATCATGTCCGGCCAAATTATGGCCGCTCAGGTCCCGACTCGTCCTTTGGCGGCCAAAACGGGCTAACGCGCTGCCTGAACCGTTGCGCTGTCGAGTCAAGACGGGTTCGAAACTCACTGAGGATCGGGCGGTAAGCAGCGCTGTCGGATAGGTCGCGTTCCTCCCATTCATCGGCCCATCTGTCGAACAGTTCTTCGGCTCCGTCCCCTCGGAGAATGTAGTGATATTGACCAACCACCGCCGAGAGCATGTTCCCCTTTGAGATAGGCTCAAATGGGCTGGCAATGGAAGCACCCGTCGTCTCACTGAGAACCATATCGTCTGCGCTCGCCGGGTTCTGCCACCAGTCGCCGAGGTCTTCTTCCGGACCGTTTCTCCAATAGCGGGAAAGTGGAGAACCCGGGATCGAATTGTCGTCAACGCCAGCCAACTCGAGCATCGTGGATGACACATCACGAAGCGACACTGGACGGGCCACACGGACCCCCCCACCCCCTGCGTTCAGGATCACGAGGGGAACGCGGAGCACCGTGTCATACAAACTCTTCCCGTGGTAGATCACGCCGTGCTCCGCAAACTCCTCACCGTGGTCTGAGGTAATCACGACAACCGTATTCTCGAAGATCCCCATCTTCTCAAGATCCTGAAATAGCGTCTCCAACTCAGTGTCCAAGTACGCGATGGCTGCATCGTACAGTCGCCTCCGATCCTGCATATCCGACTCGGTCCATCGGGGTGGTGAGCCTGGTTCGAATGGTCCCCCCGGGAGGGGGGGAGAATGGAAAAGGCTGTCAAAAGGCACCGGGGGGTCGTAGGGGTCATGAGCATCGAAATAATTCAGAAAGGCAAAGAACGGCCTCTCCGATTGTCGCGACACCCAAGAGATGAACTGCCGCCGGACTGCAGAGGCCTTTTTGCGATTAATAGCATCAAACCCGGTATTGCCCCAACTGCCTGGGTTGTGCAGAATCCTTCCGAGTTTTGACGCGACGAAAACCCGGCGGGCGGACAGCTGGTCGGCCTCATAGCGGTGGTAGCCCCGTGCCAGACCAGTGTGTGGCCCGGTGTTGAACTGATTGGCGACGAATCCCCCTGTTCGGAAACCATGTGCGGCGAATGTCTCGGCGACCGTGGGAAAGGCGCCATCGAGCGGGACGAGGTGATCTGCGGAGAGCTCGTGGGGCCAGCGTCCCGTGAACAGCGAGGCGTGTGAGGCCAGGGTCCACGGTGCGGTCGAATACGCATGCTCGAAGATGATGCCACCCTTCGCACGGCCAGATAGGAAGGGAGTGGTTTGCCTTGGATAGCCGTAGAGGCCGAGATCGTGGGCCCGCACCGTATCGAGAATCAAGAGCAGCACGTTTCGAGCACCCGGAGAGGCATCCCTGAGTCGGTTAATCTTTCGGCCTTCTGCTACGTGGGCCGCGGCAATACTCAACGGGCCAACAAGAACAATGACCGCTAGCCCAACGGGTGTAGTCCGCCGTACCACCTGCCAGAACCTGACCAAACGTGGCTTGAGGAACCGAGCAACAACGGCTGTGATGCCCGATGCCAACAGGAGAGCGGGCGCCTTGCCAAGCTCGGACTGAAAGAGTAGAGCTAGGCTACCAGACGTTAGGAATGTCAGGACGACGACATGACTTAGTCTTGAGGCCAGGACAGACCAAACGAGACGCCCAAGCCAACTGAGCCCAAGCCCGACAGCCAAAAATAGGGTGACGTAGGACGCGGTTGTCATCCAAACCGTGGACAACCCCCGAAAGTAGTCGAATCGCAGGCCAAACGTTGCCTGAATGAATACGATCGTGGTCTCGCCCACCGTGGCAACCACCGCGAACCAGACACACACCCAAGCCACAGGACTCAGCCCAAGTACCTCCGTCCCCTCGAGAGCAAGGATGCGAGTGATGAAATCGGGAATCAGACGTGGACCTCCGAGAAGTCCAAGCAGGGCGACCGTGAGGCCGGCAAGTACCAGAGCGATCTGTTTGCCCCCAAAACCACCACTTCCGATGCCCAGGGATTCGGCCAGCAGTGAGATCGCGATGGCGAAGAGACCCGCCGCGACGCTGAGTATACGAAGCCACTTCAGCGGTTGTTCGACTGGCGACACCCGTTCCCCTCTCGGTTAGTGGTAACAAACCTGTTGCGAATGAACCACAACTTACCATTCTACTGATTCGAAGATGCACGGCCAACACGGGTTACCCCACGACTCAACCAGGCAAGGCCGCAGATATCCGTGGCACATAGTGTGCCGTCCACGCGTGTGAACTCTCCAGACGGGTCCAATGTGATCTCCCCCCCCAAACCGCTGAGGCCGCTACGGTTCAATCAACGCGCCATTGCCGCGGCGGGGTTCGCCTCGTCGATTCTTCTCCTCTGGTGGGCCCTGCGGGATGTCGAGTCCGACCAACTTTGGGCCAGCCTGCAGGACGCCGATCCCCGGCTACTCCTGGCCGCAGTCATCGCATCGAGCGGAACCATGATTATCCGGACGATACGCTGGGGTGTGCTCCTCGAACCAACCGGTCCTCCATTGCCCTTCGGAGAGCGCTTTGCTGCGATCTGTATCGGGTTTGCGACGAACAACCTTCTCCCGGTGCGGATGGGCGATGTGGTACGCGCCTATACCATCTCCCGTCGAAATGAGCTAGCGACTTCGTCCAGCATCGGTTCGATCTTGGTCGAACGCCTCCTGGACGGCCTCGTGGTCGTCGGCTTCGGCACGGTGCCCCTCTTGCTCTCAGGTACCATGGGCGTTCCTTTCCCTGAAGGTTGGATCAAGGCTGGCATGTTGATTAGCGGGGTGGTCGGGGCGGTGACCATCCTCGTTTGGTGGACCGTGACGAAGGCCGAAAGGCTGGTACCTCCTGGACCTGGGATGGTAGAACCAACGCGTACCGGTCAGGTCATGGCGCGAGTGCTGGGTTTGGTGATCTCCGGTCTGGCGGGCATGAGGGCGTTGCGGTCAGCGCGCTCCATGTCCCGCGCACTCAGCTGGTCGATTGTGCTTTGGATCTCAAACTCCGCCGCGATCGGGCTTGCCCTCATGGCATTCGGGATCACCTCGCCCGGCATTCCTGGGGTGATCCTCCTCCACGCAACCTTCGGTCTCGCTGTGGCGCTCCCATCCGCCCCAGGCGCCCTCGGACCGATCGAGGCCGCCGCACGCATCGTATTGGCGCTCTACGCCACCGAACCGGTCCGCATCGCGGGCTTCGTCTTGCTGTTCCACATCCTCTCTCTACTCCCCGGTACGATGCTGGGGTTATGGTACGGCCACCGATTCGGCGTGGGTCTATGCTTGCCAATCAGGCCTGGTACGGCGGTCACATAGGAGGCCAGCAACCCGATGCCCAGAATCGAACCGATGGATACCTCGTCGAAAGGGCTGGAGGATGTGGCCAAATTTCTCCGGGAGGTGTTCCCCCAGGCGCGCTACCTCGATGCCGAGTTCCTCAATTGGCTCTACATGCAATGTCCCATGGAACCCAGGGTCTTGCTCAACGCCTATGACCGAGAGAACCTGATCGGGCACATGGCCTTCCTGCCATACCCCGCAAACGTTCAGGGAAAGAAGGACCTCGGTGTTCTCGGCGTACATCTTGCGGCACCGCGCCGCCCCGGTTTATCTCGCTCACCAGCGGTTGAGCTCTACACAGAGGGGATGAAGCAGTCACGACTAGCAGGAGCGAATTTCCTTTGCGGGGTGACGAACGCCCGCTCCAGCAGGTTCACAAAACGGGCCTTTCCGCTCTTTGAGGAGGTTGGACCTCTGGCCGCGAGAATTGGAATCCTTGCACCCAACCTGAGTCGAAGCACGAGAGAGGTCAGTTTTGATCGGATTTGGAACAATGAGTCGCTCGCCTGGCGTCTTGCGAGACCAGGACGGCCATATCGGTTGGAGCGCTCGCGGGGCGGGTTTCGGGTACATGGTCCAACGCATCGTGCGGGAATCAAGGTGGAGATGGGCTACTTCCCGACGGACCTCGTGCCACCAGATCTACCGGATGTTCACCGGCCCCATCCCCTCAGGCTCTGGCTGGGCTTGGAGCCACGTGTAAACTGGAGTCGTTCGCTCTACCTTCCCATACCGCAGAGGTTCCGTCCATCCCCGCTCGTCTTCATGTTCCTCGACCTGACCGACCAAGGAAGGGTCCTCGGTGACGCATCACGAGTTCGGATCCGGGCCCTGGACTTCGATGCCTTCTGAATCCCCCGTGGACGTGGGCATCCCTCGACTGGTACTCATGCCGGCATACAACGAGGCGTCGCACATCGCTGCGGCGGTCCAGGCCGTCCGGACCTTGGCGCCGGGGTTCCTCCCGGTTGTCATTGACGATGGATCGCTCGACGACACGGGCGCAATCGCCACCCGATCCGGGGCATTCGTGTTGACCCACCCCTTCAATCTGGGCTACGGTGCGGCCTTACAAACGGGCTACCACTTCGCGTTACGTCGCCGCGCAGAGTTGATCGTCCAGTTGGATGCGGATGGTCAGCACGATCCTGCAGACATCACAGCCCTGATCAGCCCCATCGTGAAAGAGGAACTCGATTTGGTGATTGGATCACGGTTCCTGGACCCGGATGGCTACCCTGAGTCTCGGGCGAGGCGTCTGGCTCGCCTCATCCTCAAGCGCGTCGGCGGGTCCTTCGGAGTCTCGATAACTGACCTGACCTCAGGATTTCAGGCCATGAACCGGCGTGTGCTCGTGTGCTATACTGGGGAATTCTTCCCTGCAGACTACCCGGATGCTGATGTGCTCGTGCGAGCGAAGCGACACGGCCTTCGGATTGGTGAACGACCCGTCACGATGCGGTCGGCTGACAGGCCATCACGCCTCTTCATCGGTTTGGCCCCGGTCTACTACTTCTATCGGCTGGCACTCGCGCTCTGGGCCAGGGACAGATCGGCGGATCATCTCAAGACAAGGGAAGGAGATCGAGGATGAATCAGTCACCCGAACTCGCTGAGTTGAGAGACCTGCTCATGAACGCTCCCGAGCAAGGGACGACGAGGATTGTCGCGATCCTCGGCGCGACCTTGCTTCTCGTCACGGTGCTGTGGCTCGTCCGCCGACGTGCAATCGACGCCGAGTTCACTCCAATATGGGTTCTCGTCGCCGGCGGCGTGGTAGTCGTAGCGTCATCCGCCGGCCTTTTGAGAACTCTTACTCGTGGTATAGGAGCGTGGACGCCATCGTCCACTGTGTTCTTTTTCGGGGAGGTCTTCCTCGTCGCACTTTGCCTCCACTACTCGGTGCGACTCTCCGGCCTCAATCGCCAGGTGCGAACACTTGCCCAGGAGGTCGCATTACTACGGGCACACCAGGACCACCATGTCGTGGACATGCCACGGCCCCGACTTTCCCTCGAATAGGCCTGGGCCCGCCTCCAGAAGGATCCCTTGTGGCCTCCCCCGGGAACATCCCTGTGCCCGTTCTGCTCAGCGTCGATCTCGAGGACGTCAGAAGCATGATTCCCAACGGTCATCAGTTCGCCGACCGGATCGCGCGGAACGTGGACCAGATTGTATCGACCCTGAGTGCGTTCAACGTGCGTTGTACGTTCTTCGTCACCGGCGACATCGCCCGCCGATATCCCCGCCTCGTTTCCGATATCCAGGCATGTGGCCATGAGATTGCATGTCATTCGGATGGACATGCGCCGCTCGAGCACCTCGATCCACGAGAATTCCGAGAGGACCTTCAACGGAACCTCGAGGCTCTCCACCGCGCTGGAATCGACTCGGTGGTGGGGTATCGCGCACCTACCCTCTCGATGACCCCGGCCACAACATGGGCGTACGAGGTCCTTGCGAGTCTCGGATTCACTTACTCGAGTTCGGTCCTGCCGAGCCGCAACCCCCTTTTCGGCTGGCCTGGGCACCGACGACGGCCGGTATGGCGTGCCGAAGGTGTGTGGGAGATCCCGGTTAGCCTCACGGACATTCCACTACTCGATGTACCGTATGCCAGTGGGGTGTATTTCAGGGTTCTCCCGTACACCATCATCAAGCTCTGCTGGCGTCGCCATCTCGCGCGGGGGCACGCCATAGTTGGCTACTTGCATCTCCACGACTTCGATGAAGGCCAGGAGCACTTCATGCACCCCGGGCTGAACGATAGCGTTGTGTTGAATGGACTGATGTACCTGAACCGCAAGAGGGCCCTGCCGCGGTTGACAGGCCTGTTGCAGGCGTCCGACGCTCCCGTTTGGACCTTCCAGCGTTTCGAGTGTGCCTTGTCGCAACTTGCTGATTCGGGTAGTACCGACCCTTGCGCCCCGGCCTAGACCTATCGAACGACTCGCCACACGACGAGTTCGGCTTTGCCCTCCCCAAACTGAACCACTTGCTCGATCCTGTCCGATAGGTTCCTGACAAAACCACAGTCGCGTTCTGACCCCCGTGCCACCAGGTGATCGACACCCACGCGATCCACATACACCTGCATCTGCTCGGAGGATTCGTCACATTCGACAACGTGAAAAAGCCCCCGAGTCAGGGCTCCGAGTGCATACCCATGAACGGTGGCAAAGACCGGCTGCGGGTCCTGACCCTCGATCCACGCGCGAAGCTCACGGTGTGCGACGGTTGGTCCGGCGAAGTCACGATCTCGATACAACTCCGCCCGCGTGGCGAGCGCCTCGGTCCACAACGACGACAACACTAGCAGGAACGTGACTACACGGACCGACACGCTCTTTCGGGAGCCAAGATAGCCTATGGCTGCGATGACGAGAAGGATGATGGGAATCCCGTGTCGGAATTGGAAAAACCAACCGCCAAAGCGATTGGAGTGAAGCATGTGTACCGGGGCGAGGCATGCCAGACCGACCAGCACGGTCGTCAAAGAAACCAGCCCTCTGCCGCTGTGCCCTGATCTCTCCCAACGGCCACCTGGTGATGATCGCCGTCGCATGAACAAGAACATGATCGCGGCGAGAGGGATGGTGTATACGACCATGCCAAAGGAAGCGATATAGGAGAAAGAGTGGTTTGGGTTGAATGCCACCAAGACGCCTTGGAGTCGATCTTTGAGGAAACCGAGACTGGTTGGCGGCACGACCAGCCATGAGTATTTCTCCAAGGTCGGAGTAAACACTACAGCGGTCGGATCAACAAGCAAGCGTGGATCGGCGACACCGTAGACGGATGTCAGCCAGGTAAACCACAGTGCCACGATTCCGATGGAAGCCAGGCCTGCCGCCACGGCGGCCCTAAGGAGGTAGCGATCCTGCACTGCAGCAACACCGAGGGCGATCGGCACCGCAAGCATGACCCCAACCATCTGGTACCGAGTGAGGTACGCGAACGACGCGAGTAGGCCGGCCGCGATTCCCCATCGCACTGATCTTCCCCGAGAGGCGAGTCCGGTAACAAGGATCGTCCCGAGGACAAGAGCCATGGCAAGTCCTTCAGTGAATGGGAACGAAGTGAACTTGAAAAACACCTGGTTCCCACCCAACAGGAGTACAGCCAGATGACCAAGGTGGACGAGAGGGGGGGCTGGGAAGTCAATGGAGCGTGGGGCCGACCAAGATCCGGCCATGGCGTCCCCGAGGAGGTAAATGAGGAGGAGGTCAACGAAAAACAACACCTCTGGGAGAAGAACCGTGGAGGTCTTGAGACCAAAAACGGCTCCTGAGCCACCAAGGACAAGTGGCCACAGGGGATACGCCGTGTACGCGGCTGGGAGGTGTTTTAGACCAAGGCCTTGGGCAGACACGCTAGTGACGAGCCCATCGCCCTCCGCAACATGCCGGGCCACTTGATAGTAGAAGTTCCCGTCGTCGAAACGATAATCACCGACGGGGACGGGGTTGTAGAAGAAGACCTTCGCGATTCCAAAGCCGAGGAGAATTACCAGGAGCAGGTGCGTATCCCTTAATCCCCGGAGGTAGCGGCTCCGAAGGGTACCGACCGTTTCTCGGTTGAATAGGGTCAATGCAGACCGGGCCTATGTCTTAGGCGGGTCGACGCGGAGGTCGCTGCGGTACCCGAATGCATTCTTCCGGTTCACGAGGCCCTCCAGGTACTCGCCGTAGGCGCTCGCAGCGGCAAGATCGGCCAAACGCAATACTTGCTCGGAGGTGATGTATCCCAACCGCCAGGCGATCTCTTCCAGACAGGCGATCTTGAGCCCCTGTCGGGTCTCGACCGCCTCGACGAAATTCGCCGCCTGAAGCAGCGCATCACAACTTCCCGTGTCCAGCCACGCGGTGCCCCGTCCCAACAAGTCAACCGTGAGTGTCCCTCGCCTCAAGTACTCTCGGTTCACGTCCGTGATCTCGAGCTCGCCTCGTGAAGACGGGGTGAGGCCTCTGGCGATATCGATGACTTCATTGTCGTAGAAGTAGAGGCCCGTCACGACGTAATTCGAGGGAGGTGTTTCCGGCTTCTCGATAAGGTCCACCGGCTGCCCATCCTCTGAGAAACTCACGACACCATACCCCCTCGGATCGCGAACGTAGTAACAAAAAATCGTGGCCCCAGAGTTCCTCGCTGCGGCCTTCCGCACCTGTGCAGCAAGCCCATCACCGAAGAACAAGTTGTCGCCGAGGACCAGGCAGACGGGATTTCCCCCAATGAAGGGTTCTCCAATCAGGAACGCCTCTGCGAGACCCCCAGGCCGTTCCTGGACCGCATACTCGATCCGGATCCCCCATTGGCTACCGTCCCCCAGGAGTCCCTCGTAGAGCGGCAGGTGCTGTGGAGTAGAGATCAGCAGAATGTCCCTGATGCCCGCGAACATCAGCGTCGACAACGGGTAGTAGACCATGGGCTTGTCGTAGACCGGCATCAGCTGTTTGCTGATGGACTTGGTCAGCGGATGCAGGCGGGTTCCCTGGCCTCCAGCGAGGACGATGCCTTTCGTCATGAGACACCATAGTGGCTGCGAATCCACTCACGATAGCTCCCGTCCATCACACTGCGCCACCATGGCTCATGATCGAGGTACCACCCCACCGTCCGTTTCAGCCCGGAGGCGAGACTCTCAGGCGCCCGATACCCAAGTTCCTTCTCGATTCGACCCCCGTCGACGGCGTAGCGGCGGTCATGGCCCGGTCGATCCGGAACAGAGGTGACGAGGCTCTCCGTCGGCTCTCCACGACCCGCCGGGGCATCAGGAAACCGAGCGGCGAGACCCGGATCATCCGCGAAGGCCGCGTCGATGATTCCACATAGCATGTGCACCACATCCCTGTTGGACCGTTCCGCCCCTCCACCGATGTTATAGGTCTCACCAACCTGCCCTGCCACCAACACCGCCTCGATCCCTCGACAATGATCGTGGACATGCAACCAGTCGCGCCGATGCTGTCCATCCCCGTAGACCGGTAGGGATCTTCCGGTCAACGCATTGATCAGCATCAACGGGAGGAGCTTCTCCGGGAACTGGTAGGGACCATAGTTGTTTGAGCAGTTGCTGGTGGTGACCGGAAGACCGTAGGTCCGGTGGTATGCCCTGACGAGATGATCAGCAGCGGCCTTCGAAGCAGCATAGGGTGAATTGGGGGCATAGGGAGATTCCTCAGTCACCGCCGGATCATCGACGCCGAGGCTGCCATAGACCTCATCGGTCGAGATGTGGTGGAATCGGTACCCCGAAGACGGTGTGGCTGGATCCTGAGTTCCCCCGTGAAGCCACACGGATCGCGCCGCTTCCAACAACTGGAACGTCCCGCCAACGTTGGTCCGGATGAAGGTCGCGGGCGCGGCAATGGAGCGATCGACGTGACTTTCCGCGGCGAAGTGCACAATGGTATCGACCCGATGCTGCTCCAGGAGGCTCTCGACCATCGTGCCCTCGCACACATCACCATGGACAAACTGGATGGTCTCTTGTCCCAGGAGGGGTTCGAGACTTGCCAGGTTGCCCGCGTAAGTCAATGCGTCCAACACCACGATGTAGTCTTCGGGGTGGGACCCACTCCAGAAGTGCACAAAGTTGGAGCCGATGAACCCAGCTCCCCCCGTCACCAAGAGCCGCCTAGATGACACGAAGCACCTTTCGGACAGCGTGAATCACATCGTTCACGTCGCGGTCCGTGAGTTTGGCGGACAAGGGGAGACTCACCGTCTGTTCGCCGATCCGATGACTATGGGGATAGTCCTCAGGATGCCATCCGTAACGCTCACGGTAGACGGGGTGCACGGGAACGCTTTGATAGTGTACACCAACCCCAATGTTTTCCCGAGTGATGGCCGCCAAGAAATCGTCCCGGCTTATTCCGGCCACGGCGGGATCGATCAAGACGGTGAAGAGGTGATAGGCGTGTCGCGTGTTGGCCTCGGAAGGGACTGGGAGTTCTAGCGGGGCCGTGGCGAAGGCATCGAGATACCTTTCCCACACCTGGCGCCGACGTGCCCAGTTCGACTCCAGACGGCGGAGCTGGTGGATCCCCAGGGCGGCCTGAAGGTCCATCATGTTGTACTTGAAACCAGTTTCGATCGCCTGGTAGTGTTGATATCCCTCGACACTGAATCGCTTCCAGGCGTCCCGGGACAACCCGTGAAGCGCGAGCACTCTGAGCCTCGCGGCAAGAACCTCGTCCTCCGTGACGATCATCCCCCCTTCACCAGTCGTAAGATTCTTGGTGCTATAGAAGCTGTAGCACCCCATCGCCCCGAACGTCCCAGTGTGACGTCCCTCGTAGGTGGTCTCGATCGCGTGGGCGCAATCTTCGATCAGCAGAATGTCCCGATCTGCGACGACGCCGTTGAGCGCTTTCATGTCGCAGCACCGGCCAGCAAAGTGGACGGGTACGATCGCCCGCGTATCCGTATTGACCCGGGCCCTCACCTGTCCGGGATCGATGTTCATGGTCTGGGGGTCCACATCGGCCAATACCGGCGTGGCACCGGTATGAATAATCGCATTGACGGTGGCACAGAAGGTCAGCGGCGTGGTAATCACCTCGTCACCCGGACCAACCCCGGCAGCGAGCATGCTAAGATGAAGGGCCGCGGTGCAGGAATGAACTGCGACGGCGTGCCGGGCCCCTAGGTACGCCCCGAACTCACTCTCAAACTGGTGGACCTTTGGTCCGGTGCCGATCCATCCGGTTTCGAGGCAATCCAGTACCGCCGCCTTCTCTTCCGGACCGATCAGGGGTGCCCCGAAGACCAGGAAGTCGGTCGCGGCCCTCACCGGCTGGTGTTCGGACTCTTCCATCCGAGACTGGGAAACGCGCCCCTCACTCGTCATCAGGTTCCTTCCCCTGCTCGAAGTCGGAACACCTGGAACCGACCGATCGTACGATCCGGCACATAGCGCTCCTGGAGCATGTGCTTCCACTCGGGGAAATCATCCAGCAATTGCTCCGATGTTCTTTCCTCAGGGGCCCACCACCAATTGTCACGCCGCACCACGGCGACGAACCGGGGCGCTCGGTCACGGAT
>Ga0214472_10006982_pt1 | contig 11836 bp, 12 predicted proteins | sample RVTome_6_FD_207662 | JGI IMG/M metagenome (GOLD analysis project Ga0214472, IMG submission 207662) | Soil microbial communities from uranium-contaminated site in the Upper Colorado River Basin, Wyoming, United States - RVT140D175 | ecosystem: Environmental > Terrestrial > Soil > Contaminated >...
CCAACAACACGCCCGTGCTGGGCGTGCCACCCGCTCATCACTCCCAATTATACGCGCCGCTCATCGCTCCGGCATCTTCACTTGGCCGCCATCCGCACGGCGCCGTCCAGCCGGATGACTTCGCCGTTGAGCATCCGGTTGGTGATGATGTGGACGGCCAGCGCGGCGAATTCCTCGGGCCGGCCGAAACGTGGCGGAAAGGGAATCTGCGCGGCCAGCGATTGGCGTAATCCGTCCGGCATCGCGGCCACCATCGGCGTGTCGAAGATGCCCGGGGCGATCGCCATGACGCGAATGCCGAAACGGGCCAGCTCGCGCGCCATCGGCAGCGTCATGGCGGCCACTCCGCCCTTGGAAGCCGAATAGGCCGCCTGCCCAATCTGGCCATCGTAGGCGGCCACCGAAGCGGTGTTGACGATCACGCCCCGCTCGCCGTCGGCGCACGCTGCCGTTTCAGCCATCGCCGCCGCGGCCAGCCGGGTCACGTTGAACGTACCGATCAGATTGATCTCGATCGAGCGGGCGAAGGCCGCCAGATCGTGCGGACCGGCGCGGCCCAACACCCTTCCGGCGGTGGCCACGCCGGCACAATGCACGACGCCGCGCAGCGGAGCCGCCCACTCGGCGGCCGCCGCCACGACTGCTTTCACGTCCGCTTCGCGGGTCACGTCCGTATGTTGAAACGTGGCCGCCGCGCCCAACTCTTCGGCCAGCGCACGGCCCGCCGTATCATCCACGTCGGCCAGCAGCACCCGGCCCCCCTCGGCCACCAGCCGCCGAGCCGTGGCCGCGCCCAAACCCGACGCCGCGCCGGTGACGAGAAACGTTTGCTGCTGGATTTGCATTTGAAACGGCCGGTTGATGGATTGCGGTTGTGGAAGGCCGGAGGAGGATAAGGAACCACGCATGGACACGAATGAACGCCAATGGACTCACATCATAGCCCGACGCGTACGCGAGAGGCACCCCCGCGATCCTCCTCGCTTACGCGTCGGGTTACGAGTTTCATCCGCGCGATCCACCGTCGCAGCGGCTGCCGGCAGGTTTTTTTGACGGGCGATGTCGGCGGGGGTAGTATGTTCGGATTGCGTGCATTCGCCCGGCCCATCCCCCTCACGAAAAGCCATTCTGCCATGAATCGATCTGCCCTGACAACAGTTGCCCGCTTGTTTTCATTTTCGATCCTGCTTTCCGCCGCTGCGCAACCAGCGCGGACCGAAGAATGGATTCAACTGTTCAACGGCAAAAACCTGGACGGCTGGACGGTGAAGATCCGGGGTTACGAGCCGGGCGAGAATTTCGGCGACACCTTCCGCGTCGAAGACGGCCTCTTGAAGGTGTCATACGGCCAGTACGAGCGGTTCGACGACCGTTTTGGGCACCTGTTCTACAACGGCACGTTTTCGCATTACATCATCCGGGCCGAATACCGCTTCACCGGCCAGCAGGCGCCCGGCGGCGCTGGCTGGGCGCTGCGCAACAGCGGGCTGATGTTGCACGGCGAGTCGCCGGAGACGATGGCCAAGGACCAGAGTTTTCCGGTGTCGATCGAAGTCCAGTTGCTGGGCGGCAACGGGGCCGATCCGCGGCCCACGGCCAATCTCTGCACGCCCGGCACGCACGTCGTGATGAACGGCCAACTGCACACCCAGCATTGCACCGATTCGACGTCGAAGACCTATCACGGGGACGGGTGGGTGACCGTTGAGGTGGAAGTCCGCGGCAACCGCCTGATCAACCACAAGATCGACGGCCAGACCGTCCTCTCTTACAGCGCGCCCCAATACGACGACACCGATCCCCATGCCCGCGAACTGGCCGGCGACGGCGACAGAATGATCTCCGGCGGGACGATATCCCTGCAATCGGAGAGCCATCCGATCGAGTTCCGGAAGGTGGAGTTGATGGTGTTGGAGGAGTGAGTTGTATGCGTGGCTTCGCCCTCCGTTTCTCCCTCCGCTGGCTGATTGCCTTGGTTACCGTGGCGGGCGTCGTCAGCGCGGCGTTGGCCAATCCGACCCAGTGGTGGGCCAGTGGGGTGTTCAGCGGAACGTTGGTGTTGTTGGGCGTGGCGTTGTTGGTGGCGGTCGCCCGGCGCGGGGAGGCGCGGGCGGCGGCCCTGGGATTTGCCATCTGCGGTGCGTTTTATTTGGGTCTGATTCTCGCACCCGGCGCGGAGACGAACATCGAGCCGCATCTGCTCACCTCCAAAGCGCTGCACGAGGCGGAAGCCCGCTGGTATCCGGATGTCCGCATGTCGGTCAACTCGCCGGGCGTTCTCAGGCAACGCATTCGCTTCAACATCAACGGCACGAATTCCTACTCCATCATTACCCCCGGACAGGCATCGGCACTTTCGGCGCCGGGCTGGCAAATCAGCTCTTTCCAGCGCGTCGGTCATTGCCTGTGGGCACTGTTGTTCGCAGCCTTGGGCAGTTTCATTGCACGTTGGTTGGTTGAGCGGCACATGTCGCCGGCAAACCACCGCGAAGCGGTCGACACACCGTAGCCTAGGGTCGACGCGCAGCGGCGCACCCTAGGCGGCTATTGGCCGCGGGCCCGGTTACGCTGACGGCTGGACACCGTTTACACGGGTGTGCGACCCCTTCAGGGTCGGCTGGCGCGCGGCGGGCAGTTGACCCAGCGTGCGCTAGCGCGACGCTGGGCTACGATGCATTACGCCTAGGCGTAAACGAGCGTGCGATACACGCCCACTGATAATCTTCGCGCGCATGATGACGATTGACAAGCAACCGTCCGGTGAAAGACCGGGGAGTGATTCTTCGGCCGCCCTCTATCAGAACTGCTCGGTGAGAAACGCCTGGAACCCCTCGGCGGCTGGGGCGATGGAGGCGATGGCGGCGTTCTCGATTTGAGCGACGCGGGGCGGATCGAAACTGAACAACAGGGTGGCGCGGCCGTCGGCGCCGGTGAACCGAATGGCGTATTGCCAGATCACGGGCCCGTCAGCATCGGCATACTTCCAATCAAAGACGCGATCGTGCGACAGCGCCTGGCGAATGTGGCTCAGACCGCGCGCTTCGCTGATTTCGCGCCGCTCGAATAGTCGCCAATCTGCATCGCGGAAACGCACGACTTCATCAACTGTTTCTTTTATCGCAGCCATACTTTCGTCCGCGCCCGCCGGCGCGACGCGCCATGCGTGGACGGTGGGGGCGTGGCGGATCAGCCGCAGCGCGTCGGTTCCCCAGAGTTGCCGGCACCGCTGCTGCTGGCCGGCGTTGTACCAGACGGTCGCCAACGCCACGACCAGCGCCAGGGCCAAGATGGCCGTCGCCAGCCAGATGCCACGCCGTGAGGGCCGCGCAGCGCTCATCCGATGGCCCCAGAACTGCGCAAACGGTTCAGTTTATCCGCGTCATAGGCGAGCCAGTCGCGCAGCACCTCGAAAGTATGTTGACCCAATGCCGGGGGAGCCTTCGCACGCGAGGCCGCCGCTCCTTCGCGATGTAAAGGACTGCCGATCAAACGACGCACGCCGCCTTCGGCATCTCTGAGCTCCACGACCATGCCGCGGGCGACGGTTTGCGGCAAGCTGAGGGCCTCATCCACTCCCAATACCGGCGCGTGCGGCACGTCGGCCGCCGTGAGCAGGGCGATCCACTCGTCGGTCTTCCGCCCGGCAAACAGCGCTTGCAGTTGAGGAACCAACAAGTCTCGATGCGCGACCCGCCCCGGATTCGTGGCGAAATCGGCATTTTCGAGCCAGTCGTCGCGCCCCGCGGTACTGCAGAACCGCTGCCACTGGCGGTCATTTCCGACGGCCAACACCAGATGCCCGTCGCTGGTGGCGAATGCCTCGTACGGCACGATGTGCGGATGGGCGTTGCCGTATCTCTCCGGTCGCCAACCGGTGACCAGCGCGGCCTGTGCGATGTTGACCAAACTGGCCAGCGTGCAATCCAGCAGGGCCAAATCGAAATGTTCGCCTGATCCGCTTTGTGTGCGCCCGTGCAATCCGGCTAGCACGCTGGTGGCGGCGTACAGGCCGGCGATCACGTCCGTAACGGCGACACCCACTTTCATTGGCATTCCGTCCGGCTCTCCGGTAATGGACATCAGGCCGGAGGTGGCCTGAATGGCCAGGTCATAACCCGGCACGGAGGCCCAAGGTCCGGTGCGGCCGAACCCAGAGATCGAGCAACTTACCAAGCGGGGATTGAGGCTTCCCAGACGCTGTGGCCGCAAACCGAATTTGTCCAATGAGTCGGGCAGGAAGTTTTCCACCAGCACGTCCGCTTGGCGGATTAGATCGTCCAGCACGTCGCGGCCGGCCGTGTGGGCCAGATTGAGGGCCAGCGAGCGTTTGCCGCGATTGGCCGACAGGTAATAAGCGCTCGTGCCGTCTTTCGTGAAGGGCGGTCCCCATTGCCGCGTGTCGTCGCCCGTGCCGGGACGTTCGACCTTGACGACGTCGGCCCCCAGATCGGCCAGCACCTGGCAGCACACCGGACCGGCCAAAATCCGGGACAGATCCAGCACGCGCACGTTCTGCAACGGCTCGCTCTTATTGTTCAATCAACACGCTCCCATGCGCCACTACTCAGGCGCCTACGGAATAGTATACTGTGTGCTGTTAAAAGAGCCGAAGGCTGCCTCGCGTGGCGGCGCGGCTGTTGTGTGCAAGTGCGAACGTGGTAATTGAGATCGATTCATGGCGAACGCTTTTGACCCCTACCGCGACGCGCTGGTCGTGGAAACCTCGACCCTTTGGCCCGAGACCTACGAAGGCTGGGAGGAAGCCGACCGGACGCGCGTGGAACAACTGCTGCACGACGAACCGCAGCACGCCGCCGAGTTGGACTACCTCCGCATGCACACCGGCTTTTGCCGCCAGATAACCGTCACCGACGAGGATATAGAAAGAGTAGACGGTAGACGGTAGTCGGGGACGCGCTAACGCGGGAGGGAAAACGGCCGACTCTGCCCTCTGCCTACTGCCCTCTGCCTACTGCCCTATGCCTACTACACGTGAGGCGACGTGCTTGTGAGTTCACCTGCCAGAACGATCCGGGTGGAACTGGGTGAGCGCAGCTATCCGATCACGATCGGATCGGGCAATCTGTCGCAGGCCGGTGCGTTCGTGCGCGAGAATGTAACGCATGGGCGAAACGAGCTTTCGCGCGTGGTGATCGTCACGGATGAAAACGTCAACGAGCCGCACGCCACGATCGTCGCGGAAAGCCTCACGGAAGATGAAGTGCGCGTCGACGTGCTGCTGCTGGAGCCGGGCGAGCAAACCAAAAGCGTCGACGCCGTCGATGGCCTGTGGCAAGCGCTGCTGGAAATCGGCGCCGATCGCAAGACGGTCGTCGTGGCAGTCGGCGGCGGCGTGATCGGCGACTTGGCCGGTTTCGTGGCGGCGACGTTTGCCCGCGGGCTGCGTTTCCTGCAAGTGCCGACCACGTTGTTGGCGCAAGTCGACAGTTCGGTGGGTGGCAAGGTCGGGGTCAACCTGCCGGACGCCAAGAACATGGTCGGCGCGTTCTGGCAGCCGCGCGGTGTGCTGATCGACACCCGCGTGCTGGCGACGCTGCCCGAGCGGGAGTATATCGCCGGATTGGCCGAAGTCGTCAAATACGGCGTGATCCTGGATGGCGAGTTCTTCAATTATCTGGAAATGAACCATCAAAAACTATCGGCTCGGGACGACGACGTGTTGCGCGACGTCATCACCCGCAGTTGCGAACTAAAGGCCGCAATCGTTTCGGCCGACGAACGGGACGAGACCGGGCGTCGGGCCGTACTCAACTACGGCCATACCTTCGGCCACGCGATCGAAACCTTGACCGGCTATGGGAAGTATCTGCACGGCGAGGCCGTGGCGATTGGCATGGTCTGCGCAGCGCGGCTGGCGGAGCGGCTGGGACGGATCGACGCAAGTATGACCAAGCGACAGATCGACCTGCTCGGGCAACTCGGACTGCCGGTCGACTTGCCGTCGTTGGAGGCCGACGCCATGCTCAACGCGATGGCGCGGGACAAAAAGACTGAACACGGTCGATTGAACTTCATTCTCCCGTCAGGCATAGGTCACGTCGATTTGGTCGGGGACGTCAGCGGTGACGACGTTCGGGCCGTTCTCAGTGATTGAGCGACAACGGCCAATTGTTCATGAAAACTGTTGGCGTCGTCAAAATGTGGTTTAATGGGTGCCACTGCTGGCTTGTCCGGCAGTGCCGTGATTCTCGCGGGGAACACTGCTGGACAAGCCAGCAGTGTCACACGATAGTCCACGAATGCCGGTGTGCGTGTTGACCGAAACCGAAACCATGAAACCGCCGGACGACGTGACCGACTCCGTGCTGTTGTCCCTGGTCGCCGGTGTGGGGCCGCGGTTGCGGCAAGCGCTGTTGGAAGCCTTTCAATCGCCGACGGCGATTCTCGACGCGGCGCCCAGCCAGTTGCGGGCCGTGCAGGGCATCGGCGCGAAGTTAAGCGATACGATTGCCCGCGCCCGGACGGAGATCGACGTCGCCGCCGAGATCGAACTTTGCCGCCGGCACGACGTGCGGATATTGACGTTGTCCGACGACGAGTATCCGCGCATGTTGCGCGAGATACCCGACCCGCCCGGCGTGCTTTATATGCGCGGTGGCTTCGCTCCGCCTGATTCGATGGCGGTCGCGATGGTCGGCTCCCGGCACGCGACCCGGTACGGATTGGAACAAGCCGAGCGTTTGGCCGCAAGTTTGGCCCGGGCTGGATTGACCATCGTCAGCGGATTGGCGCGCGGAATCGACGCGGCTGCGCACCGGGGCGCCCTGTCCGTTGGAGGACGCACATTGGCCGTGCTGGGCAGTGGGCTGTTGAACATCTACCCGCCGGAACACCGACAGTTGGCCGTGGACATGGCCGGCGCCGGTGCGCTGCTGAGCGAAGCGCCGCTCCGCGCGCAGCCGGTCAGCGGCGCCTTTCCGCAGCGCAACCGGTTGATCAGCGGGCTGTCGTTGGGCGTGATCGTCGTCGAGGCTTCCGAGCGCAGCGGCGCGCTGATCACGGCCCGACACGCCATGGAACAGAATCGTGAAGTGTTTGCCGTGCCCGGCCGCGTGGACAACCGCATGGCCCGCGGCTGCCATCGGCTGATCCGCGACGGGGCCCGGCTGGTGGAAACGGCCGACGACGTGCTGGAAGAACTGGGACCGTTGGTGGAAGCCACGCAGGCAACCGACGGCCGCTCGGTGCGCCATCCGGCCGAATTGGTGTTGAATGATATTGAACGCCGTGTTTTGGACGCCGTGGAGACGGACACCACGCCGGTGGACGCCATCGTGTCCGCCACCGGGCTGCCCACCACGCAGGTGCTTTCGACGCTGACTATACTAGAAATGCGCCGCCTGGTGCGCCGGGTCAGCGGGTTCGCGTTCGTGCGGCTTTAGCCGCAATAGCGTTCAATTAGCCGTAACCCGGTAACTCGTTTGGCCGAAGACCTGTTTTACCGTAGCCTGGGGCATCGCCCCTTGTTGTTCTACACATCTTTCGTGCGCTCGTAGTCCCGGAGGGACTTTCCGAAAATAGCCCAGCAGTTGACTGCTGGGGCCGGGAATACCACAAACGTCGCGAAAGTCCCGTAGCGACGACTGAAGGCTCAACCTTGCGGAGCTGTTCCACGGCCGCTGCGGCGCGTCGGGATTCGGTCGTCCCTACGGGACTTTCGCCCCGCACCGCGGACCACGTTACCCAGCGATAAATCGCTGGGCTACTGTCGATTGTCCCTCCGGGACAAATACCGTCGGCCACGTTTCGACTGCTGTCCGACTTGTGTAGAACAACAAGGGCGATGCCCCAGGCTACGATGGTTTTGGCCTTCGGCCAAACGATTTATGGCTGATTTAATGGTATTGGCTATAGCCGTCGCGACCAACTGATATAGTGGCCAACCAATCCCACACGTTTCATGACGGCGAATGGGCCGAGAGGGTGAGGGTTTCTTTCGTGACGTTTTTACCCTCGACCGACTTCGCGGCCAATTCGCGATTCGCCGCCAGGATCATCGCCACGGCTTCGCGGAGGTTCTCCTTCGCCTCTTGAAGCGTGGCGCCCTGTGTGTTTGCGCCGGGCAATTCCTCGACAAAAGCGACGTACCCCTGGGGCACTTCAACGTAAACCGCGGTAAAATGCATCTTGTCTCCTTCGAAGCGATCTCCTGAATAATCCTATCTCCCCATCCGACACAGAGCAACCTTTTCTCCCGCTCCTTGCTTGCTAACCAAACCGGCGCAGTGTCCAATACACGCGAATTTTCTTCAAGCCGAGGCAATGTTTCACTCATTCTGCAGGAGTCCGATCCATGACGAAACACCAAATGACGATTCCGAGGATTGCTGTTCAGATTGCGCTGTTGCCAATTATCTTGATTCCCTCGATGGCCGGCGACGCGCTGGGCGGCGAGATCAACAGGCAGGCGCCCGGCGCGACAGCGCAGCAGGCTGAAAAGGCAAACCCGATGAACAATTCAAACCCACAAAAATTGCTCGTCTACACCGGCACGTACACCCGCGGAGAGAGTGAAGGCATTTACCATTATTGGCTGGACCTGAAGACGGGCGAATTGACACAGGCGGGAGTGACGTCGGGAATCATCAATCCGTCATTCTTGGCCATTCATCCCAATCGCCGGTACTTGTATGCCGTGGCGGAAGTCGCGGAGTTCTCCGGGCAAGACAGCGGCGGGGTGATCGCTTACGAAATCGATCCGCGGACCGGCGACTTGACAAAGCTCAACCAACAACCAACCGGCGGTGGCGGGCCGTGTCACATCGTGGTCGACCATGCCGGGAAAAACGCGCTGGTGGCCAATTACGGCGGCGGCAGCGTGGCGGCGTTGCCGATCGGCAACGACGGACGTCTCGGTGAAGCAACTGCATTCGTCCAACATACGGGATCCAGTGTGAACCCAGGCCGCCAGGAGGCGCCGCACGCACATTCGATTAACGTCGACGCCGCGAACCGGTTCGCCGTGGCGGCCGATCTGGGATTGGACAAGCTGCTGGTTTATCGATTTGACGCCCAGCGGGGGACGCTCCAGCCGAACGATCCGCCGGCCACTTCGATGGCGCCGGGCGCGGGGCCGCGGCATTTCGCTTTTCACCCTGGGGGCAATTACGCCTATGTGATCAACGAACTGGCATCTACTGTGACCGCGCTTCGCTACGACGCCGGTCGCGGAGTGTTGGAGGAGATGCAGACGGTGTCGACGTTGCCGGAGGGGTTTTCGGGGAACAACTCCACGGCCGAGGTGCAAGTGCACCCCAGCGGCCGCTTCCTGTACGGATCGAACCGAGGACACGACAGCATCGCCATCTTCCAAATCGGCCAGGCAACGGGCCGACTCACGCCCGCCGGCCATCAGCCCAGCGGCGGCCGGACGCCGCGCAACTTCGGCATCGATCCGACCGGCAGGTATCTGTTGTCGGCCAACCAGGCCACAGACGACATCTTCGTGATGCACATCGATCCGCAAACCGGCGAGTTGAAACCTACCGGTCACACCGTTTCCGTGCCGTCGCCAGTGTGCGTGAAGATGATGTCAATCGACCAGTAACGGAGTTATACGGGACAGGTCGAAAGTCGTTCGGTATCGACAGACTTGCGAAAATCTCGGCGCGAATCGGGAGAATTTGGGAAAAAGGCCAAATGCTAGCACCGAGTTTTCTGGAAACTACTGGTTAATAACTGTTGATCGATTTGCGGCGCTCGAAAAATGGATGGCGTCAAAAGGAGTCAAAAAAACTCGCGGAATTAACAATGCAAACCATTTAGCCATAAATCGTTATGGTTTTGGAGGCGCCGGTGCGAGGGAGTCGGGACCTGTGGCACGAAGACGCAACTCAGGATTCGACGAAATGCCGGTCTTTGACGACTGGGCAAAGTTTTCCGCCCGCGGCGACCGATAACTAGGAACCGACGTCTTACAAAACCAGTGGTGGTTTTTACTTCGAAGCTGCGCGTCATGGCCGAATTTGGACCGGACATTGCCGAACAAGTTGTCGCCGCCTGCCAGGCGGCCGCGGAGGAAATTGCTGAGGCGCTGGCACGCACGTTTGATACGCCGCTGAAGGTCGCGACGGGGCAGGTCGGACCAATCGACCTCAGCGCGCCTCCGGAGGATTGGGATGGCCCGGGTTTGGTCGTGCAGCTCAATGTGGGTGACAAAGCGGCATTGGTCATGTTGGCCGAATCATCCGGTTTGATTCCGTCCTGGTACGAGTCCCCGGACGCAACCGGCGCCAGCAAACTGACCACCCTGGCCCAAGAATTGGGCATGTTGGTCTTGCCCGAACAGTTTATGCCCGAAGATTTTCGCGCCGCGCGCGTGGAAAAACTGCGGGAAGCAGTGGATCGGGCGAAACTCGGCGAAGAGCCGCGCGTGGCGCCGTTGGAGCTAACCGCCGAATCTGGCGGACGAGGCACGGTTTACGTGGTCTGGGCGGCAACTCAACCCGGCGACGTATTCGCCGCCCAGCCCGCAACTCCGCAATCCGCAGCCGTCGATGAACCACCCACCGAGCAGGAGTCCGAGGCCGTCCCTGAATCACCTGCACCTACGACGACGCCGGCCGAACCACCGCCGGTGGCAAAGTCCCAGAGGGATCAGCAGCCGCCTGCATCGGGCACGGCCCACTATGAAAACCTGCCAAGTTACGCGCGTAGCCTGCTGCGTACCTCGGTGCCGGTTTCGGTGACGTTGGCTAACAAGAAACAGCCGGTGTCGTGGATTATCGAGCTGGGGCCCGGCTCGATCATCCAATTCGACAAGGCGTGCGAAGATATGCTCAGTCTGGAAGTCAACGGACACGCCATCGCCGAGGGCGAGGCCGTCAAGGTCGGCGAGCGGTTCGGCATCCGCCTCACCTCGCTGAAGCTGCCCGATGAACGATTCCACGCAGTTCAGTCCCGGTGAAAAGTGGAAGGCAGTCAGCAAAGGGCTGAGCATCTTCCAGGAAAGTCAATTCGCGTGATCTTGCTGATCGACAACTACGATTCGTTCACTTACAACCTGGTCCAACGCCTGGGGGAGATCGATCCGTCGGTGCAACTCGAGGTGCACCGCAATGACCGGATCACCCTCGACGAGATTGCCCTCAGGCGGCCGTCGCACTTGATCATCTCTCCGGGGCCGTGTACGCCCAACGAAGCCGGCATCTCTTGTGAGGCGGCGCGGCGGTTCGCTCCGGTAGTGCCGGTCTTGGGCGTTTGCCTGGGCCATCAGTCCATCGCTCAGGCATACGGCGCCAACGTCGTCAGGGCGGGCCGACTGATGCACGGCAAGACGGACTTGGTGTACCACGACGAACGCGGGTTGTTTGCCGGCTTGGAAAACCCGTTTCGTGCCACGCGCTACCACAGCCTGATTGTCGAGCCGGGCACGCTTAACGCGGGTTTCGAAGTCTGCGCATGGTGCGAGTCGCCCGACGGCCAGCGCGAAATCATGGCCTTCCGCCATCGGGAATATCCATTGCACGGCCTGCAATTTCATCCGGAAAGTTTTCTGACAGACTGCGGCACGGAGCTGTTGCGGCGGTTCATCGCGCTGCGCACCGAATCCGCCCTCGGCACCAGATAACAACTTTTAGTTCGGCGAACCGTCGTCTCAGCCTCGGCCGCCCAAGCGGCCGCGGAGGGCCGAGACTTTTTGCGGCGCGGGTAATGCGGTTCTTTGCCCGTGCTGAAGCACGGACCTAATACCAATACCGTTCATTTAGCCATAACTCGTTTGGCCGAAGGCCTTCGTTACCGTAGCCTGGGGCGCCGCCCTTGTTGTTCTACACAAGTCGGACAGCAGTCGAAACGTGGCCGACGGTATTTGTCC
>Ga0214472_10006983_pt1 | contig 11836 bp, 6 predicted proteins | sample RVTome_6_FD_207662 | JGI IMG/M metagenome (GOLD analysis project Ga0214472, IMG submission 207662) | Soil microbial communities from uranium-contaminated site in the Upper Colorado River Basin, Wyoming, United States - RVT140D175 | ecosystem: Environmental > Terrestrial > Soil > Contaminated >...
ATTCGAGGCTGGCAGGCGAGGCTCAGCTCGCCGCGTTCCAGGGCACCGTGCATCGCGGACTCGAGGTCGATCAGGCGTAGCGCACGCTGCTGGACCTCGGAAGTGAAGAACTCGTAGTGAGACTCCGCGGCGGATTTGCCGCGCGCTGCGGTTGTCCTGGCGTTTTCGAGCAGTGTCTCCGCGTCCTGGCCATTCGATGGCCATACGACTATTCCTGTGCTGACCAGGAAATTCGCCATCCAGCCTTCACCGGTTAGCGGGGCCGCTAGCGCACGCGCCACGTCCTCCGCAATGCCGGCGGCCAGGGCCGGAGAGTTGCATCCGGAACGGCAAAACGCGAACTCCCCTCCACCGAGGTGGGCGAATACCGCTCCATCGCCGTGGCCGATAGCGTCGAGTATCAGCTGTGCGGTGCTGACCAGCGCGGCATCGCAGGCAGCCTGACCCAGCGACTGCTGCAGGCGCTCGGGACCATGCAGCCGGAACACGAGGACCGCGAGCTGAGCGTTGGGATTGCGATGCTGAAGCTCGCCGGTGAGCGTATCGAGAAACTGCCTTCGGTTCGGCAGACCGGTCAATGTATCGAAATTTGCCAGCCGGTACGCCTGTCGCTGCGCACGCCGCAGTGCCGAGATGTCCTGGACAGCCAACGTCAAGGCCGCTGTCGCCGTTGCTTCCATGCCGGGCGTCGTGGTTCCCTGAATGTGCAGGTTCGCCCCTGATCGAAGTTCGGCTTCGAGCCGGAAGGGCGCGCCTGACCCCTGCCAGCCGCGGAATGCCTCGAGCAACCTGCGCCCGTCCATTGCATTCAGCGCGGACACGAGCTGAGCGAGGTGGCTGCCGTCGCTCGTCCGCTCGGGCAGCAGTGAGCGCACCATGTCGGAAACGTGCAGCGTGCGCCCGGCGCTATCCACTTCCCAGTGCCCGACCCGAGTCATTTCCTGGACCATCCGCAACCGGCTCCTGCTGATGATCAGTGCCCGCCTCGCCCGGTACTCGCGCAGGAGAAATCGCACACGCTCGATCAGCAGGCGGCTGCTGATGCCTTTGGTAGCGAAATCCGTGGCACCGGAATCATAGGCGCGTGCGACTGCATCGACATCATCGCGGCTGGTCATGATCAGGATGGGTGTATCCCTGCCGGCAGGCGTGGCGCGGATCGCCCGGCAGGCCTCGAAGCCGTCCATTTCTGGCATCATCACATCGAGGATCACGCAGTCCGGGTTCTGCTGCACGAAAAGCGCGACCGCGGCATTTCCGTTTTCGGCTCCCAGCACCTCGAACCCGGCGGCCTCCAGTGCGGCCTGCGCCACGAGCAGTGCGACTGCGTCATCGTCCGCGACCAGCATGCGTGGCGCGCGCCTTTTCATGCTGCCCGCTCCTCCTCGTTGGCGATCTTTCCCAGAGTCTGGCAGAGGCTCGTGAACTCTGGCCGCAATTTGATGACCAGGCGACCGGCCGCTTTGAGGTCACCATTGCGGGCGGCTTGTTCGCAATCGCTGGCTGCCGCGGCAAACCGTCGGCCCCCGATGCTCAGGGCGGCGGACTTCAGCGAATGCGCTGCGCGTTGCACCTCCGCGGCGGCCCCGGCGTGCAGGGCGGTGTCGACCTCGTCCAAGTTCTTTTCCGCCTGCTGCTGGAAAAGCGACATGGCCTGCTGGATGATTTGGGGACGCCCAAGCGAACGCAATTCCGCGATCTGACCCGCATCAACTACCGGCAGGGCGCTCGCGCTCCCGAACTGGCCCATCCCATCGGGCACCGCAGCGGCGCCAGCGCTGCCGGATGCTTCGGCAACGACAGGATCGGCGGCATTCGCCATGTCTCCGGTTGGCGGGCTGGTAGCCGCCTTCAGCACGTCATGAAGCTTCTTGATGGTGAACGGCTTGCTGATGAAATCGGTCATTCCTGATGCCAGGCAGCGCTCACGGTCGCCTTGCAGCGCATTCGCCGTTAGCGCGACAATTGGCATGCGCTCACGACCAGTCGCGGTTTCCGCCGCACGAATGCGGCGGGTGGCCTCGAAGCCGTCCATCAGTGGCATCTGGCAGTCCATGAGCACTAGGTCGAAGCCCCACGAAAGCGCCTGTTCAACGCCGATACTGCCGTCGCCCGCACTTTCCACGGTGCATCCAAGTGACTCGAGCATGCCAATTGCTACCTCGCGGTTGACCGGACTGTCCTCGACGAGCAGCACCCGCAGCTCAAGACGTAGCTTCCCGGGGGTCCCGCGCGACTGATTGCCGGCCGAGTCGCTGCGCCCGAGGGCGTAGTCGATCGCTTCGCGCAGCCGGGCCCGACGCACTGGCTTGTTCAGTCGCGCGTCAGGTGCACTGGATGACTTGGACGACGCGCTGGCGGCAGCCGCTGTTTTCTTGCTGCTGGTCATCAGCACGACGCGAACGCCCGCGGTGTCCTGAGCCGAACGAATCCGGTCAATCAGCTGCAGACCGGTCATGTCGGGCAACAGTTCGTCGACGAAGACCAGAGCAAAGTTGTCGATTGCCATGCAATCAATGGCCTGATGCCCCGATCGCGCCATCCATACGCGAGCCCCGCCAGCCTGAAGCAGCGCTACCGTGGCCTTGGCGGCGGACTCATCGTTCTGCACGAGCAGGACGCTGTCAACGCCTGCGCCTGAAGACACCGCGGCCGGTTGCGTCGCTGGGGGTATGCCAAACGGCAGCGTGACCCAGAACGTCGAGCCGACACCGAGCTTGCTGCTGGCCCCCACCTCACCGCCGAGCAGCGTGACAAGTTCCCGGGTGATTGCCAATCCCAGACCAGTACCTCCGTGCTTGCGCGTCTCGAACGAGTCGCCCTGGGTGAATGCCTCGAAAATGTTCTCAAGCTGCTCCTCGGGAACTCCGAGACCGGTGTCCTCGACTTCAACTCGCAGCTGGACCCTCGCATTGGCCAGTTGGGTGACGGAGGCTCTCACGATGACGCGACCCTGCTCAGTGTATTTGATGGCGTTGCCGAGCAGATTGACGATCACCTGGCGCAGGCGGATCGGATCACCGCTGCATTTCTGCGGCACGGCCGCATCAATGTCACATACCAGCTCGAGGTTGCGTTCGTGCGCCTGCGGAGCCAGAAGTTCGCAGACTTCCTCCAGTAGGTCGACCGGACAAAAACTGGTTTCGAGCACCTGCAGCTGGCCAGCCTCGATCCTCGAGAAGTCGAGGATGTCGTTGATGATGTCGAGCAGTGCATCGGCGGACGAGCGCATCGTCTGTACCATGCGTTGCTGCTGGTCCGCCAGGGCGGTGTTCTCCAATAGTTCGGCCATGCCCACAACGCCATTCATGGGTGTGCGGATTTCGTGGCTCATACGGGCCAGGAAGTCTCCCTTGGCCTGACTGGCCTTCTCCGCTTGACGGGCCGCCTGCTCGAAGTTCTTGGTACGTTCAATGACGAGTTCCTGCAATTTGCGGCGGTGCTCGGTGAGTCGCAGATTTCGAGTATGAATTTGCTGGAGCATCTCATTGAAGCTGACGATCAGGCTGCCGACCTCATCGGGGCCGCCAAGCTTCGCCCGAAGCGAGTAGTCCTGTTTGTAGGCCACGATATCCATGGTTTCGAGCAAATGGCCGATCGGTCCCGCAATCTGACGTCGCATCCTGGTCGCGATGACAATGACGATAATCACAACCGGAAACATGATGAAGAGCGCCCGCACAAGCGGCGTGATCACATAGGGCATGATTAGTCGGGATGGAACCACGACTTCGACCGAACCAACCGGATCGCCATTGAAATCCAGACTGCGCATGATGCGCAGCTCGGGCCACGATATCTCCGGCAGATGGTCGAGCGCGACCTGTTTCCAGCGTGGCATGTGCGCGGCATGCGGTTGCGATCCAGCGGCACTACGGACAGTCTCAGCCACCAACACGCCGTCGTAGTTCCACATGCTGACCGATGACGCGCCGGCGACTCGCGCGATCTGATCCGCCACCTTCACCACGTCTGGTTCGTAACCAATATTGAGCGACCTGACAGCCATTTGCCGGCTTTCCTCGATCGCCGCTTCGACACGGTCAATCAGCAACGTGCGGTGATCGACGACGATATGCCAAAAGAGCGGCACGACAGCGACCAGTAACGACGGCACTGCGGCGAACGCGACCAGCCGTCGCAAGCGGCGCGACAGGCTCCCTGTGGGACGCCAAGCCAAGTGCGGCTTGGCCGTTCGAGAAACGGTAGGGTAGGTTCTTGAGCGCACGACGGACCTCGGCCGACGATTCGGCTGAATGACGGTCACTCCAAATACCTCCTGACCTTCGAACTATCCGCGGCAGATCACCCATTTCATGGCATGCCCTTTGACAGAATCCAGAAAGTGTGTCGTCCGTCTCACTCCCAGGCTTCTGCCGCGAATCAGTGGCTCGACATATCGCGCGTGTGGGTCAGCCCGGCATTTCGGCGTTCTGCAATCGGTAGCGCGGGTCCCGGTGCCGTGCAACGGGTTACACGCCAATAGCCGCACGGTCTGGTTGCATGCCAGCCGATCGCCTGCGTGGCCGTGGATCTCGGGCCTGCAATACTGTGATACGAACCCAGCAACGCCACGACCAGGAGCACGCTCCGCAACCTTCGACCTCGCCAGGCGCTGCACCTGCATCAAGCGGCGTGCCAAAGCGGAGCGTGTACGCCCCCCGTTTTGACATGCGCGGGGCGGGCCGCGCTGACACTAATGATTGCCCAGGCGTTGCTGCGTCCGCCACCGGTTGCTGCGACAGGGTCAGGGTCTTCCAGCCGAGATCCTCGGCAGTGCGCTTGATCTGGTTGCCGCCCAGCCGTTCCTGCTTGTTGATGCAGGCATGGCTCAGGGCGGTATCCATGAGCATGTTGATCAGATGCGGCACGCTGGCGTGGCTGTATTAGGGCCGGCATCTCGAGCTGTGCGTACAGCGAGTGCGGGCACTTCGGCACGATAATGAGCTGGCAGTCCTGCTCGCCGGCGAAGTTGGCCACGCGCAGCAGATGTTTCGCGAGATCCCCCCGTCAGGCGGCCGGTGTCCAAGGACAATATCAGCCGCTGCCCTTCCCGGCCAAGACGGGTCACGAGCCGGCGCACCCCATACCGAACCTTCACCGGCCGCGGGTTATCCACATCCTCGCCAAGCGCCAGCAACAGCGCCAGGTACAGATCCTCGGGTTCCGCGTAGCGCATGTCCACGTGTGCTGCGACAACGCGGTCGGCCATGGTTGACAGCGGCTGTTGCACGATGGCCGTTTTTCCGACGCCAGGCCTGCCCGACAGCACCGCAGATGGTGGTCACGGATCCGGCTCGGCAGCGGCCGCGATTCAGTGGCCTGGCAGGCCGGCCCGGGCACGATTGGATGCTGGCATCAGTCGCGCCTACGGGTCCACGTCCAATCGGGATTTCCTGGACCAAGGCGTGGCTGCCACACGCGATCGAGACTTCACACCTAGAGCGCCGCCAGTCGACGCAGCATCAGGCCCGCCAGTTCGTCAGCCAGCGCCGCGCGCAGCGACTGTTCCTCGTGCTGCTTGGCGAGCATGGCGCCCTCGTCGTAGCTGTAATCCCGGGTCAGCGTCACCTGCTGGCGTGCCAGCAGCACCCGGCCGGCGGCGTTAACCGAGTACGCCACCGAGTAGTAGACCTCGAATTCGCCCGGCGTGTTGCGCGCCGACACCGACAGCACCTCCCGTCCGGTCTCGTCCTGGAGCAGCCGGATCACCGCGCTCGCAGCCGCGGGATCGGTGACCAGCCGCGCGCCCGCCGCGCGCAGACGCGCGCTCAATGCCGCATACAGCGGCGTGTAATGATCGCTGGCTTCCACGTACGGTGCGGCGAGCGCGGGCGGAAGCGCCTGCAGGCCGCGCAACTGGAAACCACAGCCCGACGCCAGGCACAGGCCGGCGATCGCCAGCAGGCACCGCATCAGCCGGCACATCAGGTCACCACGTTCACGAGCTTGCCGGGCACGTACTTGACGAAGCGGATCGGACTGCCGCCGACGAAGCGCGCGACGGTGGCGTCGGCCAGCGCGGCCTCGCGCGCGGTTGCCTCATCGGCACCTGCGGGCACCGGCACCCGGGCGCGCAGCCGGCCATTGACCTGAACCACGATCTCGACCGTGTCGAGCGCGAGCGCCTGCGCATCGGGCTGCGGCCAGGGCTGGTCGACGACGGCCGTCGGGTGACCGAGTTCACGCCACAGGGCGTGCGCTGCATGCGGCACGAACGGCGACAACATCAGTACGACCAGGTCGAGTGCCTCCCGCATCACGGCGCGGCCTTGCGGCGAGTCGTCGCTGAAGCGCGCCAGCGCATTCAGCAATTCCATGACCGCGGCGATCGCGGTGTTGAAGGTCCGGCGCCGGCTGATGTCGTCGCCGACTTTGGCCAGAGTCTGGTGCACCTGGCGCCGCAGCGCGGATTGCGCCGCATCCAGCGCGGCCGGATCCGGTGCAACGGCGGTCCCGGCCCGCACGTGCGAGTGGACGATTTTCCACAGCCGCTTCAGGAACCGGAACGCGCCCTCGACTCCCTCATTCGACCATTCGAGGGTGTGCTCGGGCGGCGCCGCGAACATCGTGAACAGCCGCGCGGTGTCGGCGCCGTAGCGATCGACGAGCTCCTGCGGATCCACGCCGTTCCTGCGCGATTTCGACATGGTGCCCATGCCGCCGTACTCGACCGGCTGGCCGTCCACCTTCAGCACGCCACTCCTGCGCCCGCCGTGCATACACGATTCGACCTCTGCGGGGTGGTAATAGACGACGCGGCCCTCGTCCGGCCTCCGGAACCAGATGTCGTTCAAGACCATGCCCTGGGTCAGCAGCCGTCCGAAGGGCTCATCGATCCGCGTCAGGCCGCAGTCGCGCATGACGCGCGTCCAGAATCGCGAGTACAGCAGGTGCAGGATCGCGTGCTCGATGCCGCCGATGTACTGGTCCACCGGCAGCCAGTAGGCAGCGCGCTCGTCGACCATCGCGCGCTCGTTGCCGGCCGATGCGTAGCGGAAGTAATACCAGGACGAGTCCACGAAGGTGTCCATCGTGTCGGTCTCGCGTCGTGCCCCGGCGCCGCACTTCGGGCAATGGCACTCGTAGAAGGACGGCGTCTTCGCCAGCGGATTGCCGGAGCCGTCCGGCACCAGGTCTTCCGGCAGGCGCACCGGCAGGTCGGCGTCCGGCACCGGCACATCGCCGCAGGCGGCGCAATGGATGATCGGGATCGGGCAGCCCCAGTAGCGTTGCCGCGAGATGCCCCAATCTCGCAGCCGCCACGCGACCTGCTTGTGGCCGAGGCCGCGGGCCTCGAGGTCGGCCGCGATCGCGTCCACCGCCGCCGCGTAATCGAGGCCGTCGTAGGCGCCGGAATTGATGCACCGACCATAGTCCGAATACCACGACTGCCAGGCCTCGGTCGAATACGGCCTGCCCTGCACGTCGATGACCGGCACGATCGGCAGCCCGTATTTCTTCGCAAAGGCGAAGTCGCGCTCGTCGTGGCCCGGCACGCCCATCACGGCACCCTCGCCATAGGCCATCAACACGTAGTTGCCGACCCAGACCTCGACCGGCGCACCGGTCAACGGATGCTTCACGAACAGGCCGGTCGCGATGCCGCGCTTTTCCATGGTTGCGAGGTCGGCCTCCATGAGACCGCCGCGCCGGCATTCCGCGACGAAGGCCCGCACCCGGTCGCTGCGCCCGGCCGCGATCTCCGCAAGCAGATGCTCGGCGGCGACCGCGACGAAGGTCACGCCCATGACGGTATCGGCGCGCGTGGTGAAGACCTTGAGCTCGCCGCGCCGCCCGTTGACTTGAAAGGGAAATGCCAGGTTGACGCCCGCGCTGCGCCCGATCCAGTTTGCCTGCATCACGCGCACACGCTCCGGCCAGCCGTCCAGCCGTTCGAGCGCGGCCAGCAGTTCCTCCGCGTAGTGGGTGATGCGCAGGTAATACATCGGGATTTCGCGCTTCTCGATCGGCGCGCCGGTGCGCCAGCCACGCCCGTCGATGACCTGCTCGTTGGCGAGCACTGTCTGGTCGACCGGGTCCCAGTTGACCACGCCGGTCGCCTGGTAGGCGATGCCGCGCTCGAGCATGCGCAGGAACAGCCACTGGTTCCAGCGGTAGTAATCCGCATCGCAGGTCGTAAGTTCGCGCGACCAGTCGATGCCGAAACCGAGCGATTTCAGCTGCCGCTTCATTTGCGCGATGTTGTCGCGAGTCCAGCGCGCCGGCGGCACCTCATTCTCGATCGCGGCGTTCTCGGCCGGCAGACCAAAGGCGTCCCAGCCCATCGGCTGCAGCACGTTGTAGCCGCGCATGCGCATGTAACGCGCCAGCACGTCGCCGATCGTGTAGTTGCGCACGTGGCCCATATGCAACCGGCCGCTCGGGTAGGGAAACATGCACAGGCAGTAGTACTTGGGCCGCGCAGGGTCTTCGCGCACCGCGAACGTGCCGGCGGCGTCCCATTCGCGCTGGGCGGCGGACTCGATGTCGGCGGGCTCGTAGCGTTCCTGCATGTCCTAGCCGCGGCGGCCGGGGAACGCGTAAGAATACCCGATGACTGAGACGGCCAGCAGCAGGCAGCCGAGCAGCACCGGCCAGTTGCCGACCCGCGCATAGGGCGTCAGGCCGCTCATCGGCTGCACGCGGGACTTCAGCACGGCCGGCACGAACTGCGGCGCGCGGTCCCGGATCGTGCCGTCCGGCGCGATGACCGCGGTGACGCCATTGCTGGTCGAGCGGAACAGGTAGCGGCCGGCCTCGCGCGCGCGAAAGCGCGCCATCTGCAATTGCTGATGGGGCGCCGCCGAATCGCCGAACCACGCGTTGTTGGTGACATTGACCAGCAACGTCGCGTCATCGAGCACCGCCAGCTGCTCGGCGCCATAGGCGTCCTCGTAGCAGATCGTGGCGCCCAGGCGCTCTCCCGCCGCCGGCAGCGGCGCCTGATGCCCGGCACCAGGACTCATGTCGTAATACGGCAGGCTCATCAGCCGCATCCAGCGGCGCACGAACGCGGGCACCGGAAAATATTCACCGAACGGCACCAGCCGGCGTTTGTAGTACCAGGCGCTGTCGGCGCCGCTCATCGCGAGCAGCCCGTTGTAGATCCGCCCGCTGTCGAAGTCGTAGCGCAGGAGCCCGAGCAGCACGTCGGACCCGTGTGCCTGCGATTCCCCGCGGATCGCGGCCAGGTAGGCCTCGGCCTCGTGCGCCAGCAGCGGCAGCGCCGATTCCGGCCACACGATGAGCCGCTGGCCGAGCGCTTCGCGATTGAGCCGGCGGTAGAGCGCGAGCGTCGCGACCCGGTTCGCGGCCTGCCATTTCTGGTCCTGCGGAATCGCACCCTGCAGCAGTGCCACCGTCAGCTCCCCGCCGACCGGCTGCGTCCACTGCCGCTGGGCGATCGCCGCCGCACCGCCCCAGAACAAGCCAGCCAGGACGAGCGCCAGCACACGCGCACGTGCGCCGCCGTTCACGACGGCCACCAGCGCGCCCGCGGTCAGCGCGCCCGCGAACGTGACCAGGTGCACGCCACCGACCGGCGCGAGCCCGGCGAGCGCGCTGTCGCTGTGCGCATAACCGAGCTGCAGCCAGGGGAAGCCCGACAGCAGCCAGCCGCGCAGCCATTCCATGAGGGTCCAGCCGGCCGGCAACAGCAGCAGCTGACGTGCGACGGGCGGACCGCGGGCGAAGCGCGTCGCGAGCCAGCCGAGGGCCGCGTAGTAGGCTCCCATGACCGCCACCGGCACCAGCAGCAGCAGGGCCGCGAGCCAGGCTGGCGCGCCGCCGAAATCGTGGATCGCCGTGTAGATCCACCAGGTGCCGGCCAGGAACAGCCCCGCACCCCAGGCGAAGCCGGTCCGGGCGGCCGTGCGCGGCTTGGCGCCCTCCCACAACAGGAACAGGATGGCCGGTCCCAGGACCGCCAGCACCACGAAGCCGAACGGCGCAAAGGCAAACGTCGTCGCCGCGCCGGCAAGTGCGGCCAGCCACGGGCCGTGGGCGGCCAGCCACGGGCCGTGGCGCGCAACCAGCGGCCGTGCACCGGCAAGGAGGATCATTCAGGCTCCGCGCGATTCGCCGGCCCGCGGCGGCACCGGCGCGGGCGTGGTCACGCGCAGCTGGTCGATGCGCCGGCGGTCGGCGCGCAGCACCTTGAAATCGTAGCCTTCCATTGTCACCGACTCGCCGCGTCGCGGCAGGCGGCCGAACTGATGCATCACGAGGCCGCCGATCGTGTCGTACTCCTCCTCGCTGAAGCGGGTCGAGAAGTAGTCATTGAATTCCTGAACGCGGGTCAGCGCCAGCACCGCGAACTGACGGTCGCCTTCGCGACGAATGGTCTGGTCCTCCTCGGTGTCGTACTCGTCGGCGATCTCGCCGACGATTTCCTCGATGACGTCCTCGATGGTCACCAGACCCGACACGCCGCCGTACTCGTCGACGACGATCGCCATGTGGTTGCGGCTGACGCGGAATTCCTTCAGCAGCACGTTGAGCCGCTTGCTCTCCGGCACGAATGCCGCAGGACGCAGCACTTCCCTGATATCGAATCCGCCCGGCGCGCCTTCGGCGTAATAGCGCAGCAGGTCCTTCGCGAGCAGGATGCCGGCCACCTGGTCACGGTCGTCGCCGATGACCGGAAAGCGCGAATGGCCCGATTCGATGATGACTGGCAGCAGCCGCTCGGGCGCCGATGCGCGCTCCAGCACGACCATCTGCGAGCGCGGTACCATGATGTCCCGCACCTGCAGGTCGGCGACGCCCAGCACCCCCTCGATCATCGCGAGCGCGTCGGCACCGAGCACGCCACGGCGTGCCACGGTGCGCAACAGGGTGATCAGCTCGGCGCGATCGCGCGGCTCCTCCTGCACCAGCCTCCGCCACCACTGCCCGGCGCTGTGCGCGGTCATTCCTTCATGCTCCGTAGGGATCCGCGAAGCCCAGGCGGGCCAGCAAGGCCCGCTCCCGTTGTTCCATGCGGCGCGCATCGGACGCGCGCTCGTGATCGAAGCCGAGCAGGTGCAAGGTGCCGTGGATCACCATGTGCGCCCAGTGCGCGCGCAGCGTTTTGCACTGCGCGCGCGCCTCGCGCGCTACGCGCGGCGCGCAAACCACGACGTCGCCGAGCAGCCGGCGATGCGGCCCGCGTTCCGGCGATGGCGGGAACGACAGCACGTTGGTCGGGCCAGGCTTGCCGCGATAGCGCTCGTTGAGCGCCCGGCTCTCCGCCGAACCGACGACGCGTATTCCCAGCTCACCGTCATGCCGCCCGGCGGCGAGCCGCACCCAGGCGCGCAGCGTTGACGGTGCGGGCGCCCACGGCCGGCGCGTGCGGTATCGGAGCACGACCTGGAGCGTCATGTGCCGCCCCCAGGCCCGGGTTCCCGTTCATAGGCCTCGACGATGCGCTGGACCAGCGGGTGACGCACGACGTCGCGTGCGGAGAAGCGTGTCACGGCGATGCCGGCGACGCCGTCCAGCACCTCGAGCGCGTGGCGCAGGCCCGACTGCCGGTGCGCCGGCAGGTCGGTCTGCGTGATATCGCCGGTCACCACCGCCCTGGAGCCGAAGCCGATGCGCGTCAGGAACATCTTGATCTGCTCGACCGTCGTGTTCTGCGCCTCGTCGAGAATGATGAAGGCCTCGTTCAGGGTGCGGCCGCGCATGAAGGCGAGCGGCGCCAGTTCGATGACATTGCGCTCGATGAGCCGCGCGACCCGGTCGAAGCCGATCATTTCGTACAGCGCGTCATACATCGGGCGCAGGTACGGATCGATCTTCTGCGACATGTCACCGGGCAGGAACCCGAGGCGCTCGCCGGCCTCGACCG
>Ga0214472_10006984_pt1 | contig 11835 bp, 10 predicted proteins | sample RVTome_6_FD_207662 | JGI IMG/M metagenome (GOLD analysis project Ga0214472, IMG submission 207662) | Soil microbial communities from uranium-contaminated site in the Upper Colorado River Basin, Wyoming, United States - RVT140D175 | ecosystem: Environmental > Terrestrial > Soil > Contaminated >...
CATTTTACGACCCCTTCGTAATCATAGGCCAGGGGTGAGGGTATGAGCCAACCGGCTCAATCGATTTTCCAAGCTGACCCGCCGGTAGAATCCAAGGGTCCAGTCAGATGTTGGGTAGTTACAGGCCAGCTTCTTTTCTCAGTATCGCCGCTTTGTCGGTCCGCTCCCAGGGCAGGTCGAGGTCTTCCCGGCCAAAATGACCGTAGGAGGCGGTCTGCTGGTAAATGGGACGTCGCAGGTTCAGGTTTCGGATGATGGCCGCCGGGCGCAGGTCGAAATGCTTGATCACCAGGTCGTGAATCTTCTGGTTGTCCACCCGGTTGGTATCGAAGGTCTCCACCGAAACCGAAATCGGATGGGCCACGCCGATGGCGTAGGACACGATCAACTCAGCCCGGTCGGCCAGGCCCGCCGCCACCAGATTCTTGGCCACGTAACGGGCGGCGTAGGCGCCGGAGCGGTCCACCTTGGTGGGATCTTTGCCGGAGAAGGCTCCGCCGCCGTGACGGGCGATGCCTCCGTAGGTGTCCACCAGGATCTTGCGTCCAGTAAGGCCGGTGTCCCCGGCCGGCCCGCCGACAACGAACCTTCCGCTGGGATTGATATAGTATTTGGTCTGGTCGTCCAACAAATCGGCGGGGATGACTTTGTTGATAACATGCTCTTTGATGTCCCGCTCAATGCGCTCGTTGCTGACATCCGGGTCGTGCTGGGCGCTGATAACTACTGCATCCACCCGGTGGGGAACGCCGTACCGGTACTCCACGGTTACCTGGGACTTCCCGTCAGGACGCAGGTAGGCCAACTGCTTCACCAACCGGTGCGACAGGCTGACGGTGAGAGGCATCAACTCCGGGGTCTCGTTGCAAGCAAAACCCACCATCATACCCTGGTCGCCCGCGCCCGTTGAGTCCATGGCTTCCTGCTGGCCGCTGTGGCCTCTAACTTCCAGGGCTTCGGTGACCCCCGCGCTGATGTCCGGCGACTGCTCCTGAATGGAGACGCTAATCCCGCAGCTTTTGGAGTCAATTCCGTAGTCGGACTTGGTATAGCCGGCGTTGCGTAGCGTGTCCCGGACGATGGTAGGAACGTCGACGTAAGTGGTGGTGGTAATCTCGCCCATGACCACCACCAGACCGTTGGTGGTGGCAGTCTCGCAAGCCACCCGGCCCATCGGATCGGCCCGCAATACCGTATCCAGTATCGCATCGGAAATCTGGTCGCACAGCTTATCCGGGTGTCCTTCGGTTACCGACTCGGAAGTCAGCAGATACTTCGGTGATTCATTAAAAAGTAATGGCATTATCTTCCTTCTTACTAACTGTCTGACTTTCCGGCTAACTGTCTGACTTTCCGGATTCAGGTGCCCTGGTCCCAGCTTTCCTGGTACTTTTGTTGCTCCGCCGTGAGAGTATCGATTTTGACCCCCATCGACTCCAGCTTGAGCCGTCCGACTTCCTGGTCGATCTCCCGGGGCACCGCGTAAACCCCGGGCTTCAGACTTTTCTGATTCTTCACCAGGTATTCGGCGCTCAATGCCTGGTTGGCAAAGCTCATATCCATGACCGCCGCCGGGTGACCTTCTGCTGCCGTCAGGTTGATCAACCGGCCCTCGCCCAGCAGGTAGATCCGGCGGCCGTCGCGCAAGGTGTACTCCCGAACGTAGGCCCGCACCTCCCGGTGACTGACCGACATTGCTTCCAACGCCGGAATATCGATTTCAACATTGAAGTGACCGCTGTTGGCCAGGATTGCCCCCTCTCGCATCACCGCAATGTGCTCACCACCAATGGTATGCAAGCCGCCAGTGACGGTGATAAAGACCTCACCCACCCTGGCCGCATCGGCCACGGGCATAACCTCAAATCCGTCCATCAGGGCCTCAAGGGCACGGATGGGGTTCACTTCAATGATGATCACGTGAGCGCCCATGCCTCGAGCCCGGCTGGCCACACCCCGGCCGCACCATCCGTAACCGCCGACCACCACTTTACGTCCGGCCCACAGGATGTTGGTGGCTCGGGTGATGCCGTCCAGGGTGCTCTGCCCGGTGCCGTACCGGTTGTCGAAAAAATGCTTGGTCTCCGCTTCATTCACCGCGACAATCGGGTAGGACAACTTTCCGCCGGCGGCCATGGCGTTGAGCCGGATCACTCCCGTGGTGGTTTCCTCGGTGCCGCCCAGCACATTGCTCAGCAGGTCGGCCCGCTGGGTATGCAGGCTGGTGACCAGGTCAGCCCCGTCGTCCATAGTGTAGTGGGGTTTGTGGTCCAGGGCAGCCATGATGTGCTGGTAGTAAGTGTCGTTGTCCTCCCCTTTGATCGAGTAGGTGGGGATGCCATACTCCCGGACCAGCGCCGCCGCCACTTCGTCTTGAGTGCTCAGCGGGTTGCTGGCGCACATCACCAGATCACCGCCGCCAGCTTTCAACGTAATTGCCAGGTTGGCGGTCTCGGTAGTTACGTGGAGACACAGCGCAAATTTATATCCGGCCAGCGGCTTTTCTTTCTCGAAACGTTCCCGCACCAGGCGCAAAACGCCCATCTCCCGTTCCGCCCACTGGATTCGGTCTACTCCGTCTTTGGCCAGGGATAAGTCTTTAACGTCCCCTGCGGTCTGGTTAGTTGCCAATATCCCTCTCCTATGTAATTCATATGTAATTCAGATCAACTGGAATTCAGATCACCCCTGGTCCGGGTAGCGATGGGATACTTACGGATCATTCCCGTAAGACGTGGGATGTTTGCCAGCGATCCAGTAGGGAGTGCCGTCCTCAATGTTGTAAAGGGTCTCGGGATCAAAGCCCATCGAAGCGGCCACCTCACAGGCCAATCCGCTGCGGACACCGGCGGCGCAGATGAACAGCACTTTCTTGCCCTGGGGCACTTCGCCGATGCGGTCGGTCAGATCATCGACGGGAATGTGGATCGCGCCGGTGGCATGTCCGGTAACCCATTCGTCATGCCGCCGGACATCGACCACCACGGTATTCCCGGGGTCCGACTGGAGCATGGAATGGGCCTCACGGGAATTCACCCGGTAATATGGTTCACCCGGTTGTCGCCTGGGCATATTCATACCTCCACTTCAGCTCATGTAGCGCCCGATGATGGGCGCCAGCTTGTGTTTGATCTCTTCGGGGATTCCCTGAGGGCGGGTAATGATGGCGTCTCGCAAAGCAGCGGCACAGGGGCAATTTCGCTCCCGGTCCAGCCGGGCAATCACCCGCCGAATCATCTCTTTGGAGTTGGCCACATTCTTCAGCAAGTTTTGCACCACCATCTCGACGGTGACGGCCTCGTTGGCCTCATGCCAGCAGTCGTAGTCGGTGATCCAGGCCATGGTGGCGTAGCAAATCTCGGCTTCCCGGGCCAGCTTGGCTTCGGGAAGGGCGGTCATGCCGATGATGTCAGCACCCCAGGCCCGGTACATGAAGGACTCGGCCCTGGTGGAAAAAGCCGGGCCCTCCATCACCACCATGGTGCCGCCGGGATGGACGGTGAGGCCCATCTCCTGGGCCGACTGATGAATGGCGTGACTGGCAACGCTGCAAAAGGGATCGGCGAAGCCAATATGCACCACCATTCCCTCGTCAAAGAAACTGTTGGCCCGCTGGCGCGTCCGGTCGATGAGCTGGCTGGGCACCACCAGGTCCAGGGGGGCAAATTCTTCCTTCAGGCTGCCTACCGCGCTGACCGAAATGATCCGCTGCACGCCCAGGGTTTTCAGGGCATAGATATTGGCCCGCACTGGAATGTGGGATGGATTGATCCGGTGTCCCCGGCCGTGCCGGGGCAAGAATGCCACCGACTCTCCCTCCAGGGTGCCCAGGACGATGGCATCGCTGGGCTTGCCGAAAGGCGTATCAATCTCTACAAAATCGACCTTCTCCAGCCCATCCATTTCGTAGAGGCCGCTGCCGCCGATGATTGCCGTGGTTGCTTCTCGTCGGTTCATCGAAACTTCAGACCATATTTTTCAGACGTTGACCGCCAGTTTCAGGCTTTCCTGGTACGGGGAGCGGCACACGCCGTTCTCGGTGACAATCGCCTGGATATACCGATGGGGAGTCACGTCGAAGGCCGGGTTCAGGGCCCTGACCCCTACCGGAGCCGTGGGTTTCCCCTGGAAATGGGTGACCTCGGCCGACGCCCTCTCCTCAATCTGTATTTCGTCGCCGCTGGTCAGGCGGAGATCGACGGTGCTGATGGGAGCGGCCACGTAGAAGGGTATTCCGTTCTCCCTGGCCAGCACCGCCAGCGAGTAGGTGCCAATTTTGTTGGCGGTGTCCCCGTTGGCCGCGATGCGGTCGGCCCCGGTAATCACACAGCCAATGCGGCCTTCCCGCATCAGCATGCCCGCCGCCGAGTCCACAATGAGGGTTGATGGGATACCCAATTGCTGGAACTCCCAGGCGGTCAGTCGGGCGCCCTGCAAGAAGGGACGGGTTTCGGTGTTAAACACCTCGAAGCGACGTCCTGCTTCCCAGCTAGCGCGAATCACGCCTACCGCAGTGCCAAAGGCGGCAGTGGCCAGCGCGCCGGCGTTGCAGTGGGTCAAGACCGAGCCACCCTCGGGTATCAGGTCTTTACCCAAGTCTCCCAGACGGCGGTTTATCGCTTCATCCTCTTCCTGAATGCGTTGGGCCTCAGCCAACAGCGTACCGGCCATGTCCCTCAGGTCGGGCACCGATTCGGCGACCTGGAGCATCCGCTGGACTGCCCAGTGCAAATTTACCGCGGTGGGTCGGGCTGCCTCGATTTGAGCACCGGCAGCCTCAAGTCGGGCCATGAAGTCGGCGTGACTGGGGGCCTGGACTTCGTTGGCGGCCATCGCTACGGCGTAAGCCGCCGTGACGCCGATGGCCGGAGCGCCCCGAACCTGCATATCGCGAATGGCGTCGGTAGCCGCCCGGTAGTCACGAATCTCAATGGTTATTTGCTCCAGGGGCAGACGGGTCTGGTCCAATAGCTTCAGCACGCCGTCATCCCACCGTATGGGTCTGATCTCAGCCAACCCCAATCACCTCGGCAAAAACATGCCAAAAAAAAGCTTCTCGACGAGAGAAGCTCCAATATTAATAAAAACTTATTAAGCTCCCTCATCTTTCGCCCCTCGAGGGACGTCGGACTTGGCACCGTGTCCAGTCGTCTTACCGACAGCTAGTCCGGTTGCCTGGCATCATCGGGCCGCTCCCTCCGCCGTTCTGGATAAGGGATCCAGATCCTGATTCACTTTTTAATCTGGCACTATACTACTGATGGCCCGCGGGACTGTCAAGCTTGACCGGGAATAGCCGGAGCAGTCCCGCCCCAACCGAATTGGATCAGGTACTACTGGGCCGCCAGTACCGGTCGCAGTTCCTCAACCAGGGGCGGCAAGTATTCCTTCCAGTCTCCGACAATGCCATAGTCGGCAGCTTTGAAGATGGGTGCCCGCGGGTTCTGGTTGATGGTCAAGATCACGCCGGCTTTCTGTATCCCAACCGTGTGATTGAACGCTCCACGAATGCCTACAGCGATGTAAACCCGGGGCGCGATGGTGCGCCCGCTGATGCCCACCTGCACCTGATGGGGCAGCCAACCGGCGTGAACGACATTGCGAGTGGTGGCCAGCGTCGCGCCGATGGACTGGGCCAGGGACCGGAGTTCGGGCAGACTCTCCGGCCCGCCGATTCCCATGCCCACCCCCAACACCACCTGGGCCTGGGTCAGCGCAATGGCTCCCAGATCAACCACCTGATGAGTTTCCAGCACGCTGATGTCGGCGCCGGCGAAATCGGTAGGGACTATGGCTTCGACCCGGGCCTCGACCGAGTTGTCGGCATCAACCGGTGCCAGCACCCCGGGCCGCAGCGTTACCAGGTTGGGCAGGGTCCGGGACAGTATGGGCGCAATGACATTGCCGCCCAGGGCGGGTTTGAGCTGCACCAACTGTCCTGCTTCATTTATCTCCAGGTCAATGGCATCGCCGGTCAGCCCCAGCTTCAGGCGGGCGGCGATGCGGGAAGCCAGGTCCCGGCCATCGGCAGTGGCAGCAAACAGCACCGCGTATGGTCCGGCTTTTTGAATCGCGCCAGCCAGCGCCTGACTGACGCCCCGGCCACAGATGGGGCCGAGGCCGGAGTTGTCCAAGGTCAATACCCGATCGGCGCCGTGAGCAGTCAGTACACCGATCAGGTACGGGTCGCTATAGCCGATCAAGACGGCCGCCACTTCGCTATGGGTGCACGCGGTCAATTCTCTGGCTTTGCCCAGCATCTCCAGGGAAACCTGCCGCAACTCCGACCCGGTGGTCTCGGCCACTACCCAGATGCTCTTGTCCCGGGCCTGGGGATATCTGACGGTACTGGCTGATATTCCAGTGCTCTGCGGTCCGGCGGCGAGGGCGGAAAGCCGCTCGGCTAGCTGGCCGGCCAATTGACGGGCGGCGGCCCGGGGGTAGGCCCCGGTGATTACCTGCGCCAGACGGTTGGGTTCCACCAGCCGGATGTCCTCGACCCAGGTGGGCGAGCCGGATGCTCCAAAAATCGACGCGTCCGGTGACAGGTCGGCGCAGCTCAGTTCTTCCACCGGTTTTCCCTGGACGGCGGCCAGGTCCTCCCGGCTGGGAAATTTTTCCGGAGCGATTCCTTCGGTTACGCAGACAACCGCCGGTAATGAACATTGGATTACCTGGTGTCCTTCATCGGTGGACCGTTCCGCGACGATTCTATTGCTGCCAGGCTGGTAATCCAGCTTGCGCACCTGACCGATGTGAGGCAGGCCCATCAGTTCGGCCATTTCCGGCCCCACCTGCCCGGTCTCGGCGTCGGCACTGTTGCGGCCGCAGACGATCAGGTCGGGATTTTCCCTTGCCAGCGCCAGCGCCAGCGCCCGGGCGGTGGCCAGCGTATCCGAGCCGGCCAGGGCGCGGTCGGTCAGCAAGACCCCCCGGTCGGCGCCCAGGGCCAAGCACTGCACCAGGCCTTCTCGGGCTTGCGGCGGCCCCATCGACAACACCACCACCTGGTCCTCGGGGGAGGACTTCATTTCCACCGCCCGCACCAGTCCCAACAGGTCGAAGGGGTTGATCTCTGAAGGCACGCCCTCCCGGATGATGGTCTTGTTCTCGTAGTCGAATTTCATTCGGGCCACCACCGGAACGTATTTAACACATACGGCAATCTTCATGCTAGACCTGACCTCCTGCTTGCCCTGACCTCCCCTGCATTGAACGGCAGCATCCGGAGTCCCCACTGCCGGTGCCCCGAACTATCCGGCGGCCCCGCCCTCAGATGATTTGCCCTGAGATTCTTCGATGGTCGAGCGGACTTGCTGCGTAAGTTGTTGCAGCCGGTCGCTGACCGCTACTGGATAGTGAGGTGGATTGTAAAGACCTTTGTGACGGTCGTCCAGACGCTGGAAGTCCTGGGCCAGGGTCCGGCGTATTTCATCCAGAGGAGGACTGGGAGCAGTGCGCCGGCCGTCGGACAGCACCGTCCCCAGCAGAGGTTCTCCTCCGGGGAGAGTTTCGTCACTGGCGGCGATGATGTCCCGGGAGAATCTCCTGGCGGCATCGAGGAGCCGAAACACCTGCCTGGGGCCAGGCTGGGAAGACTTGTCGACGCTTAGCTTCATCACCGGACGTCCATCGTAAGCCACCAGCTTGTAAGCCATGTCCGACCAGGGAGCGTCCGCGGATACCCCGACCCGGGTGCCGACACCGAAACTGTCGATGGGCGCGGCGGCCTTTACCAGCGTGTCAATCTCGTATTCGTCCAACCCGCCGCTGGCCACGATATTCACGTAATTCAGACTTGCCTCATCCAGAATCCGGCGCACCTGACGGCTCAAGTCCGCCAGGTCCCCGGAGTCCAACCGCACCGCCACCAGACGGTGCCCGGCGGCTTCCAACTCCCTGGCCACGGTTACGGCGTGATAGGCCCCCTGGACCGTGTCATAGGTGTCCAGCAGTAAGACCGCCCGGTGGGGGAAAGACCCGGCGTAAGCACGAAAGGCATCGACCTCGGCGACAAAGCTGGAAATGAAGGAGTGGGCCATCGTCCCCGAGGAGGGAATACCGTACCGCTGGGAGGCCAGAACGTTGCTGGTGGCCTGGAATCCAGCGAAATAGCTGCAGCGGGCCATTTGCCGGGCGGCGTCAATACCATGGGTACGGCGGGCGGCGAAGTCGGCCAGGGGACGCCCCTGCGCGGCCAACACGCAGCGAGCGGCTTTGGTAGCCAGTAGGGACTGGCAATTGACCTGGTTGATGATCAAGGTCTCGGCGATCTGGGCCTCGATGATGGGCGCTGTGACTTCCAGCACCGGCTCATTGGCGAAGAACAGGCGCCCTTCGGGTATGGCCCGCACGCTGCCAGTGAAACGAAGGTTTTTGAGATACTCCAGGAAATTGCCTTCAAAGATGCCGGTGGAGCGCAGGTAGTCCAGGCTGTCCGGGCCGAAGCGGAGGTTTTCCAGATAGTCCAGGACGTCCTCCAGTCCGGCCGCAACCAGATAAGCCCGGTTGGTCGGGTACTGGCGAATGAACAGGCTGAAGGTGGCCGGGGCGAACATCCCCTGCTGGTAGAAGGCCTGGGCCATGGTCAGTTGGTAAAGGTCGGTGAAGAGGGCCAGGTCACTGGCGGGCAGAACTGAATTGGGGCCGTTCATCGTCCGGCCACTGGGACCACAAAAATTAACGAAAGCCTACACAAACTTGCCGCTGGCCCGCAGTTCCAGAGTGGCGAAGGAGACGCCAGGTATTATGATTTGAAGGGACAGGTCTGTCAAACGCGGCGAACTTGAGCGACGTTGGCCTTCAGGTGCTATGCTGGTGACACCCGGGGTCACAGGTACTATAATGGCCCCAGCTAGCTGAACATGTCAGCGTGAATCGCTACCGTGAATCGCTATTCGCAAGCTTGACTCAACGGTTTTCGGCACTCTGCCGCACGGTAATAGAGAGGCATTATATGGATTTCGCGTACACGCCGGAACAGGAAGCTCTTCGAGAAGAAGTGCGGCAATTCATTGCCGAAAACGTGACTCCGGAAATTCTCGCCGAGCTGGAAGAATCTGGGATGCGCAGCCGGGGCCCCTTGACCCGTCAGATGTACCAGAAAATTGCCGATCAGGGCTGGGTCGGTATCAGCTGGCCGAAGGAATACGGAGGGCAGGGTGGCAGCCGCATCGACCAGTACATCGTCGAGGAAGAGTTCGGCCGCATTGGCGTTGAAGTCGGCGGCGCGGGCAGTGGCGCACCGGCGATTCTGGCGGCAGGCACCGAGGAACAGAAAAAATACTTCCTGCCGGGACTGATTCGTGGCGAGATTTCTTTTGCCCTGGGCTTCACCGAACCTCAGGCCGGCGCCGACCTGGCCGGTCTCCAATGCCGCGCGGTGCGCGACGGCGACGATTTCGTGATTAACGGCCAGAAGATGTACACCACCCGGGCCCACAGTGGCAGCCACATCTACCTGATGGCCCGCACCGACCCGGACGCGCCCCGACACAAGGGCATCTCCATATTCCTGGTGCCGATGGAAACGCCGGGCATCACGGTGCGGCCCTTGTGGACCATCCAGAACGACCCGCCGGCCCCCCGCCGGACCACCTACGGTGACCGCCGCACCAACGAGGTCTTCTTTGAAGACGTTCGCGTACCCGCTTCGTGCCTGCTGGGCGAGGAAAACTCCGGCTGGTATGTGGGCGCCCTGGGCCTCAACCTGGACCGGGTCGGGGCCAGCCGGTACCTCCTCTCGGTGCAGCGCGACGAAGACATCATCAATTGGGTCAAAGAAAACGACCTGGGCGGCTATGGCCCGTCCCGGGACCCGGCAGTCCGTGACCGGCTGGCGGAGCTCTGGATCGAGGCCCAGGTCTGCCGTTTGATGACCATGCGCAGCATGTCGCTGGTGGAGCGGGGCGGGACCTTCACCTACGAAGGTTCGGCGGAAAAGGTCTGGGCCCCGGAGCATGGCGTCAAGACCACCGAGACCATCGCGCAGATTCTGGGCTCCTACGGCCAGTTGCTGAGCAGTTCCGAAGACAACATTGAGGGCGGAGTCTTCGCCCACAACCTGATGGGCGCCTTTCAATCGGGCATCAATCACGGAAGCTCCCAGGTGATGCGCGACCAGGTCGCCCGCCGCGGGCTGGGAATGCCCCGGGGGTGATGATCTGGGTAACTTTCAAGAATTCGTCGCAGGTTAATCAGCGCTTATGGATGTACTACCCAGCGAAGAAGAACAGATGGTGAAAAACCTGGCCCGGGAGTTTCTGACGGCCGAGTGCCCTCCCCGGTTGGCCCGGGACATGGAGCAGGACGAGCAGGGCTACCCGCCGGAACTGTGGAACAAGATGGCCCAACTGGGCTGGTTTGGTATGTCCATCCCCGAAGCCTACGACGGCCAGGGCCTGCCCCTGACCTACCTGGCTCTGATCCTGGAAGAGGTGGGACGGGCCATCGCTCCGGTACCCTTCCACAGCACGGTCGTCCCAGCGCTGACCATCGCCAGGGACGGCAGCGAGGGGCAGCGTCAAGAGGTCCTGCCCAGGGTCAGCCAGGGCAGTCTGATCATGACCTGGGCATTTCAAGAACCGGACCCTCGCCTCCTGCCCGAAGCGGTGAATACCCAGGCCGTGGCCGATGGCGACCACTATGTCATCAACGGCACCAAGATGTTCGTGGACAACTTCAACGTCGCCGAGAAATGCCTGGTAGCCTGCCGCACCGCTCCGGCGTCGGCGGACAATCAGGGCATTTCTATGTTTCTGGTAAACACCGATACCCCGGGCATCGCTCACACCCCCCTGGTCACCCTGGCCAAGGACAAGCAGAGCAAGGTTGAATTCCAGCAGGTGCGAATTCCCAGAGCCAACCTGGTGGGTGGACTGCACCAGGGATGGCCGGTAGCCCAGACCATGCTGGACCGGGCCACCGTCCTGTTGTGTGCGCAAATGGTCGGGGCGTCCCGCAAAGACATTGAAATGGCGATCGAGTACACCAAAAATCGGGTCGCCTTCGGGCGTCCCATCGGGGCGTTCCAGTCGGTGCAGCACATGTGCGCCGACATGACCATCTGGATCGATGGGGCGCAACTGCTGACCTACGAGGCCCTGTGGAAGATGGACCAGGGGTTGCCCGCCAGCATCGAAGTGTCCCAGGCCAAGGCCTTCTGCAACGACAAATGTCAGGCGGCGGTGCGCTCCAGCCAGGTGCTCCACGGCGGCATGGGTTTTATGATGGAGTTTGACCTGCACTTGTGGTACCGCAGAGTGTCGGCCTGGACCATGCGGCTGGGCACCAGCTTCGAGCACCGGGCCCGGGTCGCCCGGGCATTGATCGACCAGCCCGGCCGGGTCCGGCTGGGGATGGACCAGATCCCGGTCGCCGGATAGTCGTCCGCAATGGCCGGTAAACAGGCAATACGCATCCGGAGATTAACATCCGGAGATTAGCATCCGGAGACTAGCATCCGGAGATTAAAATTACTTGGATAAACCATCAGGAGATTGATCGATGCCCAAAGACCCGGTATGCGGCAAAGACATTAACGAGTCCGGAGCGCGGGCCACTACGGGTCAGACCGCCCACGGGGCTGCTGAAGTGGACCCGAATATGGGCACTCGCAGCTTTCACAACGGCCGGTGGTACTATTTTTGCAGTCTGGACTGCCGCACCAGGTTTCTCGCCAGCCCCAATACCTACCCCGGGTAATCGGCTTGACCAGCCCGGATTTAAGAATTCGGCCAGGCGAGCCAATTCAGGTTGGCTAACGTAGATAATCCAGCATAGATAGGCTAACATTAGTTCAGATGATCATAGCAGGAGGCGAAACATGCACGTCGG
>Ga0214472_10006985_pt1 | contig 11832 bp, 12 predicted proteins | sample RVTome_6_FD_207662 | JGI IMG/M metagenome (GOLD analysis project Ga0214472, IMG submission 207662) | Soil microbial communities from uranium-contaminated site in the Upper Colorado River Basin, Wyoming, United States - RVT140D175 | ecosystem: Environmental > Terrestrial > Soil > Contaminated >...
ATCACACGTCTTGGTGAACTGTGGCTTGAAAACCACCGATTCGGTGGTCTGGAACCCTGGGTACGCGAACGACGACGAGTGGTCACTGGGCGCCGAAGCCGGAGAGGACCGTCCAGATCGAGCGGCCGAGGATGTTGATGTCGAGCCACGGTGACATGTGCTTGACGTAGTACAGATCGAACGTGAGCTTCTCGACCGTGTCCGCCTCGTCGTCGGCGTAGCCGTAGTTGACCTGTGCCCAACCCGTCAGTCCAGGGCGGATGAGATGGCGATGCTCATAGAACGGGATCGAGCGGGCGAACTGCTCGACGAAGGCCGGCTGCTCCGGCCGCGGACCGACCAGGCTCAGATCGCCCTTCAGCACGTTCCACAACTGCGGCAACTCGTCGAGCCTCACCTTACGGAGCACCCTTCCCACCCGGGTCAGACGCGGATCGCCGACGCGGGCGAACTGGGCGCCGTCGTCGTCGGCCCCGTCGACCATCGTGCGGAACTTGTAGAGCGTGAAATGCCGTCCGCCGCGCCCCACCCGCGGCTGGGAGAAGACCACCTTGCCCCTCGAGTCGAGACGAACCGCCAGCCAGATCAGGGCGCTGAGCACGACGGCGATGGGCGCCAGCAGGATCGTGAGCGCCACGTCGGCAAAACGCTTCGCCATCTGGAAGTTCCGCGAGGCAGAGACCGGCGTCTGCAGCTCCCAGCCTTCGGCGAGGTGGACGATCGCCAGTCGACCCGTGTGCTCCTCGTACACGTCGACGAGTGGCCTGATGTGATAGCCGGCCAGGTTCGACGAGGAAATGAACTGCGCCATCGGATCGGAGAGGACCGCCCGGAGGTCGAGAGCGATGGCTGTCCCCCGCTCCAGCGGTGGCGGCGGGGCGTGGGACTCGGGGTCGAGCACATCGACCACCGTGATGTGCGGCGCGGCGTGGAGATCTTCGACCAGACGCTTCTCGTGGGTGATGAGCGCGACCGGCTCGTTCCAGGGTCGGGCGCGGGCTACGGCACGGTGGAGCAGTGCGGTCCCGAACATCACGGCCGCCGTCGTGGCGACGTACGTACGTGAGTAGTAGAACTGGTCGCGCACGAAGAACTCGGCGAGGGCGACGACGACCACCATCGCCGTGACGTTCGAGACCGCCCTCCCGTAGGTGGGTCGGGGCATGCCAGCACCCCAGCTCCGTGCCGTGATGAAGGATCCGGCGGCCAACCCGCCCGCCATGATTCCGAGCAGCGGGAAGACGGTCTGGCCCGGTCGCAGGAACGCCGATCCGGCGTCCCACGGCAGCGCTGTCCCGAACGTGAAGAGCGACGCCGCCACGAAGCCTGCAGCCAATGAAATCAGGTCGAGGAAGAATATCCGACCGAGAATCCGCCGACGCATGGCGGGGATGGTACGCCCGTAGCGAGGCCCGAAGCGCTTCTGTACCGCAGAACGGTGCGTTTTTGCCCCGCTGATACGCTAAAAAGCCGTCACAGTCGGGCGAGGGAGGTGGTGGCGAGGACAGTGAGGGTGGCGAGATAGGAGAGGCCGGTGGCCGCCATCACGCCTTCGTAGCCCTTCTCCTTCAGCGAATACCACACCCCCACCACCAGCAGCAGCGTCAATGTGGCAAGCATCACGTAGGCGGCGCCGAAGAGGTCGGTCGGGCTGCGCAGCGTTCCCCGGGACCACGCCACCACGATCTCGGCGGCGACGCCCAACCCGCCGATCACGTCCAGACGCCGCAGCGCCCAGCGGGGCAGCTCGGGGTCGATCAGATACCAGTGACCCAGAAGCATCTCGGCGGTGATGCCACCGAGCGCAGCCGAGCCGACGATTACCGGTAGCAACAAGTCCCGTTCCAGGCCGACGACGAAAAACGCCAGCGCCGAGGCGCCGAACACCGCCGCCGACAACGGGGGGCGGCGAGCGAGAAGGCCTGCCACGGCGGCGAGGACCAGGCCGGCCACGGCCACGGGCTCGGCGAAGCCGGCCGCGAAGCCGACGAGCACCACGACACCGGCCGCAAGCCACAGATAGCCCGTGCGGGCGACCTTCCACCAGGCGACGACGGCGGCGCAGCCTGCGAGTCCCGCCGCCCACATCGCGAGCAGCAGGACGGGGTCGAAGGTCACGACAGCCAGGCTGCGACGCGGTCGGCGACCGCCGGACCGGTGAACCCGAGCTGTTCGGCGATCACGCCGGCGGGAGCACTCGCCCCGAAGCGGTCGATGCCGATCATCAGACCGTCCGCGCCGGCGATACGGTCCCAGCCGAAGGTGGCGGCGGCTTCGACCGTCACCCGGGGAATCCCGTCGCCGAGCACCTCCCGGCGGTACTCGTCCGATTGGCGGAAGAACCGGAACCAGCTCGGCAGCGAGACGACTCGGGCCGACACCCCCCTGCCCGCCAGGTTCTCCGCCGCCTCCAACGCCACCGCCACCTCCGACCCGGTGGCGACGAGCACCACGTCCGACCCGTCACGCAACACGTAGCCGCCCCGGGCGACCCCACCGCGCTCACGCTCCAGCGTCGGGAGGTTCTGGCGTGTCAGTACCAGCGCCGTCGGACCGTCGGTCCGGTTGAGCGCAAGCTCCCATGCCTCCAGCACCTCGCCTGCGTCGGCCGGTCGGATCAGGTCGAGGTTGGGCATGGCACGCAGCGACGCCAGGTGCTCGATCGGTTGATGCGTCGGGCCGTCCTCGCCGAGGAACACCGAGTCGTGGGTCCAGACGAAGACCGACGGGGCGCCCATCAGGGCGCTGAGTCGGACGGCCGGGCGCATGTAGTCGCTGAACACGAAGAACGTTGCTCCATAGGGCCGCAGACCGCCGTGGACGGCCATTCCGTTGACGATGGTCGCCATGGCGTGCTCGCGGATACCGAAGGCGATGTCGCGCGCCCCCCGATCGGCGATCGAGAAGATCCGACCGGGTTCGATCACCGTCTTGGTCGACTCGACGAGGTCGGCGGATCCGCCCAGGAAGTTTGGTGCCTTCTCCGAGATCTGGGCGAAGAGCCGGCCGGACGATGCCCGGGTCGCCATCTCCTTCCCGACCTCGAACCCCGGATCGTCCAAGGTCACCGGATCGTTTCCGAAGAACGCGTTCCAGGTGGTGGCGGTGGGCTCGTCGTGCATCGCATCGGCGTGCCGGCGCTCCCAGGCGGCGTGGGCGTCGCGGCCGCGGTTCATGGCTTCGCCCAACCACTCGTACACCTCGTCGGGGACGCGGAAGGTCTCGTCGACGGGCAGACCCATCTCCTCCTTCGCCCCCCGCACCTCGTCTTCTCCCAGCGGCGCCCCGTGCGACGCCGCCGTCCCCGCCTTCGTCGGCGCTCCCCGGGCGATCACGGTGTGACAGACGATCAGCGAGGGGCGGTCCTCCACCTCCAGAGCCTCCGTGGTGGCGGCGGCAACCGCCACCCGGTCGTGGCCGTCGATGTCGACCACGTGCCAGCCGACGGCGGCAAATCGAGCCGGGACGTCCTCGGTGAAGGACTTGTCGGTGTCGCCGTCGATGGAGATCTCGTTGTCGTCGTAGTAGTAGGTGAGTCGGCCCAGACCGAGGTGACCGGCGAGCGAGGCCGCCTCGGCACTGATCCCCTCCTGCAGGTCCCCGTCGGACACGAACCCGTAGGTGCGGTGGTCGACCAGGTCGCCTCCCAGACGCGCCCGCAAATGCTCTTCGGCGATGGCCATGCCCACTCCGGTCCCGAAGCCCTGCCCGAGCGGGCCGGTGGTCATCTCGATGCCGAGGGCATGGTCGATCTCCGGATGTCCGGCAGTGTGACTCCCCCACTGCCGGAACGTCTGCAACTGGTCCATGCCGAGCGGGAACCCGGCGAGATGCAGGAGCGAGTAGAGGAGCATCGAGCCATGGCCGTTCGAGAGAACGAACCGGTCCCGGTCGATCCACTCGGGAGCGTCGGGGTCGACGACGAGAAAGCGGCTCCACAGGACGACGGCGATGTCCGCCATCCCCATCGGCATCCCGGGATGGCCCGAGTTGGCCTTCTGGACCGCGTCCATGGCGAGGCCTTTGATCGTGTTGACGGCGAGCTGCTCGAGAGACGACATGGCGGCGAGAGTACCGGACCTGTCCGCAGCCGACGCCCCCGCGTTTCAGGGCAGCCGGACCACGACTTCTTCGACGCAGGCGTCGACGTCCAGCACCGACGTGTCGACGGTGAGCTCCGGCGCCTCCGGTTCCTCGTACGGGGCGTCGACGCCGGTGAACGAGGTGATCTCGCCGGCCCGAGCCCTGGCGTACATCCCCTTGGGGTCACGGTCCTCGCAAACATCCAGCGGGGTTGCCACCCACACTTCGAGGAAGGGAATCCCGGCCGCCGAGTGCGCGTCCCTGACACGGTTGCGGTCGATCCGATACGGACTGATCACCGGGACGGCGACGACGAGGCCGGCGTCGGCCATCAGTCGGGCGACCTCACCGATCCGGCGCACGTTCTCGGTGCGGTCCGCCGGTGAGAAGCCGAGATCCTCGTTCAGCCCGTGACGGACGTTGTCGCCGTCGAGGACGTACGCCGCCCGACCGCCGGCGACGAGCCGGTCCTCCAGCCGATGGGCGATCGTCGACTTTCCGCTACCGGACAGGCCGGTCAGCCACACGGTCACACCGCTTCCACCGGTGATGACCGAACGCCGCTCCGGGCCAACCGCGCCCCGGTGCCAGACGACTGCGCTCACGAGGGCCCGATGATCATGCCGGCGGCAACGGTGGCGTTCGTCGACTCGTCGACGAGGATGAACGAACCGGTGAAGCGGTTGCGCGAGTACTCGTCGAAGAACAGCGGAACGGTCGTGCGCAGGGACACCCTGCCGATCTCGTTGAGCTCCAACGAATCGGCCGATTCGTCCCGATGCAGCGTGTTGACATCCAGCCGGTACTGCAGGTCTTTGACGAGTGCGCGCCCCCATCGGGTCGTGTGCTTGATCGCCAGCTTCTGTCCGGGCCGCAGCGCCGCGTCCGGGGTCATCCAGCACACCATCGCCTCGAGGTCCTGCGAGACGTGGGGGCGGTTGTGGACCCGGCAGATCATGTCGCCGCGGCTGATGTCGATCTCGTCTTCGAGGCGGATGGTCACCGACATGGGAGGCACCGCCTCCTCCACCGGTCCGTCAGGCGTGTCGATGGAGGCGACGCGAGTGGTGAAGCCGCTCGGGAGGGCGACGACCTCGTCACCGACCCGCCAGGTGCCGCCGGCGATCTGGCCGGCGTAGCCGCGGTAGTCCTGATGCTCCATCGTGTGCGGCCGGATCACGTATTGGACGGGGAAACGGCAGTCGACCAGGTTGCGATCGGAGGCGACGTGGATCTCCTCGAGAAGCTCGAGCACCGACGGCCCGTGGTACCAGGGCATCCGCGCCGAGTGCTCTACCACGTTGTCGCCCTGCAAGGCCGAAACGGGGACGAACCGGAGGTCGGTGACCTGCAGCTTGGCGGCGAACTCGCGGAACTCGTCGGTGATGGCGTCGTAGACCGACTGGGCGAAGTCGACCAGGTCCATCTTGTTGACGCACAGGACGAGATGGGGGACGCCGAGCAACGAGGCGATGAAGGCGTGGCGTTTGGTCTGTTCGATGATGCCGTTGCGGGCATCGACGAGGAGGACGACGATGTCGGCGGTGGATGCGCCGGTGACCATGTTCCGGGTGTACTGGATGTGGCCGGGGGTGTCGGCCAGGATGAACGCCCGTTTGGGCGTGGCGAAGTAGCGGTAGGCGACGTCGATCGTGATCCCCTGCTCCCGCTCGGCGCGCAGGCCGTCGGTGAGGAGCGCCAGGTCGACGTAGTCGGCCCCGCGGCGCCGGGAGGCCTCCTCGACGGCGGTGAGCTGGTCCTCGAAGATCTGCTTCGTATCGAACAGGAGCCGCCCGATCAGCGTCGACTTGCCGTCGTCCACCGAGCCGGTCGTGGCGAGACGTACCAGTTCCATCAGAAGTAGCCCTCACGCTTGCGGTCTTCCATCGCTGCCTCCGAGGTGCGGTCGTCGGCTCGACTCGCCCCCCGCTCCGAGATTCGACTGGCTGCCACCTCGGCGATGACGTCGTCGAGGGTGGCGGCGTGCGATTCCACCGCCGCGGTGCAACTCATGTCTCCCACCGTGCGGAAACGGACGACCCGTTCGACGACCTCCTCCCCGTCCATCCTGTTGATGTACGGGCTCTCCGCCATCCACATCCCGTCGCGCAGGAAGACCTTGCGTGTGTGGGAGAAGTAGATGGACGGCAGCTCGATGCCCTCGCGCTTGGCGTAGCTCATGACGTCCATCTCGGTCCAATTCGAGATCGGGAAGACACGTAGGCTCTCGCCCAGCCTCTTCCTGGCGTTGTACAGGCTCCACAGCTCTGGTCGCTGGTTCTTCGGATCCCACTGTCCGAACTCGTCGCGATGCGAGAAGACCCTCTCCTTGGCGCGGGCGCGCTCCTCGTCGCGGCGGGCGCCGCCGAAGAGGAGATCGAAGCGGTGCCGTTCGATGGCGTGTAGCAAGGTCTCGGTCTGGAGGCGGTTGCGAGAGGCGCGGGGACCGGTCTCCTCGCTGACACGCCCGGCATCGATGGCCTCCTGCACCGAGGCGACGATCAATTCGACTCGCAGCTCCTGCATGGTCCGGTCGCGAAAGTCGATGACCTCTCCGAAGTTGTGTCCGGTGTCCACGTGCATGACTGGGAAGGGCAATCGGGCCGGGGTGAAGCTCTTCACCGCCAGCCGCAGGACGACCGCCGAGTCCTTCCCACCCGAGAAGAGCACCACGGGGCGTTCGGATTCGGCGACCGCCTCACGGATGACGTGGATCGCCTCCGACTCGAGGATGTCGAGATGGTCGAGTTGGTAGGACATGAAGCGGAGAGGGTACCGGCGCGCCACCGGCGCATCCCACCGACGCCCGTACGTCCCTGGTCGGTGGACGTTCGACCGCTAGCCTGACCCGTCATGTTGGAGGGGTGGTATTTCATGACCGCCGTCCTCCTGGTGCTGAGCGGGGGAAGCAAGGTCCGGGATCCGGAACCGACCCGCGGTGCGCTACGCGCCGCCGGGCTCCCGTCGTCCAGGAGGCTGGTGCTCGCTCTGTCCGGCGGCGAGATCGCCGTCGGATCCGCCGCCGTCGGCCTCGTCTCACCCCTGATCCCGGCGCTCGTCGCCGTCCTCTACCTGGGTTTCGCCGCCTTCGTCGCCTACGCCTTGATCCGGCGGATGCCGATCCAGTCGTGCGGGTGCTTCGGCAGGTCCGATACCCCACCTGGTTGGCTGCATGTCGGGGTGAACCTGTCGGCTGTCGCCACCGCACTCGTCGTGGCCGGTCGGGGTGGCGCCGACCTCGTTGGGATGCTGTCCGATCAGCCGGGCGCCGGGTTGCCGTACCTCGGCTTCATCGCCATCGGCGCCTTCCTGCTCGCCCTCGTTCTCGCCGAACTGCCTGCGGTGCTCGCCGGGAGGTATGCATGAGCCGCCGCCTCGTCGAGATGACGTCGCGGGCGTTGGGTGAGCGCACCAGTCGCCGCGGGTTCCTCCGGCGGGTGGCGATGGCAGGTTCTGCCGTGGTCACCGCCCCCATGGCATACGCATTGCGGCCGATCACCGCATATCAGGCGATCGTCCTTCCCAACGACTGCCCGCCCGGGTCGCACTGCCGATCGGGTTGGACCGAGTTCTGCTGCACGACGACCGGCACCAACACGTGCCCGCCCGGATCGGTGGTCGGCGGCTGGTGGCGGGCAGAAGGGTCCGGATACTGCAACGGCAACTCGCGCTATTACATGGACTGCCACACCGCCTCCTGCGGGGGATGCGGGTGCGGAGCTTCCGGCACCTGCGGAAACGAGTGCGTGAACTGCGCGTGTCACTGCGAACTCGACCGGTGCGACCTGTGGAAGACCTGCTGCACACGATTCCGCTACGGCCAGTGCAACCAACACATCGAGTGCGTCGGACCGATCACGTGCCGGGTCGTCACCTGTGTGCCGCCGTGGGAGTGGGACTCCGCCTGCACTACCACCGACGCCAGGGACGACTCGACGGGACCGCACGACTCGCCATGCCTCAACCCGCCGCTCGGCCCCTACCGAGCCCGCCCGGGGGTGGTCCGGTCGAGCACCTGGCTGCTGCGCAACACGCTCGACGCCGGGGGCCCCAACCAACAGTTCAACCTGGGTGTGGCGGGTGACGTCCCGCTGATGGCAGACTGGCTTGGATCGGGGGTGGCCACTGCCGCAGTGGTGCGCGGTGTCCGTCACGGAACGGTCGGACGGTCCAGCCTCACGTGGCACCTCCGGCAGATCGAAGGGGCGGGCCAACCCGACCTCGTCTTCGACTTCGGACAGCCCGGCGACATCCCCGTCGCCGGAGACTGGGTGGGCAACGGCGTCCACACGGTCGGTGTCGTGCGAGGAAACCTCTGGCAGCTCCGAACCCGCAACGCCGCCGGACCGGCTGACATCTCCTTCACGTTCGGCCAAGCGGGCGACATCCCGGTCGTCGGCGACTGGAACGGTGATGGTCGCGACGGCATCGGAGTCGTCCGCGGCACTCGCTGGCTCCTGCGCAACACGGCGACGCCGGGTCCGCCCGACCACGAGTTCGATTTCGGAACCGCCACCGGGCGTCCCGTCGTCGGCGACTGGGACGGAAACGGGTTCGACACGCCCGGCAGGTTCGAGAACGGGGTCTGGTCCCTCACCGACACCCTGGGGTCGGACTCCATCGATCGCGAGTTCACGTTCGGGACGGCGGGCGACCTCCCGGTCGTGTGGAGGCGACGCTGATGCTGGCGCTCGTCATCGTCGAAGGAATCGTCATCCTGCTGCTCACGGTGCTCGTCGCCGGGCTGTTGCGATCCCACGCCGAGATACTCCGGACGCTCGATCACCTCGGAGCCGGCGACGGCGCCATCCCGTCTGCTGCGTCGGGCGCAATGACCCTCGGACCGACGAGGCGCTCGACCGACACTGTCGCCATCGAGTCGATCACCGGCGAGACACTCGACGGTCAGACCCGCACGATCGCCCTCACGGGCTCGCGCGGCTACGTGCTGGCCGCGTTCCTCTCCAGCGGCTGCTCGACCTGTCGACCGTTCTGGTCGTCGTTCGATCGGGACCTCGATCTTCCCCATCCAGACATCCGCACGGTGATCGTGACGAAGGACGCCCGAGAGGAGAGCCCCGCCGACCTGAAGACGCTGGCGCCACACGACATTCCCACTGTCCTGTCGTCGGAGGCATGGGACGCGTTCCGGGTGCCAGGGACTCCGTACTTCCAACTCATCGACGCCACCGACGGCGCCGTGCTCGGCGAGGGCTCGGCCGCCAACTGGTCGCGGTTGCTCGAGATGATCCGGCGTGCAGTCGGCGACGACGGCGCCTCCCGTTCGCTGCGGCGAACATCGGCCGAACGCCTCGTTGACTCGGACGAGGAACTGCGGAGGGCGGGGATCACACCGGGCGACCTCTACCAGAAGCGGGATCCGTCGTGACGTTGCTCGGGTCACTCCTCGCCCTCGCCGCCGCCATCCGTTCGAACTGGTCGCCATGAGGAGAGTCGATGCTGTCCAGCATCCACCCGCTCGGCGAGCGGGCACGCGGAAACCGATGGACCGTGACCGTCTCGGCGTTCACGATCGGTTCGACGGCGACCGCCGCCCTCGTCGGCGGAATGCTCGGCCTCCTGGGATCCGCGTTGGGACCGAGGGAGGATCTGGCACTGCTGGTTGTCGGCTCGTTGGCCGTGATCGCCGGCGGACTCGATCTGCTCGCGATCCGGGCGCCAGGGCCGAGCCGCCAGGTCAACGAGCGGTGGATCGGCAGTCTGCGAGGGACCATCTACGGGTTCGGGTTCGGGGCGCAATTGGGAGCAGGGATCGCCACATTCGTCGTCACCTGGGGCGTCTGGATCGTGTACGCGGCCGAGTACCTGGCGGCGTCCCCGCTCGGCGGCGCCGTCATCGGCGGCGTGTTCGGACTCGGACGGGCAGTGGCGCCACTGGCCGCCGGGTGGATCGACCGTCCCTCGCATCTGACCCGATTCAGCCGCGTCATGGCGCGGTTGGCCCGACCCGCCCATGTGTCGGCCGGCGCCGCCACGGCCCTCGTCGGGCTTCTCGCCGTGCTGAGCGGGCTGTGACGCCGTGAGCCTCTTGCGCGCCGCCGGAGTTTCCGTCGACCTTCCGGCCGGTTGGGACGGAGGCATCGCCGAGCCCGCCATCTTGGAGGACGGGGCGGTTCGTCGATCCGTCACCCACCTCGCCAACTTCCCGCTCCCCGAACAACGGGGCGACTACGGAGGCGGGGCGGTCACACTGATGGGCTGGACCGACATCCTGATCGTGCTTCTGGAGTTCGATCCGGTCTCCACGGCGCAGCCCTTGTTCTCCATGAGAGGCATGCCGCGCACGCTGCGCCCGGGCGACTTCGGGCGTGACACGCTCCAGCGCCGGATCGAAGGCCAGGGCGGATGTCAACTCTTCTTCCAGGAGTCCGGGCGGGCTTTCTGTCTCTACGTGGTTCTCGGCTCCTACGTCGACCGCGACGACCTCGTCCCGACGGTCAACGAAGTCCTCGGACGAGTGCAGATCTCGTGAAACGGCTGGTCGCCCTCGGGCTGGTTCTCACCTTGCTTCTCGTCGGCGCGCCATCCCTGGCTGCGCCCCTCAGTGGGACGTTCACCGACGACGACGGAAACGTCCACGAACCGAACATCCAGGCCATCGCCCAGGAGGGCATCACGCTCGGGTGCGGCCAGTCCCGGTACTGCCCCGCCGGCACCGTCCGTCGTGACGAGATGGCCTCGTTCCTGGCCCGGGCCCTCGACCTTCCTCTCCTGTCGAGCGGCCCTTTCACCGACATCGGCGGCAACATCCATGCCGGGGCCATCAACGCCATCGCCGCCGCCGGAATCACGCTGGGCTGTGACGCCGATCGTTACTGCCCCGCCGATTCGGTGCGACGGGACGAGATGGCCTCCTTCCTGGCGCGAGCGTTTTCGCTGTCGTCCGCTCCCAGTCCGTTCGCCGACACGTTCGGCAACGTCCACGAGTCGAACATCGGCGCCATCGCCGCAGCAGGCGTCACCCTCGGGTGCGGCGCCAACCGGTACTGCCCCGCCGGGCTGGTGCGGCGGGACGAGATGGCCTCGTTCCTGGCCCGGGCCCTCGGCCTCGAGCCCGTCTACGTGTTGCTGGGTATGGCTCGCGGTCTGCCGCTCGACTGCACCAAGGACGGTCTCGTGTGCACCGGGAACTTCACGGTGCCGAACCGTCCGGCATACGCGGTCTCGGAAGGCTTCTACCAGGTGCTGCCGTATCTCGCGGGCGAGGAGGCCGAGTTTCAGTCCAGTTCCACCCGGTTCGAGCTCCTGGTGGACGGGGTGGCGGGGGTACTCGAGTCGACGATCACGGAGAACACGACGTCAGCCGAGCGACGATGGGAAGGCTTCGTCTCGCTCGCCCCGGGCAGTCATCAGGTGATCGGGCGCTGGTTCTGGGATGGAAGCGTCGTCCAGACGTCGGTGCTCAACCTGACGGTCACGGGATAGGTGGTTCACGAGTTCGCCTTCGGCTCACGCCCCCCTCGCCCGGCCTGACGGCCGGGCGGTCCCCCCAACGCTCGCTGCGCTCGCCGGGGGGACAAACTCTGGCCACGGCTCGAGGGTTTTCTCCCCCTCGCGACCGAACAAAGTGAGGGAGTGTTGGGGGGAGCAGTCCGGCACGCAGTGACGGACGAGGGGGGCCATCCCCGGGATCAGTGGTTCACGAGTTCGCCTTCGGCTCACGCCCCCCTCGCCCGGCCGGCCGGCCGGGCGGTCCCCCCAACGCTCGCTGCGCGCGCCGGGGGGCCA
>Ga0214472_10006986_pt1 | contig 11832 bp, 12 predicted proteins | sample RVTome_6_FD_207662 | JGI IMG/M metagenome (GOLD analysis project Ga0214472, IMG submission 207662) | Soil microbial communities from uranium-contaminated site in the Upper Colorado River Basin, Wyoming, United States - RVT140D175 | ecosystem: Environmental > Terrestrial > Soil > Contaminated >...
CGTATCGACCGGCTGAAGAAGCTGAGGATCTATGCCCGCGAGGCCATCTCGCACGCCTGGCTCGTGAATCCCGACGCGCGTACGCTGGAGGTGTTCCGGCTCGACGGCGGGCACTGGATGCTGCTGGCGACGCACGGTGAGGAAGAGGTCGTTCGTGCCGAGCCCTTTGAGGCCATCGAGATCGAGCTGGGACGACTCTGGGCGATGGAATGACGACTGCACGACTCGTCATCTGACACGTATGTTCCCTGGCTGGTGAACGCCTTCGCCGCCGTGGTACAAAGCCGCCATCACTCGACAGCGACCCGCCTGGCGGCGCTCGACGCTGCCGTCACCGCCGCCATGATGAGAATCTGCCGACAACACCATCCGATGGAGGGAAGCACATGTCCTGCAAGCGATCGACGATCGTGGTTTCCGGCCTGATGCTGGTCTCACTGCTGGCGGCAACCGCCGGCTCCGCCTTCCAGGGGCGCGGCCCGCAGCGTCCACGCGAGGACGAGGGATTCCAGTTCGACACCAAGCGGTCGCCGGTGATCGGCCACCGCGGCGTGGTCGCCACCAGCCAGCCGTTGGCGGCCAACGCCGGCCTCGACATCCTCAAGAAGGGGGGCAACGCCATCGACGCCGCGGTAGCGACCGCCGCCGTCCTGACGGTTACCGAGCCGATGAGCACGGCGCTGGGCGGCGACGCCTTCGTGATGATCTGGCTGGAGCAGGAAAAGAAGCTCGTCGGCCTCAACGCCAGCGGCCGGGCCGCCTACGGGATGACCCTCGACGCGGTCATGGAGCGGCTCGCCAAGCACGAGATGGACGGCCTCGGCGGCATCTACTCGGTCACGGTGCCGGGCGCCGTCGACGGCTGGTTCGAGGCCCTCGAAACCTACGGGACGATGAGCATGGCGGAGGTGCTGGAGCCCGCCATCTACTACGCCGAGAACGGCTTCCACGTCAGCAAGATCATCGCCAACGCCTGGCAGGGCGGCGCCCGGCGGCTGCAGCGCGAGCCCTCCGCGGCGGCCACCTGGCTGGTCGACGGCGAGCGCGCCCCGCGCCACGGCGAGCTGTTCGTCAACCCGCACCTGGCCGCGACGCTGCGCAAGCTCGCCACCGGCGGCCGCGACGAGTTCTACCGCGGCTCGATCGCCCGCCAGATCGTCGAGTACTCCAACTCTCACGACGGCTTCCTGACCATGCAGGACTTCGAGGAGCACAGCTCGACCTGGGTGGAGCCGATCTCGACGAACTACAAGAACTACACGCTCTACGAGATGCCCCCCAACGGCCAGGGGATCGCCGCGATCGAGATGATCAGCGTCCTGAAGAACGCCGGCATGCAGGGGCTGGGCCACAACTCGGCGGAGTACCTGCACAACTTCATCGAGGCCAAGAAGCTCGCCTACGCCGACCTGCGGCAGTGGCTGGCCGACCCCGAGCGCGAGGTGCTGCCGGTCGAGACGTTGATCTCCGACGAGTACGGGCAGCGGCAGTTCGCCCGCATCGTTCCGGGGCAGGCGCAGGAGCGCGTCGACTCGGGCCTGCCGCCGGAGGGCGACACGGTCCTGCTCCAGGTGATGGACAAGGACCACAACGCGGTCTCGTTCATCTACTCCATCTACTCAGGCTTCGGCTCGGGGCTGGTGGTGCCGGAGACGGGGATCACGCTGCAGAACCGGGGGGCGCTGTTCTCGCTCCAGGAGGGGCACGTGAACGTGATCGAGCCGCACAAGCGCCCCTACCACACGATCATCCCGGCGATGGCGTTCAAGGACGGCGAGTTCTTCATGACCTTCGGGGTGATGGGCGGCGCCGTGCAGCCGCAGCAGCACGTGCAGGTCTTCCTGAACGTGGTCGACTTCGGGATGGACATGCAGATGGCGGTGGAGGTGCCGCGCGTCAACCACGGTTCGGGATTGAGCGTGACCGCGGAGCCGGGGATCCCCGAGGCGGTGCTGGCGCAGCTCGAGGCCTGGGGCCACCAGATCCGCCGGCGCGACACGATCGGCGGGGTCGGCGGCGCCCAGGGGATCATCTTCGATCGGGCGACCGGCGCGATGATGGGCGGCTCGACGCCGCACAAGGACGGGCAGGCGGTCGCGTACTAGCCCGCAACCACTACCCACGCCGCCCCGATCAACAGGGTCACGCCCGCGAGCCGCGCGGACTCGATCAGCGACGGTTGTGGCGGCGCCCGGTCAGCGCACCGGCCCGTGCGGCGTCATGTGCAGCATCGTCAGGTGCGAGTGAGCGTTGGCGGAGTCGAGGGCGATCGGCTCCTCGGCATGCACGGCGCCGCTGGCGTACTCGGCCTCGGTGTACTCGAAGCCGTGCGGCAGCGAGACGCGCACCCGGTGCTCGGCGCCGGTGATGGGGTTGACGATCGGCGTGACCTTGGCGTCGACGACGCCGTCAACGGCGAAGCGGCCGCGCCGCGCCTCGATGTCGGCCTCGAACTCGATCGGCAGGAACTGAGGCTCGTGCACGGTCGCGAAGGTGCCGGCGAAGACGTTGAAGATCGTCGCCCCGGGCTCGGTCTCCTCGCCCGATAGGATGCTGAGCACCGCCTGGCGCTGGTCCTCGTCGGCGCTCTCGTCGACGACGATGAAGGCCTCGCCGTTGCCCTCGTGGATCGGCCCCGGCCACGCCAGCATCGTTACCCAGGTCACGCGGTCGAGCGAGACGGCGCCGAAGTGGCCCTCGTCGATGCGCATCGCCACGGCGGCGCGGCAGTGGCCGCGCGTGGGCAGCGCGTTGAACTGACAGGGGCAACCCCAGTCGCAGTTACAGGTATTGATCTGAGGTCCGCGGATGCTCCAATCGACGTAGGCCATGGGGTGTCGTCCTCAGCTGCTTGCACGCGGAACATGCCGAGCCTGGAAACGAAGCAGGCTTCGGCTGGTCTTGCCGCGCCCGCCGGCGCCGATTCTAGCAGAGCCTCCCGGGCTGCCAGTCGCGCATCGTAAAAGCCCCGAACGATGCCGGGATCTCCACCCTCTGCGGGCCCGGCTCGCTCTGATCGGCCGAGCAGAAAAACAGGTGTCGGGCACTCCGCCCGCTCACGCAGACCGTAGCTCCTTTTTGACTCGTTCTGCCAAATACAACTTGAGGAGCGATTGGTAGGGTACATCCCGCTTGTTCGCAAGGAGTTTGAGCTCCTCCAACAACGACTCCGGAAGGCGAACCGAGATCGTCTTCGTGGAAGGCTTCAGGTTGGCGAGGGTGACGCGCTCGGCTTGGGACCAGTCCACATACTCCGACGAGTCGTGCTCGGACCAGAACTCACGCTCCTGTTCTTCGCTCTCGAACTCAGGAATCTTCTTCAGCTTCGGCACGGGCAAATACCCTCCTCTCGAAGGACGTTGGAGGCGCGCAGTCGGACGACGTGGAGCGTCGAACGAGTTCCGCCCTTCGGTTCGCCGCACGCTGCTGGTCCGTGTGACCCACCCACAGCGCGCGCGCAGATCCGCACCCCCTGGGCTCGACGCGCTCCACCGAAATCCCGCGTTCCACCAGCCAGGCCACCACCGTTCGCGCTCGCTCCAGCGAAAGGTAAACGCCGTCGGTCTCCTGCGCATCGGCGAACCCCTTGACCAACAGTGTCAGCGTGGTATCGCGCTGGAGCTCGGCAAGCACCGCCCTCAGCGCCGGCTCCGATTCTGACGTGATGCTGGCGCGCTGCGCCTCGAAACGGATCCCTCCACCGCGAAAGGCGACGGTCGTGAGTGCCAGTTGCTGACGGCGCAGAAGCTCTGCTCCGAAGGCAGCGTCGTGATCGATGCGCGGCACGTCATCCGCAACGCGCGGCGGAAATTCCCAGAAGATCGTGACATCGATGTTCTGCTCGATGGTGCCGGTGGAAAGGCGCATGCCGGCGCCAGATGCCGCGTCCGTGCGGCCGAGCCAGGTATCGCGCACCGGTGCTGCCATCAGGGATGGCCACACCCCCAACCGGTCGAGCACGTGCGCGGCCATATCGCCCCGATCCAGTGCCAACGCAACGAGCGTTTGGTCGGGAAAGCGGCGGTCCAGAAGGTGAATGAGGCTCTCCGGAATCATGACCTGACGGCTGAGGTGCGCGCCGCCAATCCAGAGAAGACCGCGCCGTCCCCGCTTCATCACGTGCTCTTCCACGGCCCAGGCGAAATGAGCGTCACGCCAGTCGTTCATGTCTTCGTCAGCAGGACCGCGCACCACCGTCCAATCGATCGGCGGATCCCCGAGAATGACTCGTACTCCTTCACCGGCCGGCAACGTGGCATTCAACGCCCTGACGTCCCTGAGCATGCCTTCGTACACAGGAGCCGTCCATATGCCGGTGACGATCGTCGTGTTCTCCCAGACCTGCTTCAGCTCATCGTACGGAACGGGTTCGCCGGCGACGTAGCGGTCGGCCACGTCCTGATAGCGAGCATTGCCGAACTCGACGACGATATCGTCGACAGTGGTGGCAAACCTCGGATGCCGCAGGAGTGCACCGATGAACTCGCCGGTGCCGGCGGCCCCGTGGCTCGGCTCGCTGAATGCAACGAGCGGGAATTGCTGAAATGCGTCAACGAGGTAGTCTGCGGCGGGCGCGAGTCGAAGCTCGGCGACGTCCTCAGAGGCGGGATTCTGACGAGCGCATGCCAACGCAGCCATGGCGGCCACCAGAGCAACGGCAACACCAGTTCTCATGTGACTCTGCGCGCGCACGACGCTCGGCAGTGCCTGCGGCAGGTTACGCAGTTTCGAACTTGCGGTTGTCTGTGGGCGCAGCCAGCTCAACTACGTTTCGTCCGTCCGTTGACCAGCGGGGGCCTCATGGGTTTCTGGCGCGTCATCCAGCTTCTGCAGAGCTTGCGTTACATCGTCGACGACGATCGGCAGATCTTCGCGGATCGAACGAGAGCCCATCGATGAACTCGATGGCCTTACCGGCAGCGTCCAGGATGTCATCCAAGTAGACCCTGGGATCGCGCTCCAGGGTCATGCGGCGACGGACTCGGCCAGGATTCGGTCTCGGAGCCTCGGCTTGAGCGCGGATTCCATCACGAGATCGACGGAGCGATCCAGCAGCGCCGATAGGTGGCGCTCCAGACGTACGTATTCGAACAGCCCCGGCGGCTCACCGCGGAACTGTACGAGGAGATCGACATCACTGGATGCTTCCGCGTCGCCCCGGGCGACGGAACCGAAGACAGCCAGAGATTCGACGCCGAAGTCCTGCTCCAGCTCAGGCATGGCTTCCCGTAGGATGCTTCGAACGCGAGATAGGGTCGTGTCGCTCATGTCGGAATTCTCCCAGATGCGGTCATCTTCTGCGAGGGGTGTCCGGCCTCCCGGGACCTTTCACGGCCCGCCAGCGGCCGATCAGGCGCCGCCGTCGGCCGCGCGGCCGTCGCTAAGCGCGCGGATCAGATCCTCCGTGTGCCGCAGCGCGACGCCTCCGGCATTGAGCGTGTGATTCTGCTCGGCCACGATCTCTTCGGCCGAGCGATCCCCCGTCGGCCATGTGCTGTGAGCGTCTTCCGCAAGGCAGACGGAGTAACCCAGCTCGAGCGCGGCGCGACAGGTCGCGGCAACGCAGTGCTCGGACTGGATTCCGGTGACGATGAGAGACCCGACGCCCAGCTTCTGCAAGACCGCATGCAGCTCGGTGGCCTCGAACGCGCTGGCGAAGCGCTTGCGGACGACGGGCTCTCCGGCATCGGGAGCGACCGGCGCGTAGATCGGCCAGCCAGGCCCGCCTTCTTCCAGGGCCTCCCCGGCGGCCGCACAGTGCTGAACGTGGATGATGGGGACGCGAGATCGGCGCGCTGCCTCCAGCAAGGCGCCGGCGTTGTCGAGCAGGCGCTCCGCCGCGTACGCCGGCGGGATCTGCTTGCCGTCGAACACGGCATTCTGCAGATCGATGATCAGCAGTGCCTGCTCTACGTCCGCCCGTTGACCACCGCCGACCCTATCGGTGTGGGGACGCTCAGCTCTCGTCTTCCATGACATCTTGGAGTTGTGCTGTGTCGACGTATTGCTGGAACTTCGTGATCTTGCCGCCCCCAAAAGTCCAGACGTGGCAGAACTGGCAGTCCAGCGCCTTACCGGACGCTGCGTGCTTGGCGACATAACGCCCCTCTACGGTGACCACGGTGCCGGCGTCGTGGAATCGCTCCGGTTGCACGGTGAAGCTACTCCAGTCCTCGCCCATCTTCGTGAACAGATTGCTGACGACCGCCTCGGGACCGATCCACCCGTCGCCCATGGGCTGGTAAGGACTCCCTTCGGCCTCATGCCACCGGACTGCCGGGTCCAGCAGCCCCAGGACCGTTGGCATGTCGCCACGGCCGAAAGCCTCGTAAAGGCCTTTTATCGCGTCCGCATTGCTCATTGTTCCTCCATCTCATTCACGATACCGGTTCGCCTACGTTCGTAGCAGGCTCGTCGCGCCGCGCGACATCGGTGAGGATCAGGGTCGCCATCGTCATCCTACGATTCGGTGCAGCAATTCGCCGGGGGAAATTTCAGCAGGACGAGTGCGCGTCGTCGACGATCACCGCGAAGCGCTGGCGCCTTCTGTGTCATGGGGCGAAACCTACCATAGGTGCCATTCCGCCATAGCGGATCCTTTCAGCGAGCGCAGCGCTCGAAGAACATCGGATCGATCCCGGGCATTGGCGCGCGCCCAGCGTTGCTCTTCCTCGGTCAGGTCGCCAAGCCATGAATACAGGTGATGCATCTCGGTCTCGAGCTCCGACAGTGACGGCGGTGGGTGAGCAAGATGTCCGATCTGCTCGTCGTCCCACCGCGCGCGAGGCGAGAACCACGCGTCGGGCTCAAACGGCCGAGGAGCGAGCGCTTCCTGCCAGGCCGGTCCAAGACCGTGGTTGTCTACCCAGACTTTCAGCATGGCCAACGAGCGCACCAGTTGGGTTGAAAACTCGAAATGTGGCGCCGTGGTGGCGGCCCACACGAGGTCCGAAGCATCGCGGGCGGTGGCGATTCGAGTCAAACGCGCGATCTTCTCGGCGAGGATCTCCTCGAGACGAACCACAACGAGCGGTGGGAGCTCGAACCCGTACCGGCGGTGCGTGTCGTGCGGCACGAACGGCCGCCTCTCGGGGACGAGCCAGCAAGGAGGGCCGATGTCGATCTTGATGCTGATCGTCGGGTCCGCGAACGAGCTGGTCACGCGCACCTGCCAGCGCCCTCTGGATTCCGACGGCTCGAAGCGAAACGGCCCGATTTCGGTGCCCACTTCCGTCGCCACGAGCTCCGCGAGCGCAGTCCGGTCTACTGTGGGCTCGGTAACGGCGAAATCGAGATCCGTCGAAAAGCGCCCCTGGGCACCCGCGTACAGCTTGCGCAGCGCCGTACCGCCCTTGAAGACGAGCAGGTCGCCGATCACCTCGCGCTCCACGAGATGTGCCAGCAGGAAATCCTCGGCGATGTCGAGGACGGCGATGTCGAGACCGATGTTCGACCCGGCAGGCGCGTGCCGCGCGACGTAGCCGGGCGTGAGGGTGTGGTTTGCGCCGATCATCTGTCTCCTTCCAGCTCCCTCGGATTGATCGGCAGGACCGTGTCGGCAGCGTTCCAGCGAGCATCGTGCCGGAGCAACTTGGCCCTCGGCCCGAACCAAACTTTCCCGGCCGGCTCGATCGCGAGTTGCTTGGCAAGCTTGGGAGCAACGCCCGACGTGAGATACGCCAGTCGTACATGGGTGGCGTGCGGCCGGTCTTGCAGCTCTCGAGCCAGTTCCTCCAGCGTGCTGCCGTCGACGAGTGCCGGTAGTTGATCGAGGGCAACGGACCAGCTGCGCACGTCCGTCGGCCGATGGACAAGGTGCACGAGTACGCTCGCCGGACGCTCGACCGGGGCACCGCGTACCTCGATCGGCGCAAGGCGAGGTGCAAAGCGAACAACACGGTAGCTACGCCGGAGAGCGGAGGGCACGTCCGCACCGGGCGGGACGGCGACCTCGTGGCGATCCGGTGCCCGCTCGGCGAGATCCAGGCACCAGAGTGCCGAGCCTAGCGCAAGCGTGGCGCCCACGTCGTTGCCGGTCGCGAGCAGAGCCCGCAGGGTCAGGAACGGGTCTCCACCGCCGATCGGTCCGGCCCTGTCCGCGGGAGCGAACTCCCAGACACCGCGGACTCCTGTGGGCAGGAGCCACCCGAGGCGCGCTAGCCGGTGGGCGATGATCTTGGCAGGCGTGCGAATCCCCGCCTCCCGGGCGACGCGCGAGATCTCGTCCAGCGTCACGATGGAAGCCTGCTCCAGCTCGAGGTGTTCGAGCACCGGAGCGAATGACAGCGCGATCGTCCGCGCGGTGGTGGGCATGGATCTCTCGTGCAGTCGTGTCAGTACATGACTTAAAGTTACTGATTCAGTAACTATTAGCTAGTTTATGACACTAGTGTAAAGGAGCTAATGCGTGAGCGTCAAGACCCCCGACGCTGTCGGAGTCGGTCGCGATATCGGCAATGATCTCGTCGAGCGCCTTCTGCGCCGACTCCGCCCAGACTACCCGGCGCGCCCGAGTAGCCACTTTTGCCGGAGCTCCGACGCGACGTGCTCATGAGGGATGACGCGACCATCTGCTTCGTCGGCCTCTCCGCGCGCCACCGCCTGCAGCACGTAGAGGTGATACTGCACGTCCTCAAAGCTGCAATCGTCAGGCAGTCGATCCAGAAGCTCCCGCACGTTGTCCTTGGTCGTCATCGCTTCGTTCCTCCGCAGATGTGGACGGTCATCACGATGACGATGCGCCTGAATCCTGCGACCGTGCGGCTGCCGCTGAGCGTCGTGCCATGGCGTTCCTACCTGCGCTCGCGATAACAAGGACGCCAGCTATTATCGAACGGAAGCCAACCGGCATCCACTCGCTGCTCCAGGTCGCCCAGCGGCCTCCGGGGTTCTTCTCGACCACGTGGCCTTGCGGTTGTGGCGATCGCCGGGCCAGTAACACTCGTAGTCCGGGTACGGGCGGCAGCGACGCGGCCGCGTCTTCTCGATCTGATCAGCACGTCAGCCACCGTCGCGACCTCCGCCGTCTGGGTCGGGCTGCCACGGCCCACCGGCGGGCCAGCGTCGATCGAAAGCCCCGCCGTCGCGCGCCGCATCCAACGCGGGCTGGGCGAATCGGCGGATACGTGCAACGACCTCCAGGAAGTCCGTCACGGTGACTTCAAGTCGGTTCTTGCGCAGAAACGTGCGCCAGCGCGTAGCCTGGAGCGGCTCGCTCGCGAAATCGTCGGCTAGGCCCTCCACCGGTTCCGGCGGTATGCGCCTTTCCCTCCGGGCAAAAGTGCGCCGGATCGCTTCGGCGAGCGTCGCACCATCGAAGGCCAGCGTCCGCGGTAGCTGCAGCAAATCGTAGTAGTCCTTCGTTCGGCTGTTGGCCCTGCCCAGCACGACCATGGCCTCGAGCTTTTCAGCAACGGTCGTGTACGGCGTGTAGGCACGAAGGCTGGCGATAGGGAGGTCGAGAAACGCTTCGGGGGCAAACTCTACGGGTGGAGGGAACACGTGATCACGAACCCGACGTCCACCTGGTACCTGAGGTGTGTGCGACCGAGGTAGCCATCGAACTTGGCCCTCAATCCCAGGGGTGCCGATTTCTCGCGAATCGGTCGGATCGCGATCGATGCGTCTTCGTAGTCGATCCCGTCCACCTCGACATCCTCCCGAAGGATATCGAGGAGGATCTGCCGGAATGCTGGCTCATCGAGATCTGGGGAACCGAGCAGATCGACATCCCGGGTCGGGCGGCTGTCCGCGCCAAGCCACGACCGCAGCAGGGTCGCGCCCTTGAGAACGAAAACATCTCGATGCGGAGAGGTTCCGAGACGATGGAGGAACCGCTCGACGGCGTACAGCTCGAGCACCTCCGCGAACGGCCGGTCCGTCGCTCGAGCCATTGCCTTGAGACGGTCGTACACCGACTGTGCCAGCCCGCTGGCCCGCTCTCGCATCATTGCAGCGCCTCCAGGTAGGGGCGCACGATCCGATCCACGCGGCAGGTTTTTGCAGCGCGCAGGACCTCGGCAGGCGTGAATCGCCGTTCCTCCAGCCCCGTGCGCAGCGCTTCTACGGCGACATCGATGCCGATGCGATTACGGAACTTGAAGCAATCGGCGACGGTCTTCGCAGCTCCATACACGCGGAGCCGCACGCCGTCCTCCTCGTGGGTCTCGATGCCCGACGTGAACGCCGGTCCGGAGAGCCAGTACACGCGCAGCGGCGGCCAGTCGAGCCTGGGCCGGGCGGTTCCTCGAGGCAGTGCAATGCTGACCGCGTGGGGGATCTCCGCCGTGAGGCCATGGAAATGGAGCGCCGAGATCACGGCGATCACCGCCTTCGGGACGCGGGCGGCCACGGTGATCAGATCCGGGTTCGCGGGAGCAGGGAGCTCGGCAAGACGGTACACACCGCGGCTTAGCTCTTCGAGCACTCCCGCGTCACGAAGGGCGTATAGGTCCCGAGGATGCACCCCTTCGCCGAGCGCCTCGTAGGTACGGAGAACGCCTCCGGCGCGACGAAATACCTCCCGGACTTCGACTTCTCGTTGATCGCGATCCATGGCTGGATAAAATATACATCAGATGTCGATATCTGTAAATGATTCTAGCCACGCGATTCGCGTCGGCGGGGCGGCGATTGGCCGGAAAATGTCGGTACGGCTGCCATCAGTACCGACAATTTGCGGCCTCTCGTTTGCCCGAGACGTGGCTCACCCCTCCCACGTCACCCGAATCGATCGAGGCACGGTCCTGCCGAACCCGTCGTAGCTCCGCTTGATGAAGCCGCGGCGCTCGCTTCGACATGGACGTTGACGGACTAAGACCCCTCACTTGCGCCGGCACCCACTCGCTGCTCCAGGTCGCCCAGCACGTCCTCGATCTGGGCAAGGGCCGACCGGAGATCGTCGGCGATCTCCTGTGCGAGCAGGTGCGGCTCGGGCAGGCTGGCGGAATCTTCGAGGCTCTCGTCGCGGAGCCAGAAGAGGTCGAGGCTGATCTTGTCGCGGGCGAGGATCTCGTCGTACGTGAAGGGCCGCCAGCGGCCGTCGGGGGAATCCTGGGACCACGTCGCCTTGCGGTTGTGGCGATCGCCGGGACGGTAGCACTCGACGAACTCGTCCAGGTCGGCGCGGGTCATGCGCTTGGTCTTGAGCGTGAAGTGCCGGTTCGTCCGGAGGTCGTAGACCCAGACGGTCTTGGTCCAGGGCTCCTTCGCGCCGGGCTTGCGGTCGAAGAAGAGCACGTTGGCCTTCACGCCCTGGGCGTAGAAGATGCCGGTGGGGAGGCGCAGGAGCGTGTGGACCTCGCACTCCTTGAGCAGGTTCCGGCGCACGGTCTCCCCGGCCCCCCCCTCGAAGAGGACGTTGTCGGGCACGACGACGGCGGCGCGACCGTGGATCTTGAGCAGCGACTTCACGTGCTGGACGAAGTTGAGCTGCTTGTTCGAGGTCGTTGTCCAGAAGTCGGGGCGGTTGTAGGTGAGCGTCTGCCGGTCGGTGTCGCCCTCCTCGTTGACGATCGTGATCGAGGACTTCTTGCCGAAGGGCGGGTTGGTGACGACCACGTCGGCGTGGGAGGCGGGCTCGTCGCGCAGGGCGTCGTCGGTCTTGATCGGCGGTTCGTGGTCGTCGGTGCCGTCGGGGCCGATGCCGTGCAGGTACAGGTTCATCCCGCACAGGCGGGCGACGTTGGGCACCAACTCGGTACCGAGCAGGGCCTCGAAGCGCAGGTGGCGCTTCTGGTCGCGGTCCAGCTCGGCGTGGCACTTGACGTACTCGTGCGCGGAGAGCAGGAATCCGCCCGTGCCGCAGGCCGGGTCGGCGACGATCTCACCGGG
>Ga0214472_10006987_pt1 | contig 11831 bp, 9 predicted proteins | sample RVTome_6_FD_207662 | JGI IMG/M metagenome (GOLD analysis project Ga0214472, IMG submission 207662) | Soil microbial communities from uranium-contaminated site in the Upper Colorado River Basin, Wyoming, United States - RVT140D175 | ecosystem: Environmental > Terrestrial > Soil > Contaminated >...
GCGCTCGACCGGGCCGGCATCGAAGCGCGGCCCGTTGAGGGCCAACCGCAGCATGTCGAACGCATCGTCGCGCTTCTCCGTCAGGGTCTGGAACGTGCCGGAGAAATTGTCGAGGGTGGCATTGAAGGACATCTTCATGTTGAGGTCCTGCATGCGCCGCTGGAAAGCCTGGGAATCCAGAGGCCCGGCACCCTCGTCGAGCAGCGAGGACAGCATGTTGACCAGGCCGAGCTTCGACGCGGGATCCTGGGACGACCCGCCGGCCATGGCGAAACGCATGGAGATGATCGGGATCGCGTGGTCCTCGACCAGCCAGGCCTCGATGCCGCCTGGCGAGCGGACCTCCTGGATGTTCATGGCGTTCGCCGACGGCACGGCGAGGAGAACGAACGTGGCGATCGTTGCAGCGACGGCCGCGCGAACGGAGACGAATGGCATGGTCATGGGGGTCCTCAGGATTTGTCAGCCGAGCCGCGTCCGGCATTCGTCGCGCGCTCGCCGGGCGGTCCGTCGTCCTTGAGCAGGATGCCGGTCACCGACTTCTCCAGGCGCAAATGGGCGCGCGCCGCATCGCGCACCTGCTCGGCGCTCACCTTGGCGATCCGGTTCGGCCAGTCCTTGACGTCTTCGACGGTCATGCCGGTGGTAAGCGAGGCGCCATAGATGCGCGCCATGTGCCCTTGGCTGTCCAGGGCATAGACCGCCTGGGCGATCAGGCTGCTGCTCGCGCGGGCGACCTCTTCCGCGGTCACGCCCTTGTCGGCGATCTCGGCGACGACGGCGTCGATCGCCTTTTCCAGATCCTCCATCGAGGTCCCGTCGGCGGCGAGGCCATAGAGACCGAGACGGCCGTTGTCGAGCGAATCGCCGGAGTAGTATGCGCCCGCGGAGGTGGCGACCTTGCGGTCGACGACGAGTTGTTCGTAGAGACGGCTGGTGGTGCCGCCGCCGAGAATCTCCGCGAGCACGTCGAGGGCTTCCGCCTCGCCGGGGTCGGCGGTGGCATAGCTCGGGGAGAGGTAGGACCGCTGGAGAACCGGGGCGGTGGCACGCGGATCCTTCAGAATGACCCGGATCGCGGCCTCGTGCTCGGGCTCTTCGGGCCGAAGCCGGGGGCCGATTTCGGCGCGGATCGGAATGACGCCGTAGAACTTCTCGGCCAGGGGACGGACCTCTTCGGCCGTCACGTCGCCGGCTATGATCAGGATGGCGTTGTTAGGGCTGTAGAACCGGTCGTAGAACTCGATCGCGTCCCGGCGGTTGAGGGCCTTGATCTCGTTGGGCCAGCCGATCACCGGCTTGCCGTAGGGATGGACGTAGTAGAATGCGGCATTCATCTGCTCGCCAAGCCGGGCCTGGGGGTTGTTCTCGGTGCGCGACCGGCGCTCCTCGAGCACGACGTCGCGCTCGGGCAGGACAAGCTCATCGGTGAGGACCAGATTGGTCATCCGGTCGGCCTCCAGCTCCATCACCAGGGCCAGCCGGTCCTTGGCGACCTTCTGGAAATAGCCGGTGTAGTCGAGCGAGGTGAAGGCATTGTCCTGGCCGCCGTGGCGGGCGACGATCTTGGAGAACTCCCCGGGCGCGATCTTGTGGGTGCCCTTGAACATCAGATGCTCGAGGAAGTGGGCGATGCCCGACTTGCCGGGACCCTCGTCGGCCGCACCGACCCGGTACCAGACCATGTGGGTGGCGACGGGCGCGCGATGATCGGGGATCACCACCACTTCCATGCCATTGGCGAGGGTGAAGGTCGACACGTCGGGCCCAAAGGCTTCCGCCGGTTCCGACCGCAGCGCCAGTGCCAGGATGCTTGCTGCCAGCAACGCGGCTGCGCCTTTCGCAATGCGTCGGGACTTGCTTGCGGCTTCGCCTGCCAGATTGACAGCCATTGACGGCATTCTCCTTGTGAAGCGGCGGAAAGCAGGGGTGCGCCCGCGACCGGTCGAATGGCCACCCGGAAGTCAGTGGCGCATAGTATATGGGGCGCCTCCCTCGGCACGGACTTAAAGTTTGGTAACGTTGCGGTGATCGGCGGGCGTCAGTCCCAGATCACGCTCCAGAGACCACCGAGATTGCGCCAAGTGCCGTAGCTCGGGTTCTGTGCCTTGCGTTGGGCCGCCTTCTTGGCCTGCGCCTCGTCGAAGATCTGGCGCTGGGTCTTCGGCGTGCCGTCGGGATTGACGGTCGAAATGGCCGGCTCCTGAGCACCGGCGGCCGTCCCCTGCTGACTTTCACCGGTACCGATCTGGGTCGGCTGGGCGACGCTCGCCGTCTGGACCTGGGCGGCGGGCACCGGCGCGGGCTCTTCTTCGGCAATGTTGCGCGGCTCCTGCGGCGGCGGCAGCGAATAGTCCGGCGGCAGGGCCAACGGCTGTGACGTCGTTACCTGGGATTCGTCGGGCGAGCTCTTCGACAGGCCGACGGCTTCATTGAAACCATCGGTCGAACAGGCCGAAAGCAGCATCGCCGCGCCCAGCAACGTGCCAAGAGAAAAACGTCCACAAGACACCTTCTTCAACTCCCTATCCCGCATGAGCGCCTCGTTGACGAGGCAGGCAGCGCATCGCCGGACCGCGATTCGACGCCAAGCGGACTCTCCAGCGTCATTCCGGCGAAATCAGGGCCGCGTACCGCGATCCCCCTCACTTGCCGGCAAGCTTCCCCTTGCCATTGAAGGAGTCATACAGGAGTAGGACCACTCCGGCAACAATAGCGACATCGGCAAGGTTAAAGACGTACCATTGGTAGCCGAAGGCGTGGAGGCGGAAAAAATCGGCGACGGCGCCGTAGAGATGGCGGTCGATGGCATTGCCGAGCGCGCCGCCGATAACCAGACCGATGGCCACCGCCACCAGCCGGTCGGCGGTCCGCAGCAGCCAGACGATCATGACGGCGACGATCGTCAGGGCGACGGCCATGATGGCCAGACGCCCGGCCCCAGTATCCTGCGGAAACAGGCCATAGGAGATGCCGGTATTCCAGACCAGGACCAGGTCGAGAAACGGCGTCACCGTCACCAGTTTCCTGGCAGAGATTTCGAACACGTGGAGCATCCACCACTTGTGGGCCTGATCGAGGCCGAGCGTCAGTGCGGCGACAGCGCCGCCAAGCGCCGCGCAATGGGCATTCATCGCCACCGGCGCACCAACTCAGGACGATCGCCGAACGCGCGCATCGTGTCGACGCACGGCCTCGGCGTCGCGCGGGCTGAGATCCGGATAGTCCGGGTCGGAGCCGACCTCGGGAAGGATCTTCCACGACCGGGCACAGCGCCTGCCGGTGGCCAGGGCCGGCACCACGGCGATGCCCGGTACGTCGTCCAGGCGGAAGGCATCGGCCGGCGCCTCGGACGCCACCAGGCTCGCCTGGCTGGTGATGGCGATCTCGGCGAGGTCGACATCCTTCATGGCCTCGAGATAGCCGCCGCCGTCGACATGGACGACCGGGGCGGCCTCCAGGCTCGAGCCGATGCGCTTGTCCCGGCGCTCGATCTCGAGCGCGCCCGTCACCACCCGGCGCAGGGTGCGGACCTTGCGCCACCTGGCGGCGAGCGCCTCGTCGCGCCAGCCGGCGGGAACCTCCGGGAAGGTGCGCAGATGCACCGAGCCCTCGTCGTCGGGAAAGCGCGACAGCCACACCTCCTCCATGGTGAAGCACAGGATCGGCGCGAACCATGCGGTCAGGGTGGAGAACAGGGTGTCGAGCACGGTGCGGCACGACCGGCGGGCGACGCTGTCCAGCCGATCGCAATAGAGGGCATCCTTTCGGATGTCGAAATAGAAGGCCGACAGGTCGATGGTGGCGAAGTTGAACAGGCGCGAATAGATGCGCCGGTAGTCGTAGTTGGCGTAATCGGCGCGGACCTGGGCATCGAGCTCGGCGACGTGATGGAGGATGTAGCGCTCGAGCTCGGGCATGTCGGCGTGGTCGATCCGCTCGCTGTCGTCGAAGCCGTGCAGGTTGCCGAGCATGAAGCGCATGGTGTTGCGCAGGCGCCGGTAGGACTCCGCATTGGCCTTGAGGATCTCCGGGCCGATGCGCTGGTCCTCGGTGTAGTCGGACGACGCCACCCACAGGCGCAGGATGTCGGCGCCGTACTGCTTGATGATGTCCTGAGGAAAAACCTGGTTTCCCAGAGACTTGGACATCTTGCGCCCGTCCTCGGCCATGGTGAAGCCATGGGTCACGACCGCGTCGTAGGGCGCGCGGCCGCGGGTGCCGCACGACTCCAGGAGCGAGGAGTGGAACCAGCCGCGATGCTGGTCCGAGCCTTCCAGGTAGACGTCGGCCGGCCACTTGAGGTCGTTGCGCGGCTCGAGCACGAAGGAATGGGTCGAGCCGGAGTCGAACCACACGTCGAGAATGTCGCGCACCTGCTCCCAGTCCTCGTGGCGGGCGACCGCATCGCCGAGGAAGCGTGCGGCGGCGCCGTCGGCGAACCAGGCATCGGCACCCTCGGCCTCGAAGGCGTCGGCGATGCGCCGGTTGACGGCCGGGTCGTTCAGGATCTCGCCGGTCTGCCTGTTGACGAAAACGGTGATCGGCACGCCCCAGGCGCGCTGGCGCGAGATCACCCAGTCGGGACGGTTCTCGATCATGCCGCGCAGGCGGGCCTGGCCCGCGGTCGGCACGAAGCGGGTGTCGTCGATCGCCTTGAGCGCCCGGGCCCTCAGCGTGTCGCCGGGCCCGGCGATGTCGCGGTCCATGGAAATGAACCACTGGGGCGTGTTGCGGAAGATGATCGGCTTCTTGGAGCGCCAGGAATGGGGGTACTGGTGGGTGAGCCGGCCGCGCGCGATCAGCACGCCCGCCTCGACGAGGGCATCGATGACCGCCTTGTTGGCATCGCCCTTCTTGCCATCCGCCGTGATCACCGCCCTGCCCTCGAAGCCCGGCGCGTCCTTCGTGAACAGGCCGTCGGCGTCGACGGTGAAGGGGATGGCGGTGTCGATGCCGCGGGCCGCCAGGTCCGTCTCATTCGCCGCCCAGATCTCGAAGTCGTCCGCACCATGGCCGGGGGCTGTGTGGACGAAGCCGGTGCCTGCCTCCTCGGTGACATGGTCACCCTCGAGCAGCGGTACGGCGAAGTCGTAGCCGCGGCCGCGGAAGGGGTGGGCGCAGGCCTCGATCACCGCGGGGTCGACGTCGGCGCGGCGCTCCCAGCCTTCCGCCTTGGCCTGGGCCATGACATCGCCGGCCAGCGCATCGGCCAGGATCAGCCGGTCGCCGGCTTTCGCCCAGTTGCCCTCGGGCGCGGCGGTAACCTCGTAGAGACCGTAGGAGATGCGGTGCGAATAGCTGATCGCCCGGTTGCCCGGCATGGTCCAGGGGGTGGTGGTCCAGATCACCACGCTGGCGCCGGCGAGATCGGCGGGGCCGTCGATCACCGGGAACTTCGCCCAGATCGTGTCCGAGGTGTAGTCATGATACTCGACCTCGGCCTCGGCGAGCGCGGTCCTTTCGACCACTGACCACATGACCGGCTTGGAGCCGCGATAGAGCTGGCCCGATTCCGCGAATTTCAGCAGCTCGCGGGCGATCTGCGCCTCTGCGGCGTAGCTCATGGTGGTGTAGGGCCGGGCCCAGTCGCCGATCACACCCAGGCGCTTGAACTCCTCGCGCTGGACGTCGATCCAGTGCTCGGCGAAATCGCGGCATTCCTTGCGGAACTCGTTGATCGGCACCGCGTCCTTGTCGCGGCCCTTGGCGCGGTACTGCTCCTCGATCTTCCATTCGATCGGCAGGCCGTGGCAGTCCCAGCCGGGCACGTAGTTGGAGTCCTTGCCCAGGTACTGCTGGGAGCGGACCACCATGTCCTTGAGGATCTTGTTGAGCGCCGTGCCGATATGGATGTTGCCATTGGCATAGGGCGGCCCGTCGTGGAGGACGAAAATCTCGCGCCCCTTGGCGTCCTCGCGCATGCGGGCGAAGATGTCGAGGCGCTCCCAGCGGGCAAGCATCTCCGGCTCGCGCTGGGGCAGGCCGGCGCGCATCGGAAACTCGGTCTGCGGCAGGAAAAGGGTGTCGCGATAGTCGCGGCCGTCCGCGGTTTTGGCTTCTTCGCTCATGTCGCTTTCCGGAGAATTCGGCTTGAAAACTGGCGACTTCTAACCGGTATTGCCCGGCATGTCACGGCCGACGGCCCGGTGCGGCAATTCAGGAGCCGGGGACGAACCGGCGGCCGAGCGCGAATCGCTCCATGGGATCGCCATTGCGCGCCAGGCGGTCGTGCATCGCCCGCGCCGCGGCGGCATCGGCGGCGATCTGGGCCTTGAGCTCGTCGAGGCCGGAGAATTTCCGCTCGGGGCGCAGGAATTCGATGAACTCGACGATCAGGCTGCGGCCGTAGAGGTCGCCGGCGAAGTCGAGGAGATGGACCTCGAGCAGGACGTCCTGCTTGTCGAAGGTCGGCCGCCGGCCGAGATTGGCGACGCCTGTCCACGGCTCGCCGCCGTCGGCGGCACGCGCGCGCACCGCGTAGACCCCCAGCCGCGGCTCACCCTCGCCCGACAGGCGGATATTGGCGGTGGGAAAGCGGATCGTGCGACCGCGCCGGTCGCCTTCGACGACCTCGCCGATGACGGTCCACCAGTAGCCGAGCAGCTCGGCCGCCGCGCGCGGCTCGCCGTCCCGCAGCAGGCGGCGGATTTCCGAGGAAGAATAGGGCACGGCGGCATCCGTGCCGATGTTGACCCGCTCCACCACGGTCACGCCGAAGCCCAGCGCCGCCCCCATGTCCCGCAATAGCCCGGCATTGCCCTGGCGGGCCTTGCCGAAGCAGAAATCGTAGCCGATCACCACATGGCGCGCCCCGAGGTCGCGCACCAGGATGTCGGCGACGAAGTCGCCGGCCGGCAGGGCGGCGAGGCCGGCGTCGAAGTCGAGCACAGCCAGGCAATCCACCCCAAGGGCGGCCACGAGGTGGGCCTTGACCTCGAGGGGGGTCAGGCGAAACAGGGGCAGGTCCGGGCGGAAATAGGACCTGGGATGCGGTTCGAAGACCATGACCGCCATCGGTCCGGCGACGGACGCGGCTGCCCGCGCGGTCGCCTCGAGCACCGCCTGGTGGCCCCTGTGGACCCCGTCGAAATTGCCGATGGCGATGGCGCAACCGCGACAGACACTGGAGCCACCGGAACCGTAGCGAAGGATTTCCATGAAATCTCCTGGGCCGGCCCGGGGGCAGGAAACCGATCGGACGGCCGGCACGGGACGTCCATATGCAACAGTCGCGATTGTCTGGCAACCGCCCTCGTCGCCGGCCCGCGGAATCGGCCGCAGCCGTTAACTGTATCTTTATGAGAGTCCAGTACATTCCGCTCGAGAAACGCTGTGCCGACCGTCGACCGAGAAGGTGTTTGGTCCCCGGCAAAGGTGTTGCTGCAAGAGGTTTGCCGCCAATCTCCAGGTGCAGGCCAGAGTATAGTTGAGGGGGATCGATTAAATGGCGCTAGACATGTCCATGCCCGTCTTGGTCGTCGATGACTACAAGACGATGGTGCGCATCATCACAAATCTGCTTCGCCAGCTCGGCTTCTCGGATATCGACGAGGCCAATGACGGCCAGGCGGCGCTCGAAAAGCTTCGCACGCGCAAATACGGCCTGGTGATCTCCGACTGGAACATGGAGCCGATGACCGGCTACGACCTGCTCCAGCAGGTGCGCGCCGACGAGCGGCTGTCGCACACGCCGTTCATCATGGTGACCGCCGAGGCGAAGACCGAGAACGTCATCGCCGCCAAGAAGGCCGGCGCCAACAACTACATCGTCAAGCCGTTCAACGCGGCGACGCTCCAGAGCAAGATCGAATCGGTCTTCAACAACTGACAGTGCCGGCAGACGCCGCCAATTCTCGGGAGCGCGACGGCATGACCGATTTGAGCGCAGAGCGCATCGACGAGATCGTCGACAGCATCGCCGGAAAGCGCCAGGGCGACATCTCGCTCATCGAGCTGCTCGGGTTGAGCAAGCTGATGATCGAATCCCTGCAGTCGCTGATCGAGGCGGAGGACGACGAACTGGGAGGCGAAGTACGATCGATCGCCCGGCACATCCAGCGCACCCAGTCCGAGCTCAGCCGGATTCCGCCGCGAGAGCTCACCGAGTCGGTTCTGCCGGAAGCCGACGGCGATCTCCACGAGGTGGTCCGGTCGACGGAGAACGCGACCCAGACCATCCTCGATTCGGCCGAGCGGATCATGTCCGCGAGCGCCGCGGATGTCGACGCCTATCGCCAGGTCGTCGACGAGGCGGTGGTATCCATCTTCGAGGCCTGCTGCTTCCAGGACCTGACCGGACAGCGCATCCGGCGGGTGGTCGACACCCTGAACTACGTCAATCGCCACGTCGCCTATGTGACCGACGTGATCAACGGCGCCGATCGGACGGGCATGACGATGCCGACCCGGGACGGCGACGGCCTGCTCAGCGGCCCGCAGACCGGGGGCGACGCCCTAACACAGACGGACGCCGACTCCCTGTTCGGAACGCCGCCGGGCAACGTGGTCAGCTTCAAGACCTGAACACCAAGAAACAATAACCAGAACCAGAGCAACCACACCTGGGCGGGATCACATCCCGCCCATTTTCTTTTTGCCCTGCCCTGTCGTCCTCGCGCTCAACGCGAGGACCGGCTGCGATCCGCAGGGCGGCGGGAGCACCGTCCGTCACCAGCGCAGGCGCGACACCACGCCGACCAGCCGGAGCGACGGCAGCTCGCGCAGGACGCCTTCGACGAAGCGGGTCACCGACTCGGTCTCATGCGTCTCGGGCGTACCGCCCATCGCCTCGCCATGGATACCGCCGCTGACGAACAGGCTGTCGAGACCGGCGGCGGCGGCACCGGCGAGATCAGTGGGCACCGCGTCGCCGATGGCGATGATGTCGTCGCAGTCGACAGGACCGCCGGCGATCTCCTTCAGCCGGTCGAAGGCCAGCCGGTAGATCGCCGAATGGGGCTTGCCGGCGAGGATCACCCGCCCGCCCATGGTGCGGTAGCGGTCAGCGAGGGCGCCGGCGCAGTAGATCAGCCGGCTGCCGCGATGGACAACGCGGTCGGGATTGGCGCAGTACATGATCAATTTGCGCTGGGCCATCTTGCCGAGCAATCCGGCATAGTCGTCAGGCGTTTCGGTCTCGTCGTCGAACAGACCGCTGCACAGTACGGACTCCGCGTCCGCCAGCGGTACCGACCGCAGGTCGAGGCCGTCGAGGAGCCCGCGGTCGCGCTCGGGGCCGAGATGGAAGATGCGCGAGCCGGGATGGCGCGCCAGGATCGCCCGGATGGCGTCGCCCGAGGTCACGACCGCGTCGTAGCACCGTTCGGGGACGCCGATCGACTGGAGCTGGGCGATCACCGCGGGGGCGGGGCGGGGCGAATTGGTGATCAGGATGACCCGGCCACCACCCTGGCGATAGGCCGTCAGGGCGGTGATCGCCTCGGGGAAGACGGCGATGCCGTTGTGGACCACCCCCCAGATGTCGCACAGGGTCGCGCGATACCCTGCGATCGTTCCACCCGCATTCTCGAGGAGTTCCATCGTCGCCTCTCGTTGCCGAGGCGACTGGTACAGGCAAGCCCGCCTTCGGTCAATCGGCGGTCAGGCGGTGCCGGTCGGTCGCAGGGTTGCCTGCTCCAGCATCTCGCCGCGGACCGGGCGGGGGGCGGAGAACAGGTATCCCTGGCCGAAGGCGACGTCGTAGTCGAGCAGATCGATCACCGAGCGCTCGGTCTCGATCTTTTCCACGATCATTTCGATGCCGGACCGGCGCAGCAGCTCGCTCAGGTCGGCGCCGTGAATCCGGGCGCCCGCCTCGCGGCTGCGGTTCAGCAAGGTGTCACAATCGACCTTGATGAAGCGGAAGCCGCGCAGCGCCAGCGCCTCGGCATCGAAATCGAGCCGGGTGACCCTGTCGAGGGAAAAGGAGAAGCCCAGTTCCCTGAGCGCCGACAGGCTCTCGTGCTCGAGGGGCCCGAAGGCGTTGACGGTCTCCTGGGAGAACTCGAAGAACACCGCGTTCGAGAGATCCGCGTTTCCGCGCATGAATTCGATGAACCTGGGGAAGAACTCAGCGTCGAGCAGAGAATGGGCCGAGATGTTGCAGAAGATGCCGAGGTCGCGATTGCGCTCCACCATGCGGCGCACGATCTGCACGCAACCCGTCAGGAGCATGTTGTCGATCTCGGGCATCACGCCCGCGCGCTCCGCCACCCCTATATAGGCCGACGGCAGGATGATCTCGCCGCTCGTGCCGCGCAGGCGGGTGAAGCCTTCGTAGTAGCGGGTGCGGCGCTGCGGCAGGGTGACGATGGGCTGGAGATAGAGGTCGATGCGGTTGCTCTCGATCGAGCGCCTGACGGTGGCCAGGATCTCGGCTTCGGCGGCTGCGGCGGCCGGTGCGTCGAAGGGCGCCGGCGCCGGGCTGGTGACCGCAGCGGACACGTCCACGGGGGCTGCTGCCAGGGGCGCGCGCTCGAGACCGGCCGCGAGCTGGTCGACGAGGCCCTCGAGCATCTTCATCTGCTGGTCGAGCTGTTCGGAGCGGGCGTCGGCGTCCTCGTTGCGGCGCGCTTCCAGTGCCACGATCTGGGTGCGCAGCGTCTCGCCGTCGCGCCTCACCGAATCGAGGGATAGGCCGAGCTCGGCCACGGTCTCGCGGATGCCGTCGACGTCGATCTCGGACCGGTCGCGCACGGTCAGGTTGACGAGCTGCGCCAGGCCCAGCATCACGCAGGCGACGGTGAGCCCAGCCTCGACGCGCGAGAAGCCGAGGACGAAATAGAGCGACACGCCGACGAGGCTGACGGCAGCCGCAATGGCCACCGCCGCGGAGATGGAACCAACCTTCTGCATACCCGATCGCCCCCGCAATCCTTCCTCGACGCCGGCCCGGAGGGCGGCGCGTCTCGCCGGTGTGAGCTTCCTGCTGCTAAGCCTCATCCCAACACGTTGAGAATTCGTTAACCATGATTGACCGGACGCACGCGGAAGGCCCCTGGCCTGCCGCGCAGCTCACGCAATTACCGGATACGAACAGGACGGGCAGCGGATGCCGCCCATCAGCCCTCGCAGGGCGGCGCGGCCCGTCAGTAGAGCGCGCGAATCAGTCTCGCCATTGTGTCGAAGAGCTCGGCGATCTGCGACCGGGAAATGATCAGCGGCGGCGACAGGGCCAGTGTATCGGCGGTGATGCGGACCATGGTTCCGAACTCATGAAATCCCTTGTCCATGGCGTCGAAGGCGCGCTTGCCGGGCGCCCCGGCGACCGCTTCGAGATCGATGCCGGCAACCAGGCCGATGGTCCTGATGTCGAGGACCCCGGGCAGGCCCTTCAGGCCGTGGGCGGCATCCGCCCACTCGCTCTCGAGATCGCGGACGCGCTCGAACAGGCCCTCGTCGCGATAGACGTCGAGGGTGGCGAGACCGGCGGCGGCGGCCAGCGGATGACCGGAATAGGTGTAGCCGTGGAACAGCTCGATGGCATGATCCGGGCCAGTCATGAAGGTATCGTAGATGCCCTTCCGGGCCAGGACGCCGCCCATGGGCACCGTGCCGCTGGTGACACCCTTGGCGAAGGTGAGCAGGTCGGGAGTGACACCGAAGCGCTCCGCAGCGGTGGCATAGCCGAGCCGGCCGAAGGCAGTGATCACCTCGTCGAAGATCAGCAGGATGCCGTGACGGTCGCAGATGGCGCGCAGGCGCTCGAGATAGCCCCTGGGCGGCGCCAGGACGCCGGTCGAGCCGGCCATCGGCTCGACGATCACCGCTGCGATGGTGGAGGCATCGTGCAGCGCGACGAGGCGCTCGAGCTCGTCGGCGAGGTGTGC
>Ga0214472_10006988_pt1 | contig 11831 bp, 8 predicted proteins | sample RVTome_6_FD_207662 | JGI IMG/M metagenome (GOLD analysis project Ga0214472, IMG submission 207662) | Soil microbial communities from uranium-contaminated site in the Upper Colorado River Basin, Wyoming, United States - RVT140D175 | ecosystem: Environmental > Terrestrial > Soil > Contaminated >...
CGGTTCCGGCGGCACGCTCAACGTCTACAGCCGGGTCGGGCTCATCATGCTGATCGGGCTCATCACCAAGCACGGTATCCTGATCGTGGAATTCGCCAACCAGTTGATGGACCGCGGCAAGGACCGGTTCGATGCGGTGGCGGAAGCGGCGGCGCTGCGCCTTCGCCCGATCCTGATGACCACCGGCGCGATGGTGCTGGGCGCGGTGCCGCTGGCAATCGCGAGCGGGGCTGGCGCGGAAGCGCGCCGCCCGATCGGATGGGTGATCGTCGGGGGCCTCGTGTTCGGCACGGTCCTCACGCTCTACGTCATTCCCGCGGCTTATACGTTGCTCGTGCGCAAGCGCCATCCGCCGGCTGAAGAGTTCATGACCGCACCGGCACCGGCAGCGCACTGAGAAACCACAGTGCCCATCACGGTGTCATTGCGGTGAGCCGAAGCCGCGAGCGAAGCGTGGCGGTCAGCGCGGCAATCTCGTGGCAAGCCACGTAACCGCGCCCGCCGCGAGATCGCTTCGTCGCCATCCGGCTTCTCGCGATGACACCAGGAGGCGTAGGGTGCGCACCGCGCACCGGCAGACCGGGCATAATCGTGGAGGGAGACAGGCATGGGCTATCTCGATCGGGGTGTGTGGCGCGATGAGCGGCCTGAGGCGCGTACGGCCGGCGGTGAATTCATCCGCCGGGAAAGCCAGTTCCGCGCGCGCGTGACCGCGGACGGCTCGAGTGGATTTCCCGCCGCGGCAGGGCGCTACCACCTGTACGTGTCGCCCGCGTGCCCGTGGGCGCACCGCACGCTGATCTTTCGCGAGCTGAAGGGGCTCGGCGATGCGATTTCGATTTCGATCGTGGATCCCCTGGTGCTGGAACAAGGGTGGAGTTTCAGCGACGGGCCGGGATGCATCCCCGATGCGATCAACGGTGTGCATTATCTGCACGAGGTGTACACCAGGGCGAAACCTGGCTACACCGGCCGCGTCAGCGTGCCGGTGCTGTGGGACCGGGAGACAGCCACGATCGTCAACAACGAGTCGTCCGAGATCATCCGCATGCTGAACGGCGAGTTCAACGCCTTCGCGCGCCGGCCTGGCCTCGACTTCTATCCGCCGGATCTGCGTGCGGAGATCGACGCCATCAACACCCTGGTTTATGAAAACGTCAATAACGGCGTATATCGGTGCGGTTTCGCGATCACCCAGGCCGCCTACGAGCGCGCGTTCGACGCGCTGTTCGCGGCGCTGGAGGCAATCGAGGCACGGCTTTCCCGCTCGCGCTATCTCGCCGGCGGCCGCGTTACCGAGGCGGACTGGCGGCTTTTCACCACGCTGGTGCGCTACGATGCGGTGTACTATGGACACTTCAAGTGCAACCTGCGCCGCATCGCCGACTACCCCAATCTCTCGAACTACCTGCGCGAGCTTTATCAGGTGCCCGGCATCGCCGGCACGGTGAACATGGACCATATCAAGCGCCACTATTACGGCAGCCACCGCCGCATCAATCCGGCCGGCATCGTGCCGAAGGGGCCGTTGCTCGATTTCATGGCGCTTCACGACCGCGCGCGGTTCGCATCGTGAAGCAGCCCATGCCGGGCGAGGGAGGAGACGCATGCAGGAGATGATGAACCTCTTGTCGCAGCACGGCCTGGCGATTGTCTTCGCCAACGTGCTGCTCACGCAGGTGGGCGTGCCGGTGCCAGCGGTGCCCATGCTGATCGTCGCCGGCGCGTTTGTCGCGCAGGGCCAGCTTGCGCTCGTGCCGCTCGTCGCGGTGACGGTCGTCGCTTCGCTGCTGGGCGATGTGCCGTGGTATGTCGCGGGCCGGCGTTATGGTTATCGCATACTGCGCACCTTGTGCCGGGTCGCGATCGAGCCCGACTCGTGCGTCAAGCAGACCGAAAACATCTTCGAGCGCTGGGGTGCGCCGTCGCTCATGGTGGCCAAGTACATACCCGGATTCGCCACTGTTGCACCGCCGCTTGCGGGCATGATGAAGCTCGCTGCACCGTGGTTCGTGCTGTACAGCACAGTCGCGGCCTTGCTGTGGGCGGGCTTGCCGATCGCGATCGGCGTAGTGCTGCACGCCGAGGTCGAGCGCGCCCTCGCGTGGCTGGAGGGGATGGGCACCGGGGCGTTCTTCGTGATCGCCGGCGTGATCGCGCTCTATGTGACGGTGAAGCTCGTCGAGCGCTTTCTCCTGATCCGTTTCCTGCGCATGGTGCGCATCGGCGTGGAGGAACTGCGGGGCATGCTCGCAGATGAGTCGCGCCCGATGATCCTGGACGTGCGCTCGGCGGCTGCGCGGCGGCTCGATCCGCGGCACATACCCGGTGCGATACCGGTGGACATGGCCGCCCCACAGGCGCATCTCGGGGCCGTGTTGCCGGATCGCGACGTCGTCGTCTATTGCAGTTGACCCAATGAGGCGAGCGCGGCGCGTGTCGCCCGCCTGCTGATGGACAAGGGCTACCGGCGGGTGCGCCCGCTCGAGGGCGGCATTGAGGCCTGGATCGAGGCGGGATACGAGACCGCGGTATATGGGACAGTCACATGAGAGACGGGGGCTGGGGTCATGCGCAAGCTATGTGAGATGTTGATACATTACGGTCCGCTCGCCGGGCGCATCCTGCTGGCGGCCATCTTCGTCATGTCCGGGTGGGGCAAAGTCACCGGGTTTGCCGGCACCGCGGCGTACATGGCCGGCAAAGGCATGCCGTTTCCGGAATTGCTGCTGCCGGGAGCGATCGCCGTTGAGCTCGTGGGCGGGATCCTGTTGATCCTGGGGTGGCAGGCACGCTGGGCCGCGCTCGCCATCTTCCTGTTCATGATTCCGACCACGGTGATCTTCCACAACTTCTGGGCGGTCGATGCGGCGCAGGTGCAGGGCCAGGCCATCCAGTTCATGAAGAACCTCGCCATCATGGGCGGCCTGCTTTACGTGATGGCATTCGGCGCGGGCCCGCTCAGCCTCGACAACCGCAGGCGCTGAACTGGCGCGCAGTGCTCCGCGTAGCGGCGCCACGTCTCACAACGCGATCCACTCCGTAGCCGCGAGGCCATCATGAGCAATCTCGAACGACAATGCGCGACCTCCATTTCCACCGATTGCCCGGAAGGTTCGCGCCAGCCGGTGAACCAGCGCATCGCAACGCGCGACGCCGTGCTCGGGGCAGGGATGACCATCCGCCGCGCGCTGCCGAGCCGCCAGCGGCGCATGATCGGCGCATGGTGTTTCCTGGATCATTTCGGCCCGGTTGATGTCAGCATTGGCGAAGGCTTGAGAGTCGGCCCCCATCCGCATATCGGCCTGCAGACCGTGACCTGGCCACTTGAGGGAGAGATCGTGCACCGCGACAGTCTCGGTTACGCGCAGCCGATCCGGCCGGGCCAGCTCAACCTGATGACCGCCGGGCGCGGCATCTCGCATTCCGAGGAATCGCCCGGGGAGCGGCCACCGGGACTGCACGGCGCGCAACTCTGGATCGCGCTGCCGGATGCGGATCGACATTGCGAGCCGGCATTCGATCACTACGCCGAGTTGCCGGTGTTGCAACGCGAAGGCATGGCCATTACCGTGCTGCTGGGCGAGGCGTTCGGCGAGCGTTCTCCGGGGCGGGTTTTTTCGCCGCTGGTCGGGCTCGACCTGATCGCGCCGGGCAAAGCGGCGATGATGGTGCCGTTGCAGGCGGAGTTCGAGTACGGCGCGCTGGTGCTGGAAGGCAGCGTATTGCTCGAGGGCGAGCCGCTCGCGATCGGCACGTTTCTCTATCTGGGTTGCGGACGCACGACGCTGCAACTGCGAACTTCCGCTGCGGCACGGGTGCTGCTGATCGGCGGCGAACCCTTCGGCGAGGAGGTGCTGCTGTGGTGGAACTTCGTCGCGCGAACGAGGGCCGAGATCGAGACGGCGAGAGCAGACTGGGAAGCCGGCCGCGGTTTCGGCGAGGTGCGCGGCTATCCCGGCGCGCGTCTCGCGGCGCCGCAACTGCCCTGGGCAGCCTAGGCAGTGTTAACAATCAACGCAACCACACGAAGGCACAGACGAGATTGAGCATGGAGAAGTAGTTTCGGGCGAGTTTCTCGTATCGAGTAGCGATGCGCCGGAACTGTTTGATGCGGTTGAAGAAACGTTCCACCAGATTGCGGTCTTTATACAAGTGACGATCATAGCTTCTTTGCTCCTTGCGATGCGCCATCGGCGGGATGACCGCCGCAGCGCCCTGGGCGGCGATGCGCGCGATGAACGCATCCGCGTCGTAAGCCTTGTCGGCGACCACCGCCTGAGTGGGCAAGCCCTCGATCAGGGCCTCGGCCTGCTTGATATCGGCGGCCTCGCCCCCGGTCAAATACCAGCGCAGCGGGTTGCCCAAGGCATCGACGCTGGCATGGATCTTGGTGCTCAGTCCTCCGCGCGAGCGCCCGAGCGCCTGCGTGCCCGTTTTTTTTGGGCACCCGCGGCATGCTGGTGGGCACGCACAACACTGCTATCAATGAAAAGCACCTCCAAGTCCGGATCATCACTGACAGCCTTGATCAGTCGTTGCCAGACGCCGGTCTTGCCCCAGCGCGAAAACCGCGTATACGTGTTGTGCCAGTTGCCCAACGGCGGCGGCAGATCGCGCCACGGTGCGCCGGTGCGAGCAATCCAGAGCACCGCTTCCAGGAACAGCCGGTTGTCCTTGGCCGTGGTACCCGGGTCGCTCGCCTTACCCGGCAACAAATGCTCAATGCGCTCCCACTGGTCATTACGCAGCATCTTTCGCATCGATCTTGGCCTCCTGGGAAAAACCAGAAGGTACCAAGATCAACTAAATGTGTACAGGCCCTAGTGTCATGAGTCCGAAGTCCGTTTCGAAACGCCTGCTCGTCCCCGGCGTCCGGCGAGGTCCAGATCGTAGGTTGGGGTGAACGATGTGAACCCCGACAATCGACGTTCGTTCCGAGTTGGGCATCACTGCGTTCAGCCCAACCTACCTTTGCTGCGAATTTACGACTCGGCACGAAGCTGATACAGGGCGCGAAAGAGGCAGCGGAACAATTGAGGGAATTATTCGAGGCGGACGCCGTCGGGCCGATGGCGGGTTTTCCCCAGGCGCAGTCGGAGCGATCCTGACGCCAGAGCAGTTGTAACACTCCGTAACGCAGGGGAACCGGCCTTTCGCGGGTTACATCCAATCGTCGTGATACGGGGCAGGCGGCCCGGCAAGCGTGAATATGCCGCTGTCAGGGCGCGGTGTCGGCGAATCGTCTGCGAGCGCGCGGTTTGCGGATAGAATGTGCCATTTGTCGCGGGGCGCCTATCCCGTTGTATTTTGTCCGCCGTCAGCGCACGAGTCCGGATGTGGCGCATGACAGGATTTTTTTCAGAGACCGACAGATGACTGATTCGCCGCACTCCCCTCCGCAGCAGGAGACCTCCGCGCCCGGGCAGCCCGAGCGCGTGCACCAGCGCGGGGCCGTCTGGGCATGGGTGATCGCGCTCATCGCGGCGGGCGCCGCCGCATACTTCGCTTACGATCGGTGGTATGCGCCGGCCCCTGCGCAGACCACCGCCACGCCGCCCGCGGGCAAGAAGGGTCCGGGCGGACTCAGGGGCGGCGGCGGGCCAACGCCGGTCGTCGCCGCGAACGCGCGCAAGGGCGACGTCGACATCTTCATCAACGGCCTCGGCACGGTGACGCCGCTGCGCACGGTCACCGTTCGCAGCCGCGTCGAGGGCCAGTTGATGCGCGTTCACTTCCAGGAAGGACAGGTCGTGAAGGATGGCCAGTTGCTCGCCGAGATCGATCCGCGTCCGTTCGAGGTGCAGTTCAAGCAGGCTGATGGCCAGCTCGTACGGGACCAGGCGCTGCTCGCCAACGCGCGCCTCGATCTGGAGCGCTACCGCACGTTGCTCGCGCAGGACTCGATCGCCAAGCAGCAGGTGGATTCGCAGGAGGCGCTGGTGCGCCAGTACGAGGGCGTGGTGCGGTCCGACCAGAGCCAGGTGGACAGCGCGCGGCTGCAACTCACCTATTCGCGCATCACTGCGCCGATCGCCGGACGTACGGGACTGAGGCTCATCGATCCCGGGAACATCGTGCGCGGCGGGGACGCGACCGGCATCGTGGTGATCACCCAGACCACGCCGATCGCGGTGCTCTTCACCGTGCCGCAGGACGCCCTGCCGGCGGTGATCAAGCGCGTGCAGTCCGGTGACAAGCTTCAGGTGGAAGCGTGGGACCGGGAGCAGAAGGCGCGACTCGCGAGCGGCGCCCTGACCGCGGTGGACAATCTCGTCGATACCACGACGGGGACGGTCAAGCTCAAGGCAAGCTTCGCCAACGACGACGGTGCGCTCTTTCCCAACCAGTTCGTCAACGTGCGCATGAAGCTCGAAACCGCGAGCGGACAGACCGTCATCCCTTCGGCGGCGATTCAGCGCGGCGGGCAGGGCATGTTCGTCTACGTGGTGAAGGACGACGATACGGTGACCGCGCGCCCGGTGAAGCTCGGTCCGATCGACGGGCAGAGGGTGGCGATCGCAGCCGGTATCAAGCCCGGAGAGCGGGTGGTGGTGGACGGCATCGACCGCTTGCGCGAAGGCGCGCGTGTGCAGTTGACGAAGCGCCCCGAGTTCAAGCCCTCGGTGGACGGCACGAGCGGGGCGCGCAAGGGCAAGGGTAAAGGTAAGGGCAAAGGCCGGCCCAAGGCTGAAGGTCAGGGCGGCAAGGCTGCGCCGGGCGCGGCAGGCGGCGAAGCGAAGGGTGACGCCGCCGCTGGCACTAAGAAAGGCGCGCGACCGCGGGCCGCGGACGGCGCGGAGTCACCTGGCAACGCAACGCGACGGCCGCAATAGGGGACCTACTGTGCGTTCCACCATCGGCTTGCGTAACCGAATGGTCAATTCGGTGGGTGAGATCGTGCAAGGCAATGTCCTTCTTGTCATTGCGAGCGAAGCGACGCAATCCCGTTGCTGGCGACGCCAGCGCGCCCGCCGCGAGATCGCGTCGTCAGCCCGCCTCCTCGCGATGACGCTAAATGGCCTCCTCGCGATGACGCTAAATGGCCTCCTCGCGGTGACAAACACGATGTCATTGCGAGGCACGAGTGCGTGCCGAAGCAATCTCGTGGCAAGCCACGCCGGCGCGGCGAGCCGCGAGATCGCGTCGTCGGCTCACCTCCTCGCGATGACGCTAAATGGCCTCCTCGCGATGGCCCCGCTCATCCCTCAGCGGACTGCCTGCGCATGAACCCGTCGCGCCAGTTCATCCTGCGCCCGGTGGCGACCACGCTGCTGATGGTCGCGATCCTGCTCGCCGGCGCCATCGCCTACCGGCAGCTTCCGACTTCGGCGCTGCCCGACGTCGACTACCCGACGATCCAGGTTTTCACGTTCTACCCGGGCGCGAGTCCGGAGGTCATGGCATCGTCGGTGACCGCGCCGCTCGAACGGCAGTTCGGGCAGATCCCCGGCCTGAAGCAGATGTCGTCGACGAGTTCCGGCGGCGCGTCGGTCGTCACCCTGCAATTCGATCTCAAGGTTCGCCTCGACGTGGCCGAGCAGGGCGTGCAGGCCGCGATCAACGCCGGATCGAATCTGCTGCCGCAGGACCTGCCCGCGCCGCCGGTCTACAGCAAGGTCAATCCCGCGGACACGCCGATCCTCACGCTCGGCCTCACGTCGAAGACGATGCCGTTGACCGACATCCAGAATCTCGCCGACACGCGGCTCGCGCAGAAGCTCTCGCAGGTGACGGGAGTGGGGCTCGTCACGCTCGCGGGCGGACAGCGTCCCGCCGTGCGCGTGCAGGCGAATCCCAAGGCGCTCGCCGCGAACGGCCTCAATCTCGAGGACCTGCGGGTCGCGATCAACAGCGCCAACGTCAAGAAGGCGAAGGGTAACCTCGACACGCCGAGCCGCTCCTACACGATCGACGCGAACGACCAGTTGCGCGCCGCAGCCGAGTACAGCGCGGTCGTCGTCGCCTATCGCAACGGCGCGCCGATCTACCTGACGGACGTGGCCGAGGTGAAGGAGGGGGCTGAAAACGTGCGGCTCGGCGCGTGGATGAACGAGGTACCCGCCATCATCCTCAATATCCAGCGCCAGCCGGGCGCCAACGTGATCGAGGTCGTGGACCGGGTCAAGCGCCAGTTGCCGCAACTGCAGGCGTCGCTGCCGGCGGCGGTGGACGTGGCGGTGCTGACCGACCGCACCGTGACGATCCGGGCGTCGGTGCGCGACGTGCAGATTGAACTCGCGTTCGCCATCACGCTGGTGGTGATGGTCATCTTCCTGTTCCTGCGCAACGTTCCGGCGACCATCATCCCGAGCGTAGCCGTGCCGCTGTCGCTGGTCGGCACGTTCGGCTTCATGTACCTCGCCGGCTTTTCCATCAACAACCTCACACTGATGGCGTTCGTCGTCGCGACGGGATTCGTGGTGGACGATGCGATCGTGGTCATCGAGAACATCGCGCGCTACATCGAGGCCGGCGAATCCCCGCTGGCGGCGGCGCTCAAGGGCTCGCAGCAGATCGGCTTTACCATCATCTCGCTCACGTTGTCGCTGGTGGCGGTGCTGATCCCGCTGCTGTTCATGGGGGAGGTGGTCGGGCGGCTGTTTCGCGAGTTCGCAGTCACGCTCGCGGTGGCGATCCTGATCTCGGGCGCGGTGTCGTTGACGTTGACGCCCATGATGTGCGCGAAACTCCTGCGGCACACGCCGGAGAACGAACAGGGCCGCTTTTACCGGGCGAGCGGACAGTTCATCGATCGCGTGATCCGCCATTACGGGCGCATGCTGGAGTGGGTGCTGGACCGCCAGGGCGCAACGCTGCTGGTCGCGATCGGCACGCTCGTGCTGACCGGCATACTCTACGTGGTGGTGCCCAAGGGATTCTTCCCGGTGCAGGATACCGGCGCCATCCAGGGTATTTCGGAGGCGCCGCAGAGCACGTCGTACCAGGCGATGGCGGAATACCAGCAGCAGCTCGCCCGGGTCGTGCTGCGCGATCCTGCCGTGGAAAGCCTGTCGTCCTTCATCGGCGTCGACGGCGTGAACGCGACACTCAATACCGGCCGCATGCTGATCAACTTGAAGCCGCTCTCGGAACGCAGAGTGCGCGCGCCGGAGGTGATCCGGCGGCTGCAGGCCGACATCGAGAAGGTGCCCGGCGCGACGCTCTACATGCAGCCGGTGCAGGATCTCACCATCGAGGATCGCGTGAGCCGCACGCAGTACCAGTTCACGCTGGAATCGCCGACCTCCGGGTTGCTCGCGACGTGGGCGCCGCGGCTCGTGGAGCGGTTGCGGGCGGCGCCGCAGTTGACGGATGTCGCTTCCGATCAGCAGGAAGAGGGCCTGCAGGCATTCGTCGACATCGACCGCGACAGCGCCGGCCGGCTGGGGATCACGCCCGCCGCGATCAACACGGCGCTCTACAGCGCGTTCGGCCAGCGCCTGATTTCGACCATCTTCACGCAGTCGAGCCAGTACCGGGTGGTGCTCGAGGTGATGCCGGAATTCCGCCGCGGGCCGGAAGCGCTGAAGGACATTTACGTCGCGTCTTCTTCCGGGGCCCAGGTGCCGCTGTCGGCCATCACCCGCGTGAGCGTCGGCAACGCGCCGCTCGCGATCAATCACGTCGGGCAGTTTCCGGCGGTGACCATCTCCTTCAACCTTGCGCCCGGCGCGTCGCTGGGCGATGCGGTCAAGGCCGTCGAGGCGGCGGAGCACGACATCGGTTTGCCGCCATCCCTGCTGACCCACTTCCAGGGGGCCGCGGCCTCGTTCCGCGATTCGCTCGCCGGAACGCTCCTGCTGATCCTGGCCGCTGTCATCACCATGTACATCGTTCTGGGCGTGCTGTACGAGAGTTACATCCACCCCGTCACCATACTCTCGACACTGCCGACGGCGACGGTCGGCGCGCTCGCGGCCCTGCTGCTGGCGCGTACCGACCTGGGATTGATCGCCGTGATCGGCATCATCCTCCTGATCGGCATTGTCAAGAAGAACGCGATCATGATGATCGACTTCGCGCTCGACGCCGAGCGCAAGGACGGGCTTGCCCCGCGGGAGGCGATCTTCCAGGCGTGCCTGTTGCGCTTCAGGCCGATCCTGATGACGACGCTCGCGGCCTTGCTCGGGGCGCTGCCGCTCATGCTTGGCACCGGCGTCGGCTCCGAATTGCGGCACCCGCTCGGGCTTACCATGGTGGGGGGGCTCATCGTGAGCCAGGTGTTGACGCTTTTCACCACGCCCGTGATCTACCTCGCATTCGACCGGCTGGCGCGGCGCTTCGCGCGGCCGGCGGCTGACGGATTGCATGCGGCGGCACGCGACGGCAGCGCGCCATGAGTTTCGCGAACGCCTTCATTGCCCGCCCGGTCGCAACCACGCTGCTCGCGTTCGGCCTGACGCTCGCCGGCGCCGTCGCCTTCTTCCAGTTGCCGGTGTCGCCGCTTCCCCAGGTGGACTATCCGACGATTTCGGTCTCGGCGAGCCTGCCGGGCGCGAGTCCCGAGACTATGGCGGCGACCGTTGCCACCCCACTCGAACGCCAACTCGGGCGCATCGCGGGCGTGACGGAGATCACGTCGTCCTCCGCGCTCGGCTCGACCCGCGTGGTGCTGCAGTTCGACCTGAGCCGGAACATCAACGACGCGGCGGTCGAAGTCCAGGCCGCCATCAACGCCGCGCGCAGCCAGCTGCCCTCGGGCATGCCTAACAACCCCACCTATCGCAAGGTGAACCCGGCGGATGCGCCGATCATGATCCTGGCGATCACGTCGGATGCGATGACCCAGGGCCAGATGTACGACGCGGCCTCGACCATCGTCGCGCAAAAGCTCGCGCAGGTGAAAGGCATCGGCCAGGTGAATGTGGGCGGCAGTTCGCTCCCGGCGGTGCGCGTGGAGCTGAATCCGCGCGCGTTGAGCAGCCAGGGCATCGGCCTCGCCCAGGTGCGCGCAGCGCTCGCGAGCGCCAACACCAACCGGCCCAAGGGCCTGGTCGAGGATGGTGATCGCAGCTGGTGGATCTACGCGAGCGACCAGGCGAAAACCGCCGCGGAGTACCTGCCGTTGATCGTGTCCTACCGCAACGGCGCGGCGGTGCGGCTCTCCGATGTCGCGGACGTGGTCGACTCGGTGCAGGACGTGCGCAATGCCGCGATCGCCGACGGCAAACGCGCGGTGCTGCTGATACTGAGCCGCGAACCCAACGCCAACATCCTCGACACGGTGCAGCGCGTGCAGGACATGCTGCCGTGGCTGCGCGCATCGATCCCCGCGGCCATGGATCTCACCGTGGCGATGGAACGCACCTCCACCATCCGCGCCTCGATCAACGAAGTCGAGCGCACGCTCATGATCGCGGTGGCGCTCGTGATACTGGTGGTGTTCGCGTTCCTGCGCAACGTGCGCGCGACCCTGATTCCGGCGGCGGCGGTGCCGGTGTCGCTGATCGCGACCTTCGCCTTCATGTACCTGGCGGGCTTCAGCATCAACAATCTGTCGCTCATGGCGCTCATCGTCGCGGCCGGATTCGTGGTCGATGACGCGATCGTGGTGCTGGAGAACGTGTCGCGCCATATCGAGGCAGGCATGCGGCCGATGGAGGCGGCGCGCGTCGGCGCGCGCGAGGTGAGCTTCACCGTGCTGTCGATGAGCCTGTCGCTGATCGCGGTGTTCATTCCCATTCTCTTCATGGGCGACATCGTGGGGCGCCTCTTCCGCGAGTTTGCGTTGACGCTCTCGTTCGCGATCCTGGTCTCGCTGCTGGTGTCGCTGACGCTGACACCGATGATGTGCGCGCGCCTGCTGCGCCCGGCGCGCGCCAGCGGTC
>Ga0214472_10006990_pt1 | contig 11830 bp, 11 predicted proteins | sample RVTome_6_FD_207662 | JGI IMG/M metagenome (GOLD analysis project Ga0214472, IMG submission 207662) | Soil microbial communities from uranium-contaminated site in the Upper Colorado River Basin, Wyoming, United States - RVT140D175 | ecosystem: Environmental > Terrestrial > Soil > Contaminated >...
CTCTTCGATCGCCGGAACCGCGGCGCGCAGAAGCAGCGCGCTTCGCAGCCGTTCCACGGGCGTGCCCCGGCTCACCAGGACGGCTTCGGTCGGTTGTATGGCGATGCGCTGCAGGGCCGCAAGCGTGTGATACAGCTTGCCGCGCTGGGCCTTGAGCTCTGCGGCTTTCGCCTCATGCTTGACCTCGAGGTCCTGCAGCATCGTCTCGATTCGCGTCAGCTGGGACTCCAGGTTCTGGGTCTTCTCCGCGGCCTCGATCGATTTGTTCTGCAGGGCGACGATTTCCTCCTGCAGCTCATCGGCCTTGCGACCGAGCGACTGGCTGCGCGATTCACTGGCTTCCAGCGCTTGCTCCACCTCCTTCAGGCGCTTGCCGGTCTCCTGCGCCTGGCTTTCGCCCGGCCAGAACAGAAGACAAGCCAGGAGCACGCCGAGGGTGCGAAGGCCGTATCGGCCGGTCGAGCTGGCGTGTGAGCGACGGTGCGTCATGTCATTCGGCCGCCGCTTCGGCGGGCTTGGCGTGCGCGGCTCGGGAATTCGCCCGGATCAACGATCGGCCGGTCATCTCCGGCGGCACGGAAAGGCGCATGAGCTGGAGGAGCGTGGGTGCGACGTCGGCCAGGCGGCCGTCTGACAGGCCGACCACCCAAGCCGGCGCGTTCACCAGCAGGACCGGAACGCGGTTCATCGTGTGGGCGGTATGCGGCTGGCCGGTCGCGGGATCGTCCATCTGCTCGACATTGCCGTGGTCGGAGGTAACAAGCATGCATCCCCCGGCAGCGGCGACGCTGTCCGCCAAGCGCCCGAGGCAGGCGTCGACCGCCTCCACCGCTTGTATGGCGGCCGCGAGGTTGCCCGTATGTCCGACCATGTCGCCGTTGGCGTAATTGACCACGATCAGATCGAAACGGCCGCTCATCACGGCGTCGCACAGCCGGTCGGTGACCTCCGGCGCCGACATCTCGGGCTGCAGGTCGTAGGTCGCGACCTGCGGGGAGGGTACCAGAATTCGCTCCTCGCCGTCGAATTCGGCCTCGCGTCCGCCATTGAAGAAAAATGTCACGTGCGCGTACTTCTCGGTCTCGGCGATGCGCAACTGGGTCAGGCCGGCCTGCGAGACGACCTCGCCGAGGGTGGCGTGCAGCTCGACGGGCGGCAGGAGCGACGGCATCAGGCGGTCGAGGTCGTCGGAATAGCTGACCATGCCGAGGGCCGCCGCGAAGCCCACGGTCTTGTCCCGTTCGAAGCCGTCGAAGGCCGGATCCAAGAGCGCGCGGAGGATCTGCCGGACCCGGTCCGCGCGGAAGTTCGCCATCAGCAGGCCGTCGCCGTCATGCATGCCGGTATAATCGCCGATGGCCGTCGGCAGCACAAACTCATCGCCCGTCCCGGCCTCGTAGGCCTGCTCGATCGCCCGGCGCGGGACAGCCGCGGTTTGGCCGCCGGCCGCCGCCCGGCCCATGACCAGGGTCCGGTAGGCCTTCGCCGATCGCGCCCAGCGCCGGTCCCGGTCCATCGCATAGTATCGGCCCGACACCGTGGCGACCGGGGCCGCGGTGGCCGACTCGAAGCGCGCCAGGAAATCGAGCGCACTGCGCGGCGGCGTATCCCGGCCGTCGAGAAAGGCGTGCACCTTGACCGGCACGCCGGCGGCCAGGAGCGCGTTGGCGAGCGCCGCCATATGGTCCTGGTGGGAATGAACCCCGCCCGGCGACAGCAGGCCCATCAGGTGCGCCCGGCCGCCGCTCCGCGTGAGCGCTGCGACAAAGGCCTGGAAAGCGCCGCCGCCGGTCAGCGCGCCCGTTTCCAGCGCCTCATCGATGCGCGGAAGATCCTGCAGCACCACGCGGCCAGCGCCGAGGTTCATGTGGCCGACCTCGGAGTTGCCCATCTGGCCGCTCGGCAAGCCAACCTCCAGCTCGGACGCATCGATCTGGGCCCGAGGGCCGGATCGGTTCAGACGGTCCAGATTGGGTGTCGACGCCAGGCGGATGGCATTCATTTCGCGCTGCTCGCGGTCTCCCCATCCGTCGAGGATGGCCAAAACCACGGGCCGCGGTGGTACGACCTCATTCATTTGGGCTCTATATATGTGATTCTCGGCGGGTCCAACAGCTTTTTGGTCACTTCAGCGATCGCCCGTCAGCCGCGGTGATAGGGGTGGCCGTCGAGGATGCATTGCGCGCGGTACAGTTGCTCGGCCAGCAGTACGCGCACAAGCAGGTGCGGCCAGGTCATCGGGCCGAACGACAGGGTGAGATCGGCCCGCGCCAAAAGCGCGCCGGAAAGCCCTTCCGCACCGCCGATCACAAAGGCGAGATCGCCGACGCCCTCGTCCTGCCAGCGCTTGAGAAGGGCCGCGAACGCCGGGCTGTCGAGGCTTTTCCCGCGCTCGTCCAGCGCCACCACGCGGGCGCCCGTCGGAACCGCGGCGATCAGCCGCTCGCCCTCGCGTTGCTTGCGCGTCTCCGGGGGCAGCGAACGTCGTTCGGCGATCTCATGAAGGCCGAGCGGCCATCGAAGCCGCTTGGTGTAGTCACGGTAGAGCGCCGTCGTGGCGTCCGATCTCGCTCGTCCGACGGCGACGAGCGTAATACGCATGCGTTCACCCGGCCGCTCGGCCCGGATCAGGCCATGGCCGCGGTAAGTGCGGGCTCAGGCAGCTCGGCGCCCCACATCTTCTCGAGATTGTAGAAGGCGCGCACCTCCGGACGGAACAGGTGCACGATAACGTCGCCGCCATCGATCAGCACCCAGTCGCACCGCGCCGCGCCCTCGACCGACACCCGGCCCAGCTCCTGCTTGAGCTTCTCGTGCAGGTGATCGGCCATGGCGCCGACCTGGCGCTGCGAGCGTCCGCTAGCGATCACCAGGTAATCGGCGATGTTGGATTTGTTGGTCAGATCGATGACGACCGTGTCTTCGGCTTTGTCGTCCTCGAGCGAGGCTTGCACTAGCTCCACCAGGCGCTGGCTGTAATCCACACCTGGTTCCCGGTGACCGGCCCCCGGGGTCGATTGGCTGGCGTCTCGTGCCGGGGCGTGAGCCTGCCCGGACGCCGCCCGTGAGGGGGCCTTATCCCTGCGAGTTATGGCTGATTTCTCCCTATGTAGTTGTCGATACTGCAATCGCTTCCGCGGAGCGGCGGCAACTCCTTGGCTGTCGTGACCGCCACTCACCATAAAGAATAAGGAGGACGTGATGAATTCGCAATGACGTGTCGAGGAAGACGGCGAAATTCGGCCCTGTAAGGCCCGAAAAACCATGATTTTTTCAAGGTCGCAGTCCGACAGGAGATGCGCTAAGAGGTAGTCGCGATGCTCCGATGAGGGAAACCAAGGGATGACCGCCGCGAAAAAGGCCCGTGCCGTGGGCTTCAACCATGTGGCGTTGGAGGTCGGTGATATCGAAGAGGCGCTGGCGTTCTACCGGCGCTTCCTCGACTTCGAGCTGCGCAGCAAGAGCGAGACCATGGCCTTCATCGACCTCGGCGACCAGTTCCTCGCGCTTTCCAAGGGCCGCCGGCAGGCGCCGGATGACGATCGCCACCTCGGGCTGGTGGTCGACGACAAGGAGGCCGTGCGGCGGGCGCTGGAGGACATGGGCGTCGAACCGCTGCCTGGACCGTTCCTCGATTTTCTCGATCCGTGGGGCAACCGGGTCGAAATCGTCGGCTACCAGAACATCCAGTTCACCAAGGCGCCGCACGTGCTGCGCGGCATGGGGCTCGCGGGCCTCGGCAAGTCCGCCGCCGCCATCGAGGAGCTGGCCGAAAAGGGCATGGCTCCCGACTAGGCCAGTCGCCGGTCCACGGCAACTGGTTCGCATTGCCGGATCTCCCGGATCTGCCGGATTGGCGCGGATGGGCTTGGGAGCGCGATTCCATCGCTGCAACAGAACGTCCGGCGCGGTGGTCGGTTTCGTCGCCGGCATCTTGATCGGCCCTCGGAACAACCGGGCCCGGCCCACCGAGCCTTTCGACGAATTGAAATGGGGGCCGCCCGGTCGCGGCATCGCGGGTATCCCAGCGCGGGCGCGATCCAGCGCCGACACGCCGAAAATTGGGTTGTTTGGCTTCGAGGCCGCAAATGTTAATCTTGCAACGGCAAGTCGGTATGGTATCTTGAGTATTTGGTATACCATACACCAAATTCCGCACCGGGCACATCAAACCGTCGGGCGGAGGGCAGGGCACAAACACGGATTACCGAACAGTAAAGTGGGTCGTGAAGGGGAGTATGTGAAAAGACAGCCACAAGACTTCAAATCAAGGGAGGTTACGTCATGAAAATCCTAAGACGAGGCATTTTGGCGTTCGTCGGAGTGCTCGGCATCGGCGCGATGGTCGCCAGTGCGCCTGGTATCGCAAATGCTTGGGAACCGAAGAAACCCGTTGAGTTTATCATCATGGCCGGCACGGGCGGCGGGGCCGATCAAATCGCCCGGCTGTTCCAGGGGCTAATCGAGCAAAAGGACCTCTCGCCCCGGCCGTTCATTCCGATCAACATGGCCGGCGGCTCAGGCGGCGAGGCCTTGCGTTATCTGCAGGGCAAGGCCGGCGACGACCATGTGGTGCTGGTCACGCTGAACAGCTTCTACACCACGCCGATCATTCAAGAGGATCTCGGTGTCGACGTTTCCAAGTTCACCCCGATCGGGCTCATGGCGCTCGATACCTTCCTGTTGTGGGTGAACGCCGAATCGGAGATTCAGGACCTCGATTCCTACGTGACTGCCGTCAAGGCGGCTGGCACGGACTGGAAAGTCGGCGGCACCGGTTCCGGCCAGGAGGACTCGATCCTCACGGCCATGATGGAGGCCGAGTTCGGCTACAAGGTCACCTACATCCCCTTCGAGGGCGGTGGCACCGTGGCGAAAAACCTCGTCGGCAAGCATGTCGACTCGACCGTCAACAATCCGGCCGAGCAGACGGAATTCTGGCGGGCCGGTCAGAGCCGCCCGATCGTGCAGTTCACGGGCGAACGCATGGCGAATTTTTCCGATGTTCCGACCGCCAAGGAGCTCGGCCATGACATCGAGTACTACATGCAGCGCTCGATCAATGGCCCGCCGGGCATGTCGAAGGAAGCGCAGGACTGGTACATCAACCTGTTCAAGACCCTCTATGAGTCCGAGGAATGGCAGAAGTATTGCCAGGACGAGGGCCTGTTCTGCGACAAATGGGTCGCCGGCGACGATCTGGCGGCATTCCATGCCGCTCAACTCACGCGCCACAAGCAATTGATCGATTCCGTTGGCGCCGCTGCGATCACCGGCCAGTAGTCAACGTAAATTGGACCAGTGCGGGAGCGCGCTTCGGCGCGCTCCCGCTTCCCCTCAAGCCATGACGCCCGAGGGCGCGCTTGAGGCTGAAGGCCGATGAGGACAGGGGCTAGCCCAGGGCGTAAAATCTTCCGACGGGCGGCTGGTGCGAGCACGCGCCCAGATGGAGGCGAAGGAAGACCGAGATGACCGTGCGGACGGCTGAACTCGTGGTGGCGATCGTGACCGTTCTGATCTCGCTTGCCATCATGTGGAAAAGTACCGAGCTGTCGATTGGCTGGGTCCCGAGAAAGGGTCCGGGCTCGGGCGCCTGGCCGTTCTGGCTGGCGACCGGAATGCTGCTCGCCTCGATCGCCACGCTGGTCCGGTGGTTTCTCAAGGCGACCCCGGAATCGCGATCCGATGAAGTTTATATCTCGCGCACCGCTGTGTACGTGGTCGGCATCTCGGTCGCGGCGCTCCTGTTCCTGCTGATCGCGACCCACTTCGTCGGCATTTACATTTCCCTGGTGCTGTTCCTGTTCTTCTATCTGCGATTCGTCGGCCGTCACGGCTGGGTTACGACTTTGTCGCTCACCATCGGCGTCCCGGTTTTCATTTTCTGTCTGTTCGAGTGGGCTCTCACGATACCGCTGCCCAAGGCGCTTTCCGAGCCACTGTTCTATCCGATCTACGACTTGATCTATTGAGACCTTGCCGGAAGAGCGGCCGGCGGGACTGAGGCAAAACAGGGACGCACGGGAGCACAATGGACTCGATTCTGATAGCGCTGGGCGGCGGTCTGCTCGAGGCCTTTCAGCCGCTCAATCTCACGATGATCTTCATCGGCTGTGTCGTCGGCCTGTTCATCGGTGCCATGCCGGGCCTCGGCTCGGTGAACGGCGTGGCCATCCTGCTGCCGATCACCTTCCTGGTGCCGCCCAACGCGGCCATCATGTTTCTGGCGGCGATCTATTACGGCGCCATGTACGGCGGGGCGATCAGCTCGATCACCCTGGGTATTCCGGGCGCCTCTACCGCCGTGGCCACCGTGTTCGACGGCCGGCCGCTGGCGACGGCGGGCAAGGCGGACCAGGCCTTGACGGCGGCGGCGATCGCCTCGTTCATCGGCGGCACCGTGTCGGTGATCCTGTTCACGCTGTTCGCCCCGCCCCTGGCCGAGTTCGCGCTCAAGTTCGGCCCGGCCGAGGAGTTCGCCCTGATGGTCCTGGCCTTTGCGACCTTCATCGGGCTCGGCGGCGACGATATCCCCAAGACGATCTTCTCGATTCTGATCGGGCTGGTGCTGGCCACCATCGGCCTCGACATCATCTCCGGCCGGCCGCGGCTGATCTTCTTTGACATCACCGGCTTCATGCACGGGGTCAACTTCCTGGTCCTGGCGATCGGCATCTACGGCATCGGCGAGATGCTGTGGACGCTGGAGCAGACCGAAGGCAACGTCATCGTTCACAATGTGAGAATGACCTGGCGCTCGTTCCTCAGGAACCTGCGGCAAATAAAGTTCTATTTCAAAGCGACGATCCTTGGCTCGGTACTCGGCTATTTCGTCGGCACGCTGCCCGCCGCGGGGGCGACGCCGGCCTCCCTCATGTCCTATGGCCTCGCCAAGACCTTCTCGAAGGACCCGGATTCCTTCGGCAAGGGCAACATCGCCGGCGTGGCCGCTCCCGAATCGGCCAACAACGCCGCCTCCACCGGCTCCATGCTGCCGATGATCACCCTCGGCATCCCGGGCTCGCCGACGACGGCCATCCTGCTCGGCGGCATGATCATCTGGGGCCTCAGGCCCGGGCCGCTCTTGTTCACCGAGCATCCGGACTTCGTGTGGGGCCTGATCGGATCGCTCTACGTCGCCAACTTCTTCACGGTGCTGATCAACCTGGCCTTCATTCCGCTGTTCGTGCGGGTGCTGACCATGCCGTTCACGATCCTCGCGCCGATCATCTTCGTGCTGTGCGTGGTCGGCGGCTTCGCGCCGACGCAGACCATGCACGACGTCTGGCTGATGCTGCTGTTCGGCGTCGCCGGCTACCTGCTGCGCAAGCTGAACTACCCGGTCGCCCCGGCGGTGCTCGCCATCGTGCTGGGCCCCCTCGCCGAACAGTCGTTCCGCCAGTCGATGCTCAGTTCCCATGGCGATTTCATGTTCTTTTTCCAGCGGCCGATCTCGGCCACGTGCATCGCCCTCGCCGCGGCGTTGGTGCTTTATCCCGTGTTGCGGAGCTTGCGAAAGCCGGTCAAAGCGGAGGCCTAGGACAATTCGGCGATGTAACGCATAGACGGCGCGTCCGCCGCCACCGTCTTCCCTCGATGCCGCCTTTCGGACCAGCTTGCCCGAGGCCCATCCGGGGGCCCGGTTTCTTGCTCTCCAAGACGCCTTTCAAGAGCCTCGCGGGCGTCCGGTCCTGCCGATGATCGGTTCGCCGGCTCCTGCGGCGCTCAAGGCCGCCCGCGCTTGGCGGCTTTTTTGCGAAGCGCGGTCGACGAGCTGGGATTGAGCGGCCCGTGAATGAAGATCCAGGCCGGCGGCGGCGTTCCGGCCAGCCGGGCGGCGTGTCGCTCCGCCAAGCGACGCTGCGCGAACAGCTTGGCCGGCTTGCCGGCGAGCGCCCGCTGCGAATAGCCGGGCCGGGCGAAGACGGCGATCGCGACCTCGCGGAAGAGCTGCTCCCAGTCCTTCCAGTTCGGCAGCTGTATCAGGTTGTCCGCGCCCATCAGCCAGACGAAGTCGACTTTCGGGAAGTGCCGTTTGAGGGCCTTGACGGTGTCGACGGAGTAGCGGGTGCCGAGCTCGGCCTCGATGGCGGTGACGCGGATTCGCGGATGATCGACCGCCGCGCGCGCCTGGGCGACGCGCTGATCGAGGTCCGCCATGCCCTCCCTGGGCTTCAAGGGGTTCTGGGGTGAAACCAGCCACCAGACCTCGTCCAACGCCAGGCGGACGAGGGCCGTCCTGCTGAGGTCCAAATGGCCGCTGTGGGCCGGATTGAAGGAGCCGCCGAGAAGGCCGATGCGCATGCCATGGCCAGGCAGCTGGCCCCCCAGGGCCCGCCCCAGTGCCGCAGGCGACGGAGCACCACGTGGCGCCGCGCGCCGCGCCGTGCGGTTGCCGGGCCGCCTCTGGTCGCCGCCGCTGGTCAGGACCCGCCCCGTTCCGAGCCCCGGCGTTCGGCCCATTTGTCGGCCGGGATTCTCCCGTGCCGAAGCTCCCATGGGGGCGAGCCGTGCCCAGCTTGACCTTGGCGGCGCGAGCGCATCGCAGGTGCGGCCGTCGCTGGCGGCCGGAGGGTGGCAAGGCGCCGCGTCGGGCCCATGGGTCTCCGGTATTGCCGGGCGGTCGCCGTCGGGTGTGGCTGCATTCGCACGTCACTCCGTCCGCCGTCCCTCTGCTCCCCCCACGTCCGAGGCCCACCGGACGAGCGCTCCCTGGCGCGGATCAGGCGCTCGGATCATGGCATCCTTGGGCGGCTTCGGCTATCGGCGCCTGCTCGGCCAGTCCGGGACTCCAGTAAGCAATTTATCTATAGTTAATAAGCAATAATCATTTTTTCTTTCTATATGACATATGGTATAGTACTTATTGGGTGGTTCTGCGGGCGGTTCTTTTCCGGCGGAAACGACCTCGATCAACGGGTGATTCTTTTAGGGGAAGATGTAGATATGAGCGGGATTCTCAAATTTCTCGAAGTTTTTTCTCGTGATGAGAAGGGTGCCGCTGCGGCTGAGTATGCTCTGCTGCTTGCGATCATTGCGGCGGGCATGGCTGTCGCGGCCGGCACCCTGGGTTCGGCGATTTCCAATGCGATGGACAACGCGTCGAACTGCATCAACGAAGGGCCTAACTGCACGCCGTAAGCAGATTTCCTCGCAAGGGGGGGCGTCGGGCCTGGCTGCCTGCCGCACGAATCGCACAGAAAGCCGAGGATCCGGCTCCCTCCCGCAGCGATACGGTGCAATATCATCGGTAGGGCCGTCAGCCCTTTCGCGGCGTGATGGCGATTTCGGCAATCCGACTGGAAGCCATGCCGACCGAAGCGGTGCGGCAGGCGGGCCTTAGGGGCGCGCCTGGCCGCTACCGCGGACGACGTATTTGTAGCTCGTCAGCTGCTCGGCGCCGACCGGCCCGCGGGCGTGCAGCTTGCCGGTCGAGATGCCGATCTCCGCGCCCATCCCGAACTCGCCGCCGTCGGCGAACTGGGTCGAGGCGTTCACCATGACGATCCCGGCGTCGACCCGCTCGAGGAAACGCTCGGCGGTGGCCGCATCCTCGGTGACGATCGCCTCGGTATGGTGCGAGCCGTGGCGGTTGATGTGGGCGATCGCCTCGTCGACGCCGTCGACCACCTTGATCGATAGGATCGGCGCCAGGTATTCGGTGTCCCAATCCTCCGGCGTCGCGGCGAGGACCCGCGGGTCGAGGGCCTGGACTGTCGCATCGCCGCGCAGCTCGCAGCCGGCCGCCGCGAGATCTTCGATGATGCCGGGCAGGTGGCTCTCGACCACCGGCCGGTCGACCAGGAGGGTCTCGGTCGCCCCGCAGATGCCGGTGCGCCGCATCTTGGCGTTGACCACGACTTTGCGCGCCATCGCGGCGTCGGCGGCCCGGTCCACGTAGCTGTGGCAGAGGCCCTCCAGGTGGGCCAGGACCGGGATCTTGCTCTCGGCGTAGACCCGTTCGATGAGGCCCTTGCCGCCGCGCGGAATGATGACGTCGACGCAGTCGTTCATGGCGAGCAGCATGCCGACCGCGGCCCGGTCGCTGGTGGGCACGCGCTGGATCGCGGCGGCCGGCAGCCCGGCGTCGGTCAGGCCCTGCTGCAGGCAGTCGAGAATGGCGCCCGAGGACCCGAAGCTCTCCGAGCCGCCGCGCAGGATGGCGGCGTTGCCCGACTTGAGGCACAGCCCGCCGGCGTCGGCGGTCACGTTGGGGCGGCTTTCGTAGATGATGGCGATGACGCCGAGCGGCACCGCGACCTTGGCGATGGCGAGGCCGTTGGGCCGCTGCCATTCGGCGAGCACGCGGCCGATCGGGTCGGGAAAGGCCGCGATCTGCTCGAGGCCCTCGGCCATGGCCTCGACCCGCGCCGCGTCGAGCTCCAGGCGGTCGAGCATGGCGGCGGCGAGGCCTTTGTCGCGGGCGGCGGCCGTGTCGGCGCGGTTGGCCTCGAGGATCGCGGCCTGGTTCGCGCGGATGGCGGCCGCGGCGGCCACGAGCGCCCGCGCCTTGGTTTCGCTGTCGGTCACCGCCAGCTGCTCGGCGGCGGCCCGCGCCGCGGCGCCCAGCGCCGCCATTTCGGCCGCCAGGTCGCTTCTGAGGACCGCCGCGCCGGTCGTCCCTGCCCCGGTCATGTGCTCCTCCCTCGGATCAGCACCAGATCGTCCCTGTGGATAAGTTCCTCGCGTCCACGGTATCCGAGAACCGCCTCGATTTCACGGCTCTTGTGGCCGAGGATGCGCCCGGCGTCGAGCGAGGAATAGGCGATCAGGCCGCGCGCCACCTCGCGGCCCTCGGCGTCGCGCACCAGAACCGCGTCGCCGCGCTCGAACTTGCCCTCGACCGCGGTGGCGCCGGCGGGCAGCAGGCTCTTGCCCCGTTCGAGCGCCGCCAAGGCGCCGGCGTCGACGCGAACCGCGCCCATCGGCTTCAAGCTGCCCGCGATCCAGCGCTTGCGCGCGGTCAGCGGCTCGATGTGAGCGAGGAACCAGGTGCAGCGCGCGCCCTCGATCACCGCGGCAAGCGGGTGCGCGCGGCGGCCGTCGGCGATCACCATGCTGCAGCCGCCGGAAACCGCGATGCGGGCGGCTTCCAGCTTGGTGACCATGCCGCCCGAGGAATAGCCCGGCGGCGCCTGGCCGGCCATGGCCAGGATCTCGGGCGTGATCGCGGGCACCAGCGGCACGAACGCGGCCTCGGGCTGGCGGCGCGGGTCGCTGGTATAGAGGCCGTCGATGTCGGACAGCAGCACCAGCACGTCGGCGTTCATCATGGCCGCCACCCGGGCGGCCAGGCGGTCGTTGTCGCCGACCCGGATGGTCGAGGTCGCCACCGTATCGTTCTCGTTGATGACCGGCAGGATGCCCATGCGCAGGAGGGTGCCGAGCGTGCTGCGGGCGTTCAGGTGGCGCCGGCGTTCCTCGGTGTCCTCGAGGGTCAGGAGGACCTGGGCGACGGTGATTCGGTGGCGGGCGAGCGTCTCCTGGTAGGCGTGGGCGAGCTGGATCTGGCCGGTGGCCGCCGCCGCCTGGCTTTCCTCGAGGCGCATGCTCTGCCGGTGCAGGCCGAGCTGGTGGCGGCCGAGCGCGATCGCGCCGGAGGAGACCACGATGATCTCCGAGCCGCCGGCCTTGAGGGCCGCCAAGTCGTCGCCGAGGGCCTCGAGCCAGGGCCGGCGGATGCCCCGGCTGGCCTCGTCGACCAAGAGCGCCGAGCCGATCTTGACCACCAGGCGGCGCGCGGTCTCCAGTTTGGGCGGCGTCGCGGTCATGGCTCGCAGACCTCGGCGGTCGCGGCCCCGCCGCCGTCGCTCTCGCTGCGCCGCGCCGC
>Ga0214472_10006991_pt1 | contig 11828 bp, 7 predicted proteins | sample RVTome_6_FD_207662 | JGI IMG/M metagenome (GOLD analysis project Ga0214472, IMG submission 207662) | Soil microbial communities from uranium-contaminated site in the Upper Colorado River Basin, Wyoming, United States - RVT140D175 | ecosystem: Environmental > Terrestrial > Soil > Contaminated >...
TCCGGAGGCGCGGAAGAAGCGGGCCATGTCGACCACGCCTTGGTCGTTGACGCCGCGCTTGACCACCATATTGATCTTGATCGGACCCAGGCCGGCAGCCTGTGCCGCGTCGATCCCCGCCAGCACCGCGGCGACCGGATAGTCCGCGTCGTTCATGCGGCGGAAGGTGGCGTCGTCGATGGCATCGAGGCTCACCGTCACCCGATGCAGGCCCGCCGCCTTGAGCACCTTCGCCATCTTCGGCAGCAGTACGCCGTTGGTGGTGAGGGTCAGCTCGACGTCGGGAATCCGTGCCAGCAGCGCGATCAAATTCTCGACGTGCTTGCGCAGCAACGGCTCGCCGCCGGTGATGCGGATCTTGCGCACCCCGCGCGCGGCGAAACGTCGCGCCACGCGGGCGATCTCCTCGAAGCTGAGCAGCTCGCTGCGCGGCAGGAACGGGTAGTCGTTGCCGAACACTGCGCGCGGCATGCAGTACACGCAGCGGAAGTTGCAGCGATCGGTGACGGAGATGCGCAGGTCGTGCACTTCGCGGCCGCGCCGGTCGGTGAGCGGCCCCTCGCCGGGCGGCTCGTCGTGGGCCGACCAGGCGGGGGAGGAAGCGGAGGTCGCGTGTATCGGGATGATCTTCATGGTCATTGGACGAAATCTTTGGCGAATGGTGCGCGAAGCCGGCAGTGCCCTTCCTTGTCGTACGACAAGGCAGCGCGATGCGGATCGTCGTTGCCGATCGGCCGCGCCCGGTTGCTTCACTGTAGCGCATCCCGGCGGGACTTGGCACGCGCCGCGGCCAGGCGCTCGGCGTGACCTAGATCAAAGCATTGGAGGAACGGGTAGGCTATAAGCCGAAAGTACTAGACCCAATTTAGGGACGGGACGTTAGAATGGACATTACGATGAACCAGCGCGTAACCGAAACCTCAACCGAAGCGCTCTACGAGCGTTTTCCGCACCTTCGCGGCATCGACCTGTTGTGGGGCAGCGCGGAGTGCCGCAAGTATATTTTCAGTCTCATGACTGACACGCGCGGCGGCACTCGCATGGGTTTTCCGAAGGAGTATGCCCTGATCATCATGTCGCTGCTGATGGAGCATGACCGGCGATATCCGCAGTTCGAGAACACGATCGTGAATATCTGGGGCGAGGACGAGAAGCGGCGCGGCAGCCGCAAGTAATCACTGCGGCATGCGGGTGACGACGGCGGGTCTTGTCGCCGCGCCACGCGCCGGGTCATGATGACGGGGGCGCCGGTACGAGCCGGCGCCCCCGTCCCGTTTTCGGCACCAGGAGAACAACCGCATGGCCGACCCCGGCGCGCTTTCCCCCGACCGCCTGCGCAAACGGTGCGAGCCGGATGGCTTCACCTTCGAGACGACCGCGGACCTGCCCGCACTGCACGGCGAACTGGGCCAGGAGCGCGCCGAGGAAGCGCTGCGCTTCGGTCTCGCGATGCGTCAGCCCGGCTTTCACGTGTTCGTGCTGGGTGAGTCCGGCACCGGCCGCCATGCCGCCGTATTCAGGCTGGTGAATGAGCTGGCGGAGCAGGGCGAGGTGCCGCCCGATCTGTGCTACGTGCATAACTTCGACGATCCGCTGCGGCCGCGCCTGCTCGGCGTGCCCGCCGGGCGCGGTGCCACGCTGCGCGGCGAAATGCAGACGCTGATCCGCGAGCTGGGCCCGGCCATCGACGCGGCACTCGCCAGCGAGACGCACAGTACGCGCATCGAAGCCTTGCAGGATGCGCACAAGGCGCGCGAAGACGGCGCCCTCGACGAACTGAAGCAGGGGTGCTCGGCCGAAGGCGTCGCGCTGCTGCGTACCGCCGAAGGCTTCGTGTTCGCGCCGACCGTTGCCGGAGAGACGATGTCGCCGGAAGCGTTCGACGCGCTGCCGGGGTCCGAGCGTGAGGCGATCGAAGGGAAGGTGTCGGCGTGGAGCACGAAACTCACCGCGCTCCTCGAGCTCTTCCCCGGCTGGCGCAAGGAGCTGCGCGAGGCGATGAAACGTGCCGAGCGCGATGCGCTGGCACCGGCCGTGGCGCACCTGTTGCGGGGGCCGCGCGAACGCTACGCGGACCTGCCGCAAGTGCTGGCCTTTCTCGAGGCGATCTCGGGCGATATCCTCGACAGCGGTGTCGAGTGGCGCACGCCGGGCGAAGAGGAGGAAGACGTCGGAGACGACGAGGCCGGGACGCGCTTTCATCGCTATCAGGTCAATCTTCTCGTCGATCATTCGGCCACCCGCGGCGCACCGGTCGTGTTCGAGGACAACCCCGCCTTCGGCAACCTCGTCGGGCGCATCGAGCACATCGCACAGATGGGCACCCTGGTGACCCATTTCAATCTCATCCGCGGCGGCGCGCTGCATCGCGCCCAGGGCGGCTACCTGGTGCTCGACGGCGAGCGCCTGCTGAGTCAGCCCTATGCCTGGGAGGGACTCAAGCGCGCCCTGCGCGGGCGCGAGATCCGCATCGAGCCGCCGGCCGAGGCGCAGGGCTGGAGCAACATCCTGACCCTCGAGCCGGAGGCGGTGGCGTGCGACCTGAAGGTGGTGTTGATCGGCGACCGTGAGCTGTTCTACCTGCTCACCGAGCACGATCCGGATTTTCCGGAGCTGTTCAAGGTGTCGGCCGATTTCGACGACGACCTGGAGCGCACCAAAGAGAACGTCGGCTACTACGTGCGCCTGCTGGCGACACTCGCGCGCGGGGCGGGGCTCGCCCCGTTCGACCGCGCGGCGGTGGCACGCCTGGTCGAGCACGGCGCCCGTCTGGCCGAGGATGCGGGGCGGCTCACGCTGCAGGCGCGCGCCCTCACCGACATCATGCGCGAGGCCGATTTTCATGCGCGCACGGGACAGCGCCCGGTGGTCGGGCGCACCGAGGTCGATGCCGCCATCGCGGCGCGCACGCGCCGCTTCAGCCGCTATTCGGAGCGCGTCAAGCAGGACATGCTCGAGGGCACCACCCTCATTTCGACCGCGGGCGTGCGCGCCGGCCAGATCAACGGGCTGGTCGTGGTCGAAGTGGCGGGCGAGTATTTCGGCCACCCGATGCGGATCACCGCCTCGGTGCGCCTGGGCGATGGCGATGTGGTCGATATCGAGCGCGAGATCGAGCTGGGCGGCGCCATCCATTCCAAGGGCGTGCTCATCCTGTCCGCCTTCCTCGCCGCGCGCTATGCCCGCCGGCAGCCGCTGTCGCTGTCGGCGAGTCTCGTCTTCGAGCAGTCGTATGCCCCGGTGGAGGGCGATTCGGCCTCGCTCGCCGAGTTGTGCGCGCTGCTCTCGGCGCTCGCGCAGGTTCCCATCCGCCAGTCCTTCGCCGTGACCGGGTCGGTCAACCAGTTTGGCGAGGTGCAGGTGATCGGGAGCGTCAATGAAAAGATCGAGGGCTTTTTCGACCTGTGCGCTGCGCGCGGCCTGACCGGCGAGCAGGGCGTGCTCATCCCTGCGGCCAGCGTGCGCCACCTGATGCTGCGCGAGGACGTGGTGGAGGCGGCGCGGGCGGGGCGCTTTCACGTCCGCACGGTGGAGACCGTGGATGACGCCATGACCATCCTCACCGGAATTCCGGCCGGGGTGGCCGATGCCAAGGGCGCCATGCCGAGGGACAGCATCAACTACCGGGTGGCGACGGTGCTGGCGAGCATGACCGCCGCCCACCATGCGTTCGCGGAGGGCAGCGAGCGCGCCGCGCGGCGTCGGCGGCGGGACGATCGCTGAGCCGTGCGACGGGCGCAGGCATCCACCGTCGGGCCGAACTGCTAGCCTTGGAGCCCTTCATGCACTGGCGTGCACGTCATATACCGCGGCGGGAATCCGTGCCACATCGCTGGCACGTACTCAAGATCCTGCGTGCGATGCGATCGGGCCATCCGTTCATACGGCTGGCGGGTGCGTCGTGCTTTACGCACCTCGAAGGCGTCCCGCTGGCGGTGCATTTCTTCGGATTCCTGGAGTGCAATGGTTACATCGCGCCGTGCGCAAAGGAAGGCCTGCAGGCACACTACTACACGCTCACCCCCGACGGGATCGCACTGCACGAAGATGGCGAGCGCTGGTGGCGTTCGCTGGGGTGGCGCCAAAAGCTATGGGTGATCGCACGGGGGTAAGACTTGCAGGCGAGTGTGGTTTGTCAGCCTCGCTCGTTCGCAGATCGGGGGGTGGAGCGTGGGCCGCTCACCCGCGAGGTCATGAGGAAGAGCCGGCGGACGCGGCAAGCGAGTCTCCGGAGCCCTATTCGTCTTCCTTTTTGTCGTCGTCGTCGCTCCCTACGACCGCCTTGACCCCCGCGGCGGTGACGTCGACGGCGGTCCCGACAACCGTCGCACCCGCCTTCACCGTCGTGGCAACCACGGTCACGGCGGCATCGGCGACGGTAAGCACGGCGCATCCGGAGCAGAGCAGGGGGAGAAGCGTCAGCACGGGCCGCAGGCGCATGGTGTAAATCGTCGATCCGATGTGGATTCGAAATCGGCCCCGAGGCGACGCTGGAAGCGAGAGCAACCATGGGTTGCCGCAATCATCGACCGTCCGGCCGCGATGCCGGAATGAAAAAGGGGCCGCAGCCAAAGCTGCAACCCCTGAAGTGGCTCCCCGACCTGGGCTCGAACCAGGGACACACGGATTAACAGTCCGTTGCTCTACCAACTGAGCTATCGGGGATCGCTATCGATCATCGGGCGAACGGGCGCCGCGACTTGTTGTTCATGTTGTTCGGTTGGCTCCCCGACCTGGGCTCGAACCAGGGACACACGGATTAACAGTCCGTTGCTCTACCGACTGAGCTATCGGGGAAACGAGCCGCGCAGTATAGGGACCGTGCGGCGCGACGTCAATATGCGGGCGGCGCTCAGTCCTTCACTACCGTGGCGACGGCCTTGGCGACGTATTCGATGTTGCGCGAATTGAGTGCCGCCAGGCAGATGCGGCCGGTCGACACGGCGTAGATGCCGAACTCGTCGCGCATGCGATCGACCTGGGCGGCGGTGAGCCCGGTGTAGGAGAACATCCCGCGCTGGGCGATGACGAAGGAGAAATCCTGTGCCACGCCGGCCGCCTTCAGCCCGTCGACCAGCGACACCCGCATGGCGCGAATGCGCTCGCGCATGCCGGCCAGCTCGTCTTCCCACATCTGGCGCAGCTCCGGCGAGTTGAGCACCGCGGCGACCACTGCGCCGCCATGGGTCGGCGGGTTGGAGTAGTTGGTGCGGATGACGCGTTTCACCTGCGACAGCACGCGCGCCGCCTCGGCCTTGTCGGCGGTCACGATCGACAGCGCACCGACGCGCTCGCCATAGAGCGAGAAGGACTTGGAGAACGAGCTCGACACGAAGAACTGCAGCCCGCTCGCCGAAAACAGGCGCACCGCAACCGCGTCGGGCTCGATGCCGTCGGCGAAGCCCTGGTAGGCCATGTCCAGGAACGGCACCAGCGCACGCGAGCGGCACGCCTCGACCACCTCGCCCCATTGCGCCTCGGACAGGTCGGCGCCGGTCGGATTGTGGCAGCATGCATGCAGCACGACGACCGAGCCCGGCGCCAGCTGGTCGAGCTTCGCCTTCATGGCGGCGAAGTTCACGCCGCGCGTTGCCGGGTCGTAGTAGGGGTAGTTTTCCACCGCGAAGCCGGCCGATTCGAACAGGGCGCGGTGGTTCTCCCAGCTCGGGTCCGAGATGTAGATGGTGGTGCCGGGCAAGAGGCGCTTGATGTAATCGGCGCCCACCTTGAGCGCACCGGTGCCGCCCAGCGCCTGAATGGTGACGACCTGGCCGCTGGCGAGCAGCGCCGAGCCGGCCCCGAACAGCAGCTTCTGCACCGCGCTGTTGTATGCTGCAGCTCCCTCGATGGGCTGGTAACCGCGCGGCGGCATGGCGGCGAGGCGGGCCTGTTCGGCGGCCTTCACGGCGCCGAGCAGGGGAATCTTGCCGTTGTCGTCGTAATACACGCCCACGCCGAGATTGACCTTCTCGGCCCGGGAATCAGCGTTGAAGGCCTCGGTCAGGCCGAGGATCGGGTCACGGGGCGCCATTTCGACGGCGGCGAAGATCGAGGCGGGCATATCGGCTCCAGGTTGGGCGGGGGGCGCGGCGGAGCATCGAACCTCACCGGAGATTTCGAGTCTGTGCTGCCGAGCCGCGATCCGCAATTTGCGAAATAATGGCCCTCTCCGCGCAGCTGTCGCCAGTTGTCGCGACCGCTGCAGGGGGGGCTGAAAAGACTGGAAATTCTAGCATGACGAGTCCGACGGACAGCACCGAGCTGCTGACCTTTGAAGGCAGTCCGTTCCGCCTGCACCAGCCGTTTGCGCCGGCCGGCGACCAGCCCGCGGCGATCGCCCAGCTGATGGAGGGCATCGGCGACGGGCTGATGTTCCAGACGCTGCTCGGGGTGACCGGTTCGGGCAAGACGTTCACCATGGCCAACGTCATCGCCCGCTGCGGGCGCCCGGCGCTGGTGCTGGCGCCCAACAAGACGCTCGCGGCACAGCTCTACGCCGAGTTCCGCGAGTTCCTGCCGGAGAACGCAGTCGAGTACTTCGTCTCCTACTACGATTACTACCAGCCCGAAGCCTACGTGCCCTCGCGCGATCTCTTCATCGAGAAGGATTCGAGCATCAACGAGCACATCGAGCAGATGCGCCTGTCGGCCACCAAGAGCCTGATGGAGCGGCGCGACGTGGTGATCGTGGCCACCGTCTCGTGTATCTACGGCATCGGCGATCCGGTCGATTACCACGCCATGATCCTGCATCTGCGCGAGGGCGAGCGCATCGGCCACCGCGAGCTCGTCAAGCGTCTGGTGGCGATGCAATACACGCGCGCCGACATCGACTTCCGGCGCGGCACGTTCCGGGTGCGCGGCGACGTGATCGACGTCTTTCCAGCGGAAAATGCGGAACTGGCCGTGCGCATCGAGATGTTCGACGACGAGATCGAGCACCTCACCCTGTTCGATCCGCTCACCGGCCACCTGCGCCAGAAGCTCGTGCGCTTCACGGTGTATCCGTCCAGCCACTACGTGACGCCGCGGGCGACGGTGCTCAAGGCGATCGAGGCGATCAAGGACGAGCTGCGCGAGCGCGCGCAGCAGTTCCAGCGCAGCGGAAAACTGGTCGAGGCACAGCGCATCGAGCAGCGCACCCGCTTCGACCTCGAGATGCTCAACGAGATGGGGTTCTGCAAGGGCATCGAAAACTACTCGCGGCACCTGTCGGGGCGCGCGCCGGGCGAGCCGCCGCCCACCCTCATCGACTACCTGCCGCCGGATGCGCTGCTCTTCGTCGACGAGTCGCACGTGTCGATTCCGCAGGTCGGCGGCATGTTCAAGGGCGATCGCTCGCGCAAGGAGAACCTCGTCGAATACGGCTTCCGGCTGCCCTCGGCGCTCGACAACCGCCCGCTCACCTTCGACGAATTCGAGCGTTTGATGCCGCAGACGGTGTTCGTGTCGGCGACGCCCGCCGCGTACGAGGAAGCGCACCAGGGGCAGGTGGTGGAGCAGGTGGTGCGCCCGACCGGACTGATCGACCCGGCCATCGAGGTGCGCCCGGCCAGCACCCAGGTCGACGACCTGCTCGCCCAGGTGAAACTGCGGGTGGCGCAGGGCGAGCGGGTGCTCGTCACCACGCTCACCAAGCGCATGGCCGAGGACCTGACCGACTACCTGGCGGACAACGGCATCCGCGTGCGCTACCTGCACTCGGACATCGACACCGTGGAGCGGGTGGAGATCATCCGCGACCTGCGCCTGGGCGAGTTCGATGTGCTGGTCGGCATCAATCTGCTGCGCGAGGGGCTCGACATCCCGGAAGTGTCGCTGGTGGCGATCCTCGACGCGGACAAGGAAGGATTCCTGCGCTCGGAGCGCTCGCTGATCCAGACCATCGGCCGCGCGGCGCGCCACATCCACGGCACCGCCATCCTCTACGCCGACGTGGTGACGCGCTCGATGAAGGCCGCCATGGGCGAGACCGAGCGGCGCCGCAACAAGCAGCTCGAGTTCAACGCCGCGCACGGCATCGTGCCGCGCACGGTGACCAAGCGCATCAAGGACATCATCGACGGGGTGTACACGCCCGACGACGAGCGCCAGGCGATGGCGGCGACCGAGCCGCACGCCGATTACGCCACCATGGACGAGAAAGCACTGGCAAAATCGATCCGCAAGCTGGAAAAGGAAATGCAGGAGCACGCCCGCAACCTGGAATTTGAAAAGGCGGCCGCCGCACGGGACGAACTGTTCCGCCTGCGTCAACGGGCTTTCGGTGCCGACCAGCACGGCACGCCTTGAGGGAGAGGAGAAGCATTGACCAACGTTTTGTTCGTCTGCACGGGGAATATCTGCCGATCGCCCACCGCCGAGGGGGTGGCGCGCCATTTCATCGAGACCCGCGGGCTGACCGGCCGGATTGCAGTCGACTCGGCCGGCACCCACGGCTACCACGCCGGGGAGGCGCCCGACCGGCGCGCCCAGAAGGCGGCCGAGCGCCGCGGCTACGACCTGTCCGCGCTGCGCGCGCGCAAGATCGAGGCGATCGATTTCGAGCGCTTCGATCTGGTGCTGGCGATGGATGCGGACCACCTGGCGATCATGCGCCGCATGTGTCCCGACCTGCATCGCGCCAAGCTCGGCCTGTTCATGCGCTATGCCCGCGGCCACGACCTGTTGGAGGTGCCGGATCCCTACTACGGCGGGGATAACGGCTTCGAGGCGGTGCTCGATTACTGCGAGGATGGGGTGCAGGGCCTGCTCGAGGTGCTGGCCGCGCGCTGACCCGCTTCGGCGGCCGGGCCGGGCGCGCGGTACGTCGAATCGAAAAAAAGGGGCCATCCCGCAGGATGGCCCCCGTCACTTGCCCGGCGAGGGGCGACGCCTACTTGTTGTGGGTTTCGACTTGCTGCAGCGGCTCATCGACGACGACCGGCGCCGGACGCGGACGCCGGCCGAGCTGCTGGGTCGGTGCACCGAGGACCGGTGCGGGCGCCTTGTTGTGATCCGTCTCGATCATCACCAATCCGCTATCGGCCAATGCCGCGCCGAGATCGATCGGCTGGGCGGCGGCGGGCATCGACGGCGCTTCGCCGGCATCCGCCACGGTATCCAGTCCGGTATCGGTCAGCACCGCAGGGAGCGGCTCCGCCTCGGTCGGCGCTTCGCGCTCCTGCACGCCGAGCAGGGATGGAACCGCCTCGGCTGCGGCAGGCGCGAGCTCGCTCGCTCCGGCGGCGGCCTGATCCGCATGCACGCTGGCAACGATTTGCGCAGCGGCCGGCTCGGGCTCCGATTCGGCCGCGGGCGTCTCGGCGATCTGCTCGGGCGCCGCAGCGGGGGCCTGCCGCGGCATGGCGGGTTCCGCCGTGACCGGCAGCGGCGCTTCTTCCGGGGTCGGCGCGGTCACCGCCTGAGCCTCGCCCGCGGCCACCGGCATCGGCGCAACCGCCTCCGTTTCGGGCTCGCCGGCGGCGACCGGCGCGCTCTCGGCGACCTCGGCCGCCCCAGGGCGGAATGCCTCGTCTTGCACGGTTTCCGACGCTTCTGCCGCTACCACCGATTCCGCCGCCTGCGGCGCCGCGCCGGCTTCGGCGCCCGCCATGGCAGCCGAGGCCGCAGCGGCGATCACGCCAAGCTGTTCGTCGCCGGTGACTTCGGCGCTGGCGGCAATCGCCGTGGCCTGCTCGTCACCCGGGCGGCGCTCGCGTCGGCCCCGGCTGCGACGCCGACGCTTCTCGGGCGTGCCCTCGTCGCCGCCGGCGCTGACGGCGAGCGCTTCGGTCGCCGCCGCCACATCGGCCGGCACCGGGGTTTCGACGACTGGCAGCTCGGCCACGGTTTCGGTCGCTTCGGCCGGCTTGGGCTGGCTACGCGGTCCGCGACCCTGACGGGTTCGGCCGGCGCTTTCGGCACGCTCCGGACGCGCCGCCTTGTCACGTTCGACCGCTTCCGGCCGCTCACCGCGACCCGGGCCGCGACTGGTCGGCGCAAGCTCTGCACGTTCGGGCCGTTCGCCGCGCTCGGGACGCTCTGCGCGCTGGCCGTCGCGCCGGTTGCGGTTGTTGCCGCGACGATCGCCGTTGCGCTCGACGCGCTCGCCTCGCGGCCGGGCTTCGCGCTTGACCGCGACCTCGACCTGCGGCTGGGGTGCGGGGGCCGCCGCGGCGCGCTCGCCGCGCAGCCAGGTGAACAGGCGCTCGATGAGGCCGGGCTGGGGCTTGGCCGCCGCCGTGGCCGCGGGCTCGGGCTTGGGTTCGGACAGCGGCGCCGGCTGGGCCGGGGCGATGCCCTTGACCATGGCTTCGGGCCGGGCCGGCTTGCCCTCGCCCTCGCGGGCGGGCAGACGCAGATCGACCTCGACCGGCTTGCCCACCATCTGGTAGCTGGCGATCGTGGTCTCTTCGAGGTTCAGCTGGTCGTGGCGCAGGCGGATGATCTCGTGCTGCGGCGTCTCCAGGTGACGGTTGGGGATGATGATGAGCTGGATCTTGTGGCGCACCTCGATGTGCGCGATGTCGACCCGCTTCTCGTTGAGCAGGAAGGTGGCGACATCCACCGGCACCTGCAGGTGCACCGCGCCGGTGTTCTCCTTCATCGCTTCCTCTTCGAGGATGCGCAGGATGTGCAGGGCGGACGATTCGGTGTTGCGGATGTGGCCGGTGCCGTTGCAGCGCGGGCAGGGGATGTAGCTCGTCTCGGCGAGCGCCGGGCGCAGCCGCTGGCGGGAGAGCTCGAGCAGCCCGAAGCGGCTGATCTTGCCGGTCTGCACCCGCGCGCGGTCGTGGCGCAGCGCATCGCGCAGGCGATTTTCCACCTCGCGCTGGTTCTTCTGCGACTCCATGTCGATGAAGTCGATCACGATGAGCCCGCCCAGGTCGCGCAGGCGCAGCTGGCGGGCGATCTCCTCGGCCGCCTCGAGGTTGGTGCGGAAGGCCGTTTCCTCGATGTCGGCGCCCTTGGTCGAGCGGCCCGAGTTCACGTCGACCGACACCAGCGCCTCGGTGTGGTCGATGACCACCGCGCCGCCGCTGGGCAGGCCGACCTGGCGCGAATAGGCCGACTCGATCTGGTGTTCGATCTGGAAGCGCGAGAACAGCGGCACGTCGTCGCTGTAGCGCTTGACGCGGTTGACGTTACCCGGCATCACGTGCGCCATGAACTGGCGCGCCTGCTCATACACGTCGTCGGTGTCGATCAGGATCTCGCCGATGTCGGGCTGAAAGTAGTCGCGGATCGCGCGGATCACCAGGCTGCCTTCCTGGTAGATGAGGAAGGCGCCCGACTGCGACTGGGCGGCGCCGTCGATGGCGCGCCACAGCTGGAGGAGGTAGTTGAGGTCCCACTGCAGTTCTTCGGCGCTGCGGCCGATGGCGGCGGTGCGTGCGATCAGGCTCATCCCGCCGGGCACTTCGAGCTGATCCATCACGTCGCGCAGTTCGGCGCGCTCGTCGCCCTCGACACGGCGCGACACACCGCCGCCGCGCGGGTTGTTGGGCATCAGCACGAGGTAGCGCCCGGCTAGCGAGACGTAGGTGGTGAGCGCCGCACCCTTGTTGCCGCGCTCGTCCTTCTCGACCTGGACGATGAGTTCCTGGCCTTCGCGCAGCGCTTCCTTGATGGTCGCGCGGCCGGCGTCGACGCCGGGGGCGAAGTAGGTGCGCGCGATCTCCTTGAAGGGCAGGAAACCGTGGCGTTCAGCCCCGTAGTCGACGAAGGCCGCCTCGAGACTGGGCTCGATGCGGGTGATGACCGCCTTGTAGATGTTGCTCTTGCGTTGTTCCTTGGCGGCCGATTCGATGTCGAGGTCGATCAGTTTCTGACCGTCCACGATCGCA
>Ga0214472_10006992_pt1 | contig 11828 bp, 8 predicted proteins | sample RVTome_6_FD_207662 | JGI IMG/M metagenome (GOLD analysis project Ga0214472, IMG submission 207662) | Soil microbial communities from uranium-contaminated site in the Upper Colorado River Basin, Wyoming, United States - RVT140D175 | ecosystem: Environmental > Terrestrial > Soil > Contaminated >...
CCTGCAGGATCCGGTCGCCGTCGGTGTCGGTGGGCCCGTTGGCCCCTTCCGCCACCAATCGAACCTTGAGCATCGGCGCAGTCTCGGCCGTGATCTGGTTCTCGAGGGCGGCTGGAATGAAGATATCGGCTCGGGTGCTCAGAAAGGTCCGGTGGTCTACCGGGCTGGCCTTGGGGTACCCGGTGGTCCCTCGATGCGCGGCCGCATACTCGCCCAGGTCGTCCGGATCGATGCCGTCCGGGTTGACCAGGGACCCCGAGGCATCTTCCACCGCCAGCAGCTTCGCTCCCAACGTTTTCATCAGCCGGGCGGTCCAGGAGCCGACGTTGCCGAACCCCTGAACGAAGTAGGTCGTCGCCGCCAGGTCAAGGCCATTGTCCTTGGCCCAGCGTTCTATCAGGTACACCACTCCCTGCCCGGTTGCCTTGTCTCTCCCCAGGCTGCCCCCCAGGTCAACCGGCTTGCCAGTGACCACGTGGTGGCAGCGCTGGCGCTCCTGGGGTGGGATGATGGAGAGATAGGTGTCCAGGATCCAGGCCATGATCTGGGCATTGGTGTTCATGTCCGGCGCCGGGATGTCGAATTCGGGTCCGATATTGTTGCCGAGGGCGAAGGTGAAGCGCCTGGTGATCCGCTCCAGCTCCTGGGCAGAGAACTGTTTGGGATCGATCTGGATCCCGCCCTTAGCGCCCCCGAATGGAAGGTCGACGATGGCGGTCTTCCAGGTCATCCAGGTGGCCAGCGCCCGAACCTCGTCGATGTCAACCCCCGGGTGGAAGCGCAGGCCGCCCTTGAACGGGCCGAGTACGTTGTTGTGCTGCACCCGGTAGGCGGTGAACATCTCGACCCGGCCGTCGTCCAGGATGGCCGGGAAGTGCACTGTGATCTCATTCATCGGCTCGGACAGGATCCGGCGCACATCGGGATCGAGATTCATAAGCTCGGCGGCCCGGTTAAACTGCCGGGAAACGTTCTCGTAAACCTGAGTTCCCTTGCTCATACGGTTACTCCCCAAGCTTCGGCGGTCCGGCCGATTAGGCCGGTGTCGACCGATCGGAGACGCCTTCCATCATCGGGGCTTGAATCGAAAGCAAACCGCCAGGTGGTCGTCTACCATTCCAACCGCCTGCATGAAGGCATAGCAGATCGTGCTGCCGACGAACTTGAATCCGCGCCCCTTCAACGCAGCCGACATGGCCTCCGACTCGGGGCTGCTGGTCGGCAGCTCGCGCCAGTCGCGCCGCGGGGCCCCGCGCACGGTCTTCCGACCGGTGAATCCCCAGATGAAGCGATCGAAGCTACCGAACTCGTTCTGCAGCTCCAATACCCGTTGGGCGTTGACGATCGTCGCCTCGATTTTCTGTCGATTGCGCACGATCGCTTTGTCCTTCAACAGCCGCTGCACCTCGCGGCGTCCGAAGCGCGCCACCTGCTCCGGATCGAATCCGGCGAATGCCTCCCGGAAGGCTTCCCGCTTGTGCAGGATGGTTCGCCAGGAGAGCCCGGCCTGAAACCCATCGAGGGCCAGGTGCTCGAAGAGGACCCGATCGTCATGGACCGGCCGGCCCCACTCCTTGTCGTGGTAAGCGGCGAGTTGCGGATCATCGCTTCCCCAGCAGCGGACAATGGGTCTGGCCATTCTGTTCAGCTCAATCCTGCGCCAACCAGACGACGGTCACGCCCTCGCCCCCTTCTGCCGGAGTGCCGCTCTTAAATGAAGCCACGTAGCCGCTTTCCTTCAGGGCCTGGCGGATGGCCTGCCGCAGCCGCCCGGTGCCTTTCCCGTGGACCACCCGCAGGTAGGGCATTCCGGCCAGATACGCCGCGTCCAGGCTGCGCTCCAACTGCTCCAACGCCTCTTCCACGGTCCGGCCGCGCACGTGCAATTCCAGCGGCGGCGGAGCCGAAGGCGTCGGGAGCCTGCCTTCGCTCACGGTTTGCTCGCCGGCAGGTTCGCTGGGCAGCGGCACCAGGTCCTCAGGTTCTGCCTTGATCCGGAGCCGGCCGAGCCTCACCTCGGCCTGTCCGCCTCCCAGCGCGGTCAGAACTCCCTCGGCGTCAATCGACCGGACCAAGACCCGGTCACCGACGGCAAGCTCGTGCCATTCGGATTCAATATCGAGAAGCTCGGATCGAGGTTGCAGGTCAGGTGCCTCGAGGGCCGCCGCCAACTGCTCCAGCTCTTCCTTTATATCCCCGAGCGACTGCAGCGGTTCACCCGCAGCCGTTAGCCGGCGACGCAGTTCCGCCAGCTGCCGCCGGGCGGCTTCTAACTCTGCGTCGGTCTCCCGGCGGGCCTGCTCCAGGATCTCGGTCCGCTCTTCCACGATCCCGTCCAGCCGGCGTCGTAGTTCGTCTCGCAGCGATCCGGCTTCCAAACTTGCCCGCTCGGCTTCGGCCCCGGCCTGGATGGCCGCGTCGCGCTGGCGCCGGATTTCCTCCAGCATGCTATCGGCCCGGAGGTCATCCGGCGAAAGCTCGGCCCGGGCCGCCTCCACGATTCGCTTGCGCAGCCCCAACCGCTCGGCGATCGCCAGCGCGTTCGAGCGGCCCGGGAGACCCACGGTGAGGTGGTAGGTCGGCCGCAGGCTCTCTAGATCGAATTCGACGCTGGCGTTCTCAACTCCGTCGGTCAGATGGGCGAATGCCTTGAGCTCCGGATAGTGGGTGGCCACCAGGGTGAGGCAGCCTCGGTCCAGGAACTCGACCAAGAGCGCCCGGGCTAGCGCGGCGCCCTCCCCTGGGTCGGTCCCGGCTCCCAACTCATCCAGCAACACCAACGAGCGAGCGTCGGCCACTCGCAGGATCCGGACGATATTCGAGATATGGGAGGAGAAGGTGGAAAGCGACTGTTCGATCGACTGCTCGTCGCCAATGTCGACGTAGATTCCCTGAAAGACTTCCACTTCGGAGCCCGCCGCGGCCGGGATATGCAGACCGCACTGCGCCATGGCCACCAGCAGGCCAGCCGTCTTCAAGCTGACCGTCTTGCCACCGGTGTTCGGGCCGGTAATTACGATCGCCCGCACGTCGGGGTCGAGGGTCAGTTCAATCGGGACGACGATCGCCGGTTCCAGCAAGGGGTGGCGGGCAGTCAGCAAGCGCAACCGAGAGCTGCGCGCCCTGGCGGGCTTGAGCATCGGCTCGCTCGCCTTCAGCTCCTCGGCGTACCGGGCCTTGGCAAAGGTTAGATCGAGTTGAGCCAGCGACTCCACCGCCAGCTCGATCGTCTCCCTTTTTGCCCCGATGGCCGCGGATAACTCAGCCAGCACTCGCCGGACTTCGTCCCGCTCCTGCAGTTCGAGCTCACGGACGGCATTATTGAGCTCGACCGCCGCGAGCGGCTCGACGAACAGGGTCGCGCCGGAAGCGGATTGATCGTGCACGACGGCCGGCAGGCGTCCCTTGTACTCAGCCCGCAACGGAATCACCGAGCGGCCCTGACGTTGGGTGACGATCGGCTCCTGGAGCAGTGCTGCGATTTTCGGATCTGAAACCATTCGTTCGAGTTTGCGGGCCAGGCGCTCCCGAGCCGCTCGCAGATCGCGGCGGACGGTTCGCAGCTTGGTGGAGGCGCTGTCCAGCACGTTGCCGCGGTCGTCGAGGGTGCGCGAAATCGCCTCGATCAGCCCCGTATCGTCCGCCAATCCTGCGGCAATTTCGGCCAAGGCCGGATAACTGAGGCCGTCCCGGCGGAAGGTCCGCCGCAAACTTCGGCTTGATTCAAGGGTGGCCTTCACGTCAAGCAGATCCTCGGGCTCCAGGACCGCTCCCCGTTCTGCAGCCCGCACCTGGGGCCGCACGTCGCGAGCCCCGCCAATCGAGAGGGCCGGCCGGGCGGACAACAATTGGCGAGCCTGGCTGGTCTGCTCTTGGCGTACTTGGGCGGTTTCGAGGGCTGCGGTCGGGCTCAGTTCCAGCGCCAATTGCTTCGAGGCCGAGAAGGCGGCGTAGCTGGCCAGCCGAGCCAGCACCTTGGGCAGCTCGAGGGTCTCCAAATCCTTTGGGTTTATGCCGGAGCTGAGTTGAACTGCCGGATCGGTTGCCACCGAGCTTATCCCTCCAGCCCGACCAGCTCCGACAGGGTAACTACTCGATAGCCCCGGCGGGCAAGCTCCGGAAGAACCCGCTCGAGGGTCTCGGCTGTCCGTTCCCCCCGATCGCCGTAGTCGTGCAGCAGGATGATGGCGCCCGGCTTCGCCCGCCACAGGATGAACTCGCTGGCGAACCAGGTGGAAGGGATCGTGGCGTCAAAGGGGTAGATCGAAGCCAGCGCCAACCGGTATCCCTGCGACTCGGCGGTTTCCAGCATCCCACTGCTGAACCAGCCGGAGCCCGGCCGCAACCAGCGGACCTCGCCAAACGGCGAGAGGGTCGAGTCCGCAACCAGCAGCTCTCGTGCGAATCCATCTTTGCCAAGCAGGATGCTGGGCTGCTCGCGGGTCATGTGATTGCCGAGCTCATGTCCTTCGGCAATCATTCGTTGCAAGAGCGCTTCGTTGCCGGAGATCCGGTCGGTAATCAGAAAGAAGGTCGCCCGACTCTGATGGGCGCGCAAGATGTCGAGCAGGGCCGGGGTGGTCTGCGGGTCCGGACCGTCGTCGATGGTGAGCGCCACGGCCGGCTCGGCGGTGTCTACCGAGTAGGTCACCCGTTTCGAAACCGTCCGGGCGAGCCAGTCAGGCTGAAACATCAGGCCTCCGGCAAGCGAGAAGGCCAGAATTGGCAGGACAAGTCGCGTGCGCATCGCACAGCTACGCGCTCTCCGCGATGAGCATCCGGCGCAAGACCTTCCCGACAAATGACTTGGGCAACTCGGGGCGGAACTCGATTTGCCATGGAACCGCGTAGGGTTCCAAGCGCTTTCGGCACAGTTCCAGCAGCTCTTCGGCCGACAGATTCGAACCCGGCCGCGGGACGACAAACGCCTTGACTCTCTGCCCACCCTCTGCGCTGCTCACTCCTACCACTGCCACTTCCATGACCTTGGTGTTCTCGTAGAGTACTTCTTCCACGTCGCGTGGAAAGACGCTGTACTCACCCGCCATGATCGTGTCTCGTTTGCGACTGACAATCTGGAAGAACCCGTCCCGGTCCATGACCGCCACATCTCCGGTGTGCAGCCAGCCGTCCTTCAACGAAGACTCGCTCCCGTCGTCCCCATCCCAATAGCCTCCCATCACCTGGGGACCCTTGACCGCCAGCTCGCCAACCTTGCCAGGCGGCAGCTCTTCCCCGGTGATCAGATCCAAGATCTTCGCATCAGTATTCGGGAGCGGCACCCCAATCGATCCCGGCTTGCGGGAGGAGCCGAAGGGATTGACGTGGGTGGCCGGGGAGGTCTCGGTAAGCCCATAGCCCTCGACCAGCCGGCCTTTGGTGAGTTTCTCGAACTTCTCCTGCACCTCGACCGGCAGCGGCGCGGCGCCGCTGATACAGGCCCGAATCGAGGACAGCCCGTAGGAGCCGACGTTCGGCGCGTTGTTGAGCGCCATGTAAATGGTGGGTACGCCAGGGAACAGGGTCGGTTTGTAATGCTTGATGTGATCCAGCACCTGCTGCAGCTCGAAGACTGGCAGCAGGACCATCGTCGCCCCGAGGGCGATTGGCAGGTTCATGGCCGCAGTCATTCCATAGCCATGAGTGAAGGGTAGAACGCAGAGCAGCGTCTCTCCACCGAACTCCACGTCCGGCACCCAGTGGCGAATCTGCATGGTGTTGGCGACCAGGTTGAAATGAGTGAGACGCACCCCTTTGGGTTCGTCAGTCGTCCCACTTGTGAAAATAATCACAGCCAAGTCCTGGGGCGAGACGGCCACCCCGGGCGACCCGAGGGGGGCGTCCTGCATCAGCCACTCCATATGATGCGCGGAGCCGATGCCTGCCGGGTCCTTGCCGACCCCGGCCGCCTGCCAGCGATCCATCAATTGGCGGTAAACCTTAGGCGACACCGCCTGCCGGATATCGGTTTGCACCAGCTCCAACTGGCGGCCGGCAGCCCCGGCCAGTTCGGCGAATTCGGCCAGCGTGACGAGCACTTTCGCCTCGGTCCGTTGGATCTGCCGAACGATCTGCGGCGCGGTGGCCTCCGGATTGGCCATCACGACCACCGCCCCGGCCTTCAGGATCCCGTAGTAGGCGATGATCATCTGAGGCATGTTGGGCAGCACCACCATCACCCGGTCGCCGGGCTGCACCCCCAACTTGATCAGGGCATGGGCGAATTGATTGGCGCGTTCGTTGAGCTGCCGGTAGCTGAGGCTCGACCCGTAGAACCAGGTGGCGGTCCGATCCGGCAGCCAGCGGGCGGTGGTCTCCAAGAATTGATGCAGCGGCCGGCGGGGGATCGGGATCGAGTGCGGGGTGTACTGCTCGTAGCTGGCCAACCACGGACGGTTGGCTGCCTGACCGGGGTGGACCACCGGTTCGCGCCAGCTCACCCGGCGGGCGCCCTCCTCCAGGAACCGCTCAATTGCCCGATTGACCGCCGCATGCCGCTCGAGCTGCACCTTGTGCTTCGAGGCGCCGACGTCGACCACCTCGGCGCCCGTAATCGCCTGGCCGACGCGGTCGAAGACTCGCCGCGGGAAATAGCGGTCTCGCTCGCCAGTGATCACCAGGGTCGGGGTCTTGATCCGGGCCATCGTCTCCCAGCCGTTCCAGGTGCGCAGGTTGTTGACCATCATCCGCTTCATCACGTGGACCTCGGCGTTCCAGCGCGGGCGGTAGCGCCAGAAGGGCCGGAAGAGGGCGGTCGGCAGTTGGGTGACCAGCCCGGTCAGCTTGGGCAAGGGGTGCGCGCCGGCGGTCGAAAGCAGGATCAGCTTCTCGAGCCGCTCCGGGTGGGCCGCAGCAAACTCGATACAGATGGCCCCTCCGAAGGAATGCCCGGCCAGCACGAAGCGCTCCGGCAGCTTCAGCACGTTGGCGACCTGGACGAGGTCCGACACCAGCTCGGGCATCGTGTAGGCGCTGTCGGGCGCGTCGCTCAGCCCGTGCCCGCGCAGATCGGGGGCGACCACCCGGTAGCCGCCGGCGAAGTGGTCGAGCTGGTAATCCCAGGTCTCCGCTACACCGGCGTAGCCGTGCACGAAGACGATGGTCCGCTCCACGCCCTCCGGCTGCAGATCGACCACACTGAGCTGGGCTCCGGGGTGGCCGGGAATGGGAACTGCCACCCGGTAGAGATCGAAATCGAGCCTAACCGCTCCCCGCTTGAACCCGCGCGGCTTATGCTTCATAGGGCACCCCGTGGATGCATCCCCACGATTCTATCCCGTCTCGGAACCTGCCTTGACTTAAATCCAGAACGCATGAAGGATTCCCACTGTCCTCGCGTCCGCAGTCCCAAGGAGGGAAACCATGGCCCACATTCAGCGTTTCTTCTTTCTCCGCCACCTTCGCGCCGAACCCACCTCGCACGTCCTCCGCTTCCGCCGTGGCCGACTTATTCGCAGCGGGCGGGGGCTGGCGTTCTGGTTCCGCCCTCTGGCGGCCGCTATCGCGGAGGTGCCGGTTGACGATCGCGAGCAGGCATTCCTCTTCACTGGCCGCAGCCAGGACTACGAGGAGGTCGCCGTTCAGGGGACAATAACCTATCGCGTAAAGGACCCCGAGATTCTAGCCAGCCGGATCGACTTCGGGATCGACCCGGCGAAGGGATTTCACAACCGCCAACCTCTCGAACAGCTCGCCGGCCTGGTTACCCAGCTTGCCCAGCAGTATGCCCTCGATTACGTCCTCCATACCCCGCTGCGGACTGTGCTTCAAGACGGCATCGCGCAGATACGCGCCCGCATTATTCAAGGAATGGAAGCAAGCGACGAGTTGACTCACATGGGGATTGAGCTGGTCGCCGTGCGGTTGGCGGGCGTGGCGCCCAGCTCCGAGGTTGAGAAGGCGCTGCAGACGCCCACCCGCGAAGCCATTCAGCAGCAGGCCGATCAGGCCACGTTCGCGCGACGCGCCCTGGCCGTAGAGAAGGAGCGGGCTATCGCCGAGAACGAAATGCAGAACCGGATCGAGTTGGCCCGCCGCGAGCAGGCGCTGATTGAGCAGGAGGGAATGAACGAACGCCGGAGGGCCTCCGAACACGCCGAAGCGCAACGCCTCGAGGCCGAGGCCGAGGCCGAACGCACGCGGCTAAGCTCCTCAGCCGAGGCTGACACAATCCGGCTCGTGGAAGCCGCACGCAACCAGGCCGAGCGCGAGAAAATGGAGGTCTACCGCAATCTGCCTTCGGGAGTGCTCCTTGGTCTGGCCGCCCAAACACTCGCAGGAAAGCTGCAGTCCATCGAACACCTCAACCTCTCACCGGATTCTCTGGCACCGCTCTTGACCAGCTTGTTGAGCGCCGGTACGCGCAGGCTCGAGGAGGGTTCCTAGTATGCCCGGCCGTCGGGCACCGCGGGTCGTGATCGTGACGCGCTCGACGGAGTATGAGAGGCTGATCGAGCATCACGCCACCGCCGGCCAGGCGCGGTTCTTTCTACGCCAACGTTCTCTGGGCACCACCGACATAGAACGGGGTTACGGGCGAGCCTCTGGCTCACTACTCGCCGTCGAACAGGCCATCCCTACCGCCTGGCGCAGGAACCAGGTGCTGCGAGCCGACCTAGACCGATTCCTGTTCGAACCGGATGACATCGTCGTGGCCGTCGGGCAAGATGGCCTGGTCGCCAACGTATCCAAATACCTGCAGGGCCAACCAGTGATTGGGATTAACCCTGACCCCGGCCGGAACCCGGGTGTACTGGTGCGTCACCCGCCCACCGCGATTGGCGGACTGCTGGCCAGGCTGGTTGAGGGCAGGGCGCAGGTGGAGGAGCGGGTGATGGTGGAAGCCCGACTAGACGATGGGCAGAGCCTGCGGGCGCTCAACGAAGTGTTTATCGGGCACCACAGTCATCAGAGCGCCCGTTATCGCCTCCATTGGCTGGAAAAGGAAGAGCGGCAGTCCTCCTCGGGCCTCATCGTGACTACCGGAACGGGAGCCACGGGTTGGGCAAGTTCCATCCTGCGCGAACGAGGGTCTCAACTTCGCCTACCTGCACCGACCGAGGAGCGGCTAGCGTTCTTTGTACGCGAGGCCTGGCCCTCCCCCGCCACCGGAACTGAGCTGACCGAGGGCTCTATTCAAGCCGGGGAGGTCTTGGAAATCCGCAGCGAAATGGACGAGGGTGGGGTCGCCTTTGGCGACGGCATTGAGGCTGACGCGCTCCAACTGCTCTGGGGTCAGCGTTTGCAGGTGGGAGTCGCTCGATCGCGCATGCAGCTAGTTGTGGGATGAGCTAGGCCGAGGCACCGGAATAATGGCGCAGGCCGAAGTGCCAGAACCACCGGGCGGCGACCAGGGCCAAGGCGGTCATCCCCAGCGCCAGCGCCAAATAAAGCGGACTCAGGCGGGCGGTGAGCGCCTCGGCCGGCACCGTCACGGCAAAGGCCACCGGAACTAAGAATGTCAGGCCGAGCCGCAGCCAGGGAGGATAGATTCCCACCGGCCACCGTCCGGCCTGATACAGCCGATCAAACATCTCGTACATCGACCAGGTCCGGACCACCCAGAAGGAGGTCGTCGCGATCGCGAGCCAGAAGCTGTAGAAGATCAACCCGCCGCACAGCAATACGACACTGAAAGCGGCCGCCTCGCCCAGCCCGATTCCCTCCCCCAATCGAGTCACAGCGAAGATCAGGACCCCCAGCCCGACAAACACGTCCACCAACCGCCACAATTCAAACCGGGTGATGCTCACCAGCAGCTGGGAGTCCTCCGGCTTGGTCAAGATGTAATCCAGGTGACCTTCCTGAACTCCCTCCGCGATTTGGTACATGTTGGGCTGGATGACGGATTTGATGACGCCGCCGAGAAGGGTGTGAACGCCCACAACCACCAGCAACTCAAGCGGGCCCCATCCAGCCAGGCTGTCCGTTTGGGAGAAGACCAGCGCCAAGCCAGCAAGGCCGATGGCGAGTCCCAATACGGAGTTGAACATCTGCACCAGCAGGTTTGCCCGGTATTGCAGCTCATTCAACGCACTCAGACGAAGGTAGGTCCGGATCAGTCGTAGATAGTGCACGCTCAGCCTCCCACCGCGGCGTAGCGCCGGGCGGCACGCTGCCACACGAAACGCATGAGCAGGACCATCACCGTCAGCCAGAGAACTTGCATCGCGAATCCGAAGAGCATCTCGTCCGGCTGGCTACGTCCAAGCAGCAGTTCAAGCGGGAAGTAGAACATCCATTTGAACGGCAGGAGGTTGGCGACTTGCTGGGCCCATTCTGGCAGCACGGTGAGCGGCGCGACCCGCCCAGAGAAGAAGAACTCGACCCCGTACCAGAGCTCGAAGAGGCCACCAAGCCTCGTCGTCCAGAAGGCGGTGAGCGCCAGCACGTACATGAGCACGTAGCGGAGGACGAAGGCCAGAACCAGCGCCGGGATTAGAGCCAGCAGAGACCACGGAACCAGCTCGAACCTGGGCTTGAATACCAGGGCCAGCGCGATCATAGCCGGGACGACCGTGATCATGGCGACGGCCTTGCTGGCCAGCATCTCAGAAGTGTCGGCGAATATCGGATGAATCGGTCGAAGCAGCAGCGAATTGAAGTCGCCCCGCCGGATTCGCCACTCCATCGCGTAGGGGCTCCACCCGGTGGTAACGTTGCGGACAAACATCCAGGCGATGAAATAGCCTGCGATCTCATCGGTCGAGAAACCTCCGACCTCTCCGCCACGGGCCTCGGAGACGGTGGTCCACACGACCAAGTAGATCAGCGACTCGATCAGCAGACCGACCATCGACATACCCTCCTGGACGCGGTACTGGAAGGTCGCGATTAAGTGGGCCTTGAAGGCTGCCAGGAGCACGCGAGCGGTGTGCCTCACTCGATCGCTCCCTTGGCGAACACCATTTCAATCACATCTTCAATGGGCGGGTCCTCCACCGAGAGATCGTCGATCGCGATCTCCGAGAGCAGCCGAGCCGTCACTCCCGGAACTTCGTTCTTGGGCACCCGAAACGCGACCCGGCCAAGTTCGGACTCCACCACTTCCCCATAACCGCTCAGGTCCAGGCTCTGGTCGGCCGGCTTCACGATCACTTTCTTGTGGCTGGTGAAGCGAGCGGCCAATGCCGACAGATCCCCGTCAAACAGGATCCCGCCCTGATGGATGACGATCACCCGCCGGCACAGCGCTTCCACGTCGGCCATATAGTGGCTGCTCAGCAGCACGGTCGCGCCTTCGCGCTGGTTGTACTCGGCGATGAACTTCCGGATCCTGCGCTGCATGGGAACGTCCAGCCCGAGGGTGGGCTCGTCCAGAAACAGCACTCGCGGGTGGTGCAGCATCGAGCCGGCGATCTCGACCTTCATCCGCTCGCCGAGCGAGAGATTGCGCACCGGCTTGCGGACGAGGTCCTTCATATCCAGGATCTCGACGAATTCCTCGACCGTGCGCTTGTACAGTGCCGGGTCGATCTCGTAGATTGCCTGAAAGAGATCGTACGAGTCGGCGGCCGGGATGTCCCAGATCAGCTGGTTGCGCTGCCCGGTCACCAGGGTGATCTGGCGCAAGTACTCCCGTTCGCGCAGATGAGGCAGGTGGCCCAGGACTCGGGCTTCTCCCCCAGTCGGGTAGAGCAACCCAGAGAGCATCTTAAGGGTGGTGGTTTTCCCGGCGCCATTCGGTCCCAGGAATCCAACAACCTCTCCCGGCTGGATCTCAAAGTTGATCGCCTGGACCGCCTTAACCTCCTTCTTTTCGCGTCGTAACACACCGCGCAGGGCGGCCCGCACCCCGCTGGAGCGCTCGTGCACGATATAGGTTTTCG
>Ga0214472_10006993_pt1 | contig 11828 bp, 7 predicted proteins | sample RVTome_6_FD_207662 | JGI IMG/M metagenome (GOLD analysis project Ga0214472, IMG submission 207662) | Soil microbial communities from uranium-contaminated site in the Upper Colorado River Basin, Wyoming, United States - RVT140D175 | ecosystem: Environmental > Terrestrial > Soil > Contaminated >...
GAGCGAGCGCGCCGGCTGCGAGGCACACCGCATCGAAGTCGCGCCGCAGACGTTCGAGGGGGAGGTCGATACCGACATGGACGCCCGTGCGGAATGCGACCCCCTCCGCGGCCAACTGCGCGACACGACGCGCGACGCGCTGCTTGGCGAGCTTGAAGTCGGGGATGCCATAGACCAGCAGCCCGCCGACCGTGTCGTCGCGCTCGAGCACGGTCACGTCGTGGCCGGCGCGGTTGAGCTGCTGCGCGGCGGCCAGTCCCGCCGGCCCCGAACCGACGATGGCGATGCGCCGCCCGCTGCGGCGCGGCGGCGGCTGCGGGACGATCCAGCCTTCGGCCCAGCCGCGGTCCACGATGGCCCGCTCGATGCTCTTGATCGTTACCGCCTCGCCGCTGACCGCCAGCGTGCACGCCGGTTCGCACGGTGCCGGACAGGTGTAGCCGGTGAACTCGGGGAAGTTGTTGGTGGCGTGCAGCCGCTCCAGCGCCTCGCGCCAGGCTTCCCGCGACACGAGATCGTTCCACTCCGGGATGAGATTGCCGATCGGGCAGCCGCCCATGCAGGCGGGCACCCCGCAATCCATGCAGCGCTCGCCCTGCGCGCGCAAGGGCGCCGCGTCCCAGGAGGGCGCGTAGATCTCCTCGTGGTCGCGCACCCGCTCGCGGGGGTCGCGGTAGGCGATGGGGATGCGCGGATGGCGCCGATAACCGTCCGGGTGATTCTCGCTCGGCGGCATCGCGGGCGCGGCAGGCTGGGCGGGCGTGCCGACCTCGGCCGCGGCGCGGCGCTCGCGTTCGACGAGCTTCGCGTAGGCCTCCGGAATCACCGTCACGAAGCGGGTGCGGCTGTGCGGCCAGTCTTCGAGGAGGCGGCGCGCATGGGCACTGCCGGTGTAGCGCACGTGATCGGTGAGCATGTGGCGCACCAGCGTGATGTCGCCCGGGTCGTCGAGCGGCGCCACGCGCAGCGGCTCGTCGCTCAGCCGGTCGCGAAAATCGCCCGCCGCGTCAAAGACATAGGCTTCGCCGCCGCTCATGCCGGCGCCGAAGTTCCGCCCGACCGGCCCCAGGATCACGACCACACCGCCGGTCATGTACTCGCAGGCGTGGTCGCCGACCCCCTCCACGACCGCCCGCGCGCCGGAGTTGCGCACCGCGAAGCGCTCGCCCGCCTGCCCGTTGAAACACGCCTCGCCGGCGGTGGCGCCGTACAGCGCGACGTTGCCGATGATGATGTTGTCGGCGGCGGTGAAGCCCGCATCGGGCGGTGTCGCGACGCTGATGCGCCCGCCCGACAGCCCCTTGCCGACGTAGTCGTTGGCGTCGCCCACGAGGTGCAGGCTGATCCCGGGACACAGGAAGGCGCCGAAGCTCTGGCCGGCGTTGCCCGTGCAGTAGAGGCGGATGGTGTCCGCCGGTAGTCCTGCCGCGCCGTGCCGGCGGGTGACCTCGTAGCTGAGGAGGGTTCCGAAGGTCCGGTCGCGATTGCGGATGGTGAGATGTTGCGTCACGGGCTCGCCGCGCGCGAGCGCCGCCTGCGCCTGCGCGATGACGGCGTGGTCGAGCTTGTCGGCGAGCTTGTGATCCTGCGCGTGCACGCGGCGCGGCACGTCGTCGCCCGAAGCCGGTTCGAGCAGCGCGGAAACGTCGATGGCGACGCCCTTGGGGTGATCGAGCGCGCGCGCCTTCAGCCGGTCGGCGCGCCCGATCATCTCGTCCATGGTGCGAAAGCCCAGCTGCGCCATCCGCTCGCGCACCTCCTCCGCGACGAAGGCGAGGTAATTCATGACGTGCTCGGGCGCGCCCGCGAAGCGCTGGCGCAGTGCCGGATCCTGCGTGGCGATGCCCACCGAGCAGGTGTTGCAGTGGCACTTGCGCAGCATGATGCAGCCCAGCGCCACGAGCGGCGCGGTGCCGAAGCCGTACTCCTCGGCACCGAGGAGCGCCGCGATCACCACGTCGCGACCGGTGAGGAGGCCGCCGTCGGTGCGCACGCGGATGCGCGAGCGCAGGCGGTTCTGCATCAACACGCGATGCGTCTCCGCCAGCCCCAGCTCCCAGGCGCCGCCGGCGCTCTTGATCGAGGTCTTCATCGACGCGCCGGTGCCGCCGGCGTCGCCCGAGATCAGCACGGCGTCGGCGCGCGCTTTCGCCACGCCGGCCGCGATCGTGCCGACGCCGGCCTTGGCCACCAGCTTGACGTGGATCTCCGCGACGGGGTTGGCGCACTTGAGGTCGTGGATGAGCTGCGCCAGATCCTCGATGGAGTAGATGTCGTGGTGCGGCGGCGGCGAGATGAGGCCCACTCCGGGCACCGTGAAGCGCACCTCGGCGATGCCCGCATCCACCTTGCCGCCCGGCAACTCGCCGCCCTCGCCGGGCTTGGAGCCCTGCGCCATCTTGATCTCGATCTGGCGCGCCGCGGCGAGGTACTGCGCGGTCACCCCGAAGCGTCCGCTCGCCACCTGTTTCATGCTGCAGGCACGCTCGGTGCCGAAGCGGTCCACCTGCTCGCCGCCCTCGCCGGTGCCCGACTTGCCGCCGAGGCGGTTCATCGCCACCGCCAGCGCCTCGTGCGTCTCGCGGCTGAGCGACCCGAAGGACATCGAGCCGGTGGCGAAGCGCGCGAGGATGGCGGCGGCCGGCTCGACCTCGTCGAGCGCGATGGCGCGTGCCGCGTCCAGGTCGAAGTCGAGCAGGGCGCGCAGGTTGGGGAGCTCGCCGTCCTCGCCGCTCACGGCGGCCGTGAAGTCGCGGTAGGCCTGGCGGTCGTTTTCGCGCGCCGCCTGCTGCAGCTTGCCGATGGTGTACGGGTTCCAGTGGTGACGCTCGCCGTCGCGCCGCCAGTAGAGTTCGCCGCCGTCGGCCAGCGCCCGCTCGCCCGCGAGCGGCTCGGCCCAGGCGAGCGCGTGGCGCTCGCGGGTCTCGCGTTCGAACTGGTCGAGCCCGGCCCCGGGAAGGGCGCAGGCGGTGCCGGTGAAATACGCGTCGATGAGCTCGCGCGCGAGGCCGGTCGCCTCGAAGATCTGCGCCCCCTTGTAGCTCGCGAGCGTCGAGATGCCCATCTTGGCCATGACCTTGAGAACGCCCCCTTCGAGCGCGGCGCGATAGGCCGCGAGCGGATCGGCCGAGCCCTTCAGTGCGCCGCTGGCGAGCGCCGCCTCGAGGCTGCGGTAGGCGAGCCACGGATGCACCGCGTCCGCGCCGTAGCCGAGCAGCGTGCACACGTGATGCACGACCGCCGGCTCGCCGGAGCTCACCACGAGCGCCGCGCGCATGCGCAGGCCCGCGCGGATCAGGTGGTGATGCACGCCCGCGACCGCGAGAAGGCTCGGGATGGGAATGCGCGCCGGGCCGACCGCGGCGTCGGACAGGAGCAGGATCTCGCAGCCCGCACGAATCGCCGCCACGCAGTCGGCGCACACCCGCTCGATGGCGTCGTGGAGCCTCTGGCCGGGCGCGAAGGCGAGGTCGATTTCGCACGCGCGGATGGCGTTGCGCGGCGCCGTCGCCAGCGCCGCGACGGCGGCCGCCTCGGCGTCGGACAGGATGGGCGAATCGAGGAGCAGCTGCCGGCAGTGCTCGGGGCTCGCCTCGAGGAGGTTGCGATGGCGCCCGACGGGGGCGGCAAGCGAGGTCACCAGCGCCTCGCGGATGTAGTCGGTCGGCGGGTTGGAGACCTGCGCGAACTGCTGCTTGAAGTAGGCGAAGAGCGGGCGGTGGCGGGCCGAGAGGACGGCCGGCGGGGCGTCGTCGCCCATCGACCCCATCGGATCCTTGCCGTCTCCGGCCATCTTCTCCACCAGCACGCGCAGGAGCTCCCCGGTGTAGCCGAAGGCGCGCTGCAGGCGCGCGAGGTCGGCGGGGGGCGCGTCGAGCGTGGTGGCCGCGGCGTTCCGGGCGTGCGTGGCCCGCGCAGCGGCCGAGGCGGGCGAGGCGGACGAGGCGGACGAGGCGGACGAGGCGGGCGAGGCGGGCGAGGCGGGCGAGGCGGGCGAGGCGGGCGGGGCGGTATCGCGGGCGAGATCGCGCAGGCTCAGCTGGTGGGCGCGCAACCACTCGCCGTAGGGCGGGCGGGAGAGTTCGGCGAACACTTCCGCTTCCGGGACGACGCTGCCGCGCGCGACATCGGCCACGAAGAGCTGGCCCGGCTTGAGCCGCCCCTGCAGCACGATGTCGCGTGCGGGCGTCTCCAGCACGCCGGTTTCGCTGGCGAGGATAAGGCGGTGCTCGCGCGTGAGGCAGTAGCGGCAGGGCCGCAGCCCGTTGCGGTCGAGGATCGCCGCGACGCACCCGCCGTCGGTCGCCACCACCAGGGCCGGTCCGTCCCACGGTTCCATCAGCGCCGCATGCCAGGCGTAGAAATCGCGCCGCGCGGCAGGCATGAAGCGGTCGCGCTGCCAGGCCTCGGGAATCATCATGCGCAGCGCATGCGGCAGGCTCCGGCCGGCGAGCATCAGGAGTTCCAGCACGTTGTCGAACACCGCGCTGTCGCTGAGGCCGTCGCAGGTCACGGGCAGGATCGTCGCGAGGTCGGCCCCGAAGCGCGCCGAGGCCATCTCCGCCTCCTGCGCGCGCAGCCAGTTGAGATTGCCGCGCAGGGTGTTGATCTCGCCGTTGTGGACGAGACGCCGGTAGGGGTGCGCCAGCTCCCACGCGCCCAGCGTATTGGTGGAAAAGCGCGCATGCGCGAGCACCAGCGCGGAAGTGGTGCGCGGGTCGGTGAGGTCCGGATAGAAGCGCGGCAACTGCGGGCAGGTGAGCAGCCCCTTGTAGACCACGGTGCGGCGGTCGAGCGAGCACACGTAGAACAGTTCGCGCCCCGTGCCGCACAGCTTCTCGGCGGCGGCGGTGCGCTCGATCGCGCGGCGCAGCACATAGAGGCGCAGATCGAGCGCCTGCGGCGTGCAGCGCTCGCGCGGGACGACGAAGAACTGCCACACCGCGGGCCGCGACTCGGCGGCGGTACGCCCCAGTCCGGCCGGCTCGACGGGGACCTCGCGCCAGCCGACAAGTGCCAGTCCGCGCACGCGCGTGACGGATTCGACCAGCTGCCGCAGCCGATCGCGCAGGCGCGCATCGCGCGGCAGGAAGGCCTGGCCGACGCCATAGGTCCCCGCCGCCGGCAGGCCGTCGACCTCGCCGGCGAACAGCCCGTGCGGCGTCTGCAACAGGAGTCCGGTGCCGTCGCCGGTTTCCTCCTCCGCCCCGCGGGCGCCCCGGTGGTCGAGGTTGGCAAGGACCTGCAGGCCATCCGCGACGAGGGCGTGCGTGGCGCGGCCGGAAAAGTCGACGAGGGCGCCGACTCCGCAGCTGGCATGAGTCTCGAGGATGGCGGCTCCTATGGCTCAGTGTCGCTCGGTTGACGATGGGCGCTGGCCGTGGGCGATGCGCCGCGCGCCGTGCGGGCTGCCCTTCACGGCGCGGGCCCCGCCCCGAAGAACATGCCGCGCGTGAGAAACACGTAATCCCCCTCGACCGCCATCAGCCCCACCAGCACCAGCACGCACAGCGGCGGCAGCAGGATGGTGTAGATCAGGGCCAGCCGCTCCCAGCGCAGATGCATGAACACGGCGACGATCAGGCCGGCCTTCAGGAACATGAAGGTGAGGATCAGGAACCAGCGCAGGCCGCCCTGGAGGTGGAAGTAATCGACCAGGTAGGAGAACGTCGACAGGACGAAGAGCAGACCCCACACCTTGAGGTAGAGGCTGATCGGATGCTGTTGTCCGGATGTATGTTCCATACCGCCTCCCTACCACAGATAGAACAGCGCGAAGATGAACACCCACACCAGGTCGACGAAGTGCCAGTAGAGCCCGGCGATCTCGACGATCTGGTAGTTCCCGCTCTTTTCGTAGCGGCCGCGCAGCACGCGCGCGGCGACCACCAGCAGGTAGATCACGCCGGCGCTCACGTGCAGGCCGTGAAAGCCGGTGATCATGAAGAAGCTGGAGCCGAACTGCGCCGCGCCCATCGGGTTGCCCCACGGGCGCACGCCTTCGACGATCAGCTTGGTCCACTCGAAGGCCTGCATGCCGACGAAGGTGGCGCCGAACAGCGCGGTGGCCAGCATCAGCGCCGCGCTGCGTACGCGGTCGCGGCGGTAGGCGTAGTTCACCGCCATCGCCATGGTGCCGCTGCTGGTGATGAGGATGAAGGTCATGATGGCGATCAGCACGAGCGGGATCGACTGGCCGCCGATGGTGAGCGCGAACACCTCGCTCGGGTTCGGCCACGGCACCGTGGTGGCGATGCGCACCGTCATGTAGCCGGTGAGAAAGCAGCTGAAGACGAAGGTGTCGGAGAGCAGGAAGATCCACATCATCGTCTTGCCCCAGGAGATCTGGAACACCTGGCGGTCGGCGGACCAGTCGGTGACGAGACTGCGCCACCCGGCGGCGGGTGCCTGTGAAGTCGGTTGGGCGATCGCGGCCATGACGGTTCTCCCCGGGGGTCAGCGGATGCCGCAGATCTCGGCCAGCACCCGCAGGGTCTGCGGCGGGCTCGCCAGCAGGGCGAACAGCACCAGCCACACGGCGAACAGGAAATGCCAGTAGCGCGCGCACAGATCGACGGCGAGGCGCAGGCGCTGCGGCGCGACGCCGCGCGCGGCGCGCGCGAACACCCGCCCCCATGCCACCAGGCCGCCGGCCAGATGCAGGCCGTGCACGCCGGTGAGCAGGTAGAAGAAGCTCGCGGCCGGGTTGCTCGCGACGAAGTGGCCCATCTCGATGAAGCGCCACCAGACCCATCCCTGTCCGAACAGGAAGGCGAGCGTGAAGAGCGCGCCGAGGGCGAGCGCGCGGCGCAGGCGCGCTGCGTCGTCGCGCTGCGCGGCTGCGCTCGCCGCCTGCTGGGCGAGGCTGCTCGCCAGGAGCAGCGCGGTGTTTGCCCACAGCGGGGCGAGATTGGCGAGCGGGCGTCCCGGCGCACCGCCCAGCGCCTGCCAGTCCGGCAGTTGCGCGCGGATGAGGAAGGCGAGCAGGAACAAGCCGAACAGCGTCGCGATCACCGCCAGCAGCACGCGCAGGGCGACCCGCGCGGCGGGTGTGGCGGGGCCGCTGGCAAGCGCCGGAGGCGGTTCGGGGAGCCAGGGCTTGGCGGTGAGCGCGCTGAGGAGACTCATGCATGGCCCTCCCAGACGGGTTGGTCGGCGACGGGCGTATCGCCATCCTGCGGAACGTTCTGCGGAATGAAGTCGCGCGCGGCCCCGGGCACGCTGTAGTCGTAGGCCCAGCGATACACCACCGGCAGGCTCGCGCCCCAGTTGCCGTGGACGGGCGGGGTGTCGGGTGTCTGCCATTCGAGCGAGGTGGCGCCCCACGGATTGGCGCCGGCCGGCTTGCCGTGGCGGATGCTCCACACCAGGTTCCACAGGAATACGAGCTGGAATACGCCCACCGTGAGCGCCGCCACCGTGATGAAGGCGTTCATGTCCTGCGCCGAGGCGGGGATGAACTCGTAGCCTTCCCACGCGTAATAGCGGCGCGGCATGCCGAGGAATCCCAGGTAGTGCATCGGAAAGTAGATCGCGTAGGTCCCCAGGAAGGTGACCCAGAAGTGGAGCTTGCCGAGCGTCTCGTCGAGCATCCGCCCGGTCACCTTCGGATACCAGTGGTAGAGGCCGCCGAAGATCGCCAGGATGGGCGACACCCCCATCACCATGTGGAAGTGGGCGACCACGAAGTAGGTGTCGGAGAGCGGGATGTCCACGCTCACGTTGCCGAGGAAGAGCCCGGTCAGCCCGCCGATCACGAAGGTGCTGATGAAGCCGATGGCGAACAGCATCGGCACGGTGAGATGGATGTCGCCGCGCCACAGGGTGAGCACCCAGTTGTAGACCTTGATCGCGGTGGGCACCGCGATGATCAGGGTGGTGGTGGCGAAGAAGTAGCCGAAGTACGGGTTCATGCCGCTCACGTACATGTGGTGGGCCCACACCACGAACGAGAGCGCGCCGATCGCCACAATCGCCCACACCATCATGCGGTAGCCGAAGATGTTCTTGCGCGCATGGGTGCTGATGAGGTCCGAGATGATGCCGAAGGCGGGCAGGGCCACGATGTACACCTCGGGGTGGCCGAAGAACCAGAACAGATGCTGGAACAGCACCGGGCTGCCGCCGGCGTGCTCGAGCGGCTGCCCCATGGAGACGATGGCGGGCATGAAGAAGCTGGTGCCGAGCAGCTTGTCGAACAGCATCATCACCCCGCTCACCAGCAGCGCCGGGAAGGCGAGCAGCGCCAGGATGCTGGCGGTGAAGATGCCCCACACGGTGAGCGGCATGCGCAGCAGCGTCATCCCGCGGGTGCGCGCCTGCAGCACGGTGGTGACGTAGTTGAGGCCGCCCATGGTGGCGGCGACGATGAAGATCACCAGCGAGGTGAGCATCAGGACGATGCCCCCGTCGGTGCCGGGCGTGCCGGGCAGGATGGCCTGCGGCGGATAGAGTGTCCACCCCGCGCCGGTGGGTCCGCCGGGCACGAAGAAGCTCGCCAGCAGGACGATCACCGCGAGCAGGTACACCCAGTACGAGAGCATGTTGAGGTAGGGGAACACCATGTCGCGCGCGCCCACCATCAACGGGATGAGGTAGTTGCCGAAGCCGCCGAGAAAGAGCGCGGTGAGCAGGTAGATCACCATGATCATCCCGTGCATGGTGACGTACTGGTAATAGCTCGACGGGTCGATGAAGTCGAACGCGCCAGGGAAGCCCAGCTGCAGCCGCATCAGATTGGACAGCACCAGGCCCACCAGGCCGACCGCGATGGCGGTGACGGTGTACTGGATGGCGATCACCTTGTGATCCTGGCTCCACACGTAGCGGGTCCAGAAGCTGCGCGGTTCGTGGTGATCTGCGGATGCGGCGTAACTCATCGCGATATCCTCTGCGCCACCGGCTGCGGTGGCCGCCTGTGCTATTTGGCCTGGCCCTGAACGGCCGGCGGTGCGGCCAGCGATTCGATGAAGGCGATCACGGCCGCCACCTCCTCGTCGCTGAGGTTCGAGGGCGGCATGACCGCGGGAAAGCCCTGGACGATGGCCGCGTTCGGCTCGCGTATGGAACGCGCCAAGTAGTCCGCGTCGACCAGCACGGTGCTGCCGTCGGCGAGCGTCTCGTGCTTGCCGTAGAGCCCCTGCCAGGTCGGGCCCATGCTTCGGCTCCCGTCCTGGCTGTGGCAGGCTACGCAGCCGCGTGTCTGGGCCACGGTGCGGCCCTTTACGACGAGCGCATCGGCACCGTCCCCGGCGCCGGCGGCGAGCGCTCGCGCAAAGGTCGGCTGGGCTGCCAGCCAGGTGCGGAACTCGGTTTCGTCCTCGACCACCACCATTCCTCTCATGTTGGAGTGTCCGACCCCGCACAGTTCCGCGCACAGGATCTCGAAGCGGCCGGACTCGGTGGGGGTGAACCAGATGCGCGACACGAGCCCGGGCACCAGGTCCATCTTGGTGCGGAACTGGGGCACGTAGAAGTTGTGCAGCACGTCGCGCGAGCGCAGCAGCACGAGGACCGGCTTGCCGCGCGGCAGGTGCAGTTCGCCGGCGTCGACCAGCACGTCGTCGAGGCCGGCGGGATCGTCCGGATTGAGCCCGAAGGGCCGCTCGCCGCTGATGAAGCGCGTGTCGGAGAGCCCCAGCTTGCGGTCCTCGCCGGCGAAACGGAAGCGCCACTGCCACTGCTGGCCGAGCACCTCGACCACCATCGCATCGGCCGGCGGCGAAATCATGTCCGAGTACACGTACAGCCCGGGCGCGAGCATGGCGACGATCCCGAGCGACGTGCCGGCGGTGAGCCAGCCCTCGAGCTTGCGGTTTTCGGGGTCGAACTGCGCCCGATGTCCGGCGCGGTGGCGGTAGCGGATGAGCATCCACGCGATGAACAGGTTGACCGCGACGAAGACGGCCCCGGTGATCACCAGGGTGATGTCCATGGTGTCGTCGAGCAGGCTCCAGTTGGAAGCAAGCGGAGTGAACCACCATGGACTCAGGAAGTGGAACAGGATGGTCGCGACGACGAGCAGGATCAACACGATTGCGAGCGCCATACCCGACCCCGCGTTTGGTCGCCCGGTGCGGTCGATGGCGAGCGGCTCCGGGCGATGTGCTGGTGATGGGGCGTCCCGTGCGTTGGCGGTGCCGCGCGATGCCGCCGCTTGCGCCGTCGGCGGGGCTCGACGCGCCGCGCGCCGTCGAAGTTCGGCGGCCGCACGGCACTACTCGTACGGCACTACACGCGGAACACTATTGTTCTGAAATTAGCTCCCGGTTCGCCCACTTGCAAGGCACCCGGCCGGGCGAAGGCACGCGCCGCACAACGGCCGGGCGTCCCGGCGGATGTCACGGGAATGACGGAATGGTCGGCTCGGTACCTTCGATCTCCGCCTCCGGGTGGTGGAGCTTGATCATTTCCTCGAACTCCTCGACGCGCTCGCGCGGTACATCGACCATCATCAGGAGCATGCCGCGTTCGATCGCCTCCTCGAAGCGTGTCAGGCGCGAGTTGGGCAGGCTTACCCCGATCATCGACGAGACCCAGGCGCCGAATCCGGCGCCGCCCAGCGCCCCGAACAGGATCGCCCCGCCGGCCACGACCAGCCCGCCCGGGGGAAAGGCGAGCGCGAGCAGCCCGGCCACCACCCCGGCGGTGCCGCCGACGGCGAGACCGCGTTCGAGCGCGGGGATGAGGTCCGTCTTTTGCGCAACCCCGGCCTCGGGCAGCTCCTCGAGCGGGGTCCCGGCCCGCGCGAGCACATGGATGCGCTCGTACGGGACATGGACCAGCAGCAACTCGTCGACGATCTTGCGCGCGATGTCGACGTCGGGCAACAGGAAGTAAAGCCGCTTCATGGCGATCTCCTTAGCTGGCTCGAGGGCGGCCATGGTCCTGATGCGCCTTGCCGGCGCCGCGGTTGCGGTCAGGAGTTGGGGATTGTCCCGGCGCGCACCTGCGGTGCTTCCTGCCAAAGGGCTTCCATTAGGCGGGCAGGAGGCGAAACGGCGAAGACGCTACGAAATCACTTGAGCCGCACCGAGCCGGATGTTGGAACATCCGCTTAACCAGATAGACGCATGGGGGTGATTGCGCAAGTGTCAGACCCCGATGTGGCGCCGACGTTTCGTCGCGCCGCCGCTATTTCCCCGGGGGACGATCCGGGCTCGCGGGCGGTGGATTGGAGCCGGTGACGCCCGCGGTGAGGACGAAGCGCATCGCCTCGTCCATGCTCATGTCGAGCGGACGCAGCCGGCTGGTGGGCACCAGCAGGGCGTAGCCGCCGATCATGTAGCTCATCGGCAGATAGACGAGCACCGAGCCCTCTTCGCCGAAGCCGTTGGGCATGCGCGCCATGTCCGCCTGGGTCACCAGTCCGATGGCCTGCATCCCCTCGTCGCCGAACGATACTGCCACCACTTGCTGGAATTCCTTCTTCTTCATGGGCGAGAAGTAATCGACGAAGTCGCGCAGCGCCGGATAGACGATCCGCACCAGCGGCAGGCGGTAGAGCAGGCGCTCGCTGTGCGCGAAGATCCGCTGCACCGCGTACGTATGCATCAACGTGCCCACCACGAAGGACAGGGCGAGCCCGGCCACTACGCCGAGGCCGGGGATATAGAGCCGCGCCGGCAGCCACTGCATCAGCTGGGCGCCGAGGAGCGTCTCGGTCGACACCACCAGCCAGTAAAAGAGATAGAAGGTGAGCACGATCGGCAGGATAGTGATGACGCCGATCAGGATGTTCTTGGTGACTACGGCCATGATGTGTGCCTGCCAGAAGTTGGGGGAGCGGAGCGCGACTGCCGTTGCCGGGCATTGTGCAACAGAGCGGC
>Ga0214472_10006994_pt1 | contig 11828 bp, 8 predicted proteins | sample RVTome_6_FD_207662 | JGI IMG/M metagenome (GOLD analysis project Ga0214472, IMG submission 207662) | Soil microbial communities from uranium-contaminated site in the Upper Colorado River Basin, Wyoming, United States - RVT140D175 | ecosystem: Environmental > Terrestrial > Soil > Contaminated >...
CTGGTCGACGACCGTGTACTCGGCATAGCGCCCGCTTTCGAGGGCGTAGAGCGCGCACCATAGCAACGCTTCGACCTTGGCAGGCGGGACGCGCTGGCGCGAGAGCGCCGCGACGATGGCCTGCATTCGTCCGTAGCGGCGCAATGTGCCGTGGCACAAATCGAGCAGCGCGCCGCGCCCGGCCTTGGTGGGCGTCTCGCCGAGTCGTTCGAATTCGCCCGAGAGGCTGCGACCGGCCGCGACGCGCGCTACAAGCATCGACGATTGGCGCAGAGCCGCCGAAAGCGAGTGACTGTTTGCCGCGACCACCTCTGGCGACGACGTCGTGACGCGCCGTGCCATGTCTTAGCCGCCGGCCCGGGTGAAGCGCTCGCCCGGCGAAAGCGCGAAACCACGCAAGAACGCCGCGGTGCCGAGCCGTTTGCCGCCCGAACGTTGCAGCTCGTGAAGCGCGAGCGCGCCCTCGCGGCAGGCAACCAGGATGCCATCGCCAGCGGCCGAGAGTACGGTGCCGGGCGCGCCTCGCCCGCGCATGGGCGCGGCGCGCCAGAGCTTGATGGTCTCGCCGCGCAGCTTCGCGCGTGCTCCGGGGGTGGGGCGAAACGCCCGTACCGCGCGCTCGATCTCGGTTGCGGTTCGCGACCAGTCGATCCAGGTCTCGGCCACGTCGATCTTGCGCGCGTACGTCACACCTTGCGCGGGCTGCGCGCGCGACTTGGCGAGTCCGGTGGCAACGTCTTTCAGATGGGCGACAATTAACTCGGCACCCAGCGCCGCGAGGCGCGCATCCAATCCTGCGGCATCGTCCTGCGGCCCGATGACCAGCGCCCGCTGAGCAAGGATCGGGCCCGTATCCAGGCCTTCGTCCATCTGCATGATCGTGATGCCGCTTTTTTCGTCGCCCGCGAGCAGCGCGCGCTGTACCGGCGCCGCGCCACGCCAGCGCGGCAGCAGCGAGGCGTGAATGTTGATCGCTCCGTGTCGCGGCAGGGCGAGCATGGACGGCGGCAGGATCAGACCGTAGGCGGCGATCACGAGGGCTTCGGGACGCGCGCTCGCGAGGCGCGCGAGCGCGCTCGGCTCCTTCAGGGTCTCCGGCTGAAACGTCGCGATGCCGCGCGCGGTGGCGATCTGCTTGACCGGGCTCGCGACCACGCGCAAACCGCGTCCCGAGGGCCGGTCAGGCTGCGTCAGCACGAGCGCGATCTCATGCCCGGCATCGAGCAGCGCGGCGAGCGCGACTTCGGCAAACGGCGGCGTACCGGCAAACACCAGGCGCATGCGGGAGTGGCCAGGCGGTCGCCGTGGCGCCGCGTGGCGCCTCCCGGCTAGGCGCTTTTCCTGAGCTGTTTGGCGAGCTTGGCGCGAACGCGCTGCTGCTTCAGCTGCGACAGATGCTCGACAAAGACCTTGCCCTCAAGGTGTTCGATCTCGTGCTGGATGCAGACTGCGAGCAGCCCCTGCGCCTCGAGCGTGAACGCATTACCGTTCTGGTCAAGGGCACGCACCTTGACGCGCTCTGCGCGCTCCACCAACTCGTAGATCCCGGGCAGAGACAGACAGCCCTCCTCGATGTCGGACACGCCGCTCGCGTCGACGATCTCGGGATTGACGAGCACCACGAGCGCGTCGCGCCGATCCGAAACGTCGACTACGATGACCTGCCTATGTACGTCGACCTGCGAGGCGGCGAGACCGATCCCCGGCGCCGCGTACATCGTCTCCGCGAGGTCGTTCACCAGATTTTTCAACGCGTCGTCAAATACCGTTACCGGCGCGGCGACCTTGTGCAGTCTGGCGTCGGGGTAGCGGAGGATGCTTAGAAGGGCCATGAGAATGACAAAAAATGTTGCAAATTTAACAGATTACATGCACTATTTCAGGCAGCATATAAGCTAATTTGGCTTTATGCTGCATTTTGGGCAAACAAAGGGGCTTTCAAGCCAGCCGGCAGAGCCGCGATCAATATCGGGGGCATCGGATGCACCGCCAATTGCGTAAGTCTATCACAGCGCTCGTTTTTGTCCTCGCTGCGGCCACCCTCGGTACCGGCTCCGCGCAGGCTCCGAGTGCGCCGCTGGTGCTCAAGCCGGACGCCCCGGACCGCTATGTCGTGGTCCCCGGTGACACCCTCTGGGGCATTTCAGAACGCTACACGGATTCACCTTGGCGCTGGCCGGAGCTGTGGGGCTTCAACAGGGAGCAAATCCGCAACCCGCACCTGATTTTCCCAGGCGACGTGATCCTGCTTGATCGCGCTGCCGGCCGTCTCGGCATCGCAGGCGCTGGAGCTGGTGCCGCCCCCGGTACCGATGATGCGGGCGCTGCAGCGGGTGCGCCTGGCACCGCCAAGCTCTCGCCAAGAATCCGCTCCGAGCTGCTGGAAGCCAAGGGAATCCCGAGCATCCCGGCCTCTGCGATCGAGCCGTTTCTGTCGCGCCCGCTGGTGATCGAGCCCGACGGGCTGGACAACGCACCGGCGATCATCGCTACCGAAGAGGACCGCGTCATACTTGATGCGGGCAGTCGCGCCTACGTCCGCGGCATCGGCGACGCCAAAGAGGCCGACTGGTTCGTGTATCGGCGCGGCAAGGCGCTGGTTGATCCGGATACCGACCGCACGCTTGGCTACGAGGCAATCTATCTCGGCACGGCGAAAGTGACGCGCCCGGGCGAGCCGACGACCGTGCAGCTGACGAGCGTCAAGCAGGAAGTTGAGGCGGGCGACAACCTGCTGCCTGCCGGTGAGCCCCAGATCGTCAACTACGCTCCGCACGCACCCAGCGTGTTCATGCGTGGGCGAGTAATCGGAATTTACGGCGGCCTCGACAGCGTCGGCGAAGCTGGCCCGCTCTCGATCCTGACGCTCAACCGCGGCAAGGCCGACGGCGTCGAGATCGGCCACGTGTTCGCGCTATATCGTTACGGCGCGACGGTTCGCGACACGACCGTTCCGAAGAGTTCGCCGAAGGCGCTCATCCAGCTTCCCGAAGAGCGCTATGGACTAGTGTTTGTGTTTCGCGTCTTCGAGCGGGTATCCTACGCGCTGGTCATGCACGTCACGAGGCCTGTCAATCCTCTGGATGTGGTTCAGACGCCGTAATAACAACAAGATTTCCGACCGGCGCGCCATGTCGCCGCCGGGACGCGGGGAGCGTCGTCCCCGCTGCGCGCCGCCCGCATGACGCAGGATCCGGGGTTGGCGAGCTGGTTGCAACTGACCCTCACGCCCGGATTCGGCCCGGCGACGATCCGCCAGCTGCTCAAGCAGTTCGGGCTTCCCGAGAACGTTCTCGCACTCAAGCGCGCGGAGCTTGCGCGACTCGCCCCTGCCGAAGCCCTCAGGGCTCTGGATTCGGACGACGTCGCCCGTTCCGTTGAGCACGCGCTCGAGTGGGCCTCGCGACCCGGCTGCGCCGTGGTGACGCTGGCCGATGAGAACTACCCCAAAGCGCTGCTCGAGATCGCCGATCCTCCGACGCTGCTTTATGCGCGCGGCCGCATGGAGCTGCTTGGCGCCCCCGCCGCGCTCGCGATCGTGGGCAGCCGTAATGCCACGACACAGGGTGAGCGCGACGCAGAGCGCTTCGCGCGCGCCTTAGGCGAAGCGGGATTGACCATTGTCAGTGGTCTGGCGCTCGGCATCGACGCCGCCGCCCACCGTGGCGGGCTCGCAGCCAAGGCATCGACCATCGCCGTGCTTGGCACTGGCATCGATATCACCTATCCGGCACGCAATGCCGCGCTGTTCGAGGAGATCGCCGCCAAGGGGCTGCTGCTTTCGGAGTTTCCGCTCGGCACCAAGGCGGCGGCGCAAAACTTCCCGCGCCGCAACCGCTTGATCAGCGGCCTCGCTCAGGGCTGTCTGGTGGTGGAGGCCGCCCCCGCCTCGGGCTCGCTGATCACCGCGCGCGCCGCCGCCGAGCAGGGGCGCGAAGTGTTCGCGCTTCCTGGCTCGATTCACTCGCCGCTCGCAAAGGGCTGTCACGCGTTGATCAAAGCCGGCGCCAAGCTGGTCGAATCGGCCGAGGACGTGCTTGCGGAGCTTTCGGGATTCCGGCGCAGTGGCTTCGCCTCGACGTCCGCGCCGCAGCGCACCACCGGCGAAGAGCCGCTGCTTGCGCACATGGGCTTCGATCCGATCGACGTGGATTCGCTGTGCGCGCGCAGCGCCATGCCCGCCGAGCAGGTCAACGCGGAACTCTTGAGACTCGAACTGGCCGGGCGCGTCGCCGCACTGCCCGGGGGTTTTTTTCAACGCCTGAGCTGAGGGAGAACAATAATGTACGAAGTCCTCGTCTACCTGTTCGAGCACTGCCAGCAGGCGGATCTTGCGCAGAACAGCGACATCGTGGTGAAGAAGCTGTCCGCCGCGGGCTTCGAGGATGCCGACATCAGCGAAGCGCTGACCTGGATGGCGGGCGTCATGCAAGCGCCCCACCGCAGCGTCGCGCCGCTCCCGGATGCACACAGCTCGTTTCGTGCTTACGCGCCCAGGGAACTCTCCAAGCTGGACGCCGAATGTCGCGGCTTCCTCCTGACACTCGAGCATGCGGGGATCCTCAGCCCGCTGACTCGCGAACACGTCATCGAACGTGCGCTTGCGGCCATCGGCGACACGCTCTCGCTCGAGCAGCTCAAGCTGATCGTTCTGATGGTGCTGTGGAACCTGCGCACGCCCACGAGCCGTCTGGTGGCAGAAGACCTGTTCTCGGCGCCCGCCGAGCGGCTGCCAAGCTGAGCCTCGCGCGCGGGTGCGCGCGCCTGCGCGCGTACGCATAGGCGTTTGCCCGATCTCGGTTGCTGCAGCGCGGCGTTTGCACTTATCATCTGCGGCCTTTGCGCGCCGCGCGGCGCAGCCGCTCCTCATCATCATGGCAAAGAAACTGATCATCGCCGAGAAACCATCGGTCGCGGCCGACATTGCGCGCGCCTTGGGCGGCTTTGCGCGCAAAGGGGACGCCTATGAGAGCGATCAGTACGTGCTGTCCTCCGCGGTCGGACACCTGCTGGAACTCGCGGTACCCGAAGGGCACGAAGTCAAGCGCGGCAAGTGGTCGTTTGCGAATCTGCCAGTGATTCCGCCGCACTTCGCGCTCGCGCCGATCGAGCGTAGCGAGCAACGGCTCAATCTTCTCCTGAAGCTGCTCAAGCGCAAGGACATCACTGGCCTGATCAATGCCTGCGATGCGGGGCGCGAGGGCGAGCTCATCTTTCGCTACATCGTGCAGCACGCCAGGGTCAAGAAGTCGATCGAGCGGCTCTGGCTGCAGTCGATGACTCCGGCCGCCATCCGCGAAGGCTTCGACTTACTGCGTTCGGACCGTGAGCTACTGCCGCTCGCCGACGCCGCCAAGAGCCGCTCCGAAGCCGATTGGCTGGTCGGCATCAACGGCACTCGAGCGATGACCGCTTTCAATTCCAAAGAAGGCGGCTTTTACCTCACGACGGTTGGGCGCGTGCAAACGCCGACGCTGAGCATTCTGGTCGAGCGCGAGGAAAAGATCCGCGCGTTCGAGCCGCGGGATTTTTGGGAAGTCAACGCCAGCTTCGGCGTCGCGGCGGGTACCTACTCTGGGCGCTGGTTCAATCCCGAGTTCCGCAAGGACGGGGACGCCGAGCGCAAGCCGGAGCGCCTCTGGCGCCCCGACGAGGCCGAGGCGATTGTCGTGGCGTGCCGAGGCAAGACCGCAGCCGTCACGGAGGAAACAAAGCCCTCCTCGCAACTCTCGCCGCTACTGTTTGACCTCACCAGCCTGCAGCGCGAGGCGAATGGGCGGTTCGGATTCTCGGCCAAGATGAGCTTGTCGCTCGCGCAGGCGCTGTACGAACGTCACAAGGTGCTCACCTACCCTCGCACGGACTCCCGGGCGCTTCCTGAGGACTACCTCGGCACGGTGAAGAAGGCGATGGAGATGCTCGCCCAGAGCCGCGAGTACCAGCCTTTCGCCAGGGCCGTCTTGAAGGGCGGCTGGGTGAAGCCGAACAAGCGCGTGTTCGACAGCGCTAAAGTCTCGGATCACTTCGCCATCATTCCGACGCTGCAGGCGCCAAGGAGCCTGAACGAAGCCGAGAAGAAGCTCTATGACATGGTGGTGCGCCGTTTCCTCGCGGTATTTCACCCACCCGCAGAGTCCCTGCAGACGACGCGCATCACGCTAGTTGGCAAGCATCGCTTCCGCACCGAAGGCCGGATCCTGGTCAAACCGGGCTGGCTCGCCGTCTACGGACGCGCCGCGCAGGAAGAAAGCGAGAATCTGCCGAGTGTCACGAAGGGCGAACCCGCACGCGTGCTTGAGATCGGCGCGCAATCCAACCAGACCAAACCGCCCGCCCGCTACACCGAAGCGACGCTGCTCTCGGCCATGGAGGGCGCCGGCAAACTGGTCGAGGACGACGAGCTGCGCGCCGCTATGGAAGCGAAGGGATTGGGCACTCCTGCAACGCGCGCGGCAGTCATCGAAGGGTTGATCAAGGAAGACTACGTGCACCGCAACGGCCGGGAGCTGGTGCCGACGCCGAAGGCTTTCTCGCTGTTCTTCGCCCTCAGGCACTTCGGCGTGGGCGAGATCACGTCGCCCGAGCTGACGGGCGACTGGGAGTTCAAGCTCAAGCAGATGGAGCACGGAAAGTTGCGCCGCGAGGAGTTCATGGACCACATCGAGCAGGTCACCCGCGACCTGGTCGAGCGCATCAAGCGGGGCGATATACCGGACACTGCGTTTGCCACCGTCTCCGCGCCGTGCCCCAAATGCGGCGGCACGGTGCAGGAAAACTATCGAAAGTTCCAATGCCAGAAATGCGATTTCTCGCTGTGGAAGGTGCTCTCTGGGCGAGAATGGGCGCCCGAGGAGATCGCCGAGCTGATCGAAAAGCGCTTCATCGGTCCGTTCACCGGCTTTCGCAGCCGCATGGGCAAGCCGTTCTCGGCCGGCATCCGGCTGAACGACGAGCTGCGCATCGAGTTCGATTTCGGGCAAGGATCGGTGTCCTCCGAAAGCGAGGAGGCGCCGGATTTTTCGGGCCAGGACGCCCTCGGCGCCTGCCCGAAATGCGGCGCCCGCGTCTACGAGCACGGCGCCGCCTACGTCTGCGAGAAGGCGCTCGGTCCGGCGCGCACCTGCGACTTCCGTTCAGGCAAGTTGATCCTGCAACAGGCGATCGAGCGCGACCAAGTCCGAAAGCTGCTTGAGACGGGACGCACGGACCTGCTGCCGCGCTTCATATCGAAGAGGGGTCGGCCGTTCAAGGCCTATCTCGCAAAGATGCCCACCGGCCGCATCGGCTTCGAGTTCGAAGCGCGGGCGTCCAAAAAGGCTAGGCCGCAAGCGCCCAAATCCCCTCCGGACAAGGCGCCGAAGCCGCCGGCAAGGCGGCCGCGGGCCAAGCGCAAAAAAGCCGCTTAAACGTCCAGGTTGCGCACGCCGAGCGCGTTCGACTCGATGAACGCGCGTCGCGGTTCGACCTCGTCGCCCATCAGCTTGGTGAAAATCTCGTCTGCCGCGATGCCGTCCTCGATCTGCACGCGCAGCAGCCGTCGAGTCGCCGGATCCATCGTTGTATCCCACAGTTGCGACGGATTCATCTCGCCCAGGCCCTTGTAGCGCTGCAGGCTGATCGAGCGTTGCACTTCGCCGAGCAGCCACTTCATCGCTTCCGGAAACTCTTTCACCGGGTGCTTCTTTTCGCCACGCTGCACGTAAGCGCCTTTTCCCACCAGGTCGCGCAGCATCTGCGCGCACTGCCGGATCTGCGCGTAGTCGCCCGAGAGCAGGAACTCGGAGTCGATGTGCGTCACGCGCACATTGCCGTGCCGCGTGCGCTCGATCCACACCTGATAGCGCTCGGTCTTGGCGTCAAACTGGGCGCTGGCGCGCACGCCGTTGCCGGGAATCGCTTCCGCCAGCGCCTCGGCCGAGGCTTCAGCGGTCTCGCGACGCGCGAGATCGATCTGCAGCCCGCCCAGGATCGCGAGCAGCGCCGCGCGGTCGATCCAGCGCGAGACGCGCCCGATCACAGCCTCCGATACCAGGTAGGACTTGGCGAGCGCTTCGAGCGGCTCGCCACGCAGCGGCTCGCGCCCGGCCCCCGGGTAGAGGGCCGCCTCGACCAGCGCCTGCCGCAGCAGGTACTCGTTTAACTCGTGCTCGTCTTTCAGGTAGCGTTCTTCTTTGCCAAGTTTTGCCTTGTACAGCGGCGGCTGCGCGATGTAGATGTGGCCGCGCTCGACGAGTTCGTGCATCTGCCGATAGAAAAACGTCAGCAGCAAGGTGCGAATATGCGAGCCGTCAACGTCCGCATCGGTCATGATGATGATGCGGTGATAGCGCAGTTTCTCGCGGTTGTACTCGTCCTTGCCGATGCCGCAGCCAAGCGCCGTGATCAACGTCGCGATCTCGCTCGACGACAGCAACTTGTCGAAGCGCGCCTTCTCCACGTTCAGGATTTTTCCCTTGAGCGGCAGAATGGCCTGGAACCTGCGGTCCCTTCCCTGCTTCGCCGAGCCGCCGGCCGAATCACCCTCGACCAGATAGAGCTCGCACCGTGCGGGGTCCCGCTCCTGGCAATCGGCGAGCTTGCCGGGCAGGCCCATGCCGTCGAGCACGCCCTTGCGGCGCGTCATTTCGCGCGCGCGGCGCGCGGCTTCGCGTGCGCGCGCCGCTTCGACGATCTTGCCGGTAATGATGCGCGCGTCCGCGGGACGCTCATCCAGGAACTGGCGCAACTTTTCCGCCACCACCTCCTCGACCACAGGGCGCACTTCCGAGGAAACAAGCTTTTCCTTGGTCTGCGATGAGAACTTCGGTTCGGGCACCTTGACCGAGAGCACGCATGCAATGCCTTCGCGCATGTCGTCGCCCGTGGTCTCGACGCGCGCGCGCTTGGCAAATTCATTCTCTTCGATGTACTTGTTGAGCACCCGCGTCATCGCGGCGCGCAGCCCCGTGAGATGTGTGCCACCGTCCTTCTGCGGAATATTGTTGGTGAAGCACAGCACCGATTCCTGGTAGGAGTCGTTCCACTGCATCGACACCTCGACCGTCATGCCGTCCTTCTCGCCGCTGCCGTGGAACACGTTCGGATGCAGTACGACTTTGGAACGGTTCATGTACTCGACGAAACCCTTGACGCCACCGGAGAACGCGAAGTTCTCCTCCTTGTCGGCGCGTTGGTCGACGAGAACGATCCTGACGCCGTTATTGAGGAAGGACAGTTCGCGCAGGCGGCGCGCAAGGATGTCGTAGTGATAGTCGACGGTGCCAAATACGGAGCTCGAGGCGAGGAAGTGGACCTCGGTGCCCCGCTTCTCGGTGGTCCCGGTGCTTCGCAACGCCTCCACCGGCACGCCGTCGCGGAATTCCATCTCATGCACTTTTCCGTCACGCCAAATGGTGAGCCGCAACCACTCGGAGAGCGCGTTGACGACAGAAACGCCGACTCCGTGCAGGCCCCCGGCGACTTTATAAGTGTTGTTGTCGAATTTGCCCCCCGCATGCAGCTCGGTCATCACGATCTCGGCCGCCGAGCGTTTGAGCTCGTCGTCGTCCTTGATGCCGGTCGGAATGCCGCGCCCGTTGTCGAGCACCGAAACCGAGTTGTCGGTGTGCACCGTGACTAGGATCTCGTCGCAGTAGCCTGCGAGCGCCTCGTCGACCGCGTTGTCGACCACCTCAAACACAAGATGGTGCAGGCCCGTGCCGTCCGACGTGTCGCCGATGTACATGCCGGGGCGCTTTCGAACGGCCTCCAGACCCTTCAAGACTTTGATGCTGTCAGTACCGTATTCGCCGGGGTCGCGGTGATGTGGTTCTAGTTCGTTCACTGGTTTTCCTTGCTTTCCAATTCTTGTTTTCTTTCGAGTCGCGCCGGACGCGCAATTCAGATGCGCATCGGCATCACGACGTACTTGAACTCAGGATTCGAGTGGAACGTGACGAGCGCGCTCGATGCGCTGTCCCCGAAGTGGCATTCGATCTCGTTGTCCGAGACGTTGTTCAGCACATCCAGAAGATAATTGACGTTGAATCCGATATCGATGGCGTCACCCGTGTAGTTCACCTCGAGCTCTTCCTGTGCCTCCTCCTGCTCGGCGTTCGACGACACGATCTTGAGGCTGCCATCGGTCAGCACCCATCGCACGCCGCGGAATTTTTCGTTCGACAGGATCGCTGCTCGCATCAGGGCCTGACGCAGCGCCTCGCGCTCGAGCTTAAGCTTGTTCTTGTGCTGCGTCGGGATGACGCGTGTGTAATCGGGAAACTTACCGTCCACCAGCTTTGACACCAACTCGATGGATGCGAATTTGAATGCCGCCTGTGTTGCGGAGAGTTCGACGCGAACTTCGTCATCGCTCTCGGCGAGGAGCTTGCCCAGTTCAATGACGGTCTTGCGCGGCACGATCACCTCCTGGCGCTGGAGTTCCGCGTCGAGCGCCATCGCGGCATAGGCAAGCCGGTGCCCGTCGGTCGCGGCGAGCTTGAGCTGCCGGTCCTCCACCACCATCAACAAGCCATTCAGGTAGTAGCGAATGTCCTGCTGCGCCATGCCGTATTGCACCAGGGCAAGCAGCTTGCGCAGCTCGCCCTGGGGCAGCGCGAAGCGCGCCACGTCCCCTGAGGCTCGGGCGATCTTCGGAAAGTCCTCTGCCGGCAGGGTCTGCAGCGAAAAGCGGCTCTTGCCGGCCTTGACGAGCAGGCGTTTGTCCTGCTGCTGCAGAGTGACCTCGACCCCGTCGGGCAGCGCGCGCAGGATATCGACCAGTTTCCTCGCGCCGACCGTGAGCGCGTGCCCTTCGCCGCTTTGCTCAAGCGCAGAAAGCGCGGTAATTTGGATCTCGATGTCAGTGGCCAGAAACGACAGCGCCTTTGCGCCGCGCTCGATCAGAACGTTGGACAGGATCGGCAGCGTGTGGCGGCGCTCGATGATTCCGCTGACCGCCGAAAGCGGTTCAAGCAATTCATCACGCTTCGCTTTGACTAGAACCATTTCTTTTACCTTAGGTAATAATAGTAGTAGTTAGTAGAGCAGCCCCGGTTTCTGTATAAAGCCGAAACTCGTGTTGGCGCAGGCGCTTAAGGCCGCGGCTGCGACGGGACAAGCTGTGGAGCGCTTGTGCGCGGGGGTGGAGAGATTCGGCGCGGGCGCGCCCGTGTTCGAGTTATGCACAGTTTGCTCCAAGCCCGCGCACAGGTTCTCGCACCAGGATCATCCCTTGAGCACCTGCTCGAGCACCAGATAGTCGCGGTTCAGCGACATGTCCTTCTTGCGTAACGTGGCGATCGTGCGGCATGCATGCAACACCGTGGTGTGGTCGCGATTGCCGAAGGCTTCTCCGATCTCGGGCAGACTCATCTGCGTTAGGTCCTTGGCGAGCGCCATTGCGACCTGGCGAGGTCGCGCCACGTTACGGCTGCGTTTCTTGGAATGCATGTCCGAGACCTTGATCTTGAAGTACTCGGCAACGGTCTTCTGAATGCCTTCCACTGAAATCTGCCGGTTCACCACATGCAGGATATCGCGCAGCGATTCCTTGGCGAGGTCGAGCGAGAGCTCGCGCGCGGTGAAGCGCGCATAGGCAAGAACCTTCTTCAGCGCACCCTCGAGCTCGCGCACGTTGGAACGAATGTGCTTGGCGATGAAGAATGCGATGTCCTCGGACAGGGCGATCGACTCCGCTTCGGCTTTTTTCAGCACGATTGCCACGCGCATCTCGAGCTCCGGTGGCTCGATCGCCACCGTGAGACCCCATCCGAAGCGCGAGATCAGGCGCTCTTCCATGCCGGTGATCTCCTTCGGATAGGTATCGCAAGTGATGACGATCTGCTTAT
>Ga0214472_10006996_pt1 | contig 11826 bp, 12 predicted proteins | sample RVTome_6_FD_207662 | JGI IMG/M metagenome (GOLD analysis project Ga0214472, IMG submission 207662) | Soil microbial communities from uranium-contaminated site in the Upper Colorado River Basin, Wyoming, United States - RVT140D175 | ecosystem: Environmental > Terrestrial > Soil > Contaminated >...
GTCCGATACTACACTTAGAATCAAATTTCAGATTTTTTGCCAGTACAAGATTTCTGTCCAAAATAACGTTTTTGGTATCAAAGTGTTCTGGCAATGTCTGGTTGCCTCTCCGTAATTTTTTCAGATACCAGTAAGAATCTCGGGTATGTTGTGCTATTGCCAAGATATTATAATTGCTGTAAGGATTTGTTTTACCGCAAGCATATACCAGTCTTTTGCTGCTTTTTAGTTTGTTTATTGCAAACTTGACCCAATTTGCATCCAGAATGCAATCGTCGTCAACAAAGCCAAGATATCGTGTCTTAGATATTTCCAATGCTTTATTCCGAGCAGCCGGCACATTTCTTCTTTCTATGATGTATCGAAGGGGTAACTTTTTTATATATTTTTTATAAACCCGATAGGCCGACCTTTTAACATCGTTGTCTACTATTAGGACTTCCTCAGGAACTAATGTCTGATTACAAACGCTATCCAAACATCTTGCTAATTTAAGGGGTCTTCCTTTTGTCACTATAGCTATCGTTAACCCAGAGTTCATAATTCAGCTTTTCTGAAGTATCCCTAACCCGCAATCTCCACCGAGTTCTATTGTATTTGGGTGCCCTTTTTTGAGTTCAGTCCAATATTTATAAACGCCATACTCCAAATCCCCCAGATTTTTTGTATAAATGTCGTGTAGGCTAATAAATCCCTTTTTTCTCAATCGTGGCCAAAAGGTTTCAAAATCAAACCTAACCCCAGCATACGAGTGGTCGCCGTCTATATAAATGTAATCCCATTTTCTTTTAGGATATTTCAGGCAAAACATCTTAGAAGTCATAACATGAACTGCAATGAGCTTTTCTAGGCCAAATTTTCCAAAGTGTTTCTTGGTATCAACTTTTTTCCAAAACCCCGCCCCTCCCCAATGTGTTTTATTTTTCAAATTTCTATAATCGTAGCCCGCATCCACAAAATCGACCAATCCTTTATTGTTATCCTTACAGGCAAGTGCACAAATAGCCGGTATATAACCATATTTACTTCCGATTATAAGAACTCTTTGGGGAATAAGATTTCTGATAAGCGAGTAGTGAATCCACCCGTAACCTAAATTCCCTGTTTTCTTGTCAATATTGTGCCAATTGTCTTGACGGCTATAGTGGTCTATGAACTGCTTTATTTCCTGGGGGTAGACTAAACCCTTTCGAGCGAATAATCCCGTTATACTTTTAATCATATATAGTCATTTTCTCGCATTATATAATAAATGATCATGTGGCAATCTAAATTTAGAAGTTTATTTGGTAGGCCGCCTGAAGTATCGTTCAATAAATTACCAAATGTCTACAAGAATCGGAAAAAAATACTTGAAATTCTAAAAAATAATTCCACTCCGCTATTTCTGGTTGATAATAAAATCTTGGGAAATAGGCTTAAGGATCTTATTGCCGCACCTAAAACAAATTGGGGCAATTTCAAAATAGCCTATTCCTTTAAAACAAATTATGAAATAGCTAAGCTAAATTTGCTTAAGAAAAACGGTTTATGGGCTGAGGTTGTGTCGGGGCGCGAATATCAAATGGCAAAAAAACTCGGGTATAAAGGAAGCGAAATCATTTTTAACGGACCTTTAAAAACCGATGATGATCTTAAGACCGCCCTAGGTGAGGGTGCACTTATTTTTATTGATAATTTTGAGGAACTTAGGCGAATCAAAACAATTGCCAAGTCACAAAAAAAGAAATTTCAGATAGGAATAAGGATTAGATCCAAAATCCTCACGCTTAACCAAAGCAGGTTTGGTTTTTTAGTTGAGAATGGTGAAGCTACTCGGGCTGCCAAATTTATTGAACAAGACCCCTTATTAAACCTAGTTGGACTGCATACACATATAGGGACTGATGTCGATAGTCCCGCTTCCTACAAGAAGGCCGCAAAAGACATGGCTAATTTAATAAAAGCAGAGATCCCAAACTATGAGAATAAGATTAAATATTTGGATTTTGGAGGAGGATTTCCTGCTAGCGGGCTACCGCCATATGGCAAAAAAAATTGGAAGCCAAGGTCTCTTAATACCTATGTTGAGGTTGTCGCGGGTGAATTAAAAAATGTGTTTAAGAGTAAAAATCCTACTTTGGTTCTTGAGCCGGGCAGATATCTTGTCGACGACGCCGTACTTTTTATAACGAATATTACTGATTACAAAGATAGTTTGCCAGGACAAATTCTAACCACTGACGCAACCATCACGATGCTCCCTTTAATACACTACAGGCCACAGGTTGTAAAATTGTATGATAAGAATTTATTTGAAAAGCAAAGTTTATTTGTCGATTCAATAGTCTACGGCGCATCCTGTCGAGAAGAGGACGTTCTATACAAAAATCGCCTGCCGAAGGCTGAAACTGGAAACCTCCTAATTTATTATATTACCGGGGCATATAACCAGAATATGGCAAGCGAATTTATATTTAAGAAGCCAAATTTTTACACACTAGATTAATAAACCGGTCAAACGGATGCGAATAATTTGCCAAGATCGGGTTAAGACTTATAGCTCTAGGGGTTAAGCCGTTTTTAGCTTATTATCAATTATTAAATTCAGTCTATATTTATTAAATACTCCCTGAGTTATGGTTTAACACTCGGGCATTTACTCCCGGACTTATTACAGAAATATCTACTTGATAAAAGCAATAATTGTAATATTATTGCTTTGTACGGGATTGAATGAAAAGTAAAAACTTAATAATAGGCCTCTTGCTATTGGTTGGAATTTTAACGGCCTATTATTTTTTCACTTTTTCCAATAAGAAAACTTCTGAACCGCTTACAGAAAATCCAGTTACCGCGAAAGTAACAATGGCGGTTGTCATAAGCGGGGGGTCAAGACTGCAGGCAGATCTAATAAAATCACTGGAAATAGATAAAAAATACAACATAGACATAGATTTAAAACCATATGGCGTAGCCGAAATTCCCGCTTTGGTTGCATCCGGAGCAGTCGATGTTGGCAGTATTGCTCCGCTTCAAGCTGCCAAGCTATTGGAAGAGGGCCAAAAAGTAAAAATCTTGTTGCCCATTTTCAAACCTGATGGTTGCTACATTCTAGTTCACCCTGGTTCAGGTATTGAAAAGGTTAAGGAACTGCTAGGAAAGAGAATCGGCATGAGTGCTAAAAACACGGCTACCTACACTTTCTCCGACGTTGTCTTTTCCCTTAACGGATACTCTCTTGAAAAAGATTTTAAGATAACCAATACTGCTTTTCCTGGTTTAATTCCACTCTTTGAGAAAAAAGACGTTGATGCAGTAATAGGTTTATGCGACGAAACTGTTACGTCTGATTTAATTTCTTCCGAAAGGGCTGTGGGAGTAGATAATCTCCAAGATATGTGGATAAAAGGAATAGGCGAAAACGTAGCAACTTTTATCGGCATGCTTACTTCAAAAAGCGACTGGGCCGAAACAAATTCTGAAAAAGTGCAAGCTTTACGGTTAGTTTATAAAGATCTGTTTGAATACATACACTCCCATCCAGAAATATATGACGACCCGAAAATAAGGGAGTCGCTGCAGATTAAAAGCGATGCTCAGGCGGAGGTGGCAAAAGATTTATCTAAGAAATTTCATCCCAAGCCTGAAGATGTAGATCAACAAAAACTTACAAAATTTCTGGATATCTTTTTTGAAAAGGCAGTTGAAACAAAAGTACTTGAGTCTATTCCCCAAGAAAACTTATTAGCCGACTAACAATTCAGATTATTAGTTTATCAATGAAAAATAGACTTCTCAAAATGCTTCCTTTAATTCTTATATTATTGATTTGGCACCTTGCTTCACTCAAATACCCAGACTCCCTAATACCTTCACCTTTTCAAGTAATGTCCCGCGCTTACTATTTGGTAATTTCAGGAAGGTTTCTACCCCACTTTTTAGCAACTTTAACAAGAGTGTCTTTAGGATTTACTGGCGCTTTTACTACAGCACTTGTATTTTCGATAATTCTTTCAAACTTTTTCCAACTTAAAGAGGTATCTTCCGTTATAACCATCTTGAATATGATCCCTTCTATAATTTGGATATTCATTTTTATTATCGTAATCGGCCCTTTCAGCTCTGCCATAATAGCCTCGATATATATGAACTCTCTTCCTAGATTTATCAACTATTTTCGATCTGGCATAAATAACTTTGACCAATCTCTGGCCAAAATCACTCAGGTTTATAAAATCAAAGGGGCATCTAAATTTTTATCCGTCACACTTCCCCAACTTTGGGTGGTCATTTTTCCTTCTATTCGAAATGAGATTGCTAATGCATGGAAAGTCGCAATAATTTCCGAAGTGTTTGGCGTAGGAACTGGAATCGGCTATCAAATTTATTACTCATTCGGCATTTTTTCTGTTCGCGACGTTTTGGCTTGGGCAACTTTGTTTATTCTGTTTGTATTAATTCTTGAAATTGTTCTAATACGCCCTTTGGAAAAATGGACATTTCGCTGGAAAAATATCTGATATGCAACTTATCCTTAGAAAAGTAAACAAATCATATAAAAATACTCAGTCTATCTCCAGGGTAATCCACAATCTAAATATTAATCTAAATATTGGCGATACCTACTGTTTATTCGGCCCTTCTGGATGCGGAAAAACTACTTTATTGAACATAATTTCCGGAATTATAAAATTTGATTCAGGGAATATTTTATGGAAAGACGGAAAGGAAATTACCCGATATTTGCCAGGCAACAAAAAGGTCGGTTATTTATTCCAAGGAATCCAGTTATTTCCCTGGTTGAACGTTCAAGACAATTTGGCGATAGCTCTTTCTTCTCTCAATCTCTCAAAAAGGCAAAGGGGAGATTTGATTATTGATAACTTAAAGAGCCTGGATTTAATTAAATATATCTATAAATATCCCTATTCTCTATCACAAGGACAGCAGCAAAGAATCGCGCTCGTCAGAGCATTAATTATTAATCCAGACATACTTTTGCTCGACGAACCGTTTAGTCATTTAGATGAAGAGGCTGCCCAAAAGCTAAGGGAGGATTTAACAAGGCTGATCGAGGATAAAAAAATCCTTACGTTATATGTTACCCACAATCCTTACGAAGCAATTTACATGTCAAATAAAATAATAGTTTTTAACGGTGATACACCGACAAAAATCGCTTTACTTCAAACCAAATATAAACCTAAAAAATCTGTTAACAATTACTTGGATATTTCTTCAGATCCTGAAGTAGTAAGAAGTGTAAAAAAGCTATATAAACTTACAAGAAAGTGATGTATTAAACCCACCGTTTCAAAAATGGGGTGCTTAATAAAATACTTTTTATTTTATTGTTTCGGGAATCTATAATCCTTTTTGTCTTCCAAATATTTGACTTAAAAGTACCCGGTGCGACGATTTTAATTTCCGGTCTATGATAAACATATGCTTCTAATTCCCAGAGCATTTTATTTTGGGCCCTCTTATTAAGCTTATCGGTTTCTATATATATTCTAAAAAAATTTCTTTCATTTATGTTAAGTATTTCTATCCTATAATCAATAATCTCGAAATACCTTCTTATAATCGCCTCTACGCCGTTGGTATAAATAAGTGCCGAATTTAAGTTTATTGCCTGATCCATTCTCCCCTGAAGGCCACCTTCTATCAAAGTTGTAACGTTTCCGCACCTGCATTTTTTCCCCACCATCGTCACCTTATCGCCTGTTCTGTAGCGGATAAAACTCGAGCCGGTTTTCCATAAAGCGGTAACTACTAGTTCACCTACCAGATCAGGTTTTAGCGTATCGGGATTAATAATCTCGCATAATAAAAACTCCTCGGCCAGGTGCGAGTAACCAGGACTTTGAGGACACTCGGTAAATATCTGGTCCAACTCCGATGCACCGCCAATATTAACGCATTCTGCGTTCCAAACTTCTTTTATTTTTTTCCTGAATTGCCAATCAAAACCACCGGGTTCTCCATTCAGGAAAAATCTTCTTTTTATTTTCCTGTCAATACTGACTTTTTCCTTAGCAACAATATGGGACAACTGGACGGCATGACTTGGTGAAAGAAAAATATTATTAATCTTTTGTCTGTTAATATTTTTAATTATTTCAATGTCTGGAATCAAATCTGTCATGTAAACTGTTGCTCCTAAAGACATAAAGACCTCGGCATGAAATTCATACATATCTGGAGGCCAAAACATATAAATAACATCCTTATCGTCAACACCCAAATGCCCGTAGCGTCTTTGTAGCATTTTGAATTTTGTTTTTCTATCTTCTTCCGACTCGACAAAATATAAAGATCTTCCAGTGGTCCCGGAAGTTCGTCTTATTTTTACTTTAGCCATTTGCTTTAAATTGATATTTCTACCCAGAGGAGGATGTTTTTCATAGTCGTATTGCAGATCTTTTCTTGATACTAAAGGCAGTTTTGCATACTCTTCCCAGCTATTGATTTTTTTTGGAAATATTAGTCTTTTACGTCGATAGAATGTTTTATAAAACTCATTTTCTTTATAAGTTATTTCCAAAAGTCTATTTAGATATTTAAGCTGATGGTTTTTCAGCTTCTGTGAAGATTTAAAAACTCCCTGGGGTACATCCATCTCAAGTATTCCTTCTGAACAAACTAATAATGTTCATTAATTCATCCTCGCTTCCGCTAAATCCGGGAACATCGAAGCTGAATTTAAAGTCGGCATGCGCATCTATATAATTCATTGATTTAATAGAAACCATTTTTGAGTAAAAACCTTGCTTAGTCAAATGGTTTTTCGCTGTTGCTCCTCCCGTTGAAATAAAACGGGGCGGCAAACCCCACAGGCATACTCTCATTGATGACACACTTTATTGGCTGGGTGAATCTATCTCTGGTTAGGATTATTGCACCCTGATCAGACCTATTATCAACTTTTAAGATATTCTCCAACTATACCAATTTTGCCAATTTTTTTTATCTTGCCTTTGTCCAGCCAAATGACTTTATTACACTTTTCCTTTATGATATCCATTCTGTGGCTGACCATAATGATCGTTTTTCCTTCCTCGATAAATTCCTGGATTTTGTTATATGACTTTGTCGAGAATTCCTTGTCCCCAACCGAAAAATTCTCATCAAGAAGTATTATTTCTGGGTTGGTGTGAACAACAATAGAAAAACCCAACCTCAACTTCATTCCTTCGGAGTAAGTATAGAAAGGAGCGTCAATAAAACTGCCAATATCGGCAAATGCGATTATTTTTTTTAATTTTTTGTTTAGCTCTCGCTTAGTCATACCGACTAAAAGTCCGTTAAGATATATATTTTCTTCCCCTGTCAACTCGGGATGGAAACCAGCTTCAAGTTCGATAAGAGAAACAATTTTCCCGCTTGTGGTAACCTTGCCTCGGGTTGGAACCGTAATTCTGGCAAGTATTTCTAATAAGGTCGTTTTCCCTGATCCGTTTTTTCCGATGATTCCAACCCTATCACCTTTTCTAACAGTCAAGTCAATATTCTTTAAGGCCCAGAATTGCTCGTTTTGCTTTGATTTAATAATATTTTCTACAAGGGTTGGTTTTTCGTGATGAAGAATATATTTTTTTGAGACTCCTCTAAGTTGAATTGCAATATTGTGGTTCATATCAAAGTTCATCCTTCCTTACAACCAATCGACAAAGTATTTGTATTCTCGCTTGAAAAGAAAAATCCCTATAAATATTACGAATAAACTAATAGCAAAATTAATTATCAAGATTTGTATATCCAAAGACCCCTGTTGCAAAAGCGATTGGTGCAAAATTTCAAAAATGGAAGTTAGCGGGTTCAAGGAAAAGATTGGGAATAATGCTTTAGGAATTAGAGAAAGATTATATAAAACCGGGGTTGCATAAAACCAAAGAATTAAAACGGTTTGCACAAAAAAATTCACGTCCCGATATTTAACTTGCAGGCAGGAAGTCAAAAGAGATAAGCCAATGGTAAAAACCAGAAGCCAAATTAAAACTGTAATAGTTATCAGAACCCCCCAAATACTAAACTTGCCCACAACCAGAAGGACCAAAAAAAACAAGACAAACGAAACTATCATATTAATAAAATTGGCTAAGATTATTGATATCGGAATCGTCTCTATTGGAAACTTCGCTTTTTGAAGAAGTGCACGCTCAAAAACTATACTGGGGGTGGCTTTTGAAAGTGAAAGTGAAATAAACTGCCAAGGCAAAAGCCCGCTAAAAAGAAATAGAAAATAGTTATCAATCTTAATAAAGAAAGAAAAAATCAATCCTATTATTATCATTTGAAGTATGGGGTTCAATACAATCCACAAAAAACCAAATAAGGTATTTTTATAGCGAGCCTTAAGCTCTTTTTCGGTCATCCCGATAAGTAAATCAATAAACTGTCTTGATTTAGCCAACATAAATCGATATTAATTATACTATGGAGCAGTTTCAAAACTCTTCATATACCTTACCGAAGTTTTCACAACGAGGTCTGAAGCCGAGTTTTGAAAAAAGTTCTATGGTAAAGGGGGCTTTGCTAAGCTTTTTAGAGATCCTTCTTTTCGCCTTATCGGAATTTCAAAAGTATTAAGCTCTTTGGCTTTGTGTTAATATATAAATATAAATGGACTCCACCCTGCCACCTGTTCAAGGTAATCAAAACCAGCCTGTAACTAATACCCCTTTGCCTTCAGAATCAAATATTACAGTCACCTCAGGCAGCCCAAAAAGGTCAACTAATCTGATAAGGCTTATTTTCATTGTTATCCCGATGATAATAGTCATATTCGTCCTGGGATTTTTATTTTTAAAACCAAAATCAAATGTAACTAGTATTCCTACTAATCAGATACAAATACAAGAGCCTACGTCGGAAGCGTCCAGCCCACACTATATTGGAACCGATACTGCTTCCTTTAAAGATATCGAAAGTGGAGCCTCAACCGGAAAAATTACCCGAGTCATCGAAAAGGGAATTGTTACAAGAACTATCTCTATTTCTCTTCCTAAGCCTCCCGAAGGGTCATCCTACCAAGCCTGGGCAGTCAAAGATGCCGAAAACACATTCCTTTTTGGCAATCTCGAAGAAACCTCGCCGGGACTTTACACATTGGCCTCGATTTATCGATTTGATATCTCCTCGCTTCCGTATCAATATTTTGAAGATTTTTATAACACGACCAAGGTTACCCTAGAAACTCAAGATGACGATATACTGGAAAAGGGAATCCTCGAGGCTATCTTCACTAGGTAATTTAATAAGTTGCGCTGTGGTTCTATTTCCCCTCTTTGTTTATTTGTAGGGTCGGACCTTTCAAGCTATTCGCTCTTCTCCTGCATCCCCAGCAGCCACAAAACCGCTTCCTTTTTGTAGCGCCTGTCCCCCCTGGAGTTTATGCGTATTGCAGGAAGCTTGCCCCGCTTTCCCCAGCGCTTGATTGTAAGAGGCGAAACTCGCAGGATGTCTGCAACCTCACGAACAGTCAGAAGATCAGGAAGATCATCTAGCCTTATTCTTTTCTTTTTAACTTCATCCGCCATGTTTTTAGCTACTTATACCGCATTTGTTATGGTCCTGAGGCTAACTCAATACCTAACTTAATCACAAGATATCAAATGTGTGCAGGCTGTCAAGGGTCAATGTGTGCTTAAATTGCCTTAAGTCTGGAGAAAATAAAGAAGGCATCTTTAGACCCGCGTAAACTTGCTTACAACGACTCGAATGGGGAAAATAACAACGGCACTAAATATCCTACCAGCCCTCCACGGCTCCCGTATTAGTCTCCAGAGCCACTCGAGGCCGAGACTACCCATCCATTTAGGAGGAAGCACGGCTTTGCCGGCAAAATAGTCAAAAGTTCCACCCACTACCATGGCCGATCCCACATCCAATTTGGGAAGCCTTCTGTAAACCCACTTTTCCTGCTTAGGGGCATTAAACCCAACAAAAAGGATGTGCGGCCTAAATTGGTTAATTTTGGCAACAACTTCGGCTTCTCTATGCCTATCCTCCTCGCTCAAAGGATTTCCTTCTTTATCTAACCAGGGCCCTTCCTCTGCCTCTATTGCCACCCTCTTAAAACTTCTGGAAAGAACCCTTTTTGTCTCTACTGCCGTTTTATCCCCCAAGAAAAAGACTTTAAAGGCCTTTTTGTTTGACAGTTTAATAAGTTCATAAAAAAGCTCCCTGCCTTTTATCAGGGTGGGTTCCCCCGAAAGCCCAAGGAATTTCCAGGCAAAGGTGATACCTATCCCGTCTGGCGATGCCAAAGTCGCTGAATTTACAACTCTAAGAAGGTCTGAATCCGACTGGCACATATTAATTAGCTCCGGATTGGGAGTAACTACAAATAATTTCGAGGCTGAGGGGGTGGGAGGAGCGAATTTCGTCAAGTTCGACCTAAAAATCCTTAGCACTTGCTCCTTGGAAGTGCTAGTAAGGTTAACATTGAGAATAGTCCCGTATTTTAGGGACGTTTTGTATTGTAAAAAAAGTGCTTTTTTCATCTTGAAGTCGCTTGATTAACCTTTATGGCTACTCTTTTTAACTCCGGGCTCAACTGGGCTCGAAAAAAAATAATATTATGGCAATTTTCCGACTAGCTATTTAAATCCTATAACTACAATTCGTACATTTCCGCACGGCTTGGCCTTTACTTACCTACCTTGGTACATTAGCTATAAAGAACACCATATTAGGGGGTAGTTTACACATCTTTCCTGGGACCATAAATATGCACATTTGAACAATTTATCCCCCCGTTATTTCACCTTGAGCCACTCATTGTTATCCTCAATTTATCCCCATTATAGCCAGATGGCTATCTAATACTATAGCACATAATTGCATAAAACTGCCTTGTTCTCCTCTCTTTTGACCCTTTTCACTTATTTCCGCATTTCGACGTATTTGAATAGCTTCAGAGTCTTTTTGAATGGCTTATAATATGGCGTATTAGGCTATCTTTTGGTTGTAACCGCTCTTCTCCAAAGCTCTATGTTTTCCATGACCAAGCCAGTGCCTCTGACTACACAAAGCATTGGCTCCTCTGCAACGTGTGCCGGAACACCCGTTTCCTCTGTCATTAGTTTATCAAAATTTCTAAGAAGTGCAGTACCTCCGCTCATAACTATACCCTTGTCTATGATATCTGCTGCAAGCTCCGGAGGCGTATCTTCCAAAACAGCCTTAACTGCACCGATTATTTGAAGAAGAGTAGCCTTAATTGCCTCTGTAACATCTCCTGAGGTCACCACAACGCTTCTAGGGAGCCCAAAGACCAAATCGCGACCAGACATCTCTAATTTCTCCTCTTTGGCCAGCTTTGTGGCTGAGCCTATCTTAATCTTGACATCCTCTGCGGTTTGATCGCCAACAATCAAATTATGCTTCTTTTTAAGGTAATCCTGGACTGCCTCGTCGATTTTGTTGCCCGCAATCCTCACGCTTTTATGAACAACCACACCTCCCAAGGAGATAACTGCAGCTTCGGCTGCACCTCCTCCTATGTCAACAATCATGTGCCCCGAAGGGGCTGAAACCGGAATTCCAGAGCCAATTGCTGCCGCCAAAGGCTCGTCAATCAAATAGGCGTGTGATGCCCCCGCTGCGAGGGTTGCGTCAAGGGCTGCCCTTCTTTCTACTTGGGTGCATCCCGCTGGGACGCAAACCATAACCTCCGGCTTAAAAAATTGAAATCTGCCGCTTACCTTGCCAATAAAATACCTAAGCATCGCCTCGGTTACCTGGTAATCCGCAATTACGCCTTCCCTCATTGGCCTTGAGGCAATTAGGCTTTCGGGAGTCCTTCCCAGCATTCTCTTGGCGTCCTCTCCTACCGCA
>Ga0214472_10006997_pt1 | contig 11826 bp, 7 predicted proteins | sample RVTome_6_FD_207662 | JGI IMG/M metagenome (GOLD analysis project Ga0214472, IMG submission 207662) | Soil microbial communities from uranium-contaminated site in the Upper Colorado River Basin, Wyoming, United States - RVT140D175 | ecosystem: Environmental > Terrestrial > Soil > Contaminated >...
TGGGGGCGGTGCTCCTCGACCTCATCTCCGTCCCCGGGGTCGCCGATCTCTCCTGGCTGTACGAGCGCTACGACCAGACGGTGGGCAATCGCACCGTGCGCGGCCCGGGGCGGGGCGAGGCCGCGGTCCAGAAGCTGCCCGGTTCATCGGCCGGGTACGCCATCAGCCTCGTGGGGGGCGGCGCGGGGTGTGCCGCCGATCCCTACCGCGGCACCCAGGCTCTGCTCGGCGAGGCGCTCCGCAACCTGGGGTGTGTCGGAGCCGCCGCGGTTGCGGTATCGGACGGCATCAACGCCGGGTCGCCCTCCGATCCGGTCGAATTCGCCCGACTCGACGGGCTGATCCGTGGTCTGGGCGATGGGTTGCGCGCCCTCGGCGTGCCGGTCACCGGAGGCAACTGCTCGCTCTACAACGAGTCGCCGGCGGGGGCGATCCCGCCGACGCCGATGATCGGCGTGGTCGGAGTCATCGGCGACATCACCCGGATCCCCTCCCCGGTCGCGGCCACAGGAGAGGTGCTGCTCCTCGCCGGCGCGCCGCCGGCGGGTCCCGGCTACGCCGCGTACGGCAGTCTCATGACCGGCAGCCACATCGGCCCTGCCCCCCTCGTGGATCTTGCGGCCGATCGCAGCCTGGCCGATTTCCTGGTCTCCCAGTGTGCCGCGGGCCGCATCCGGGCGGCAAAGGATGCGGCCCGGGGGGGTCTGGCGGTGGCCCTGGCGAAGTTGTGCCTCCGCAGCGGCACCGGTGCCAAAGTCGCCGCCGACTGGGGAGACCGTCCCGACTGGTCACTGTTCGGAGAGGGATCCGGTGCCGCCTGGATCACGGTTCACCCCGATGACGCCGCGGCTGTGATCGGGGCCGGCACGGCGGGCGGGATTGCGGTAGCGGCGGTGGGAAGCATGGGCGGTGATCGCTTCGCCATCGGCGGTCTGATCGATCTGCCCCTGGCGGTGCTGGCGGCGTCGTTTGCCGAGGTGCCGGAGTGATCGGGGTCCCGCTCGACAAGCTGCGGGAGGCCTGCGGGGTGGTCGCGGTGTACAGCGAGACCGCGGCCGCGCCGCTGGCGCACCGTGCCCTGTTCGAGCTGCAGCACCGCGGCCAGGAAGCGGCCGGCATCGCCTCGTCCGGCGCCGACGGAGCCCTGCATGTGGAGAAGGGCGAGGGCCTCATCACCGAGGGGCTGCCGTTCCGCCGGGTCGAGCACTTGCCCGGGACCCGCGCCGTGGGTCACTGCCGCTACTCCACCGTCGGCCTCGAGAAGAACGTCCAGCCATTCGTCGCCAACACCCCCTATGGACAGCTGGCGCTGGCGCACAACGGCAACATCAAGAACGCCGCTGAGCTTCGCACCCACCTCCAGGCCCAGGGATCGCTGGTCGCCACGTCGCTCGACACCGAGCTGCTCGTCCACTTGATCGCCAGATCGCATGCCCCCGACTTTGCCGGCGCATTGCGGTACATGGCGGATGCGGCCATCGGGGCTTATTCGCTGACGATGTTGTGCAACGGCACCCTCTACGCGCTGCGCGATCCCAACGGGCTGCGTCCCCTCGTCCTCGGCGAGATGAAGGGCGGATGGGTGATCGCCTCCGAGACCTGCGCTCTCGATGTGCTCCACGCCGACTACGTGCGGGAGATCGAGGCCGGCGAGCTGGTCACGATCGGCCCGGACGGAGTCACCTCCACCCAGCTGCTCCCCAGGTCCGAGCCGAGTCCCTGCATCTTCGAGCTCGTCTATTTCTCCCGGCCCAACTCCACTGCGTTCGGCCAGTCGGTCAACGGCGCCCGCATCCGGATGGGGATGGAACTCGCCGACGCCGACGCGGCCTCCGGTGCGCCACCGGCCGACATCGTGATCCCAGTCCCGGACTCGGGGGTCCCGGCCGCGATCGGGTATTCGCGGCGGAGCGGGGTGCTCTATGAGAAGGCGATCCTCCGCAGCCATTATGTCGGGCGGACCTTCATCCTCCCCGATCAGGACTCCCGCATGGCCCAGGTCGAGCTCAAACTGTCGGTGATCAAGGAGGCGGTTCGAGACAAGCGAGTGATCCTCGTCGACGATTCGATCGTCCGCGGCAACACGTCTCGCCAGATCGTCCAAATGGTGCGCGACGCCGGCGCCGCCGCGGTGATGATGCGCATCGCCAGCCCGCCACTGGCCTGGCCGTGCTACCTGGGAATCGACATGCCCGACCGCGAGGAGCTTGTCATCAATCGAGCGGGCTCGGTCGAGCGCGTTGCCGATCTGATCGGGGTCGACGATCTGCGCTACCTCTCCGTCGCGGGTCTGCGCCGGGCGACCGGCAACGGGGACTTCTGCATGGGCTGCATGACCGGGAAGTACCCGTTGTGAACCCGCCGCTGTCGTACGAAGCGGCCGGCGTCGACATCGCCGCCGCCGAGCGATTCGTGGCGGCGATCGCGCCGATCGTCCGGTCGACCCATGACGGCGCCGTCGTGGAGCATCCCTCCCGATTCGCCGGGCTGATCCGGCCCAGCGCCACCACCGGCATGGAAGATCCACTGATCGCCGCCACCTGTGACGGCGTCGGCACCAAGGTGCTCCTTGCCACCGACCCCGCCCACTACGAGGGTCTGGGTCGAGATCTGGTCGCCATGAACGTGAACGACCTCCTCCCGCTGGGAGCTCGTCCCCTCCTCTTCCTCGATTACCTGGCGACGGGGCGCCTCGATCCCATCCGCCTCGAGGCGACGCTGCGTGGTATCGCCGCGGCGTGCCGGGAAGCCCGCTGTGCGCTGCTCGGAGGCGAGACGGCGGAAATGCCCGATGTGTATCGCCCCGGCGAGGTCGAGATGGCCGGGTTCGCCGTGGGACTGGTCGATGGACGGCGCCTTCCCGACCCGGCGACGGTGCGCCCCGGGGATGCCGTGATCGGCCTCCCCTCCACCGGGCTCCATGCCAACGGCTTCTCGTTGGCACGGCGCGCCCTCATCGACCGGGGAGGGCTCGATCTCGATGCGTTCCACAGCGACCTCGGTGCGACTCTCGGCGACACCCTGCGGACCCCGACGGCGATCTACGTCGATCGGGTGTTGGCGCTGCTGGAGACCGTCGGCTTCAAGGCGGCTGCCCACATCACCGGGGGAGGCCTGCTGGGGAGGACCGGGGCGATGCTCTCCGGAGGCCTGGGAATGCGCCTGGACCCGGGCTCGTATCGCCGCCCGGCGATCTTCGACATGATCGCCGCCGCCGGGGAGGTCACCCCGCGCGAGATGGCGTCGACCTTCAACATGGGCCTGGGGTTCGTGGTGATCGTCGCGGCGACGGCGGCCGAGGCCGCAATAGCGCAGGGTTGGCTGCGGTTGGGTGCAGTCGTAGCGGACGGAGGGGTCGACCTCGGCCATGGCCGCGCCTAGGCCCCGCTTCGCCATCCTCGCCTCCGGGCGGGGATCCAACGCCGACCGCCTGATGGCGGCCTTTGCGACCGATCTCACCGATGCCGAGTTGGTGTTGGTGGCGAGCGACCACGCCGACGCTCCCGTTCTAGAGAAGGCCAGCCGGCGTGCGGTGCCGACCGCCGTGGTCGAACGAGGTGATCTGACCCGGGAGAGCCATGAGGACGCCTTGCTCGAGACCCTGGGCGAGGCGGGGGCGGAGCACCTGCTTCTGGCCGGCTACATGCGGATCCTGTCGCCGCGGTTCCTGGACGAGTTCGGCGGCTCGATCCTCAACATCCACCCCTCGCTGCTCCCCGATTTCCCCGGTCTCGAGGCCCCGGCGCGGCAGTGGGAGTCCGGTGTCGCGGTCGCCGGCGCCACGGTGCATTTCGTCGATGAGGGAGTGGACTCGGGGCCGATCCTCCTCCAGGGATCGATCCCGGTGCGGGGCGACGAGGGCCCCGACGGCCTGGCCGACCGCATCCGCACCGAGGTGGAGCATCGGATCTACCCGGAGGCGCTGCGCCTCTTGATCGATCGGCTCCGTCAGCAGCCCACCGTGACCCGGGCGCTACTCAGCGTCTCGGACAAGACCGGGATCGCCGACCTGGCGCGGCGCCTCGCCGCGCTCGACATCGCCCTCATCGCCTCGGGGGGCACTGCCGCCGCGCTGGCGGCAGCCGGTATCGGAATCACCCGGGTCGAGGAGGCCACCGGTGCCCGCGAGGTGCTCGGCGGCCGGGTGAAGACGCTGCATCCCGCGATTCACGCCGGCATCCTTGCCGACCGGCGCAGCCCGGCCCACATGACGGAACTGGCCGAGTCGGGGTACGCCCCGATCGATCTGGTCGTCTGCAACCTCTATCCATTCGAGCGGACGCTGGCGTCGGGCGCGGCGCGCCACACCGTCGTGGAGAACATCGACATCGGCGGCCCGACGCTGGTGCGGGCCGCCGCCAAGAACGCCGACGGCGGGGTCACCGTGGTGGTGGATCCGGCGGATTACCCGGAGGTCGCCGCGGCCCTCGAGGCCGCCGGCGCCGTGCCGCTCGCCCTGCGGCGCCGCCTGGCCGCCAAGGGGTTCGACCTGGTTGCCGGTTACGACGCCGCGATCGCGGCGTGGGCCTCCGGCCGCCCCCCACAGGCGCTGCGGTACGGCGAAAACCCGCACCAGCTGGCCCACCTCGAGCGCGACGGCACGGGACGGGGCGTCGCCGCGGGACGACTGCTGCAGGGGAAGGAACTCTCCTACAACAACCTGCTGGACCTCGATGCCGCCTATCGCGCCGCCTATGGCCCGGGATTGCACCGTTGCGCGTTGGTCAAGCACACCAACCCTTGTGGCCTCGCCGAAGCCGTCACCCAGGCCGAGGCCTTTCGTCGGGCGCTGTCGGGGGACCCGGTGGCGGCCTTCGGGGGAGTGCTCGGTTTCAGCGCCGTCCTCGAGGAGGCGACCGCGGCGGCGATCATCGAGTCCGGGCTCTTCGTCGAGTGCATCGCCGCCCCCGGGTTCGATCCCCCCTCGCGGCAGCTGCTGGGCTCCCGTCGCAACCTGCGCCTGCTGGCGGTCCCTGCCGGCGATCCCTCTCCAGAGCGCATGGTGCACACCGTGGGCGGCGGCCGGCTGGTGCAGGACCCCGACCCCGGCCCGGACGATCCCGCCACGTGGCGAGTCGTCACCCGACTCCGGCTCGGCGACGACCGCGGGGAGGAGGCGAGGCGCGCCGTGGCCTTGCTCAAGTCGAATGCGGTGTGCGTCACCAGCGACCGCACCCTGCGGGGGGCGGGAGCCGGCGTGATGAGCCGAATCGACGCCTGCCGCCTGGCGCTCGAGAAGGCGGCCGACGCCGCCCGCGGCGCCACCCTCGCCTCGGACGGCTTCTTCCCGTTCGACGACTGCGTGCGGCTTGCCGCCGCTGCCGGAGTGGCGGTGGTGGTCCAGCCCGGCGGTTCGCGGCGGGATCAGGAGATCATCGACGCCTGCGACGAGTTGGGCCTCGTGATGCTGTTGACCGGTCGCCGGCACTTCCGGCACTAGGTGACTGGTCTCGGGCCCAATGGGCCGCACCGCTCCTGCCTTCAGGCCGCCGGCCGGCCCCCGGCCATCGACGACGGGAGATTCCGATGAGGGTCCTCGTGGTGGGTGGCGGCGGCCGCGAGCACGCCATGGGTCGCGCCCTGGCGACGACACCAGGGGTCACCCTGATGGCGGCCCCCGGCAATCCGGGGACGGCAGAGGTGGGGCGGAACCTCCCGATCGAGGCGGACGACGTTCCCCGTCTCGTGGAGGCGGCGCGGCGCGAGCAGGTCGATCTGGTGGTTCCCGGGCCCGAGATCCCGCTCGTCGCCGGCCTCGGCGACGCCCTCGGTGGGGCCGGCATCCCCTGCGCCGGCCCGAACGCGGCCGCGGCCCGACTCGAGGGCTCGAAGGCGTTCGCCCGCCGCATCGCCGCCGCCGCCGGGGTGCCATCGCCCCGCTACCGCGTCGTCGGCGCCGCGCCCGAGGTGGCCGCGGCCCTGGCCGAATTCGACTCCCCGCCGGTGGTCAAGGCCGACGGTCTCGCCGGCGGCAAGGGGGTGTTCCTCCCCGACACGGTGGACGAGTGCGCCGAGATCGTATCCAGCCTGCTCGGAGGACGGCTCGGCGCCGCGGGGGCCACCGTGATCCTCGAGGAGCGTCTCATCGGCGCCGAGGCATCGCTGTTCCACGCCTGCCGCGGGGTCGAGGCGGTGGCATTGCCGCACGCCATGGACCACAAGCGGCTCGAAGACGGCGACCGCGGCCCCAATACCGGGGGGATGGGAGCGGTGAGCCCCAACCCGATCGTCCCTCCCGATCTCGAGGAGGAGGCGCGGCGGCGCATCGTCCTCCCCACACTGCAGCGTCTCGCCGCTGCGGGCACTCCGTTCCACGGCTTCCTCTTCACCGGGCTGATGCTCACCGCCTCCGGCCCGGTGCTGCTCGAGTTCAACGTCAGGCTGGGTGACCCCGAGGCTCAGGTCGTGCTTCCCCGGCTCCCCGACGGGGTCTTTGCGGACCTGTGTGCCTGGGTGGCGGGAACCCGTGACACCCCACCCGTCGTGTCCGGGGATGCTCCTCCCACCTGCGCCGTTGTGCTGGCCGCTGCCGGGTATCCCGAGGCTCACCGCCGCGGCGACCCGATCACGTTGTCGGCGGGGCTGGAGACCGCCGACCGCTGGTTCATCCACGCCGGCACGCGCCGCGACGGCGGGACGCTGCTCACCAACGGGGGCCGCGTCGGGGCGGTGGTCGCCCGCGGGGCCACGCCTGCCGCCGCCCGCAACGCGGCGTACTCGGGTGTCACCCACGTACAGTGGAAAGGGATGACCTACCGCAGTGACATCGGGGGCCGTGGCGATGACTGATCCGACCCTGGTCGCCGTGATCGTCGGATCGGCCTCTGACGCCGACCAGATCGCAGGGTGCCGTGAGACCCTGCGACGCCTCGGCATCGGCCACGAGGCGCGCGTCCTGTCGGCGCACCGCACCCCGGCCGAACTCATCGCGTACGTCGCCGGCCTGGAGCCGCGCGGGATCGAAGTGGTCATCGCCGCCGCCGGGATGGCCGCGCACCTGGCCGGCGTGGTCGCCGCCCACACCGCGCTCCCGGTGCTGGGTGTGCCCCTCGCCTCCGGAGCCCTCTCGGGAGTCGACGCATTGCTGGCCACGATTCAGATGCCACCCGGCGTCCCGGTCGCCACCCTGGGGATCGGAGCCGCCGGCGGGCGCAACGCCGCCTACCTGGCGGCACGCATCCTGGCGGCGCGCCACCCCGGAGTGAGGGCCCGTCTGCATCAGGCCATGACCGAGGACCACGACCGCGTCCTCGAGGCGGAGCTCCCCGAGATCTGAGCGGGCGTGGGGATCAACCCCCTGCCACCTGGCGGTGCCACTCCTGGAGGCTCTTGACTTCGACGGGGCGGTTCCGGGCCCCTTCGAGGCTGTGCGCCACGGCCATTCCGCCTCTCACGGTCGTGATGCACGGGATCGCGCTCGCCTGCGCCGCCGCCCGGATCAGGCGTCCGTCACCCCGGGCCCGGCGGCCGAGGGGAGTGTTCACCACGAGGTCGATCTTGCCTTCGGCGATGAGGCGGACCGGATCCCACGGCCCCTCACCCACTTTGTCGACATGGGCTGCGGGCACGCCGTGGCGGGCGAGATGGGCCGCGGTGCCCGCCGTGGCCAACAGCCGGTAGCCGAGGCGAGCGAAAATCCGGGCCACCTCGACTCCGGGCACCTTGTCGCGGTCGGTGAGCGAGAAGAAGACCGTTCCCCGTTCGGGAAGACGGGTCCCCGCCCCGAGCAGAGCCTTGTTGTATGCGGCTCCAAGGTCGGCGGCGATTCCGATGACCTCGCCGGTGGCGCGCATCTCGGGACCGAGCACGATGTCCTGCTCCGGGAACTTCAGCCAGGGGATCACGGCAACCTTCACGGCAACGAAGCCGGTGGGGGCGTCGTCGGGGAGGGTGACCCCGGCCCGGCGCAGCGACTCGATCGTCTCGCCCATCATGATCCTGGTCGCCAGCTTGGCCAGCTGCACGCCCGTCGCCTTCGAGATGAAGGGGATGGTGCGCGACGCCCGGGGGTTCGCCTCGAGGACCACCACGTCATCGCCGCGGACTGCGAACTGGATGTTGATGAGCCCCCGGACTCCGAGACCCTGGGCGAGGGCATCGGTGTAGCGGAGGATGAGCTTGCGCGCCTCCCCGGACAGCGTCTGCGACGGAACCACGCAGGCCGAGTCGCCGGAGTGGACCCCGGCCTCCTCGACATGCTCCATGATCCCGCCGATCACCAGCTCGGATCCATCGAACAGCGCATCCACGTCGACCTCGATGGCTCCCTCGAGGAACCGGTCGATCCCCACCGGGGCCCCGGTTGGGTCCACCTCCGACGGTGCCGCCGCGTAGAGCCCGCGCAGGTAGCCGGTCAGCTCGTCGAGCGTGTAGACGACCCGCATCCCCCGGCCCCCGAGGACGTACGAAGGCCGCACCAGCACCGGGAACCCGATCTGATCCGCGATCTCCTCCGCCTCCAGGACCGAGGTGGCCTCGCCGTGGGGGGGCTGGGGCACTCCCACCTCACCGCACAGCGCCGAGAACCGGTGCCGGTTCTCGGCGACGTCGATGGCATCGGCGCTGGTGCCGGCGATGGGGACCCCGGCGTCGGCGAGGGCGCGGGCGATCCGCAGCGGGGTCTGCCCTCCGAGCTGGACGATGACCGCCTCGGGTTGCTCCCGCTCGAGCACCGCCATCACGTTCTCGAACTGGAGCGGCTCGAAGTAGAGGCGCTCCGACGTGTCGTAGTCGGTCGACACCGTCTCGGGGTTGCAGTTGATCATCACCGGCCGGTAGCCCGCCTCGCGCAGCGCAAAGCAGGCGTGGACGCAGCAGTAGTCGAACTCGACCCCCTGGCCGATCCGGTTCGGACCCGAGCCCAGCACCACCACCGTTCCCCGCACCGGTGGGGGCACTTCGTCCTCGTCCTCATAGGTCGAGTAGAAATAGGGCGTCACGGCCTCGAACTCGGCGGCGCAGGTGTCCACCGTCTTGAAGGTGGGCTCGACTCCCCAGGCCCGGCGGAGGCGCCGCACCTCCGTCTCGTCCGAATTCCAGATCGCGGCAAGGCGGAGGTCCGAGAGGCCGAGGCGTTTCGCGGCTCGTGCCCCCTCCGCCGTGGGGCCCGCGGTCGCCAGGCTTGTGGCTACCTCCTCGACCAGTGCCATCTGGTCGAGGAACCACGGATCGATCGCCGTCACCGCGGCCAGGGAAGCGCTGGAGGCGCCCCGGTGGAGAGCCTCGGCCACCCGGAACAGGCGGTCGGGTCGAGGGCGGGCGCACGACGCCACCAGATCTGCTAGCGGCTGGTCGCTGGCCGCCGTGCCGTCTCCCACCTCGAGGCTCCGCATCGCCTTCTGCAGGGCCTCGGGGAAGGTGCGGCCGATTGCCATCACCTCGCCGACGCTGCGCATCGAGGTGCCGAGGGCATCGTCGGCGTCGGGGAACTTGGCGAAGTCGAAGCGGGGGAACTTGACCACCACGTAGTCGAGCGCCGGCTCGAAGGAGGCCGGGGTCCGGCCGGTGATGTCGTTGGCGATCTCGTCGAGGGTGAACCCGACTGCCAGCAGCGCGGCGATCTTGGCGATCGGGAAGCCGGTGGCCTTGGAGGCGAGGGCGGATGAGCGCGACACTCGGGGGTTCATCTCGATCACGAGCCGCCTCCCGGTCTGCGGATCGACGGCGAACTGCACGTTGGAGCCCCCGGTCTCCACCCCGATCACCTCGAGGCACCGTATGGCGTCGTCGCGCATCTGCTGGTACTCGGGATCCGAGAGCGTCTGCGCCGGCGCCACCGTCACCGAGTCGCCGGTGTGGACCCCCATGGGGTCGACGTTCTCGATCGAGCAGACGACTACTGCGTTGCCCGCCCGGTCGCGCATCACCTCCAGCTCGAACTCCTTCCATCCCACCACCGACGCCTCTACCAGCACCTCTCCGACCGGGGAGGCGGCGAGGCCGAGCGCCACGGCTGCATCGAGCCCGGAAGGGTCGGTCACGAGGCCGGTCCCCAAGCCACCCAGGGTGTACGAAGGGCGAAGCATGAGCGGGAAGCCGACTTCGGCGGCCGCGGCGCGCGCCTCGGCGATGGAACTGACCGCACGAGCCGGAGGGCACGCCAGGCCTGCCGCCTCCATCAAGCGGCGGAAGCGGCCGCGGTCTTCCGCAGACTCGATGGCGTCGAAGGAGGCGCCGATCACCTCCACTCCGGCGCTCTCCAGCACTCCGGAGCGATGCAGGTCGGCGGTCACGTTGAGCGCGGTCTGGCCGCCGAGGGTCGGGAGCAGGGCATCGGGGCGTTCCTTGGCGATGATGGCGGCGACGATCTCGGCGGTGATGGGCTCGAGGTAGGTGGCGTCGGCGAGGTCGGGGTCGGTCATGATCGTCGCCGGGTTCGAGTTCACCAGGATGACCCGATACCCGCAGCCGCGCAGCGCCTTGATCGCCTGAGTCCCCGAGTAGTCGAACTCGCTCGCCTGGCCGACGACGATCGGGCCGGATCCGATCAGCAGGATCGAGTGCAGGTCATCTCTGCGGGGCATCGGCCCTCCCCGCCACCCCCATCAACTCCATGAACCGGTCGAATAGACCGCGGGAGTCGTGAGGTCCTGGCGCCCCCTCGGGGTGGTACTGGACCGAGAAGGCGGGGACCTCCCGGCACTGCAGACCCTCGAGGGTGCCGTCATTGAGGTTCTGGTGGGTGGCGGCGACTTCACCAAAACTGGTGGTCACTGCCGCCGGAAGGCGGTCCGGGCCGGGGAGCCCGGGCCGGGGCGGCGGCCGCCTCTGTTCCGTCAGCGACCACAGATCCACGGCAAAACCGTGATTCTGGGAGGTGATCTCGATCCCCCCATCGCCGAGTCGCCGCACCGGGTGGTTGGCTCCGTGATGCCCGAAGAGGAGCTTGAAGGTCGAGGCGCCGAGGGCGAGTCCCATCAACTGATGGCCAAGGCAGATGCCGAACACCGGCACCCGGCCCAGCAATCCCATCACCGCTGCGGTCGGGCCGGTCAGTGGTTCGGGATCTCCCGGGCCGTTCGAAAGAAACACCCCGTCGGGATGCAGCGCCAGGATCTCCTCGGCTCGGGTCAGCGCCGGGAACACCTGCACTTCGCATCCCCTGATGGCGAGTTGATTGAGGATCTCCCGCTTGACCCCGAAGTCGAAGACCGCGACGGTCGCCCGCCGCGGCCCGACCGCGGGCACCAGGTAGCGCTGTTCCGTGCTGACGAGAGAGGCGAGATCGCGGCCGGTCATGTCGGGAACCGCCTCGGCCAGCGTCTTCAACTCGGCGGCGTCGACGTCGCTACCCATGGCGGCGGGCATCGCGCCGCGGGACCGAACGTGCCGGGTCAGCTTGCGGGTGTCCACCTCGCTGAGGGCCACGACCCCGGCGTCGATCAGGTGATCCTGCAATCCGCCCGAGGCGCGGTAACCCGTCCGGGTCCTCGAGAGCGACCGCACCACCAGTCCGGCACAGTGGGTGCGCTGGGCCTGGGCGTCGGCCGCGGTCACGCCGTAGTTCCCGATGTGGGGGGCGGTCATGACGACGATCTGGCCCAGGTAGGAGGGATCGGTGATCACCTCCTGATACCCGGTCATCGCGGTGTTGAAGACCGCTTCGCCGGTGGTGACCCCGTCGGCCCCGACCGCGACGCCGGGGAACTCGGCGCCGTCGGCGGTGACGAGAAGGGCCGGTCTCATCGGCGTGCGCCGAGACGATCGAGATGAGGCCGGGAAGTGCAGCAGCGGTCCGCTCCCGTGAGCGGGCGATCTCCACCAGCGTGGGTGGCGTCGCCGCCGATCGGCATCCCTCCCCGTTTCACCCGGCCGAGCGTCGGACCA
>Ga0214472_10006998_pt1 | contig 11825 bp, 8 predicted proteins | sample RVTome_6_FD_207662 | JGI IMG/M metagenome (GOLD analysis project Ga0214472, IMG submission 207662) | Soil microbial communities from uranium-contaminated site in the Upper Colorado River Basin, Wyoming, United States - RVT140D175 | ecosystem: Environmental > Terrestrial > Soil > Contaminated >...
GTCAGGCGATTCACGAACGCGTTCCGGTCCGGCCCGCTCACCTCGAACTCGCCCATGTGCGATACGTCGAACACGCCCACGCCGGTGCGCACGATCTCGTGCTCCCGGGTGATGCCGGTGGGGTACTGGACCGGCATCTCGTAGCCCGCGAACGGGACCATCTTGGCGCCCACGGCCACGTGCAGGTCGTAGAACGGCGTGCGTTTCAACTGGTCAGCGCTCATCGTGCGATTCGTCCTTCATCCCATGAGGGTGGCGAGCAGCGCCTTCTGGGCGTGCAGCCGGTTTTCGGCCTGGTCGAACACCCGCGACTGCGGACCCTCGAACACCGCCTCTTCCACCTCCTCGCCCCGGTGGGCGGGCAGGCAGTGCAGGAAGATCGCGCCCTTGGCGGCGAGGCCCATCAGCTCCGTATCCACCATGTAGCCCCTGAACGCCAGGGCGCGCTTCTCGGCTTCGCCCTCCTGTCCCATCGAAGCCCACACGTCCGTGTTCACCACGTGCGCGCCGCGCACGGCTTCCTCGGGCAGCTCCGTGATGCTCACCTTCGCGGCGCGCTTGGCCCGCTCAAAGATGGCGTGATTGGGCTCGTAGCCCTCCGGGCACGCCAGGCGCAACTCGAACCCCAGCACCTCGGCGGCCTGGAGCCAGGCATTGGCCATGTTGTTCCCGTCGCCGATCCACGCCACGACTTTGCCGTTCCAGGTGCCCAGCACCTCACGAATGGTCTGCAAATCGGCCAGGACCTGGCAGGGATGCAGCAGGTCGGTGAGGCCGTTGATCACCGGCACGGTGGCGTGCTGAGCCAGCTGCTCCACGTCCTCGTGGCCGAACGTGCGGATCATGATCCCATGCACGTAGCGCGAGAGAACGCGCGCCATGTCCTTGATGGGTTCGCCGCGACCCAGCTGGATGTCGCGGGCGGAGAGGAACAGGGCGTGGCCGCCCAGCTGCATGGTGCCGACTTCAAAGGACACCCGGGTACGCGTGCTGCTCTTGGCGAAGACCATGGCGAGCACCTTGTCGCGGAGCGGCCGTTCCCGGTACTTCCCCGCTTTCATCTGCGCCGCCAGATCGAGCAAGGCGGTCAGCTCCGCCTTGGAAAGATCTGTGATTGCCAGGAAGTCTCGTTTCGGCATGCGGCGGCTCGCGGTAAGTCAAAATGACAGGCTGGGAGTGGGATTGTAGCCGGAGCGCCACGGGGTGTAAAGGCGACATTTCCCTTGCCGCCGTCCCGCTACCGAGATACGCTAGGGGACCGCTGCACCGGTCATCAGCGGAGCGTCCCTAGCTGAGTCTCGCACTCGCGACTGCCCTGCGCGATCACTTATGCTGACCATACTGCTCCTTGCGCTCGCCGTTGGCGTCCTCGGGCCGGCGCCGGCCCAATCGCAGGAGGCCCGCCGCCGCTACCAGCGATCCTGCCAGATCCGGCAGGAGAAGTTCGACCGCATCCTGCCGGAAGCGATGCGCGAGAATGGGATGGACGTCTGGATCATCGTCATGCGTGAGGGCCTGCTCGACCCGCTCTGGCAGGACCTGGGTGGCGGTTACGTGGGAGGCTGGGCGTACTGGGTGTTCACGGACCGGGGTGGGGATCGCATCGAGCGTGTCGTGCTCGGCGCCAGCGGCTACTCACTCCAGCGCTGCGGCGTCTACGACCGGTTCGGCGCGGCGTCGGAGCTCAGGGCCCTGGTCACGGAGCGGAATCCCCGCCGTATCGCGGTGAACATGGCGCCGGACATCGGGCTCGCGGACGGGCTCTCGCACACGTCCTACCAGCACCTCATCGCCACGCTGGGCCAGCCGCTCGCGGCGCGGCTGGTGTCCGCCGAGAAGCTGTTCTCCGACTATCGCTCGCGGCACACCGCCACCGAGATCGCCGCCATGGGCGAGGCCGGCGAGATCTCGCGCGTCATCGCCGAGCGCGCGTTCTCCAACGAGGTCATCACGCCCGGCGTCACCACGCTGGAGGACGTGGCCTGGTGGATGTGGGATCAGCTGCTCCAGCGAGGACTCGGCTCATCCTTCGACATGCCGTCCGTCTACGTCACCGGGCCGGACGGCATCGAGGCCACGTCGTCGGATCGGATCATCCGGCGGGGCGACCTGCTGATGATAGACTGGGGCGTGGGCTTCCTGGGGCAGTGGACCGACATGAAGCGCATCGCATACGTCCTGCGGGAGGGTGAGACCGAGCCGCCGGCCGGCTACCGGCGGGCGTTCGCCAACGGTGTCCGGATTCGCGAGATTATACGCCGCGCCATCCGGCCGGGCCGCACCGCGCAGCAAGCGCTGGAGGAAACGCATGCCGCCATCGAGGCGGGCGGCTTCAAGCGGATGGCCGAGTTCAACCGGCCCTCGGCGGACACCACGGTGGAGTTCATCATCGGTCCGCACGCAGTGGGCGATTGGGGCCACGGCAGCGGCCCGTCGCTGGCGTTCTTCAACCCCAAGCAGCTCACCTTCGAGCTGAAGCCGACCAACTTCATTTCGATCGAGTTGTTTGCCTACACGCCGATCGTCGAGTGGGGCGGCAAGAAGTTGCGCATCCCGCTGGAGGACGATGCCGTCGTGACGGACCGCGGTGTGGAATGGCTCTATCCCGTGGCGGAGCGGATACGCGTGGTGAAGTAGGGCCGGGCCCAGCGTTGACGACCGGTTGATCCCCGTCCATCAGCTTGTGGTGGGACTCATCCGGGAAGCTACATTTGTGCCAGTGGAAACCACCCGCAAGGTCAGCTACCAGGAGTTCCTGGACTTCGAGGGCCAGGACGAGACCCTGTGGTACGAGTGGGTGGACGGGGAGCTGGTGGTGACGCCCGGCCCCGACGCCCCTCATCAACTCGTCGCGGGACGGCTGGGCCGCGAGTTTGCGCGGCTCGCCGACGACCGAGGGCACGGCCTGACGCTCCATCAGATGACGTTCCGGGTCAGCCACACTCGAGCCCGAATCCCGGACCTGGTGTTCATTGGACGGGCCAAGCTCCCGCTTCCCGTCAGGCGCCGGGACCTGACGACCGTGCCGGACCTGGTGGTCGAGATCCTGTCGCCGTCCACCGCGGCTCGCGATCTCCGGGAGAAGCGTGACGAGTATCGGATCGCGGGGGTCCCGGCGTACTGGATCGTTGATGTGGACGCGCGCAGCGTCACGGTCTGGGACTTCACCGCCCAGCCGCCGACGGCCACGGAATACCGCGGCCGGCTCCTCTGGGTGCTGAGGGGCCGGCAGTTGGGTGAGATCAATCTGGACGCGTTGTTCGCGACCGAGGGACTGCTCCGCTGAAGGAACGCGGGTCTACCAGGCTACATGTAACTTGGTCCGGCTGGTACCGTCATGGCGACTTCGAAGTGCCCCAAGACATCCCGAGACAAGGTATTGAAGCCGTGAGGTCCGGGCTCTGGTTGGGCTCACGCCAGAGTCCCGCGGACGCTACCAGGCCGGTGGCGTCGAGCCAGAGGAACTCGGCGTTGGCGAGAACGTCCGCTGGCAGGAGCCCGCCGGTGACGCGAGCGCCCAACCAGATCACGCCGGTCAGCATCGGATCGAACGCAAAGGCGACGAACAACAGCAAGGTGAGGAGCTTCACACGCCCGCGAACCTGATCCAGCAGGTCAGACGGTAGGGTGGTCCCGGGTCCGCCTTGGGCACTGGGGAGGGTGCCGCCGAGTATCCGTGCACACGAACCACGGCCGCCAGACTCCAAGGCGCTTACTGCTCCTCACCAGGCTATTGCGGAGCGGTCGCGCTCAGGTGGGCGACGGCATCCTGTGCCTGCCTGACCAGGGGCCGCAGTTCGGGATCGCAGTCCTTCCACAGCGCGAGGAACCGTCCGTAGTGGAATAGGGCTCGTTCCCCGTTGCCCAGCCGCTGGTAGATCTGCCCCTGACGGAAATGTGCCGGTGCCATGTAGAGCAGATCGTAGTGGCTCCGGAAGGAAGCGTACCAGGGCAGCGCCTCCTCATTGCGGCCCTGCGCCGCCAGGAGCTCTGCTTTCAGAAACCGCTCGCGGGTGCTCCAGTGCGCCAGGAGGCGGTTGGGGCCCAGCGTGCCTTGCCCCACCTGCTCCGCTAGCGCCAGGGCTTCCGCAGTATCTCCCTCAGTCCGCAGGAGCTCCGCACGGAGGCCTCCCGCCAGGTACTGCGCGATGCCCTCCATGACGGTGTCACCCCGGATTGCGAGATGTCCCAGATGGACGCGGGCGCTGGCGGTGTCTCCCAGCCGGGCGTTGAGGAGCCCCAGGAGATAGGAGCGAAACGCGGCCCCGACGGTTGGGTCCGGCGGGCCATAGAGGTAGGGCTGCACCGGATAGGGACGGCTGCGTTGGACCAGGTCCCGCACCGCCGCTACCTGAGCGCGCGGCTGATTGAAGAACGGGTCGGCCGCCATGAGGGCCCGCGCCTCCAGGAGCCACCCCTGGTCCACCGGAAACGCCGAGGCCCCGGCGATCCCGGCGTCCAGGAACCTGCCCCGGGCGAGAGGGAATTCCGTCACCCAGCGGCCCCAGTGCCCCAACCACACCGCGTCCCGACCGCGGGTGGTGCCTCCCGCCAGCCGTGCCACCCAGTCCCAGTTCTGCGTCCACAGGGCCGCCGCTTCCCACACCGTGTTCAGGCCCACGTCGGATTGGGTCAGCGCCTGGGAGATCACCCGGAGGCTCTCCAGGGAATCCCCTGCCGCGAACGCGCGCAGGGCGCGGAGCTCCAGGCCGCGCTCCGCGGACGGATAGAGCGCCAGGAACTGACTCACCACGGAGTCCAGCGTGGCACGCCGCCCGCCGAACGCGGCGGCGCGGGCGAGGTGGATGAGGGCGTGGGGATTGATCGAGTCGAGGGCCAGGGCGCGCCGGAACGCCGTTTCGGACTCTTCCTGATTGCGCCCGCGGTAGGGGTTGTGGTGGAACCAGGTCTCGCCCAGCATGATCCAGGCTTCGACGTTGTCCGGGTGTGTCGCCGTGATCTGGCGGTACGAACGCTCCGCCTGGTCGGCTGCTCCCAGGCGGTACGCGCGATAGGCCAACAGGAGATCGCGGGCCAATGGTGTGAGCCGGTCGGCGTGCCTGGCCGCGTCTTCGGCCAGGGCCAGGACGTCCGCACGGGGCACCCAGACGGTGATAATCGCCAGCCGGTACTTGGCCAGCGCAAAGGTGCTGTCCAGGTTCACGGCTTCCTGAAACAGCCCGTCCGCTTCCGCGTCGCGGCCGGCGCGGAGGGCCTGTTCGCCGGCCAGGTAGGCCTTGAGCGCGGGCAAAGAGTGCGTGGTCAATGACGCGATGCGGGTCAACGCGGTGTCACGGGTCCTGATCTGACCGGCCAGCACCTGGCCGGCCAGGTCGTCCACCAACTCCGCCAATCGGGTCGCGTCTCCCTCGACGCTGCGGGTGAGCACGGGCCGGGCGGGATCGTTGGTGCTGTACAGCGTGGCGCCCAGGGTCACTCGGCCGGCGATCTCCACCACGTCGCCCAACACCAGCCACTGCGCTCCCAGGCCCAGGGCCGCCGCCGCGGCGCGCCGCGGCTCCAGCCGGTCGGTCCCCCGCGCGGCCGCGATGGTGGCCCGCGGATCAATGCTCCGAACGCCCGTGGTGCCCTCCAGCTTGGCGCTTAACAGATCCACCATGCCCTCACGCAGATAATCCAGCGTGGGACTCCCGCGCACCGAGAAGGGAAACACCGCCAGGGCCTGCTCGCCGGCGTTTCTCGGTCCGGCCCGGGCACGCACCCAGCCTACACCCAGCACCACCGCCATGACGGAAGCAACGAGGGCCGGGGCCAGCCACCGGGGCTTCGGACGCCTCGCGGGGACGGCGGGCTCGGCCGCGCCCGGTTCCGGAAGTGCCTCAGATGTCTCAAGCCCGACGGCGGGTCGGGGGGGAGCTGCGACCTTCGGAGGACTCGGGCGTGCGGAGCCGACCAGCAGGGCGCTGGTCTCCGGTGCGGGCTCGGCCTGGTAGTCTTCGGCCAGTCGCCGGGCGAACCCGTCGTACGCCCGTTGCGCGCCCGCCCGATCACCCACCTGAAGGAGCAGCTCCAGGTGGTGCCGGAGGGCGCCTTCGTCCTCCGGCGTGAGGGCCGCCGCCCAGCGTGCCCAATGGGCCGTGGTGGCGGCGTTCCCCCCCGCCGCCGCCCGGTCGGCCAGACTCCAGGCCGCGGTAACGGCGCGCTGGCGCAACCGGGTCCGTTCCCCCTCCAGCCACCGCTCAAACTCCGGGGCGTCGGACACAAAAAATCCGGGGAGCAGGTCCCCGCGGTACAGCTCCAGGGCGCCGAGCGGATCGCCCGCGTCCAGCGTGCGCTCGAACGCCACGGCGTCGCACCAGAGTCGGCTCGGCTCCACTCCCAGCTCATCCGTCCCGCGGTTGACCACGACGCCTTCTCCCAGCGCGGCGCGCAGGCGATGCACGGTCTGACGCAGGGCGTTGCGCGCACCCTCGTTGTTCAGCTCGGGCCAGAACAGGGCCACCAGGGAGTCCCGGCGGTGGAACCCGCTGGGACGAGCAACTGATAAGTAGGAAAAAAGCGCCATCAGGCGCGGCTGCGTGAGCACGGCCCGGAGCTCAGTCGCGTCTTCACCCCGGAGGTCCGGGAGTCCAAGCACCCTAAAACGGATCAATGCAAGCCCCGGAAAGCGGGGCCGGGTTGGCGTTACGGCAAATGTAACGCGCGCGGCATCGTGCCGTCACTCCGCCGGATCAGGTTAGACCCCACCATGGCCAGAGACGTGTCGCACGGGGGCAATAGTGCGGTGATGGGGGTGCTGGCGGCCGCAGTCGTGGCCCTGGTGGCTCACACACAAGGTGCCGCGCCGTCGGTGGCTGGCGTGGCGTTGGGGATGACGGTGGAGCAAGCGCGGGGCGCGGTGGGTCGGGCGGAGCGGGAAAGCGAATCGCTGGGGATGCGCTTCTGGGAGTACCCGCGCCGGGGGATGACGCTGATCTGGAGGGAAGGGAATGCGGGCGTGCAGGGCATCGTGGTCAACTCGGCCCGCGCCGGTGAAGCACGCGGCATCAAGGTCGGCGACTCGGAGGAGGTGCTCCGGCGGCAGTGGGGTACGCCCGCGCGGGTGCGGCAGGAGGGGCGCTTTCTGGATTTCATCGGCGCGGGCTGGGTGCTGAGCGCCGAGCTGCGACAAAGGTCCGTTGTCGAAATCACCATCATGGCGGCGGGCGCGCCCGGTCATTGACGAATGGGGGCCCTGCTGAGCGGAGGAATCATGAAACGATCGTCAAGGCTGCTCCTGGTGGTATCGCTCTCCGCGGCCCTTCCGCCGCGTGCCGGGGTCGCGCAGGACCTGTCCGCGGTCAGCATGCCCCTCAAGGACAGCGGTACCGATCTGTGGAACCTCTTCGGCGATCGCCTGATCGGCGTGGACGTGGACCGCGGCCTCCTGAAGATGGGTGGGCGGATCAACGCATACGCCGTCGCCGATGGCAAGCACCTGTGGCGACACGAAGTGGACCTGGGCTACAAGATGAACCAGGTGGGTCCGGTGGTCCTCTCGGACGGCGAGAGTCACCGGCTCATTGTGGGGACCGGTCCCATCAGCGCGGTGGGGACGGACGGCGTGCAATGGACCCTGTCCTGCGATCAGGCCGGGCCCATCAATCTGGACGGTATGGTGGAGCTTCCCGGCAATCGCCTCCTGGTGTTCGGTAACGACAACTGCAAGGACGGCTTCAAGGACGATCCGCAGGTCCTGCTGATTGACGGTAAGTCGGGCGCCGTACGCTGGTCCTATAAGAGCAAAGGACAGTGGTTCGACGAGCCCGGCGGGTACTGGGCCCGGGTAGCGTCCTATCAAAGCGGCGAGAAGACCAAGTCGCTTCAGTTCCGTGTCTTCCCCATCGCTCGGGGTCCGCAGGGGTACGCCCCGTCCCTGGGTGCCGATGCGGACCGTGTGCTCATCGTGGGCGAGCGGCTGGAGGCGCTGAATCTGGCCGACGGCGCGTTGCTCTGGAGAAGCCCCAAGAAGATTGACCGGTTGGAGGGGATGTACGGTCCCCACGTGTTTCTGCGAGACGGAGACAAGCTCACCGCGTTCAAGGCCGAGACCGGCGAGCCGGCCTGGAGCATGGACCTGGACCGCTCCGGCACCACGCTGTACGACGCCCGCGATTTACGAGCGCAGAGCGACAGCAGTCCTCTGGGACCCGACGATCTCATGGTGTCAGAGAGCCAGCTGGTCACCCGGTTGAACCTGCTGACTGGTGAAAAGAAATGGACGGTCCGTCGCGGAGGGGGAGCGGGCTGGCAGGCGTCGCCCGAAGCGTTGCTGGTCAGGAGCGAGCAGGCGGTCCGCGCCTTCGACTGGGAGACTGGCGCGCAGCGCTGGGAGCTCAAGGCCGGGCCGTACTTGCGAGCTGTGGGCGATGCGTCTCGTCCGGTCCTTCTCCTGATGGATGGTGGCAAGCGCGAGCGGGGGCAGTGGATTGGGCCCTACAAGTTCGTGGTGGCCGACAAGGCCACCGGGCGCGTGGTGTGGTCTCGCGCGGACATTGGGGGCAAGAAGATCACGGCGTTCGACCTTGCGGTGCCCGGCCAGGTGCGACTGACCAGTGAGGCCGGCAAAGTCCTCAACATCACCATTGCAGACGGGACGCCCGGCCAGGGGGCCGCGAACGGCGCTGCGGCGCGCTTCGTGGCCTACTCGCCGGCTGCCAAGGCTCTGGTGTGCCGCGACTACGCCGGCCAGGTGGTGTGGGAGCGGAAGGGCGAGGTCTCCGAACGTACCCCGCCGATCATCCTCAAGGACGTGGTGGTGTGGGCCGCCAAGAACGGCGACGTGGAGATCATCGCGCTGGTTGACGGCGCATCCCGCTGGAAGGTGAAGGCCAAGGGCAACCCCTTCGCCTGGGCGGACCAGGGGGAGTCTGTGGTGGTCGTGCCGACCGGGGAGTCCGTGTCGGTGGTGCGGCTGGCGTCATTCGCAACGAACTGAGAAGGAGGCTCCATGACGCACACCCTGGTCCGGCGCTGGATGCTGAGCGTGGCCGGACTGATGGCCGGACTGGCGCTGGCTCCTGGTCAGGCCGGCGCACAGGAACGCTGCCGCCCGGGCTACTACCAGTTCGACGACTGGTGCATCAAGAGCGGGCCGGTGCGCAGCGCGCTCGAGGGCAGTCCCTACATGGGGGCGTCCATGGGCTACTCCACCGGGACCATCGGGGATCTCGGATTCGTGCCGGACCGCACCGGATGGGGCGTGAATGTGCGGACGGATATCCGCCTGATCTCCTGGCTCACCGCCAGCAAGGCCAAAGGGTTCCTCCTGTGGGACCTGTTGTACCTGGATCTCGACGGGCTCGGGAAGCGCACCAGCGATTCGGTCCCCCTGTTCGGCAACGCCAACGTGCAAGGGTGGGAGTCCAGTGCCAGCGCGTTCAACGTGGACTTTGGCTACGAGCTGATGGCGGGCGTGGGCTTCAAGCGTGGCGCGGTGCTGGGTGGATTCCGCTGGGACCTGTACGACTACCAGATCGGGGACGCCACCATGAGCGGTAAGGCCGTCCCGCTCGCGGTCCGCGTCCTGCTCCGGCCCGGCCGCCGCACCCTGGTGTTTCAGGGCTACTCCTCGCTGGGCGGGGACAATCGGTTGCGCGGCGCGCGGGTGGACATCCCGTTCCTGGGCCGCACCCACCTGACCGGCGCGTTCGAGCGGATTGAAGGGACCGCGGTGACCCTGTTCCGCGTGCAGGACATGCAGTTCGGCGAACAACCCGTTCCCGCCACGTGGAAACGGATGCACGTGGGCATTCGCGTGCTCTCCGGGGCCGCGCTGGGACTCTTCTGACCGACCGCCACGGCGGCGCGCCGTCCCACTGAAAGGGAGACCTCAATGAAACGGATGTACGCAACGTTCGTGATGGCGGTGGCGCTGGGCGTGGGGTGCAGCGACGGCGGCGGCGACACCACCGAGTTCGAAGGCGTGATCGCGAGCGACGGGTTGAGCGGCACGATCAGTATCAGCGTGCCCGGCGTGGTGGCGTCGGTCATGACGCCGAGCTATGCCGGTGCGCTCGCCTCCAATCCCACCGAGCCGGCGGCCCCGGTGAATATCACCGCCACGCTGAAGATCAAGGGCGGGTCCAACGTGAGCCTCACGGGCAGCTACGACCCCGACAGCAAGGTGCTGGCACTCACCGGCGGCGGGTACACCTTCGGCGCCACGTTCGTCGCCGGACGGCTGAGCGGGACCTTCACCGGGCCGAACGGTGGCGGTCTGTTCACCGCTTTTTCGCGCCGGGGCGGTGAAGTGGAGCTGTTCTGTGGCGACTTCACCGGCGCAGCCGACGGCGTGTGGAACCTGGCGCGGAACGGCAATGATCTGTCCGGCGCTTTCCATGAGACCGACGGCTCCACGGCGGGCACGCTGACCGGCACGCTGAGCGGGAGCACCATCAACCTCACGTTCACGGGCGGCACCGCCACCGGCACGCTGTCCGGCAGCAACGTGAGCGGCACCTGGACGTCCACCGGCAGCAGCGGGTCCTGGACCGGCAGCAAGAGCGGCTGCTGACGATTTGATGCGCGCACCGGCGCCGCGGCAACGCGGCATTCAACCACGGAGACAGTCATGACACGGAAGTTCTTTGCGGCCGCGGCGCTGGGTGCTGCGATGTTAGCGGGTTGTCGGGATGACGTGCCCACCTCACCGGCGGGTCCGGCCTTTGAAATCAAGGACGGCGCCCACTCGGCGGGGAATCAGCACTTCTACTTTCTGCCGCCGTTAGTACCCCCGCCGGCCTCCACCGGCACGTTCGACGGATCGCAGGCGGCGGAGGTCCAGATCTGCACGTGGATCAATGATGCCTGCGGCGCCACCATCGCGACGTACTCCACCACCTCGGGCGTCGGTTCGGAGACGGTGCGCATGAGCGAGGGGGACCAGCACTACCTGGTGAACTGGCACACCGACCAGTTCTCGCTCGACCCCGCCCTGACCTACCGCATCCGGGTGCTGGTGGCCGGCGCCGAGCTGGGCCACGCGGACGTGGACGTGGTGAACTCCGGGAAGGAATTGAAGAACGTGAACACCGGGGAGTTCGTGCCGCTGCTGGATGGGCGGACCCTCCCCATCAAGTTCCGCATCGAGATGGGGGCCGTCACGGTGATCGGTCCGGACGGTGGGTCCATCCAATCCGACGACGGCAACGCCACCATCACCATTCCGCCGGGCATGTTCAGCGAGCCGGTGGGCTTCACCGTCCAGCCCGTCAGCATTCCCGCCGAGGAGATCGCGGCGGCCGGTCTGGTGGCAGGCACCGCCTATGAGTTCGGCCCGGATGGCATGGTGTTCCCGGACCCGGAGGTCACGGTGGCGCTGCGGTACGATCCCGCCAATCTGGGTGGGTTCGCGGCCGCAGAGCTCACGCTGCTCACCAACATCGACGGCTCCTGGGCGCAGATTCCCGGACCCACGGTGGATCCGGTGGCGCACACGGTGAGCGCAAAGGTGGGCCATTTCAGCACCATCGTGGCCGGCGTCTCGCAGTTTGCCACCATTGACGATGCCTACGTGTCCATGTTCATGGGCGGCGGAACCAAGACGGCCACCCACACAATCGGCGAGTACAGTCGGTTCGTTGCCTGGCAGTCGTTGAACCCCGAAATCGCCACGATCATGCCGGACGGCAACAACGACGGCGTGGTGACGGCGGTCGCTCCGGGCGAAGCACGGATCCGCCTGTACAGTAGCGACCCCTACTACGGCTGGGACTACGACGAGGCCTTTGTGAAGGTGTTCCCGGCCGGGTATCCGGCGGGTCAGTACGACTGGATCGTGCAGCGCGAGGGGATCACCGGGCAGTCGCTGTTTGGCGTGGGGG
>Ga0214472_10007000_pt1 | contig 11824 bp, 16 predicted proteins | sample RVTome_6_FD_207662 | JGI IMG/M metagenome (GOLD analysis project Ga0214472, IMG submission 207662) | Soil microbial communities from uranium-contaminated site in the Upper Colorado River Basin, Wyoming, United States - RVT140D175 | ecosystem: Environmental > Terrestrial > Soil > Contaminated >...
TGGAGCAGGTAGGCCGTCCGCGACATCTGAGCCTTGGCCAGACCCGCGATCTTGGCCAGCATGACCTCGCGCGACTCCAGGGCGGCCAGGGCCTTGATGTCCTCGGCGGTCAGGACCCGGCCCTCGGACCACCCGCCCTTGACCTCCAGGACGGGGAACTTCTTGGCCGCGTCCATGATGGCCTTCGCCGCGGCCACCGGGTCGCCCTTGACGAAGGCCACGGCCGTGGGGCCCTCCAGGAACGCCTCCAGGCCATCGAGCTGGGCCTCCTTGACGGCGATCCGGCCCAGCGTGTTCTTGATCACCGTGAACTGGGCATCGACCGCGGCCAGCGCGGACCGGAGCTCGGCCGCGTCGGGCACCGACAGACCCCGGTAGTCGGTGAACACCGTGGCTTCCACCTCCTTGAGGCGGGTGGTCAGCTCCTTGACCCTCTCGACCTTCGTCGCGTTCGGCACGTGGCCTCCTCGAAACGGAAAAGCGCCCCGCAGGCAGACGGAGGCGCTCCTGGCCTCGGCAGGTACCCCTCCGCTCGGAGCGCCCGAAGGCACCTCTCGCTTCAGGGATTACGCTTCCGCCCCTGCTGTCTGCGGCCCGCCCAGGATACGGGAAGCGTCCCGAGACCGTCAACGCCGACCGGGTCCACCGACCCCGGGTCCGCCGTCCCCCGTCCGTACGCCGTCCTCGGCACCTACCGTGGCGGTGGTCAACGAGGAGCGCGTGTGGGAGACCCGCCACGCTGTCCTCTCCGCCTACCGTGGCGGTGGTCAACGAGGAGCGCGTCATCCGTTGGGGGCACGGAGCCGCGTTCCCCGGACCGGAGGGCCATCCGCACCTGGGATGCGACCGTCTCCGGACGCTCCGTGACATCCGACCAGGAGAACCGGAGCAGGGTCCAGCCCAAGAGCTTCAGGCGATTCTCACGCCTGAGGTCGTTGGCCCACCGCTCATGCCCGGCATGCCAGCGGTAGCCGTCTACCTCGATCCCCAGCCGGAGCTCCGGGTAGGCGAGATCGAGGCGAGCCACGGGGTCACCTCCGTCCATCACCCGGTGCTGGGGGATGGGAAGGGGGAGCCCGTGGTCGCGGAGAAGCCCCAGCACGGCAGACTCCAGAGGGCTCTCCAGGAGCTCAGCACGCTGGTCCCGGACCGCGACGAGCCGGCTCAGCGTCCGGCTTCCCGTCCTCCCGCGTGGGCCCAGGGAGTCGAGCATGGACGTCAGCTCGAGCAAGGTGGTCAGTCGCCGACGCAGAGCGTCGTCGAGAGCGGAACCGACCCGTCGGTCCGGCGCCACGGCGGCCACGTCCAGGAGGGTCCGGTCCACCCCGGTCACGGGGATCCCAGAGATCCGGCGGGGCCGGGTGTCGTCGGTGGGCCGCCGGCGATGGACCACGGCCCCAGCGACCCGCTGCCCGGTGGTGACCGAGATCTCCACAGGCTGCCCTTCGAAGCCGTCGAGCTCCCACAACGCCGCTGCGGAGCGATGCGACACGACGGCCAGAGGGCCGCCCGAGAGCACCGCGGCCGTCAGACGCTGGTGCCAAGAGGGTGGAACCGGGCGGAGGACGTACACCCCAGGCAACACCACCCTCCACCGGCCCGAGCTGACCCGGCGTTCGATCATCCGAGGCGTCAGCCCGGCGTCGAGAGCCTGCCGCCGCGACACCACCCCGTGCTGGTCGGCGGCGACGGCATCGCAAGCGGCCTCGGCATCCACGGGGCCATCCAACACCTTGGGTCTGACATCGGACGCATCCTTTCCTCGTTCCCTACCGCCGCGGAGGTCAGCGAGGAAAGCGTGCTTGGGACGGAGCACGCGTTCCTCGTTCCATACCGCCGGGGTGGTTGGCGAGGAAAGCGTGGGGGGGTCGGGCAGCCGGTCCGCCGGATCAGGCTGTGGCGGCCTCGGTCTCGCGCATCTTGGCGGGGTCGATCCGGATGCCGGGGCTCATCGTGGACGAGAGGGCCGCGCTCCTGATGTACCGTCCCTTGGACGCGGCAGGCTTGGCCCGGACGATCTCATCCAGGACCGTGTGGAGGTTCTCCAACAGCTTGTCCTCATCGAAGGACCGCTTCCCCACCACGACGTGGACGTTGGCCTGGCGGTCGGTCCGGTACTCGACCTTCCCACCCTTGATGTCGGCCACGGCCTTGGCGATGTCCTGGCTCACGGTGCCCGCCTTCGGGTTGGGCATCAGGCCCCGGGGCCCCAGGACCCGCCCGGCCTTGCCAAGCGTGGGCATCATGTCCGGGGTGGCCACCGCGGCATCGAAGTCGATGTCCCCCTTGAGGATGGTCTCCACCAGGTCCTCGCCGCCCACCACATCCGCGCCGGCCTCGGTGGCCTCCCGGGCCTTGTCCCCCTGGGCGAAGGCCGCCACGCGGACAGACTTGCCGGTGCCGTTGGGCAGGCTGACCGTGCCCCGGACCATCTGGTCGGCCTTGCGGGGGTCCACGCCCAATCGGAGGGCCACCTCCACGGTCTCGTCGAACTTCGCCGCGGGGAGCTGCTTGAGGATCCGGACCGCGTCGGCCGGCGAGTACAGCTCCTCCCGGTCGAAGCTCTTCATCGAGTCCTGGTAGCGCTTGCCGGTCATGCTCCCACCTCGATCCCCATGCTCCGGGCGGTGCCCTCGATGATCTTCATGGCCGCCTCGATGTCGTTCGCGTTGAGGTCCTTCATCTTGGTCTCCGCGATCTGGCGGACCTGGTCGCGGCTGACCCGGGCCACCTTCTCCCGGTTGGGCTCGCCGGACCCCTTCTCCACGTTGGCCGCCTGCTTGAGGAGCTCGGCGGCCGGGGGCTGCTTGGTGATGAAGCTGAACGTGCGGTCCTCGTAGATCGTGAGCTCCACGGGGATGACCTGGCCCATCTGCTGCTGGGTGGCCTCGTTGTAGGCCTTGCAGAACTCCATGATGTTCACGCCGTGCTGGCCGAGCGCCGTGCCCACCGGCGGGGCGGGCGTGGCTTGGCCGGCCTTGATCTGGAGCTTGACCACCGCCAGAGTCTTCTTCCGGGGTGCTGCCATCGTTGCTGCCTCCTCCGCGGTCCCAGCGGCCTTCCGGCCTCCCGCGCCTCGGGGGTCCTAGACCCGTGCCACCTGATCGAAGCTGAGCTCGACCGGCGTTTCCCGGTCGAAGATGTTCACCATGACCTTGACCTTGGACTGGTCGAGGTTGATCTCGTCGATGGTCCCGTTGAAGTCGGCGAAAGGGCCGGAGATGATGCGCACCACGTCGCCCTCCTCGAACTCGAGGCGGAAGGCGGGCTTCGTCTCCTCCTTCTTCACCACCAGGATCTTCTCGACCTCGCGGCGGGACAGCGGGGTGGGCTTCTGCCCCGTGCCCGAGGACACGAACCCCGTCACGCCCGGCGTGTTGCGGACCACGAACCAGGAATCGTTGTCGTATTCCATCTTCACCAGCAGGTACCCAGGAAAGACCTTCTTCTTCACCACCTGCTTGCGCCCGCCCTTGATCTCCATCACGTCTTCCATGGGGACCACCACCTCGAAGATCTTGTCCTGCATCTGCATGGACTGGATCCGGGAGGTGAGATTGTCGCGGACCTTGTTCTCGTACCCGGCATAGGTGTGGATCACGTACCAGTCGCCGGGGCCGGAGAACGGGTCCTCGTCTGGAGCGATGGCGGGCTCCTCGACTTCGGCGGGGACCGCGGGCTCCTCGACTTCGGCGGGGACCGCGGGCTCGTCGGCTTCGACGGCGACCGCCGGCTCCTCGGCCATCACGGCATCTGAGGATGGACCCTCGGGTAGCGACTCGGCGGCCTCTTCCGGAGGTGACGCCATCTCGACGGCCTCCGGCTCCGTGGTGGTGGGCTCCGCCTCATCGGGCAGCAGCTCCTCCTCGTTGGAGGTCCCGGGCTGGGGATCCTCCTGCTGGGCGGGGGGGCGGTCCTCCTCAACGGGCGCTTCGCTCTGGCCCGCGGGAGCGGTCTCGTCGAACGGGGCCTTGGGCTCCTCCACGGGCTGGTCCTCGCCGTCCTCCTGCTCCGGCGGGCGGCCGGGTCGGTCCTGCTGCTGGGGGAGGTCGTCGGTCATGGGTCTTCCGGTCAGCTCGAGCCGCCGAACACGGCCAGGACGGCCTTGCCCACCACGAAGTCGATGCCGAACACCAGCGACGTCAGCACGACCACCGTGACCAGGACCACGACCGTGTAGGTGAACAGCTCCCGGCGGGTGGGCCAGTTGACCTTCTTGAGCTCCTGGCGAACCTCACGAAGGAACTGGCGCGGACTGGACCGCTCCCGACGACGATCGGGGACGGCTCGACGAGCCTGCGCCGCCCGATCGGCGGCCTGGCCCTTCTGCATCATCCGCTTGGTTTGCCTGTTCATCCGCTCTTTCCTTCCGCGGCAGGGCCGGAGGGACTCGAACCCCCAACCGCCGGTTTTGGAGACCGGTGCTCTCCCAAATTGAGCTACGGCCCTCTGGTCCGGGTCCTGGGCGAGACCCGGGCCAGTATACAGAACCGCAGGGGAGGGCCTGTGGGTAGGTGAACCCGCCCCGTGGGTAGCCTACACTTGGGCCTGGAGCCTCGCGCGGCCCCCCGGAGCGAGGAACGGATGCAGGAGATGCCCCAGCCGCCGGGTCGGCATGCTTCCCCTCGCCGCCGCATGCCCGGACCCGTCCGGCTTCCGGACTGGGGAGACGAGCCCGACATCGGGTCGATGATGGCCGCCCAGCAGGCCGCCCTGACCGATCGCCTGGAGGCCGGCCTTCAGGCCATCCAGCGGCGGGCGGACCGGCTGATGCGCCAGGTGGGGGCGGAGGTGTACCGGGCCGCGCAGAAGGGCCGTGGGACGGCCCCCCCGCTCAAGGACGACGCGGCACGCAGCATCCTGACCTACGTCGACGAGCGGTTCCAGTCCCTGAACCTGGCCGTGGGCCGCCTCGAGCAGGCCGTCCAGAAGCTGGCCCAGGCCACCGCCGACGTCCTCCTGCGCACCGATCAGAGCCGCCAGATCGTGGACCGGGTGGCCCAGACGTCTGCCGAGCACGCCCAGCGCAACCAGGCCGCGGTGGGCACCCTGGCCACGCGGGTCGATCGCGCGCTCCAGCCCTTGTCCGCCAGGCTGGATGCCCTTGACGCCGCGATCAAGGCGTCGACCACCCGCAACCGCGCCGATCTCACCGCGTTCACCCAGCGGACCAGCGAGGGGCTGACCCGCGTCGGCGAACGCCTCCGTCAGGGGTTCGCGGCCATGCACACCCGGTCCAAGACCCAAGACGAGGAGCTGGTCCGCGACATCCAGGGCTCGGTGACAGCCGAGGTCGACCGCCTGGAGCGGATCATGCGGGAGCAGGCCGCGCGGAGTATCGCCGCCGCGGAGCAGGTGTCCAGGTCGGCGGCCGACACCGCGGCCCGGACCGATGCGGCCCTGGAGATGCTGCGCGATCGGATGGAGACCGGTCTGGCCCGGGTGGCCCGGGAGAGCGCCGAGCTGGTCGAGGAAGCGGCGGCTCGCCTGGCCGAGCGACAGCACGAGATCCTTGGCCGAGCCATCCAGGAGGCCGAGACCCGCACGGAGCACGCGGCCGGCGTGATGGGACCGGATCCCGTCGAGGACACCGACCCCGCTCCTGCGTGGACCGCCCCCCAGACCGAGGCGACCCCGGGCGACGAGTGGGTCGGCCTGACCGACGCGGACCTCGAGGACGACCAGGGAGACTTCCCTGACCTCCGCTCCACGATCGCCGGCCTGGACGACCTGGCCTGACTCAGGCCACGGCCTGCCGGCGCACGTTCCGCCGCCACAGCAAGGCCACCGCAGCGGCCCCCAGGATCGCGCCGCCCAGCGAGAGGGCCGCGTACCTGGTTCGGGGATCGTGGACCGCGCGCCGCACGGGGCGACGCCACCGGAGTTCCCGGGTCAGCCCGGCGGCCAGGCGGCCGGCGAACCCATCCGGGGCCGGAACCTCCTCGGCCCGCAGGGCGCTGAGCGCCGCGGCCAGCTCCACGTCCCCGACATCCTCGAACATCAGCTCTTCGTCCACAGCGCTTCCTTCAGCTTCTTGCGGGCCCGATGCAGCCGGACCTTCACCGCCGCCTCCGAGATCCCGATCTCGGCCGCGATGTCCCGCACCGGCAGCCCGTACACGTCTTTCAGCACCGTCACCACCCGCAGGCCCGGCGAGAGACCGTCCAGCGCCCGCTTCAACTCGTCCCGATCCAGGGCCTGCTCCATCGGGGCATCCGGATCGGCCACTCGCTCGGCCGCGTCCACCTGACCCTCGGCCAGGACGTCCCCGAACCGACCGCGGCGCTTCAGGTGGGTGAAGGCCGTGTTCGTGACCACCCGGTGGAGCCAGGTCTCGAACCTGGCCTCCTGCCGGAAACCCGGGAGGCCCCGGAACACCCGGACGTAGGCCTCCTGGGACACGTCTTCGGCCTCGTGCGGATCCCGGACCAGCCGGAAAGCCAGCGAGTACACCCGGCCCCGGGTCCGCTCCACCAGCTCCTCGAACGCGCCCGGGTCGCCCCGGCGGCACGCCTCGATGAGCTCGGCACTCACCATGGCACCGCTCCCTTAGACCGCCGCTTCCGGCACCAGGTTACGCTCAGGGAAGGGTCAGGACGGCCCGCCCGTTCTTGATGGGCTTGAGGATCTCGCCGTCCCGGGTCAGCTCGGCCCACAGCTCCACCGTCACGGTCCGGGAGGCATCGTCCTTCTCCACCACCCGCCCCCTGGCCACGACCGTCTCCTCGGGCAGGACCTCCTTGCGGAACTGAACCGAGACGCTCCGCACGGGGGCCACGTCCCCCACCCAGTCGGCGAGCATCCGGGTCACCAGGGCCATGGTGAACATCCCGTGGGAGATCACGCCGGGGAGGCCGACCATCCTGGCGAACTCTTCGTTCCAGTGGATGGGGTTGAAGTCGCCGGAGGCGCCCGCGTACATCACCAGCTGGGAACGGTCCAAGCGGTTCGAGCGCTCGGGGAGCTCGTCGCCGACCTTTACGGCATCGAAGTCGAGGGCCATCAGGCAGCAGTCCCCCGGGAGATGAGCGTGGCCCGGGCCACGACCACGACCTCGCCGTCGGGGTCGGTCATCGGGGTCTCGATGGTCAGGAACTCGTGTGGGCCCTTGGCGGTGATGTCCGCGATCCTCGGGGTGGCGGTCAGGACGTCCCCGGCGTAGATCGGCCGCCGGTACGCGAACTCCTGGGTGCCGTGCACCACCAGGGCGTAGTTCAGGCCCAGGTCGGGATCCGCGATCACCTGGGGCCCGGACTTCAGGTGCAGGACGGTGGCGAAGGTCAGCGGGGCGACCTGCTCGGGGTGGCCGGCCTGCTTCGCGGCGTCGGGGTCCAGGTAGATGTCCGAGGTCTCCCCGACGGCGATGGCGAACTCGCGGATCTTCTCCCGGCCCACCTCGTAGGTCACGCCTGGGTACTCCTTGCCGACCAGCGAGGCGTTGAGGGGCATCGCCTACACCCCCAGCTGGGCGCCGGCGACAGGTAGGACCACTCCGGAGACGTAGTCCGCCTCCTGGCTGGCCAGGAACAGGTGGGCGTTGGCCACGTCCTCGGGCTGGCCGTAGTAGCCGAGGGCGATCAGCATCAGGCCCAGGGCCCGGACCTGCTCGGGCGTGCCGATGTCCTGGCCCTCCTGCTTGGCCGCCGTCAGTCGGGTTTCGATGAACCCGGGAGCCACGGCGTTCACGTTGACGTGGAATGGCCCGAGCTCGCGGGCCAGGGTCTTCGTCAGGGCCACGATCGCGCCCTTGGCCGCCGTGTAGTTCGCCTGCCCGGCGTTGCCCACCAATGCGGCGACGGACGTGGTGAACGTCACCTTGCGATGATAGGCGGGCCCTCCCCGCTCCGACATCTCCTTCTTCGCCGCGCCGCGCAGGTACGGCATGGCCGCCAGGGTGGTGTGGTACGCGGTCTTGAGGTTCACGTCCAGGACGAAGTCCCACACGTCGTCGGTGAGGTTGTGGAACGTCTTGTCCCGGGTGATACCCGCGTTGTTGACCACGATGTCCACCTTGCCGAAGGCCTCGGCCGCTGTGGACATCAGGGCGGTGGCCTGGCTCATGTCCACCGTGTCGTCGGTGGAGACGAGGGCCTGGCCGCCGGCCTCCTTGACCAGGCCGGCCGTCTCCTCGGCGGGCTCCGGATCGACGTCGTTCACGACCACGGCCGCCCCTTCCTGGGCGAACCGCACCGCCGTGGCCCGGCCGATCCCTCGGCCGGCACCGGTGATGACCGCCACCCTGTCCTCCAAACGGCCCACGAACCCTCCTTCCGCACCCCGCCCGGCCGGGGACGATGGTGAAGGCTAGCGAAGGCCTCGGATGTCGGTCAAGCGGCCTGCTGGATTCGAGGGGCCGAGGATGGCACGATATGCTCGCAATGGCTGACGCCAAGCCCATCAGGGTGCTCATCGCCGAGGATCATCGGACCTTCGCCGAGGCCCTCCAGCGGGTCATCGACCTGGAGGCCGGACTCCAGGTGGTCACCGTGGCCCATGACGGGAAGGCCGCGGTGGACCTGGCGGTGGAGAATCATCCGGACGTCGTCCTGATGGACCTGGAGATGCCCGACCTGGACGGGATCCAGGCCACGCGGCGGATCATGAAGGCCAGCCCCGACACCAAGGTGGTCATCCTGTCCGCGCATCACGACGACACGCTGGTAGCCAGGGCGGTCGAGGCCGGCGCGGCCGGGTACCTGACCAAGACGCGCTCGGTCATGGACGTGGCCGCCGCGGTCCGGGCCGCGGCCAGCGGCGAGGAGCTGATCGACGCCGAGGAGACCGGACGGATCCTGGCGCTCCTCCACCGCCGCCGAGAGGAGGACGCCGACGCGCGCGACCGGGTCCGGCGCCTCACCCCCCGGCAGATCGAGATCCTCCGGAAGATGGCGGACGGGCTGAGCTCGGAGGCGATCTCCCGCTCGCTGGAGATCAGCCCGCAGACCCTGCGGACCCACGTCCAGAACATCCTGACCCGGCTGAAGGTGCACTCCAAGATCGAGGCCCTGGCCCTGGCCATACGCCACGGGCAGGTTTCCCCGACCAAGCCGCTATCCGGCGAGGAGACCTAACGGGTCTCCTTGTGCGGGGTGTGTTTCCTGCACCACCGGCAGTACTTCTTGAGCTCGATCCGCTCCCGGTCGTTCGTCTTGTTCTTGACCGTGGCGTAGTTCCTGCGCTTGCAGTTCTCGCAAGCCAGGGTGATCTTCGGTCGCTTGTCTGACTTCGGCACGCTCTTCTCCTATTTCAGGATCTTGGTCACGCGGCCGGCGCCGACGGTGCGGCCACCCTCGCGGATGGCGAAGCGCAGGCCCTCGTCCATGGCGATGGGCTTCTCCATGGCCACGGTCATCTCGGTGTTGTCCCCGGGCATGATCATCTCCGTGCCCTCGGGCAGGGTGATCTGCCCGGTGACGTCGGTGGTCCGGAAGTAGAACTGGGGCTGGTAGCCGGTGAAGATCGGGGTGTGGCGGCCTCCCTCGTCCTTGGACAGGACGTAGACCTGGGCCTCGAAGTCGGTGTGGGGGGTGATCGATCCCGGCTTGGCCAGGACCTGGCCCCTTTCCACCTCCTCCTTGTCGATGCCCCGGAGCAGGACCCCCACGTTGTCCCCGGCCTGGACGTCGTCCAGGAGCTTGCGGAACATCTCCAGGTCGGTGGCCACCGTCTTCTTGGTGTCTGTGATGCCCACGATCTCCACCTCGTCCATCTTCTTGAGGATGCCCCGCTCCACCCTCCCGGTGACCACGGTCCCCCGCCCGGTGATGGTGAACACGTCCTCGATGGGCATCAGGTAGGGCTTCTCGGTGTCCCGGGTGGGCTCGGGGATGGAGGAGTCCACGGCCTGCATGAGCTCCAGGATCTGGGCCTTGGCCCCCTCGTCGCCCTCCAGGGCCTTGAGGGCGGAGACCCTCACCACGGGGACGTCCTCGCCGGGGAACTCGTAGGAGGACAGGAGCTCCCGGACCTCGAGCTCCACCAGGTCCAGAAGCTCGGGGTCATCGACCATGTCCACCTTGTTGAGGGCCACCACGATGTAGGGCACGTTGACCTGCCGGGCCAAAAGGACGTGCTCACGGGTCTGGGGCATGGGGCCGTCGGCGGCGGAGACCACCAGGATGGCCCCGTCCATCTGGGCGGCGCCGGTGATCATGTTCTTGATGTAGTCGGCGTGGCCGGGGCAGTCCACGTGGGCGTAGTGGCGGTTCTCGGTCTCGTACTCCACGTGGGCGATGGCGATGGTGATGCCCCGCTCCCGTTCCTCGGGGGCCTTGTCGATCTCCTCGAACGCGGTGAAGTCGGCCATGCCCTTCTCCGACAGGACCTTGGTGATGGCCGCGGTCAGGGTGGTCTTGCCGTGGTCGATGTGGCCGATCGTGCCGATGTTCACGTGCGGCTTGGTGCGCTCGAACTTCTGCTTCGCCATCTCGTTCCCCTCCTCCTTCTCCTCGGTAGCGGGGGGCGGATTCGAACCGCCGACACAGCGATTATGAGCCGCTTGCTCTGCCCCTGAGCTACCCCGCCGTGCGTCTAGAGTGTATCTGGAGCTGGAGGTGGGATTCGAACCCACGACCCCCGCCTTACCATGGCGGTGCTCTGCCGAGCTGAGCTACTCCAGCCTAGGAGCGGGACACATGATAGAGCCTGGAACGCGCTTCGGACCACCGAGAGTGGCCCTGCTGGCCCTCCTCCTGGTGGCCCCGGCCTGCTCCGGGGGATCCGGGGGGGGACCGGAGGCCACGCTGACCATCCACACGGCACGCGGCGAGGTGGAGGTGGCTGTGGAGGTGGCCGACTCCTCCGAGGAGCGCCAGCGAGGGCTGATGGGGCGGCAGGAGCTGGCCCCCGACGCCGGGATGGTCTTCCTCCACGAGGAACCCAGCACCAGCGGCTTCTGGATGAAGGACACCCTGATCCCCCTGTCCGTGGCCTTCTGGGACGACCAGGGACGGATCGTCGGCCTGGTGGACATGGAGCCCTGCCGGTCCGAGCCCTGCGACGTCTATGCCGCCCCCGGCCCATGGGTGGGCGCCGTGGAGGTCAACCAGGGCTTCTTCGCGAACAGCGGCGTCAGGGTCGGAGACCGGGTGACCGGCCCGGCCTAGCCCTTGTCCACATCACATTGGGTTGAGGGGGGGTGTGGTGGAGGGGGGAGGATTCGAACCTCCGTAGGCTACGCCGGCGATTTTACAGACCGCTCCCTTTGGCCGCTCGGGCACCCCTCCGGTCCATCCAGGGTAGCGTATCCGCCCTCGGCTACACTGCCGGCATGGCCAAGGCATCGTCGTTCGACGTGGTGTCGGAGGTGGACCCGGCCGAGGTGACGAATGCCGTGGACCAGGCCCGGCGGGAGATCGTGACCCGGTTCGACTTCAAGGACACGGCCACGGATCTCAGCCAGGATGCCGACCTGATCGAGGTCCGCTCCTCCACCGAGGACCGGCTGAAGGCGGCCCTGGACGTCCTCAAGGACAAGTTGGTCAAGCGGAAGGTGTCGCTGAAAGCCCTGCACGAGGGCCCCATCCAGCCAGCCGCCAAGGGCACCGTGAAGCAGGCCCTGAACATCAACCGGGGGATCAACCAGGACAAGGCCCGGGAGCTCACCAAGTTCATCAAGGGCCTGGGCCTCAAGAAGGTCCAGACCCAGGTGCAGGGGGATCAGCTGCGGGTGTCCTCGCCGAGCAAGGACGACCTCCAAGCCGTCATCGAGGCGCTCAAGGGCGGGGACTTCGGGATCCCGCTGCAGTTCACGAACTATCGCTAGTCGTGGCCGTCCTGGGACTCGGGGTGGTCGGCGGGCTCGAAGGGCCACGGTGACAGGCCG
>Ga0214472_10007001_pt1 | contig 11823 bp, 9 predicted proteins | sample RVTome_6_FD_207662 | JGI IMG/M metagenome (GOLD analysis project Ga0214472, IMG submission 207662) | Soil microbial communities from uranium-contaminated site in the Upper Colorado River Basin, Wyoming, United States - RVT140D175 | ecosystem: Environmental > Terrestrial > Soil > Contaminated >...
AATCCGAACTTCGTCATCGCCACCTCCCGTGTCGTTGCCGCATCATCATGCCACGTCCAGATCGCCCCACGAGCTCACCGCGTCGATGCGGATCGCGACCACCGGCAGCGTCTCGATGCGCATCGCGCGATACTGCGGGTAGCGTGCGCGCAGCGCGTCCTGCGCGGCATCGTGCTCGGCGCCGGCGTCGAGCACCTCGGCGCGCCCGCGCAGCATCACCCAGCCCAGCCGCGTCCAGTCCTCCTCGTAGCGGTCTACGACCAGCGCGACGCGTGGATTGTGCGCGATGTTGCGCAGCCGCTTGAGCCCGCGCGCCGGCACCCGCTTGGGTTTGCCGTCGATGCTGAAGTACGCGACCTGCCCGAGCAACGCGTAGCACACCGGCAGCACGTGCGGCTGCGCGCGCGCATCGCTGCTGGCGAAGCGGGCCACCCGCTGCGCGCCTAGAAAACGCCGCTGGGCTTCCGTTAGCATGGCCGTCCTCGCGCCGGTGTGCATCCCGGCAGCCACATTAACAGGAGCGACCCCGAACCCATGGACATCGGCATCAGCATCCCCGCCCGCGGCCCCATGGCCACCGTCGAGACCATCCGCGGTCTCGCGCAGGGCGCGCAGCAGATGGGCTTCCGCCACCTCGCGGTGCCCGATCACATCCTGGTGCCGCGCAGCATCGACTCCACCTACCCGTACAGCGCGAGCGGCGAGTTCCCCGGCGGCGGCAGCGGCGACTCGCTCGAGCAGTTCACGCTGCTGGCCTGGCTGGCGGCGATCAACAGCACCGCAAAACTGGTCACCTCGGTGGCGGTGGTGCCGCACCGCGGTGCGGTGCACACGGCCAAGATCGCGGCCACCATCGACCTGCTCTCGGGCGGGCGCATGGTGGTTGGCGTCGGCGCGGGCTGGATGCGCGAGGAGTTCGAGGCCGTCGGCGCACCGCCGTTCGACGCGCGCGGCAAGGTCACGGACGAGTACATCGCGGCGATGAAGGTGCTGTGGACCGAGGAGGACCCGCGCTTCGACGGCGAGTACGTGAAGTTCGCGAACATCGCGTTCCTGCCGCGCGGGGTGCAGAAACCGCATCCGCCGGTGTGGGTCGGCGGCGAGAGCCGGGCGGCACTGCGGCGCACCGTGCGCTACGGCGACGTGTGGTATCCGATCGGCGTCAATCCGCGCCACCTGCTCAACACGCGCCCGCGGCTGCGCAAGGGCGTTGCGCGGCTGCACGCGATGGCCGAGGAACACGGCCGCGATCCGGCCGGCATCGGGCTGGCCTACTTCGTGACCACCTTCGACGAGACCAAGACCGTCACCGCCGACACCGGCGAGCGCCAGATCCTGACCGGCAGCGCGGCGGATCTGAAGGAGGACATCGAGTTCCTCGGCGAACTCGGCTTCACCGATCTGGTGCTCAACTTCGGCCGCGGCACGCTCGAGGCATCGCTCGACAGCATGCGCTGGTTTGCCGACGAGGTGCGCGGCGGGTGAACCCGCGTGTCGCCGCGCGTCGGACGCGTCGCGCGGTGAGCGCACGGCGAGGCATGCTGCGCGGCGTGCGCGGCGCGGATCCGCGATGAGCGCCGGCGACGACGGCGCGCAGCGCGGCGCGGCGCCCGAGACCCTGGCCGCGCAGGCGCTGGGCCGCGTGGATGCGCGCACCGGCGCGCTGGTGCCGGCAATCCACCCGTCCACCACCTTCGAACGCGACGCCGACGGCGGCTACAGCACCGGGCGCGGCTACATCCGCCCGCACAACCCGACCTGCGACGAGCCGGCGCAGTTGCTCGCCGCGCTGGAAGGCGGCGCCGACTGCCTGCTGTTCGCATCGGGCATGGCGGCCGCGACCGCGGTGTTCCAGTCGCTGCTGCCCGGCGATCACGTGCTGGTGTGCCGGGTGATGTACTGGGCGCTGCGCAAATGGCTGATCGACTTCGCGATGCCGTGGGGGCTGCAGGTGGAGTTCGTGGATGCCACCGACGCCGCGGCGGTCGCCGCCGCGGTGCGCCCGGGGCGCACGCGCCTCATCTGGATCGAGACCCCGGCCAACCCGACCTGGGAGGTGACCGACATCGGCGCGATCGCCGCCATCGCGCGCGGCGCCGGCGCGCGCCTTGCGGTGGATGCGACGGTCGCGACGCCGGTGCTCACGCGCCCGCTCGCGCTCGGGGCGGATCTGGTCGTGCATTCGGCGACCAAGTACCTGAACGGCCACAGCGACGTGCTCGCCGGTGCCGTGGTGTGCCGCGCGCAGGATGCGTTCTGGCAGCGGCTGCGCGCGTGGCACCGCGACGGCGGCGCGGTGCTGGGCTCCTTCGAGGCCTGGCTGCTGCTGCGCGGCATGCGCACCTTGTACGTGCGTGTGCGCCACGCCTGCGCCTCGGCACTCGCGATCGCGCGCCGCCTGGACGGGCATCCGGCGCTGCACGAGGTGCTGTACCCCGGCCTGCAGTCGCACCCCGGTCACGCGATTGCGCGCCGGCAAATGGACGGCGGCTTCGGCGGCATGCTGTCGATCCGCGTCGTGGGCGGCGAGGCGGCGGCGATGGCGGTCGCGGCCCGGGTCGAGGTGTTCAAGCGCGCGACCTCGCTCGGCGGCGTGGAGAGCCTGATCGAGCACCGCGCCAGCATCGAGGGTCCGGCCACGCCGGTGCCCGCCGATCTGCTGCGCCTGTCGATCGGGCTGGAGGCGATCGAGGATCTGATCGCGGATCTGGAGCAGGCGCTCGCGCCAGCGATACCGCCGCGCGGCACGCGCGCTACCGGGGAGTTGCCGGCGCAGACCTCGCCGCCGCCGCCGGCGCCGACCTCGCCGCCGGCGCAGGCGCCGGACGATGGCGTGAGCGACGCCATCGCGCGCGTGCTGCGCGAGCAGGTCGCGCCGGTGGTGCTCGAGCGCGGCGGCAGCATCCGCATCGCGGGCTTCGAGAACGGCGTGCTGAGCCTCGCGCTGGAGGGCTCGCCGGCGGCGGCGGTGCCGATCCTTGACGCCTTGCAGGCGCAGTTCCGACACCACGTGCCGCAGGTCACGCAGCTGCGGCTGGTCGGTGCCGGCGAGCCGGCCGCGGGCGCCGGACATGGCGCGGGCGGCGCGCCGGCCAGCCGCATTCAGGCGCTGCTCGATGCGCGCATCAACCCGGCGCTCGCCGCGCACGGCGGGCGCGCGATCCTCGACGCGGTGCGCGACGGCACCGTCTCGCTGCGCTTCGAGGGCGGCTGCCAGGGCTGCGCGATGGCCGAGGTGACGCTGCGCCAGGGCATCGAGCCGATGATCCGCGAATGCGAGCCGCACACCGTCGCCGTGCGCGACGTCACCGACCACCCCGCCGGCACCGCGCCCTACTTCAAGACCCGCAAGGGCTGAAAGCCAAGGGGACGGGAAATCAAAGGAAATCAAAGGGGACGCGGGCGTTTGAATTGTTCGGGCTGGATGCGGCTGCGGCGAACCGACGGGGCGGGCGGATGAATCAAACGCCCGCGTCCCCTTTGAATTCCTCGGTGCTGCTGTTGATGCCGTCGACCTCGTACCGGGCGCGGGATTTTCTCGCCGCCGCGGCGGCGCTGGGGGTCGGCGTGGTGGTGGGCTCGGATCACCGTCAGGTGCTGGCGCGCTTCGCGCACGGGCGCAGCGTGCAGGTGGACCTCGGCGACACCGCGCGTGCCGTGGCGCAAATCGTCGCACACGCGGCGCGAACGCCGTTGGCGGCCATCCTCGGCACCGACGACGAGAGCGCCGTGCTCGCGGCCGCGGCGGCGCGGGCGCTGGGCCTGGCGCACAACGCGCCCGAGGCGGTCACTGCGGCACGCGACAAGTACCGCTTCCGCTGTCTGCTGCGCGACGCCGGCATGCCGGGACCGGACTTCCGGCTGGTCGAGCTGCCCGATGGCCCGGCACAGGCCGCGCCGCAACTGCGCTACCCGTGCGTGGTGAAGCCGCGCAGCCTGTCGGCGAGCCGCGGCGTCATCCGCGCCGACGACGCACCGTCCTTCCTGGACGCCTGCCGGCGTGCCGCGGCGATCCTCGCCGGCGTCGATCGCTTCGCCGACGACGCGCACCGGCACACGCTGCTGGTGGAGGACTACCTTCCCGGCGCCGAGATCGCGGTGGAGGCGCTGCTCGACGACGGCCGCTTGCACGTGCTCGCGCTGCTGGACAAGCCCGACCCGATGACGGGTCCGTTCTTCGAGGAGACCTTGCTGGTGACGCCGTCCCGGCTGCCGCCGGCGAGCCAGCGCGCAGCGATCGCGACGCTCGGCGCCGCGGCGCGTGCCCTTGGGCTGCGCCACGGCCCGCTGCACGCGGAACTGCGCGTCGCTGCGGCGCAGGCGACGCTGCTCGAGATCGCGCCACGCTCCATCGGCGGCCTGTGCTCGCGCGCGCTGCGCTTCGGCGCCGATGCCAGCCTGGAGACGTTGATCCTGTACCAGGCGCTGGGCCTGCCCGTGGACACCGCGGCCGCAGGCGGCGCCAGCGGCGTGCTGATGCTGCCGATCCCCGGCGCCGGGCGGCTGCTGGGCGTGGACGGGGTGGCCGCGGCACGGCAGGTGCCGGGGGTCGAGGACATCGTCATCGGCATCGCGCCCGGCGAGGCGCTGGTACCGCTGCCCGAGGGCGGGCGCTACCCCGGCTTCGTGTTCGCGCGCGCCGCGACGCCGGCGGGAGTCGAGCAGGCGCTGCGCACGGCACAGGCCTGCCTGGTCTGGCATCTGGAATAGACGAAGCCGCCCCGGGTCCGCGTTGGTCTATGCTGTACGTATGGCGTCGATTCCAAGCGGAGGGTACCGACCATGAGCACACCTGCCAGCGTTTCCGGCCACGTCCCGGAGTCGCTTCGATCGATCCACGTCAAGCCGCAGTCGATGCCGTGGCGCACCACCACCTTCGAGGGGGTGGAGATGAAGACGCTGTACGTGGACCGCGAGACCGGGTTGCTGAGCGTGCTGCTGCGCATGGCGCCGGGCGCCACGCTGCCCGACCACGAACACGTGCAGGTCGAGCAGACCTACGTGCTGGAAGGCAACCTCGAGGACAAGGAAGGCCCGGAGAAGGGGCTGCGGGTCGGGCCCGGCGAGTACGTCGCGCGCCCCGCCGGCAGCCGGCACGCCGCATGGTCTCCGGATGGCGGGCTGATGGTCGCGACCTTCCAGATGCCGAACAAGTTCTTTACCGCCGACGGCGGCGTGGTCGACTTCCTGGGCAACGACTGGGAAACGCACTGGGGCGCGGCGCACGCACGGCAACAGCGGTAGCGACGCTCGATCTGAATGGGGCCGGCTTGCCGGCGAAGCGCGCGCTGCCAGCTCCACACCGGGTGATTCGCCTGCAAGCAGGCTCCTGCAAGTTCGTAGCCGGTCGCCTGGCGTCAACCTGACAGCGCGCGCGCGAACGCGAGCACCTCGCGCGCCAGCGCCTGCTTGTCCGCATTGGTGCGCATCAGCGTGCGCGTGACCAGACACGGCACGTCCAGCGTTGCGGCGAGCGCGGCGTCGGCGTCGTCGAGCACGAAGCCGTCGAGCAGTCCGCGGTAGTGCGCGGCAACGCCGGCGGCGCTCACCGGCAGGCCCAGCTCGCGCATCATCTTCGCGGTCGGTCCCTTCACCGCCTGTCCGCCGATCACCGGCGACACCGCCACCACCGGTGCGCGGCATGCGTTCAACGCCTCTCGCACGCCGGGCAGCGCGAGCAGCGGATCGATGCTGATGAAGGGGTTGGACGGGCAGATGACGACCGCTTGCAGCGCATCATCGGCGAGTGCAGCGAGCACACCCGGCGCGAGCCGCGCGGCGTCGGCGCCGGCAAACTCGAAGTGCTGCACCGCCGGCTCGCAGCGCAACTTCACGAAGTACTCCTGGAACGCGAGCACGGAGTCCGGCGTGTGCACCAGCGTGCGTACGCGGTGATCGCTCATCGGCACGATGCGCGCGGTCACGCCCAGCCGCCGGCGTATGTCGTCGATGATCGCGCCCGGCGTCTCGCCGGCCGCGAGACGCCGCGTGCGCTCGACGTGCAGCGCCAGATCGCCGTCGCCGAGACGAAACCAGGTCTCGCCGCCGAGGCGTTCGAGCGCATCCATGAAGGTCCATGTCTCGTGTGCGCGGCCCCAGCCCTGCTCGCGGTTGGCGAGCCCGGCCAGCGTGTAGAGCACCGTGTCCACGTCCGGCGACACGTACAGACCCAGGTGCGTGAAGTCGTCGCCGGTGTTGCACACCACCGTCAGCGCATCCGGCGCCAGTGTGCGGTACAGCCCCAGTGCGAGCTTGGCGCCGCCGATGCCGCCGCTGATCGCGAGCACGCGGCCGGCCGCGCCGCTCACCGGAACAGATCCTCCTGCGGCCCGCGCAACAGCGCCGTGACCGGTGCATCCGGCTGGCTCCACGACAGCCCGCGCACCAGCACCGCCGGGCGCCCCTCGGCGCCCTCGCCCATCAGCAGTTCCGCGGCCGAGGCGATTTGATCGGCAAAGCCCACCGTCGTGACCTTCAGCTCGCGGCCCTCGCGGTCCCGCTCGCCGCGCAAATCCAGCAGCGAGGGCAGACCCGCGGCACCGATCGCAAGCCCGACCACGCCGTTGCGCCACGCGCGGCCCACGCTGTCGCACACAATCACCGCGAGGCGCACACCGAAGCGAGCCTGCAGCGCCGCGCGCAATGCCGCCGCGCTGGCGTCCGGATTCTCGGGCAGGCGCAGCACGCGCTCGCCGGGCGTGCCGCCGCTGACGTTGGACTGGTCGATGCCGGCGTTCGCCATCACGAAGCCGCGGCGGTGCTCGACGATGATCAACCCCGGGCGGTGACGCAGCACGGCGCTGGACTCGGACAGGATCACCTGCACCAGCCGCGCGTCCTTGCCGGTGGCCTCGGCCAGTTCCAGTGCCGGTGGTGACGGCGTCACCGTCGCCAGATCGACGTAGCGGCCCTCGGCCTTGGACACGATCTTGTGGCTCACCACCAGCACGTCGCTATCGCGCGGCGCGAGTGCCGCGGCGGCGAGCGCATCGCTCAGGATCGCAGCCAGCTCGTCGCCAGGCTCGATGGCGGGGATGCCGGGGACGGCACTGATCGTCAGCGTGGGAGGAAGGGTCGGGGGCATGAAAAGGGCTCGGCATGAAAAGGAAAAGGGCTCGAAGTCGTTATGTGCGAAGTGGTTATGTGGCGGCCAAGTTGAACGAAGCCGGGACCGACATCCGCGATTGCGCGCATTGTCCGGCAGCGTCCAGCACCTTGATCGATCAGCTTCGAGCCGTTCGTCCGGTTGCGAGTTCGAGCCAACGAGTTCGGATCCACGGCGTGCCGAACAGATCTAACGACTTCGAGTCCTTATTAGGTGGAACAGATCTAACGGCTTCGAGTCCTTTTTGGGTTAGGCACCGAAGCGGATCGGCAGCTCGCGGTTGCGCGGGCCCGATCGCTTCGGCGGTGTGTTCACCGGCGGCGTGAGTTCGGGTGCGTCCAGGGAGGCCGCGATGCGCTCGGCCGGCACTTCGCCGTAGAACGTGGTGCGCTGGCGCGGCGTGCGGCCGATGGCGCGGATCAGCGCCTCCATCTCGCGCGGCGGCAGCTCCTGGCCAAAGGCGGCGCCGGCGGCGCGCGTGATCGATTCGTTCATCAGCGTGCCGCCGGCATCGTTGGCACCGCCGTCCAGGCACGCTTGCACGCCGGCCGGCCCCATCTTCACCCACGAGGCCTGCACGCTGCCGATGTGCGGGTGCAGGACCAGGCGCGCCACCGCGTGCATCAGCAGCGCCTCGCGCCAGGTCGGGCCCTTGCGCGAGCGGCCCTGGCGGAACAGCGGCGACTCCATGTGCACGTAGGGCAGCGGCACGAACTCGGTGAAGCCGCCGCTGCGCTGCGCCAGCGCGCGCACCGCGAGCAGGTGGCGCGCCCACGACAGCGGACCGTCGACATGGCCGAACATGATGGTCGCGGTGCTGCGCAGGCCCAGGCCGTGCGCCGTCTCCATCACCTCCAGCCACTGCGCGGTGTTCACCTTGTCCGGGCAGATGACGGCACGCACCGCATCGTCCAGGATCTCCGCGGCGGTGCCGGGCAGCGAGTCCAGCCCCTCGCGCTGCAGGCTGGCGAGGAACTCGGCCAATGGCACGCCCAGCGACAGCGCGCCCTGCCACACCTCCAGCGGCGAGAACGCATGCACGTGGATGCCGGGGGCTGCTCCCTTCACCGCGCGCAGGATGTCGAGGTAGGTCGCGCCGGTGTAGTCGGGGTGGATGCCGCCCTGCAGGCAGATCTCGGTGGCACCGCGTTGCCACGCCTCGGCCGCCCGGCGCGCGACCTCGTCCAGTTCCAGGTTGTACGGCTGACCGCGCAGATCGGCGTTGCGCTTGCCCTTGGAGAACGCGCAGAAACGGCACCCGAAATAGCACAGGTTGGTGTAGTTGACGTTGCGGTTCACCACGTAGGTCACGGTGTCGCCGTTGACCTGCCGGCGCAGCGCATCCGCGCTCGCGCGCACCGCGCCGAGTTCGCCGCCGCGCACCGCGAACAGGCGCACGACCTCGTCCTCGCGCAGCGCATCGCCCGCGCTCGCGCGCCTGAGCAGCGCATCCAGCGCGTCGCCGCGGCGTACGCGCGGCGGCGGCGCCGGCGGTGCGGTGCGCGCTTCGCCGGCGACCCAGGCGTCCTCGCGCGCGAAGCCGTCGGCGTCGTGGCGCGCGAGCACCGCGGCGCGCATCGATGCATCCAGCCAGCGCGGCGCGTCGTGCACGTAGCGCGGGTAGATCGGCAGCCGCGGCACGAGCGTCTTGCCGGCGTCCTCGCACACGCGCGCGAGCGCGTCGCGCTGCGGCCACGGCGCTTCCGGGTTGACGTGATCCACCGTCACCGGCGAGACCCCGCCCCAGTCGTCGATGCCGGCCGCCAGCAGCCGTTCCAGCGCATGTGGATTCAGGTTCGGCGGCGCCTGCACGCTGATCTCGGGCGGCAATACCAGACGCGCCACGGCGATGGTCCACAGGTGATCGTCGAGTGCCGGCTCCGGCGCAGCGGCCATCACGGTGTCCGCCTTGGCGCGGAAGTTCTGCACGATGACTTCCTGCAGGTGGCCGTGCGCCTCGTGCAACGCGCGCAGCGCGAGCAGCGCTTCGATGCGTTCGCGGCGCGTCTCGCCGATGCCGATCAGGATGCCGCTGGTGAACGGGATCGCGAGTTCGCCGGCGGCGCGGATCGTGTCCAGCCGCAGCGCGGGTCGCTTGTCCGGGCAGCCGTGGTGCGGGCCGCCCTTGTCGCACAGGCGCTCGGCGGTGGACTCCAGCATCAGCCCGCACGACACCGAGACGCGGCGCAGGCGCGCCAGTTCGTCGCGCGTCATCACGCCCGGGTTCAGGTGCGGCAGCAGGCCCGTTTCACGAAACACCGCCGCGGCGGCCTGTTCCAGGTAGCCGATGGTGGTGTCGTGGCCGAGCGCGGCCAGTGCCTCGCGTGCCGCGCGGTAACGCAACTCGGGCTGATCGCCGAGCGTGAACAGCGCCTCATGGCAACCGGCCTCGGCGCCGGCGCGGGCGATCGCCACGCACTGTTCGATGGACAGGTACACCGGCTCGCCCGGCCGCGGCGTGTGCGCGAAGGTGCAGTAGCGGCACACGTCGCGGCACAGATGGGTCAGCGGAATGAAGACCTTCGGCGAGTAGCTGAGCACGGCGCCGTGCGCCCGGTCGCGGCGCATGCGCGCCGCGTGCAGCAGCGATTCGAGGGCGTGCTCGCCGCTGAGCGCGAGGGCCTGCTCGTCGCTGAGGCGCTCGCCGTCGCCGGCGCGCGCGCAGATGGTGTGCGTAGTGCTGGGCATGGACGTGATCCGGGCCGGAGTCCTCGTGCGGGCGGTCCTAAGGTGCACATCATCGCATGCCGCTTGCGCCTCGGCAGGGGGTGCTCGTGAAAATGCGTGGCTGGCGTGACTTGGCGCGCCGTGCGTGGGCAGGCGGGTGGCGATCCGGGCTGCCGGACGGCTGTGCTAGAGTCCTTGTGCCCGCGGCGAGTACACCGCAACCGCCACGGCGTTACAAGATCCCTGTCCTGGAAGCCTCGCGCATGCAGTTCGCCCACCCGCTCCGCAGCCGCGTCGACACCGCTTCGATCGTGCGGCGCGCACGCGCCAGCCACGCCGGCCGGCCGCGATGAGCGCGATCCGGATCGAGGTGCGCGACGGTGCACACGGCGCGGCGCAAGCCGCCGCGCAGCACGTGGCCGCGGCGGCGCACGTCGCGATCGCCGCGCGCGGCCGCTTCCTGGTGGCGTTCAGCGGCGGGCGCACCCCGGGGCTGATGCTCGCGGCACTGCTCGACCATCCCATACCCTGGCAACAGGTGCAGGTGTTCCAGGTCGACGAACGCATCGCCCCCGCCGGCGATGCGGCACGCAACCTGAACGCGTTGCGCGAGGCACTGCTGGTAAAAGGCACGCTGCCCGAGCGGAACCTGCACGCGATGCCGGTCGAGGACGCCGACCCCGCGGGCGCCGCGCAGCGCTACGCGGTCACGCTGCGCGACGGCGCCGATACGCCGCTGCTGCTCGACCTGGTGCACCTGGGCCTGGGCGATGACGGCCACACCGCCTCGCTGGTGCCGGGCGACGCGGCGCTGCACGAGACCGATGCGGACGTGACCGTCACCGGCGAGTACCGTGGCCACCGGCGCATGACGCTCACCTTCGCGGCGCTGGACCGCGCGCGCGAGCGGCTGTGGCTGGCCACCGGCGCGGACAAGGCCGACATGCTCGCGCGGCTGCACGCCGGGGACGCCGCGATCCCGGCCGGGCGCGTGCGCGCCGTGGGATCGGTGCTGTACTGCGATGCACCGGCCGCCACGCGGCTGGCGCGCTGACCACACCCCTCGACCCACACACAGGAATCGATTGCCCATGCTCACGCTCGGATACAAGGCCTCGGCGGAACAGTTCGGCCCGCGCGATCTGCTGGAGTTCTCGGTCAAGGCCGAGCAGGTGGGCTTCGATTCAGTGATGATCAGCGATCACTTCCAGCCCTGGCGCCACACCGGCGGGCATGCGCCGTACTCCTTCTCGTGGCTGGGCGCGCTCGGCGAGCGCACCTCGCGCATCCTGATGGGCACCAGCGTGGTCACGCCGACCTTCCGCTACCACCCCTCGATCGTCGCGCAGGCGATGGGCACGCTGGGCGCGCTGTATCCCGGGCGCGTGATGCTCGGTGTGGGCACCGGCGAATCGCTCAACGAGGTGCCGGCGATCGGCATCGAGTGGCCGCCGTTCAAGGAGCGCTTCGGCCGTCTGAAGGAGGCGATGGAACTGATGCGCCGGCTGTGGAGCGAGGAGCGCGTGACCTACGACGGCCAATACTACCACACCGAGAACGCCACCATCTACGATCGCCCGGACACGCCGGTCCCGGTATACGTGGCCGCGGCCGGCCCGAGCGCCGCGAAGCTGGCCGGGCGCGTCGGCGACGGCTTCATCTGCACCAGCGGCAAGGCGCCGGAGCTGTACCGCGAGACCTTGCTGCCCAACGTGCGGGAAGGTCTCGAAAAGGCAGGCCGCGCGCCAGACAGCATCGACTACATGATCGAGATGAAGGTGTCCTTCGACACCGACCACGCACGCGCGATGGAGGACACCCGGCACTGGGCCGCGCTCGCGCTCAAGCCCGAGGAGAAGACCGGCGTGGAGGATCCGATGCAGATGGAACGTCTGGCCGACGCGCTGCCGGTCGAGCGCGCCGCCAGCCGCTGGATCGTGTCCACCGATGCGCACGAGCACGTCGAGCGCATCGCGCCGTACGTGGCGCTGGGCTTCAAGCACCTGGTGTTCCACGCGCCGGGCCCGGACCAGGCGCGTTTCCTGGACATC
>Ga0214472_10007002_pt1 | contig 11823 bp, 10 predicted proteins | sample RVTome_6_FD_207662 | JGI IMG/M metagenome (GOLD analysis project Ga0214472, IMG submission 207662) | Soil microbial communities from uranium-contaminated site in the Upper Colorado River Basin, Wyoming, United States - RVT140D175 | ecosystem: Environmental > Terrestrial > Soil > Contaminated >...
GTTAACTCAGCTAATTCATTCTGACTGAGTTTCTGGAGCTCCCGGATAATGCGAACAGAACTTCCAACAGAAACGTCAATGGATTTCTTGGCTTTACGATAATTTTTCATTTTCAGTTTCTTCTGTAATCATGTGGAGTAAGTTTTACTACTTGTTGTGAGTCCAGTGCAACCGTAGATTGTACGATGTTTGATTGCCTTGTTATGCTTTTTCTGCAAATGCCAAATGATATTCATCATAGTCTTTAACCGCAAACTCTCTGATGCCGTGGGGCATTGTTTGTAACTCCCACAAGATGATGGCTTTGTCTTTGATTGACTCATAGTATGAATCAATATCATCTATGAACAAATAGATAGTGCCTGTGCATTTAGGGTAGCCGCTCCATAAATCTTGCGATGTAAAGATAATGGAGCAGTCACCTTTTTGTACTGTACACGTTTTATCATCAGAGTCTAATACTTTGAATTCCAGTATTTCTTCATAGAAAGATTTCGTGGTTTCAACATCGTGACATTTTAATAATAAGTTAATTGGCATAACTCAATCCTTGTGGAGCATAATGTAGAGCTAACATGCCCGAGTATAGGCGTTTCCATGTAGCAGTTTTGATATAGCCGTTCATAAAAAGCGTTACGGGTGGGGACGGTTAGGTTGAGCGACTGGTTAAATGCGTTTTTTAATTTTTGTCTTTGATTTCTCGATAATTTCTTTTGTCAAAATCATAATCTTTTGGTTCAAATCTTCAATTTCTTCCATACTTTTTTGAGATATTATATTGTTATGAAATTCCTTGTATTTTTTGATAATTCTCTCGAACAAAAGGTAAAATGATTGATCTCTTAATGTTTGCAATTGGAATGAATGAAACATAAGTTTTGGGAAAAACGCTTTTTCTTTAATTGATTCTGCCTCAACATATAAATCCTTCTCTAACTGATTTCTTTTATCAGGAAACTTTTCTCCCATTTCATGTAATGAAGCTAAGCATATTGCTATTTCATTAAACATGTCTCGAGCTTCGAACAGGAAAACTAATGCATCAGAAATGATTTTATTTTCATTTTTCTTTTGCTCTTTAAACGAATCTAACCATTTGGCGATTAGCATAGTAATGATACCAATTAACCAGCCGGTTATGATGTATGACACTTCGTTCATATGTTGTTTCTAAGCATTTAACAGTATGTTATATGGATGCGGTTTAGTATGTTAAACATAGATTCCATATAGTATTGATAACATGGAAAGTACAAGTTGTCACATTTCAATCCTTATTTCCATTTTTATGTGGATATTATAAAGACTAGCATATTGTTTTAATGGTCGCGATATGTCGTAGGTTTTATTCCCGTTATGCTTTGCCGAGGAGGTGGGGTGTTATCGCGATGCGTTATCCATGTAGGTGTTCGCGGGTATGACGACTTCGGATAAAGTAAGTAAAGAACTATTCGTCAGTAACACACCACAGAAGCCGTCTTCACATTCTTTGTCTATTTATAAAGCGTTCCTTAACTCGCTTTTTCATACAATTCGACTTCATCGTCGAGTCGAGAACCTAAGCGATCTTTTTCCAATTCAAGATCATATCGTGTTTGCAGGTTTAACCAAAAACGATCCGACATACCAAAAAACTTTGAAAGACGCAGAGCTGTATCAGCGGTAATCGCACGCTTACCATGAACGATTTCATTGATACGACGTGCTGGTACACTCGTTGCCTTGGCAAGACGGTATTGGCTTACATCCATAGGTTTCAGGAATTCCTCCAGCAGTATTTCGCCGGGATGTATTGGGGGAAGTTTTTTACTATTCATGTTAATCACCTAATGATAATCAGCTAATGATAATCAGCTATCTCAACATCCATCGCATGACCTGATTTCCAGCGAAAACAGATTCGCCATTGGTCGTTTACCCGAATGCTGTATTGACCTTTACGGTTTCCTGAAAGTTTTTCAAGACGATTTCCTGGTGGCGTTCGGAGATCATCAATAATATCTGCGCCGTCAATAAGATCCAATTTTCGTTGAGCCAGTTTCTGGATCGACAATGAAAATCGCTTTACCCGTTGCCTGGCAAATATCCTTTCAGCATCCTTGTTTCGAAAGGTTTTTATCATAGATAAATATTAACGCATAGCGTTAATAACGTCAAGCGTTAATAGTGTCTCGGGCGCAATAAGTTAGACTATAAGAAACTTAATGTTACTCATCAGTAACACAACCCTCAGAAGCCGTTTTCACATTCTTGATATACTTATAAAGCGTCCCGCGAGTTGCTTTATAAGCTGGCATAGTCCAGTTTGCTTTTCTTGCTGCGAGTTCTTCATCTGAAACATCCATTTTAATTTCGTTTGTTTCAGCATTAATCGTGATGAGGTCGCCATTTTTAACCAATGCAATCGGACCGCCGACTTGTGCTTCGGGTACTACGTGGCCGATGATGAAACCATGTGAACCACCGGAGAAACGACCGTCGGTGATCATCGCAACATCTTGCCCTAAACCTGCGCCCATGATGGCAGAGGTGGGCGTTAACATTTCCGGCATACCGGGACCGCCTTTGGGGCCTTCGTAACGAATGATAATCGCATCGCCTTTATTGATTTTATTTTCTTCCTTGTTCTCTTCCAGGGCTTTCAACATATCTTCCTCAGAGTCGAACACTTTAGCTGGGCCGGAAAAGATTAAGCCTTCTTTGCCGGTAATTTTCGCAACCGCACCTTCAGGTGCAAAGTTACCTTTCAAGATACGAATGTGTCCGCTTTCTTTAAGTGGTTTATCCAGCGGCGCGATAATGTCCTGTCCTTCAGTGAGTCCCGGTAAGTCCGCCAGGTTTTCTTTTATGGTTTTACCGGTAACGGTCATGCAGTCGCCGTTGATTAAATTATTTTCCAGTAAGAACTTCATTACCGCAGGCGTGCCACCGATATGATGAATATCTTCCATAACATATTTGCCGCTCGGTTTTAGATCAGCAAGAAAAGGAGTGCGATCACTGACGGATTGAAAGTCATCAATGGTTAATTCAACATCAACCGCACGCGCCATGGCTAACAAATGTAATACCGCATTAGTCGACCCACCCAATACGATAATTAATACCATTGCATTTTCAAAAGCTTCACGCGTCATGATGTCGCGTGGCTTAATATCTTTTTCTAATAAATTCTTTATTGCTTCGCCTGCTTTAAAACATTCTTCGAGCTTTAATGGATCAACAGCAGGTGTTGATGAACTGTAAGGTAAGGACATACCCATTGCTTCTATAGCAGACGCCATGGTGTTGGCAGTATACATACCACCACAGGCACCGGCACCGGGACAGGAATTTTTAACAATTTCCTGTCGTGTATCGTCATCGATACTACCGGTAATAAATTCACCATAACTTTGAAAAGCAGAAATGATGTCAAGTTTCTTTTCTTTACAATGTCCGGGTTTAATCGTGCCACCATAAACCATAATTGATGGACGATTGAGTCTACCCATTGCAATCAAACAACCGGGCATGTTTTTGTCACAACCGGGTAATGAGATATTCGCGTCATACCATTGTGCCGACATCACGGTTTCAATTGAGTCTGCAATTAAATCACGAGACTGTAATGAATAGCTCATGCCATCAGTGCCCATGGAAATACCGTCACTAACACCAATCGTATTAAAACGTAGTCCGACTAAACCGGCAGCAATAACACCTTCTTTTACTTTTTGCGCAAGATCGAGCAAATGCATATTACAGGTATTGCCTTCGTACCAGACGCTGGAAATCCCGACTTGCGCTTTGGCCATGTCTGCTTCTGTCATGCCGGTGCCGTACAGCATCGCTTGTGATGCGCCCTGGGATTTGGGTTCGGTGATACGTGAACTGTATTTATTTAATTTATTGCTCATCTGTGGTGTCCTGCGAGTTATATCTATATTGGAATGGCACTTAGTTAAGCGAAAAACAGCGTCTTGCCGGACTTGTTCCGGCATCCAGTAAAATAAAGTGCGCTTTCAGCGCTCATTAACCTGACTGGATTGCGGCGTTCGCCGCAATGACGGGGTAGGCTGTTCGGCTATTATCATGGCGTATATCGCTTAACTAAGTGCCATTCATCTATATTGTATTCGTTATGTATGAAAAAGGTGCGTTAGAATACATGACCGACCTGGAATTGTCAGTTATATAAGAATAAGAAAATTAGCCCAGATGAGAAAAACACCCGAATTTGAAGATTGTTTTGCGAAATTGATTGCTTTGCCATCGGTCAGCAGTATCGATCCTGCGCATGATCAGAGTAATCGCAACGTCATTGATGCATTGGCCAATTGGTTCGATGCGCTCGGTTTCGCCTGTGAAATTATGCCGGTCAGTAATAATCCGGAAAAATGTAATTTGATTGCAAAGAAAGGCGAGGGTAAAGACGGGCTGGTTTTATCCGGACACACCGATACCGTACCTTATGATCTGAATGGTTGGGATACCGATCCGTTTTCTTTAACCAAAAAGAACAATAATTATTACGGTTTGGGTACGGCGGACATGAAAAGTTTCTTTCCCATTATTCTAGAGTCACTGGAAAGACTTGCCGAGATTAAATTTAAAAATCCAATTACGGTCGTCGCAACGGCCGATGAAGAAAGCACCATGTCTGGTGCAAGACTGATACATGAAAATAATAAAGTCTCCGGTCGTTATTGCATAATTGGTGAGCCGACAGGGTTGAAACCAATTCATTCGCATAAAGGGATTATTATAGAGACGATCCAGATCGAGGGTCGTTCAGGTCATTCCAGTGATCCAACCTTGGGTAATAGTGCGCTTGAAGGGATGCACGACGTTATTTCTGCGTTGCGTATATGGCGTGATGAATTACAGTCTGAGTTTATTAATGAAGATTTTCGTCTTCCGGTGCCGACGATGAATTTTGGCAGAATACATGGTGGCGATAGTCCGAATCGAATTTGTGCAAATTGTGAATTATCTCTGGATTTAAGAATGTTGCCGGGTATGAAGCTGGAAGAATTGAACGAGCAGTTACGAAGTAAGGTAAAAAATGTGCTGGCAGCAAGTGGTTTAAAAGTCGAGTTCAATGCTATGTTTGATGGTATTCCTCCCATGCAGACATCAAGGAACAGTGAGATAATTACACTGAGTGAAGAACTGACGCATCACGTTTCAGAATCAGTTGCTTTTGGTACTGAAGGACCTTTTTATAATGAAATGGGCATAGAAACCGTTATTCTTGGTCCCGGAGATATTGACGTAGCGCATCAACCGAACGAATATCTACAAATAGACAGAATCGAACCGATGATTAATATCCTGTCAAAGATGCTAATTCATTTTTGTGAGTCAAAATAATGAGAAAGAATAATGAGCCAAAGAAATGAACAATAACAACAATCAATCTTTTATTGATTGCTTTAGAAATGCAGCGCCGTATATACACGCCCATAATGGCAGAACCTTTGTGCTGCAAATTAGTGGCGATGTTGCCGCGTCAGAAAATTTTACTCATTTGATACATGACCTTGCTTTATTGAATAGTCTGGCAGTGAAACTGGTTATTGTGTTTGGCGCACGACCACAGATCGATGCATTACTAAAAGAAAGAAATATCACACCACTTTATAACGGGGCACTGCGAGTAACAGATGAAGCTTCAATGAGTAGTGTGAAACAAGCGATTGGTGATGTGAAATTTCAAATAGAGGCTTTGTTATCGATGGGTTTACCTAACTCACCAATGGCAGAGTCGGCTATTAAAGTGGCATCAGGAAATTATGTGACAGGCAGACCTTATGGTGTAGTTAATGGCGTTGATCTTGATTTAACCGGCAAGGTAAGAAGTATTGAAAAAGAAATTATTCATTCTCGACTGGAAGCGGGTGAAATTGTTCTCATTCCTCCTATGGGATATTCGGTAACAGGGGAAATATTTAATTTAAGTTCGATTGAAGTTGCTGCACAAGTTGCGATTGAATTGTCTGCGGATAAATTAATCATGATTAATAACGACTCAGTATTAAAAAATGATAATGGCGAAATAATAAGGCAGCTTACTTGTGCGCAGGCTAAAACAAAACTTGATCCGGCAAACAAGAATAATATTGATGAGACACCTGCGACAGCATTGGCCTTGGGTATCAAGGCATGTGAAGCAGGAGTAAAACGGATTCATTATATTGATCAAAATATTGATGGTGGCGTTTTACAGGAATTGTTTACTCGCGATGGTGTAGGAACCTTATTAAGCGGCACACCATTCGATACTATTCATCAGGCAACCGTTCATGATATCGGCGGTATACTTGAATTAATTGAGCCACTGGAAGAACAAGGTGTGCTCGTTAAGCGTTCAAGAGAAAAAATTGAAACGGATATTAATGACTATATTGTTTTGGCTCGGGATGGCAGTGTCATTGCCTGTGCTGCATTACATGATTATAAGGAAGACAATGTCATGGAGTTGGCCTGTATGGCGGTGCATCCTGATTATCAAAAGCAGGGTAAAGGTGACATGCTGTTTAAATACATAGAAACAATTGCTCTATCGTTTGGTGTAAAAATGCTTTTTGTTTTAACGACTCAAACAGAACACTGGTTTCTTGAAAGAGGATTTTCTGAGACAAAGATAGATTCGTTGCCAGTAAAGAAGCAGGGTATTTATAATTTTCAGCGTAATTCAAAAGCATTGATAAAAGAACTTAATAAACAATATTAAATGAAAAAAAACAGTTCAAATGGAGTATCGCAATCTCATTTAGAAGTGATACTGAATATTGCTGTTGATGCGATTATTTCAATTGATAATAATGGTGTTGTTAATACTTTTAATCCAGCAGCGGAAAAGTTATTCGGTTATTCATCAGATGAAGTTATCGGGCAAAAAATAAATATGCTTATGCCTGAACCATACAGTTCGGAACATGATTCATATATAGAAAGATATAAAACGACCCGGGTTAAAAAAATAGTAGGGATAGGCCGGGAAACCGTTGCAAGGCACAAAAACGGTTCAGTCTTTCCTGTACGTTTATCAGTCGGTGAAGCGGAGATCGATGGTGAACTGACATTTGTTGGTGTCATTCATGATATTACAGAAAGTAAAAATCAGGAAAATGAATTAAAAGTATATCGCGATCATCTTCAATCGCTTGTCGAACAAAGAACAAGCGAACTATCTCTGGTTAATGAAAAACTTCGTGAACTGGCAAACATGGATAGTTTGACTAATCTTCCCAATCGACGTTATTTTGATGAAACATTTCATAAAGAAATTCAACGAGCGTTGAGACATAAACATCCGCTATCTTTGTTGATGTGTGATATTGATTTTTTTAAGGAATATAACGATACCTATGGCCATGTTATCGGTGATGATTGTTTAGTTTCGGTTGCTGAGTGTTTAAGTGATTCGTTTAAGCGGGCATCGGATTTTCCTGCACGCTATGGCGGAGAAGAGTTTTCTGTGATCTTGCCGCACACCGATGACGAAGATGCATTAAATCTTTGTGAATCATTTCAGGAAAATTTAAAAATGCTGGCTATCCCGCATAGCAGTTCGGAAATATCTGACTATGTGACAATGAGTATTGGTCTGGTTACGTTGGAATTTGAAGTTGATAAAACACCTGATGTTAATGCAATAATTAAAGCAGCTGATGAAGCCCTTTATAAAGCAAAAAGAAACGGTAGAAACAGAATCGAAGTTTCTGCTCTGGAATAAAAAACTATATTGCGCCTTCCAGTTCTTCTTCTTGAATCACGACTTTAATTTCATCTTTCTCTACTGACACGACTACGTGTCCACCGTGTTCAAGTTTTCCAAATAATAGTTCTTCTGCTAAAGGACGTTTAACCTTGTCCTGAATCAGTCGAGCCATAGGACGTGCGCCCATGACTTTGTCGTAACCATTTTCGGCCATCCACTCACGCGCTTCTTCAGTTACTTCAACAGTGACTTTTTTCTCATCAAGTTGGGCTTCAAGTTCAATCAGGAATTTATCAACAACATTGGATATGGTTCTCTTATCAAGCGCATTGAATTGAATGATGGCATCAAGACGATTTCGAAATTCCGGACTGAACATTCGTTTAATGCTTTCCATTGCATCACCGGCATGATCCTGATGTGTGAAACCCACGGAAGATCGACTCATTTGTTCAGCACCGGCATTAGTCGTCATAACGATAATGACATTACGGAAATCGGTTTTGCGACCATTGGAGTCGGTCAAAGTACCGTGATCAAATACCTGTAATAATAAATTAAATACATCAGGATGTGCTTTTTCCATTTCATCAAGTAACAATACACAATGTGGTTGTTTATTAATTGCATCGGTTAATAAACCGCCTTGATCAAATCCGACATAACCTGGAGGTGCACCAATCAACCTGGAAACAGTATGACGTTCCATGTACTCAGACATATCAAAGCGCACCAGTTCGACCCCCATTTGCATGGCAAGCTGACGAGTCACTTCTGTTTTACCCACACCGGTTGGTCCGGCAAACAGGAAGTTACCAATCGGTTTTTGTGGATTGCCTAAACCGGAACGTGCCATCTTGATTGCATTTGCTAAAGTACCAATCGCTTCATCCTGTCCAAATACCACCATTTTCAAATTGCGTTCCAGATTCTTTAAAACATCTTTATCTGAACTGTTAACGGTCTTGGCTGGAATACGTGCAATCCTGGCGATGATGTTTTCAATATCAGTTACGCCCACCGTTTTCTTTCGTTTAGAAGCCGGTAGTAACTGTTGAGCTGCACCAGCTTCATCAATAACATCTATGGCTTTATCAGGTAAGTGCCGATCATTAATATAACGTTCCGTTAGTTCAGCAGCAGTTCGTAACGCCTGGTTTGTGTATCTGATGTGATGATGTTCTTCAAAGCGTGATTTTAAACCTTGCAGAATTTTTACTGTTTCATCTATCGAAGGTTCTTCAACATCTATCTTTTGAAAACGTCTGGCTAAGGCGCGATCTTTTTCAAAGATACCTCGGTATTCCTGATAAGTAGTCGAACCAATACATTTTAAATCACCTGAGGCTAATACCGGCTTAATAATGTTTGACGCATCCATAACACCACCGGATGTTGCTCCTGCACCAATGATAGTATGTATCTCATCGATAAATAACACCGCTCCAGGTTGTTTCTTTAATTGAGAGATAACACTTTTTAAGCGCTTCTCAAAATCACCACGATATTTTGTGCCGGCAAGTAAAGCACCAAGGTCGAGTGAATAAATGACACTATCCATTAATACATCCGGCACTTCACCATCAACAATTAATTTTGCCAGGCCTTCAGCAATCGCAGTTTTACCAACACCTGCTTCACCGACATATAAAGGGTTGTTCTTGCGTCGTCGGCAAAGAATTTGAATAGTACGTTGTACTTCTATTTGTCTGCCGATGAGAGGATCAATCTTGCCTTGCATAGCCAGTTCATTAAGATTATCTGCAAAGGCTTCAAGTGGATTGTTGCCACTCTCTTCCTGACGCGAATCTTCTTCTATTTCATTAAAGTTATCGTCATGTTCATCATCGTCATTTATCTTGGCAATACCATGAGAGAGAAAATTAACAGCATCAAGCCGGGCAACATTTTGCTGACTTAAAAAATAGGCAGCATGAGATTCACGTTCGCCGAAAATTGCGATCAAAACATTTGCACCGCTGACTTCTTTTTTGCCAGAAGATTGCACATGAAAAACGGCACGTTGTAACACACGTTGAAAGCCGAGCGTGGGTTGTGTTTCACGATCATCGCCATCTTCAATAATGGGTGAGTTTTCCTGTATGAATGTAACCAAATCACTATGCAGGCCATTCAGGTTGGCACCACAAGCACTTAGCACTCGTGTCGCTGATTGATTATCAAGTAAGGCGAGTAATAGATGTTCTACAGTCATAAACTCATGACGTAGTTCTCTCGCTTCTCTAAAAGCATTATTGAGTGTTAGTTCGAGTTCTTTATCTAGCATAGGATTTACCTTTAAACTTTTTCCAAAGTACAAAGAAGAGGGTGTTGGTTTTCACGCGAATACTCATTTACTAATGATACTTTAGTTTCGGCAATCTCATGAGTAAATATTCCACAGACACCTTTACCATGTGTGTGGACATCTAACATGATTCGTGTTGCATTTTCTCGGTCAATTGAAAAAATGACTTCCAGTACATGCACAACAAAATCCATTGGTGTGTAATCGTCATTTAGCAAAATGACTTTATATAATGGCGGACGTTTAAGTCGAGGCTTGGCTTCCTGCGTAGCCAGATCATCTTCATAATGGTGATTAGTTTTTTCTGACATAAATCGAACTCTTTTCTGTCATTGATTTGATGTTTATGTCCAATGGATATACCAATAATGATACTTTGCACCGGGTATTTTCAAGTGCTTTTTTACATTTGTTTACACGCATGTTCTATGCCATTAACTTATATGGGGTTGTGCAGCCCGAATATCAATCGGTGTGTTTATAATTGTCTCACTTTCTGCACTAAATTGTTTCATGGCAGTCGGATCAATGCACTGGATAAATTCGCGTGCGGCAGGGGAAAGAATTTTGCCTTTACGGAGAAATAAACCATAAGTTCTTTTCGGAAAGTACTCCGTTAATGGCATTCGCCCCAGTTTTTCATTACCGGACAGGCAAATGTCGGTAACAATTGATACGCCTAAGCCGTTTTCCACATATTTTTTCAGCACTTCCCAACCGCCGGCCTCTAAATTTACTTTATAATCAACGTTATATTGTTTAAAAACTAAATCCACCATCTGCCAGGTAGACATATGTTGAGGTGATAATATCAAGCCATACTGGCTGATGTCGTGCATATTGACCGTTTTATTGGATAGTAGTGGATGACCAATTGGAGTGATCAAAACCGGTTCAAATGTATAAATTGGCAGATAAACAACATCATCCGGAACGTTCAGCGTCGAGCCAATCGCGAAATCAACTTCGCCATTACGTACTTTTTCGACACCAACTGCCGCGGAGCCGTTATTAAGTTTGATATGAACATCGGGATAAGACTCGGTATAGCGCTTAATAATGTCTGGCAGTGTGTAGAGAATGATCGCCTCAACGGCGGCGATATTCAGGCTACCGACAACAGAATGCTTACATTTCTCTTCAAAACTCTCTGGTAATGTTTCCAGTCCTTCTACCAAAGGCAGAGACATTTCAAATAATGTCACTCCTTCTGTTGTTAGCGTAATTCTTGGGCCTTTACGGAGAAATAATTTCTGACCTAAATCCTTTTCAAGCGATTGAATTAATAAGGAAATAGAGGGTTGACTAAGAAACATTTGTTCCGCTGCTCTGGACATGCTTTTCAGTTGCGCAGCGTAACAAAAAGCCCTTAATTGTTTCAGACGATTTTGTTTATAGTAGAAACGGCTCATAAGTCATTATTATAGTTTAAGTATTGGTTTAATTAATACTAATTATTAACATAATTAGCTTGCTAAATACTAGATATCTCATTATTTTGCTATCCCTTAAATATTTAGCGCCATTTTTTTGTAAAATTGGCAAACTTGAAAACATGGAACCTGGGTCAGGATAGAGCGACCCATCTTTATATATAGCTGGAGGAAATATCCATGAGCAGCAGAGAACAACAAATTAAAGATTTAGAAAAAGACTGGGCAACAAACCCACGTTGGGCAAATGTTAAACGTGATTACAGTGCTGAAGACGTTGTACGTCTGCGCGGCAGTGTTCAGCCTGAGTACACCCTTGCACGTAGAGGTGCTGAAAAGCTCTGGGAAAAAGTGAATAGTACTTCCAAAAAAGG
>Ga0214472_10007003_pt1 | contig 11822 bp, 9 predicted proteins | sample RVTome_6_FD_207662 | JGI IMG/M metagenome (GOLD analysis project Ga0214472, IMG submission 207662) | Soil microbial communities from uranium-contaminated site in the Upper Colorado River Basin, Wyoming, United States - RVT140D175 | ecosystem: Environmental > Terrestrial > Soil > Contaminated >...
CTTCGTGGGGGCGGAGTTCGAGAAGCAGACGCTCGTGAGCCTGGCGAGGCTGGTGGACGAGGGACAGCGCTACGGCCTGCCCGTCCTGGCCGTGACCGCGGTGGGCAAGGACATGGCCCGCGACGCCCGCTACCTGGGCCTGGCCTGCCGGATCGCGGCCGAGATGGGCGCGCACCTGGTGAAGACGTATCACTGCGAGGACTTCGAGTCCGTCGTGCGGGCCTGCCCGATCCCGATCATCGTGGCGGGGGGCAAGAAGACGTCGGAGCGGGACGCCCTCAAGCTCACCTTCGACGCCGTGGCGGGAGGCGCCGTGGGCGTGGACATGGGCCGCAACATCTTCCAGTCCGATTCGCCGGTGGGGATGATCAAGGCCGTCCGCGCCGTCGTCCACGACAAGGCGTCGGTGGAGGAGGCTCTCGGCGTCTTCGAGGGGAGCCGGGGGGCGCAGCGGGTTCCGGTCGCGCGCTGATCAGTCCGGCCCGGGACCGTTCCTCCGGGTGGGGTCGATGATCACCTTGATCGAGTCCTGCCCGCTCCTGACCAGCTCGAAGCCCCGGCCGGCCTCGGCCAGGCTGAGCCGGTGCGTGATCATCTCCTCGACCCGGACGTGCCGGGCGCGCAGGAGCTCGATCGCCTCCGCGATGTCCTGCGGCCCCGCCGCGTACGAGGTGGCCACGGTCACCTCGTCGCGCCAGAGCTCGAAGAGCGGGATCTTGACCTCGACCCCCTGCGGGGCGGGCGCGAAGAAGAGCACCGTGCCCCCGCGGTCCACCGACCGCAAGGCCTGCTGGATGGCCGGGTCCGCGCCGGTGCAGACGACCACGAGGTCGGCGAGCCTGCCGTCGTTGACCGCGTGGAGGCCGTCCGGCAGCTCCGGCGCGGGCAGCGTGACGTGGGCCCCCAGCTCGCGGGCCGCGCGCAGGCGCGACTCCTGGATGTCCGAGGCGATGACCCGGGCGGCCCCCCGCGCCCGGGCCAGCTGGACGTGGAGCAGGCCCGCCGTCCCGCTCCCGATCACGAGAACCGTCCGCCCGGCCTGCGGTCCCGCGATCCTCTGCCCCCGGACGACACAGGCCAGCGGCTCGATGAACGAGCCCTCGTCGAAGGAGAGCTCCTCGGGCAGCGGGAGCGTCCCCAGCTCGACGTTGATCTGGGGCACGCGGACGTACTCCGCGAAGCCGCCGGGATGGAAATGCGTCCGGCGCAGGGTCTCGCAGACGGAAGGGTGGCCGCGCAGGCAATAGCGGCACTCGCCGCAAGGGACGTGGTGGGTCACGAACACCCGGTCCCCGACGCGGAAGCGGGCGACGCCTTCGCCCACCGCCGCGACCTCGCCCGCGATCTCGTGGCCGAGCACGAGCGGCGCCGCCCGCGCCCGGTACCACTCCATGACGTCGCTGCCGCAGATCCCGCTGGCCCGGACGCGCACCAGCAGCTCGCCGGCCCCGATGCTGGGGACCGGCATCTCCTCGATCCGGATGTCCCGGACGCTGTAGTACATCGCGACCCGCATCCGCCTGCCGCCGGCCGTCTGCCCCGGCTCAGGAGAGGCGGACAAGGGAGATCTCCAGCGCCCGCGACAGGGCTTCCGGGGCCTGCCACTGCACGAGGATGGGGCTCTGGTAGGTCCCTCGCACCACGCGCGAGCGTCCCTCCCGGGCATGGTCCGAGGCCAGGAAGGAGATCCGCCGCGTCCGCAGGAAGCGCCGGGCGGGCGCGGCCATCATCTTGGCGATGAGCCGCTCCACGACCGACTCCTGGACGCCGAACGCCTCGATGAGCAGGTTCAGGACCCGGACCACGTCGTAGCGCGCGTAGTTGATCGTCTTCCCCGGGATGGCCAGCGGGTCGTCGAGCATGTGCCGGCCCTTCTGGGCCGCGAACTTGAACGGGTTCTGGAGGACCTCGCGGAGGTCGTGCTGCATGAGGAGGGTCTCGTACTCGTTGACCGTGAGCCCCACGTTGCGCTCGGACGGCTCCAGGGCGATGTCCACCCGCCCCTTCTCGATCCCGGCCGCGGCCAGCGACTCGTCGATGGTCTCGAACAGGCCCAGGCGGGGATCGCCCAGGTTGATGGCGTCGATGGGGTGGCGCGAGGTGGGAACGCCGACGCGGAACCGCTCCACCACGGCCTCGTGGTCGTAGCCCACCACGCTGGTCCGGCGCTGGCGCCGGGTCCCCTGGTTGATGCCGTCGAGGTCGATGAAGTAGACGGGCGACGCCTCGCGGTTGCGGTAGGTCACGCAGTTGCTCATCCCGGTTCCGATGAAGGTCAGGTGCGAGTCACCGTTGCGCGGCTCCACGGCCCGCTGCTCGTCGCTGAGCTCGGCGCGCAGGTGCATCTTGTCGTGCTCGTAGGCCGCCTCGGGGGGGAAGACGGCCCCGAAAGCCTTGAAGAAGAGGGAAAGCCGCTCGCGATGGTCGCGGAGCCGCGAGGCGAAGCGCTGCTCCAGGTAGCCCGCCGTGGTGTGGGGGGAGCAGTACAGCGCCCCGCGATGCCGGGCCAGGGCGTCGCCGAGCTCGGCCTGGATCCGGGCCGGGACGTCGATGACGTCGAAGCGGCCGCGGGGGTCCAGGGTCAGCCGGATCTCCGTGGGGGGCGGAGGCATTCCCCGACAAGCTAACGTGCCGCTCGGGAGGGGTCAAGTCCCTGTCATACCCCCTGCCCGCCCCGCGGGTCCTGGTACACTCGATGCCCATGAGCGACGCCGCGGCCCGGCTCAAGACGCTGCTCAAAGGGCGCATCGTCGTCATCGACGGCGCCATGGGCACGATGATCCAGGGCTACGACCTGGACGAGGCCGGCTACCGCGGGAAGGAGCTCGCGGACCATCCCCGGGACCTCAAGGGGAACAACGACCTCCTCAACCTGACCCAGCCCCGCATCGTCGAGGAGATCCACGGCCGGTACCTGGAGGCGGGGGCGGACATCGTCGAGACCAACACCTTCAACTCCACGTCCGTCGCCCAGGCGGACTACGGCCTGCAGGGACGCGCCTACGACCTGAACCTGGCGGGGGCGCGGGCGGCGCGGCGGGCGGCGGACGCGGCCGTGGCGAGGGAGGCCGGGCGCCCGCGCTTCGTGGCGGGCGCCATGGGCCCCACCAACCGGACCGCGTCGCTCTCGCGCGACGTGAACAACCCGGGGGCGCGGGCCATCACGTTCGACGAGCTGGAGGGCGCCTACCACGAGCAGGCCCGCGGGCTGCTGGACGGGGGCGTGGACCTGCTGCTGGTGGAGACGGTGTTCGACACCCTGAACGCGAAGGCCGCGCTGCACGCCATCGACCGCCTCTTCGAGGAGGGCGGCCGCCGCGTGCCCCTGATGCTCTCGGTCACCATCGTGGACCAGAGCGGGCGCACGCTGTCGGGGCAGACCGTGGAGGCCTTCTGGAACTCGGTCTCCCACGCCGGCCTGCTGAGCGTGGGCATCAACTGCGCGCTGGGCGCGAAGCAGATGAGGCCGTTCCTCGAAGAGCTGGCCCGGATCGCTCCCGTCTTCATCAGCTGCTACCCCAACGCGGGACTGCCCAACGCCTTCGGCGGCTTCGACGAGACCCCGGAGATCATGGCCGCCGACCTCCACGGCTTCGCGGCCAGCGGGTGGGTGAACGTCGTGGGCGGCTGCTGCGGGACGACGCCCGCCCACATCCGGGCCATCGCGGAGGCGGTGCGGGGGCTGAAGCCCCACGCGCCCGCCGCCCCCGAGCCCTATCCGCGCTACAGCGGCCTGGAGCCGCTCACCATCCGCCCCGACACGAACTTCGTGAACATCGGCGAGCGCACCAACGTCACCGGCTCTCCCCAGTTCGCGCGGCTCGTCCTGGCGGGGCAATACGAGGAGGCCCTGGCCGTGGCGCGGCACCAGGTGGAGGGCGGCGCCCAGATCATCGACGTCAACATGGACGAGGGGATGCTGGGCTCCGAGAAGGCCATGACGACCTTCTTGAACCTGGTCGCGGCCGAGCCCGACATCGCCCGCGTGCCGGTCATGATCGACAGCTCCAAGTGGAGCGTCATCGAGGCCGGGCTGAAGTGCGTCCAGGGGAAGGGCATCGTCAACTCCATCAGCCTCAAGGAGGGGGAGGAGGCCTTCAAGCGCCAGGCCCGCCTCGTCAAGAGGTACGGGGCGGGGATGGTGGTGATGGCCTTCGACGAGGCCGGCCAGGCCACCACCGTGGACCGCAAGGTTGAGATCTGCGCCCGCGCCTACCGCATCCTCACCGAGGAGGTGGGGGTGCCGCCCCAGGACATCATCTTCGACCCCAACGTCCTGACCGTGGCCACCGGGATCGAGGAGCACAACGACTACGCGGTGGCCTTCATCGAGGCCACGCGGAGGATCAAGGCCGAGCTGCCCCTGTGCAAGGTGAGCGGCGGGGTCAGCAACATCTCCTTCTCCTTCCGGGGCAACAAGGCGGTGCGCGAGGCCATGCACTCCGCCTTCCTCTACCACGCCATCCGGGCCGGGATGGACATGGGGATCGTGAACGCCGGCCAGCTCGAGGTCTACGAGGAGATCCCGAAGGACCTGCTCGAGCTGGTGGAGGACGTGCTCTTGAACCGCCGGCCCGACGCCACGGAACGGCTCCTGGCCTTCGCCGACTCGGTGAAGCAGAAGGGCAAGGCCGTGGTGGAGGAGGACGCCTGGCGGCGCGGGACCGTGGAGGAGCGGCTGTCCCACGCCCTGGTCAAGGGCATCGTGGACCACATCGAGGCCGACGCCGAGGAGGCGCGGCGCAAGTACGGGCGGCCCCTGGCCGTGATCGAGGGGCCGCTCATGGACGGCATGAACGTGGTGGGGGAGCTGTTCGGGTCGGGCCGCATGTTCCTGCCCCAGGTCGTGAAGAGCGCCCGCGTCATGAAGAAGGCGGTCGCCTACCTGCAGCCGTTCCTGGAGGCGGAGAAGGAGGCGGGGTCGCGGCGGACCGAGGGCCGGATCGTGATGGCCACGGTCAAGGGAGACGTCCACGACATCGGCAAGAACATCGTGGGTGTCGTCCTCGGCTGCAACAACTACGAGGTCATCGACCTCGGGGTGATGGTGCCCGCGAACAGGATCCTGGAGACGGCCCGCGAGCGCCAGGCGGACATGATCGGCCTCTCCGGCCTCATCACGCCCTCCCTGGAGGAGATGGTCCACGTGGGCCGGGAGATGGAGCGGGAGGGCCTGGCCATCCCCCTCCTCATCGGCGGGGCCACCACCAGCAAGGCGCACACCGCGGTGAAGATCGCGCCCACCTACAGCCACCCCGTGGTCCACGTCCTCGACGCCTCGCGCGCCGTGGGCGTGGCCGCCGCCCTCAAGAGCCCCGAGCAGCGCAAGGAGCTGGACGCCCGGAACCGGACGGAGCAGGAGCGCCTCCGCCGGCAGCACCGGGACAAGGCCGCGGAGCGGCCGCTGCTGACCCTGGCGGAGGCGCGCGCGCGGCGGACGCGCCTGGACTGGGAGAGCTACGCGCCGCCGGTCCCTTCGTTTCTGGGCACGCGCGTCCTCGACCGCTTCCCGCTGGCGGAGATCGTGCCCTACGTCGACTGGTCCCCCTTCTTCGCCACCTGGGAGCTGCGCGGCACCTATCCCCGCATCTTCGAGAACGAGGTGTGGGGCGCCAGGGCGAAGGAGCTCTTCGACGACGCCCAGGCCCTGCTCGCGCGGATCGTGGACGAGGGCCGCCTCACCGCCCGCGCGGTCTACGGCTTCTTCCGGGCCAACGCCGCGGGCGACGACATCGAGCTCTACGCCGACGACTCGCGAAGGCGCCTCCTCGGCGTGGTCCACACGCTGCGGCAGCAGAACGACAAGCCGGAGGGCCAGCCCAACCAGGCCCTGGCGGACTTCGTGGCCGCCAGGGAGTCCGGGCCGCCCGACTACCTCGGCGCCTTCGCGGTCACCACCGGGATCGGCGTCGAAGCCCTGGCCGGCGAGTTCGAGAAGCAGCACGACGACTACAGCGCGATCATGGCCAAGGCCCTCGCCGACCGGCTGGCGGAGGCGTTCACGGAGCTGCTGCACCGGCGGGCCCGGGCGGAGTGGGGATACGGCCGCGACGAGCGGCTCACCCCGGAGGAGCTGATCCGCGAGCGCTACCGCGGGATCCGGCCCGCGCCCGGATATCCCGCCTGCCCGGACCACTCCGAGAAGCGCGCGCTGTTCGACCTGCTGCGGGTCGAGGAGACGACGGGCATCCGCCTCACCGAGACCTTCGCCATGCACCCGGCGGCGGCCGTGTGCGGGTACTTCTTCTCCCACCCGGAGGCGCGCTACTTCACGGTGGGCCGCATCGGCCCGGACCAGGCCGAAGACTACCGCCGGAGGAAGGGCGCGGAGCGGGGCGAGGTCGAGCGGTGGCTGGCCCCGGTGCTCGACGTCGAGTCCGCGCAAGTGGGCCCTTGAGCGACCAGGACGGCGAGCCCGTCGCGCTCCCCATCACGGGAGAGCTGGACCTCCACGCGTTCGCGCCGCGCGACATCCCCTCGGTGGTGGCGGAGTACCTGCACGCCTGCCGCGAGAAGGGGATCCTCCACGTGCGCCTGGTCCACGGCCGGGGCAAGGGGGTGCAGCGGGCCGAGGTGCGCCGGGCGCTGCGCGCGCTGCCCGGCGTGGCGTCGTTCGCGGATGCGCCCCCCTCGTCGGGAGGGTGGGGCGCCACGGTGATCGACCTCACGCCGGGACCGCAGGATTCCGGTGCTCTCTAGAATCGGCGCGGGACGGCTGTTCTAGAAGGGCACCTCGTTCCTGCCCACGCCCGCTTGAGCGAATTAATTCTTGACACGGTCCGCCCCCGCCTCTAGAGTTCGGCCACGCTTTGCTTGTGCAGCAGGAATGACTCCTTCTTCGCCGCGTCCCCCGGTGACCGCGCGTGACCATGCGTAACCTCAGCTTCGGCTTCTTCGACGACAGCGGGCTGCCCCGGGAGAGCCGTATCCTGATGTTCTACTCCTTCGAGACCGAGGAACGACTCGCGCGCTCCGGGATCCTCCACTACCACGTCGGGGAGGGACGCTTCGTGGGCCCCCGCCACGACCGCGAGCTCACGGCCGCCGCCCTCGACTTCCTCACCCGCGCCGGCCGCCTGGCCTCCGCCGCCTCCTGATCACCGGCCGCGCCCCGCGCGGGCCCCGCGCCGCCGGCGTGATAGCATTTTTCTTTCACGGCCAGCCGGAATGCGCCGGGAAGGGACATCCATGACGAAGGGCAAGGGCCGCGAGATCGCGCCGGCGGAGGGCAAGCTGGGCGTCCTGTTGCCGGGGATGGGCGCGGTGGCCACCACCTTCATCGCCGGGGTGGAGGCCATCCGCACCGGCCTCTCGCGGCCCATCGGCAGCCTCACCCAGATGGGCACCGTCCGTCTCGGGAAGCGGACCGACAACCGCAACCCGCGCATCGCGGACTTCGTCCCCCTGTCCGCCCTGGACGACGTCGTCTTCGGCGGCTGGGACATCTACACCGACGACGCCTACGTGGCGGCGAAGAAGGCGGGCGTCCTGCACGGCGAGCACCTGGCCGCGCTGCGGGGGTTCCTGGAGACGGTGAAGCCGTGGCCGGCCGTCTTCGATCCCGTCTACGTCAAGAAGCTGCACGGCGAGAACGTCAAGAAGGGGAAGAACAAGCGGGACCTTGCCGATCAGCTTTCCGCGGACATCGAGCGCTTCCGCAAGGAGCAGGGCCTCTCGCGCATGGTGATGGTCTGGTGCGGCTCCACCGAGGTCTATCGGGAGGCGGGCGAGGTCCACTCCACGATCGAGAGGTTCGAGCGCGGCCTCCTGGAGAGCCACCCCGACATCCTGCCTTCCATGATCTACGCCTACGCCGCGATCAAGGCCGGCATCCCCTACGCCAACGGCGCGCCCAACCTTTCCGCCGACATCCCGGCCCTCGTCGACCTGTCGAAGAAGACGGGCGCGCCCATCGGGGGCAAGGACTTCAAGACCGGCCAGACCCTGATGAAGACCATCCTGGCCCCCGGCTTCAAGGCGCGGCTCCTGGGCATGAACGGCTGGTACTCGACGAACATCCTGGGCAACCGCGACGGGGAGGTGCTCGACGACCCCGAGTCGTTCAAGACCAAGGAGGTCAGCAAGCTGGGCGTCCTGGAGCACATCCTGCAGCCCCACCTCTATCCCGACCTCTACGGGAAGATCCACCACGTGGTGCGGATCAACTACTACCCGCCGCGCGGCGACAACAAGGAGGGCTGGGACAACATCGACATCTTCGGGTGGATGGGCTACCCGATGCAGATCAAGGTGGACTTCCTCTGCCGCGACTCCATCCTCGCCGCCCCCATCGTCCTGGACCTGGCCCTCTTCTTCGACCTGGCCGGGCGCGCGGGGATGAGCGGGATCCAGGAGTGGCTCTCGTTCTACTTCAAGAGCCCCATGACCGCCCCCGGCCTGTACCCCGAGCACGACCTCTTCATCCAGCTCATGAAGCTGAAGAACACGCTGCGGCACCTGCGCGGCGAGGACCTCATCACGCACCTGGGCCTCGAGTACTACGATTGACCGGCGGCCGGCGCCGCCGCCGGCTCCGAGGAGGACCGCGATGGACACCCTGGCCGTCGGCATCCGGCTGAAGGAGATCGCCACCAAGGACACCGTCTACACGAACTGCGCGGTGCTGCATTCGGACTCGATCGGGCTCGCCTTCGAGGTCCAGCGCACGGTCTCGGAGGGCGGCACCATCGAGAACGTGGTGAGCCAGTACCTCGTGCCCTGGGTCAACATCAACTACATCCTGGTCATGGAGGAGATCACGTGACGGCCCTCCTCCGGGCGGGCCGCCCATAGGCGCGCTGCTCGGCGCGATCCACCTGGGCGCGCTCGTGGCCTGGCTGGTCACGGCCCTGGCCGTCCAGGTCCTGCTCTCGCGCGCGCGGCGCACCGGCCGCGCCGAGGACGAGGTGGCCGCGCGCCGGCGGCTGCAGCCGGCGCTGGTCCTGGAGCACACGGCCCTCGCCGTGCTCCTCGTCTCCGGCTTCGCGCTGCTCCGGCACCATGGCTGGGGCCTGGGCCACGCGCGCTGGCTGGCGCTGAAGGTGGGCCTGGTCGCCTTCCTGCTCGTCCCCCTCGAGGCCTTCCACGCCTACGTCTGCCACCGCTGGCTCGCCCGGGCCCTGCGGCAGGCGCCGGCGCCGCCGTCGTCGCGGGACCTCGAGCGCGCCCTGGGCATGGACGACATGGTCCGCGTCCTCGCGGTCCCGCTCCTGGGCCTGGGCCTTCCCCTGATCCTCTGGCTCTCGCTGGCCAAGCCCTTTTGACGCCGCGGTTGTGAGCCAGGTCACCCTCGGCCCGGCCCCCGGCTGGTAGGGTGCACCGGCACTGGGCCGAGCGTCGCGCCGCTAGGGCCGTTTGGGTTACTATCCCGTCCGAGGTCTCCCCGGACGGACTGGGGCGGAAGCGATGATGGCCCAGGGTTACAAGCTTCGGCTCGGGGACGGCACGACCTTCGCCGTCGACGAGAAAGGCCTGCTGACGTGGCTGGAAGGCAGGCTCATGGACGAGAGCGCCCGCATCCAACCCCAAGGAACCAAGGAGTGGCTGACGGTCCGCCAGCTCAAGGTCTTCGAGCGCGATGCCGCCGAGCGCGCGGTCGTGGAGCGCCGTTACGCCGAGAAGCAGGCGGAGGTCGCCCGCAAGGCGGCGGAGGCGCAGGCCGAGGAGGAGCGCCGCGTGGCCGAGCAGGAGGCCGAGGCCGCGCGCCAGGCGGAAGAGGCGGCGCGAGCCGCCGACGAGCAGGCGGAGGCGGAGCGCAAGGCGGCGGAGGAGCGGAAGGCCGTGGCCGAGCGGAAGGCCGCCGAGGAGCGCACCGCGGCGGAGGCGCGCGCCGAGGCGGAGCGCAAGGCCGCGGCCAAGGCGGCCGCCGAGAAGAAGGCCGCCGCCGACCGGAAGGCCGCGGAGGAGCGGGCCGCCCGCGAGCGGCAGGCGGAGGAGCAGCGCCGCCAGGCCGAGCAGCGCGCCGAAGCGGAGCGCCAGGCGGCGGCCGAGAAGAAGGCTGCGGAGGAGCGCGGGGCCGCAGCCGATCGCAAGGCGGCGGACGAGCGCAAGGCCGCCGACGAGCAGGCGGCCCGCGCCCGTGAGAGCGCGGAGCGGGAGCGCGCGGCGGAGCGCCGGGCGGCGGAGGAACGGGCGGAACGGGAGCGGCTGGCGGCGGCGGAGGATCGGCCCCGCTCGCTGGCGGCTTTCGACGACCTCGACGCGCCCGCCCAGACCGAGATCGCTCTCGAGCCGCTCGCCATGGGCGGCGACTCCCAGGTCTACGAGATGGAGTCGCAGCTCAAGCGGATCCCGATGGTGCCCGCGAGCGAGGCCCGCGAGCGCGAGCCGTGGGACGCCCCGGCGGCGATCAGCGAGTTCGAGGCCCGGGTGGCCTGGGTCTTCGACCGCATCAGCCCCTTCGTCCTCCGTTGCGAGCGCTGGGTGCTCGACCGCAAGCGCGCGTCGTCCCGCATGCAGGCGTCCGCGCCCGGATCGTCCGCCGCCCCGCGAGCGCTGGCGGCGTTGCCGGCCGCGGAGACGGTGAAAGCGTGGCTCCGGCGGCCGCGCCAGTGGGTGTCCCAGGCCGGCGCGGCGGCCACGCCTCTCCTGGCCGCCGTGCGCCAGTCGCTGGGGCGCCTGCCGCGTTGGAGACGCTCACCCGCGGCGGATCCCGCCGCCAGCGCTCCGAGCGGCACCGCCTCGGGGCCGCCGGCGCGCGAGCCTGGCCCCGAGCGGATCCGGCTGGCGGAGCCCGCCCGGATCCCTGAACCCGTCCGGATCCCCGAGCCCGCGCGGATGCCCGAGCCGGCGCGGGCTGTCGCGCCCCCGGCCCCGCACGTCAAACCGGCCAAGCCGCCGGCGTCGTACAGTGACCTGCCCGTGATCGCGCTGGCGGAGATGGACGAGCCGGCGGCGGAGGAAGACGAGTTCGACGACGGGCCCTTGAGCCGGATGCGCGACGGCCTGGAGACGACCTGGGCGTGGGCCAAGAGCCTCACCGTCGTCGCGGCCCTGCTGGTGGTGATCGTGCTCCTGGTCCAGAACTACAAGGTATGGTTCCCGCGCGCCATGGGCGCCACGATGAGGATCTTCAGCAGGATGGACGAGCTCAAGGCGCGCGTCGCGCCGCCCCAGGCGTCACGCGAGGCCCTCGAGGCGGCCAAGGAGCAGCTCCCGCACCTCTCGGCGGCGACGATCGAGGCGATCATGGTCCGCAGCGGATCACAGGCCCTCCCTGCCCAGGAGGTGTTCCGCCGCGCGACCGAGGCGGTGGCGCGGGGCAAGGCCTCGTTCGCTCCCACGGCGGCGGGCGAGCTGGACTCCCACATGACCGCGCTGCTCGCGGAGCTGACGGAGGCCGAGGCCCAGCGTCTCCGCGGGTACCTGGCCCGCGTCGCCGCGGGGGAGGCCATGCTGCCCTACCAGGACAACGAGGCGATGTGGCTGACGGCCCGCGGCGCGCGCAGGCTGCCGGCGGAGCGGCTGGCCCGCGTGCAGCAGCTCTCCGCGCAGGCGGTCACCCTGGGCCTCGGCTCCCGCCCGGCACCCGAGGATCCGACCCTGCCGTCGCTTCCTCCGCTGCCGTCCCTCCCGGCCTTCGAGGGGCCGTCCCGATAGAGTGCGGGGAACGCCGTCCGGAGCGCCGAGGCCCCAGGCGCCTCGGTCAGGGGGGAATTCCATGATCGGGAACGACCCGGCGAGCGTGTCGCGCGACATCTCCGAGCGCCCGTTGCGTCCGCTCATGGCCCACGTGCGGGAGCCCTCGCGGCCGCGCACGATCGTGATCCGGCACGGCAGCGGCTGGCAGTCCCTCGCCTTCCTCTGCCTGTGCCTGCTGCTCC
>Ga0214472_10007004_pt1 | contig 11822 bp, 9 predicted proteins | sample RVTome_6_FD_207662 | JGI IMG/M metagenome (GOLD analysis project Ga0214472, IMG submission 207662) | Soil microbial communities from uranium-contaminated site in the Upper Colorado River Basin, Wyoming, United States - RVT140D175 | ecosystem: Environmental > Terrestrial > Soil > Contaminated >...
GAGCATTTCATCACCTGATCGGCGGCCTGCCGCAGCAGAATGCGCCCCACTTCGGTGCTGCCGGTGAAGGTCAGCTTGCGCACCAGCGGGTTTTCGCAAAATTCCTTGCCGATGTCGGAGGAGCGTTGCGAGGTGATAACCGAGAAGATGCCCTTGGGCAGCCCCGCGCGTTCGCCCAACACCGCCAGCGCCAGCGCCGAAAGCGGCGTTTCCGCCGCTGGCCGTGCCACGAAACCGCAGCCCACCGCCAGCGCCGGACCGCATTTGCGGGTGATCATCGCATTCGGGAAGTTCCAGGGGGTGATCGAGCCGACCACGCCGATCGGCTGTTTGATCACGGTAATGCGCTTGTCGCGCATATGGCCGGGGATGGTTTCGCCGTAAACGCGCTTGGCCTCTTCGCCGAACCACTCGATGAAGCTTGCGCCATAGGCGATCTCGCCCCTGGCCTCGGCAAAGGGCTTGCCCATTTCGGCGGTCAGGATGCGGCCAAGATCATCCTGATTTTCCATCATCAGATCGAACCACTTGCGCAGCACCTGTGCGCGTTCCTTGCCGGTGCGCGCCGCCCAGTCCTTCATCGCGGCATTGGCGGCGGTGATGGCGCGCGCGGTTTCAGCGCGGCCCAGGTTGGGCACATGGCAGATCACGTCGCCGCGTGCCGGGTTGGTGACCGCGAAGGTGGTGCCGTCGTCGGCTTCGATCCACTCGCCCGCCACGAAGGCGCGGGTGGCCAGAAGGCCGGGGTCTTTCAAGAGGCTCTTGAGGTCGGTGGCGGTGTCGAGCATGGTTTCCTCCGCATTCGCTTTGGCGAAGCAAAAGCACGCGCGGGCTTGCTTGTCCAGCAATCGGGCGACCGGACAGGGGGAGAATGCGGCATGGATATGGACCAGGCCTATGCCAATGCCGCCTTCATAGCCGGTGGCGAGGGCTATCCGGCGCGATGGGCCACTGCCGCGGCGGCCTTTCGCGCATCGCACGCGCCCAAGCGGCTGCGCTACGGACCTGGGCCGCGGCACTGGGCCGATCTCTACCAGCCCGGGCGGGCAGCGCGCGGGCTGGTTGTCTTCGTGCACGGCGGCTACTGGCTGCGCTTCTCGCCCGACGATTTCTCGCACCTCGCCGCAGGTCCGCTGGCGGCGGGCTTTGCCGTGGCGATGCCCGCCTACACGCTGGCGCCGGCAGCGCGGCTTGCCGGGATCGTTGCCGAGGTGGCGCTGGCGATCGCGATGCTTGCGGCCAGGGTGGCGGGGCCGGTCCACCTTGCCGGGCATTCGGCGGGCGGGCATCTGGTGGCGCGCATGGCCTGCGCCGGGGTCTTGCCCGAGGCGGTGGCCCGGCGCCTGACACGGCTTCTGGCGATTTCGCCGCTCACCGATCTGGCACCACTGATGCTGACCGCGATGCAGGCGACGCTGCGGCTTGACGCCGCCGAGGTCGCCGCCGAGAGCCCGGCCTATCTGCCGCGCCGCCCGGGCTTGGACGTGCGCCTTTGGGTCGGCGCTTGCGAGCGCCCGGCGTTTCTGGCGCAGGCCGGCGCGCTGGCCACCGCCTGGGCCTGCCCGCTGACGGTTGAGCCGGGGCGCCACCACTTCGACGTGATCGAAGGGCTGCAGGGTGCCTCGCCGCTGCTTGCGGCGCTTGTCGACTGACGGCCGGGGGGCGGTCCCCGTCGCGGCCGCGGGCCGCGCGTTCGGCTCCACCGGAAGGTTTTCCGGGCGCGCCTCACCGGCCCGGAGTATTTCGGCAACGAAGACTCAGGGGGCGCGGCGACTGGACCAAGCAGGCTGCAGGTCGCCCGGCATGGGGTGCGCTGCATGGATCGCGCGGGCGATGGCGCGGGCAAGGCAGGTGGCGGCGGCATGGCCCAGCACGAAAGGCTCAAGGAGCGGATCGGTCAGCGGCCTCGCCCCAGTAGCCGCGGCAAACACCAGATCGCCGTCGAAAGGCGTGTGGCTTGGCACGATCGCCCGCGCCATGCCGTCGTGCGCCGCGGTCGCCATGCGCTGCGCTTGCGCCTGGCTCAGCGCGGCGTCGGTGGCGACGATGGCGATGGTGGTGGCCTCGCCCATCCGCTTCAGGGGGCTTGGCTCATGGTTCGGGTCGAACCGCCCGGGCAGCCCCAGCCCGCCGAATTCGCCTCCCATTTCCCAGGGCGCCGCCCAGAACTGCGGCCCGTCGCCCACCGTCACGCTGCCAAGCGCGTTGACCGCCACCAGCGCCCCCACGGTGATGCCGCTTTCCAGCACCAGCGAGGCGGAGCCAAGCCCGCCCTTCCAGTTCGCCGTCATCGCGCCGTAACCCGCCCCCTTTGATCCAAGGCCGAACTCCGCTGCCGCGGCCGCCAGGGCCTCGCGGCCCAGCCGCTTGTAGGGGTTCTCGCGCCAGCCCTTGTCGCCGCCGTTCAACAGGTCGAACAGAATCGCGCCCGGCACGATCGGCACAAGCATGCCGCCCACATCGAAGCCGCGCCCGGCCTCGCGCAGCCCGTCGGCCACGCCCGAAGCCGCATCAAGCCCGAAGGCCGAGCCGCCGGCCAGCACCAGCGCATCGACCTCTTGCACCAGCTTGTCGGGCGCCAGCAGGTCGGTTTCGCGCGTCCCGGGCGCGCCGCCCATTACCGCGACCGCTGCCACAAAGGGCCGTGCGCCCAACAGCACCGTTGCCCCGGTCCGCACGCCGTCATCTTCGGCATTGCCGACCAGCAACCCCGCGACGTCGGTGATCAGATTGCGCGCGCCCGGCCTCATCGCCCTGCTTTCTTCATTGCTCAAATATCCCGCGGGGGTCCGGGGGGCGCGAAGCCCCCGGCGCGGGTTCAGATGCAGCGCCCGCCATCGACTTGCAGCGCCACGCCGGTGACCATGCTCGCCTCGTCCGAGCACAGGTAAAGCGCGGCGTTGGCCATGTCTTCCGGCGTCGAGAACCGCCCCAGCGGGATCGTCGCCAGAAACTTGGCGCGCATCTCGGGCGTGTCCTCGCCCATGAAGCTTTTCAGCAGCGGAGTTTCGCCCGCAACCGGGTTGATCGCATTCACCCGCACACCGAACGGCGCCAGTTCCACCGCCATCGCCTTGGTGGCGGTGATCATCCAACCCTTCGAGGCATTGTACCAGCTTAGCCGCGGCCGCGGGCTGACCCCGGCGGTCGAGGCGACGTTCAGGATCGCCCCCGCCCGCGCCGCCTTCATGAGCGGCACGATATGGCGGGCGGTCAGGTAGACCGACTTGGCGTTCACCGCGAAGATGCGGTCGAATTCCGCTTCGCCCAGCTCTTCCATCGGCTGCGGCAGATGCGTGATGCCGGCGTTGTTCACCACAATGTCGATGTGCCCCCAGGCCGCCATTGCCGCCTGCACCATCGCCGCGACGCTGTCGTCGCGGCTGACATCCGCCGCCTGCGCGATGCCGTTGCACTGCGCTGCCGCTGCCTCGGCGGCCAGCAAGTTGATGTCGGCCAGCATCACCCGGGCGCCCTCATGCGCAAAGCGCCGCGCGATGCCAGCGCCAAAGCCCGAGCCTGCGCCGGTGACGATTGCTGTCTTGCCTGCAAGTCGCACAGTTACCCCCGTTTGCGGGTTACCAGTCTGGCAGATTCGCGCGCCTTGGCAAGCCGGGTTCAGCCGTGATGCGCCGCCACGGTTTTCAGCACCGAGAATCCGTATAGTGCCTCGAAGCCCTTTTCGCGGCCATGCCCCGATTTTCCGATGCCGCCGAACGGCAGTTCGACCCCGCCGCCGGCGCCGTAGTTGTTGATGAACACCTGCCCGGCGTGCAGGCCCTTTGCCAGCCGCATCTGCCGGGCGCCGTTCTCGCTCCAGACGCTCGCCACAAGCCCATATTGCGTGCCGTTGGCGATCGCCAGCGCCTCGGCCTCGTCATCGAACGGGATTACAACTTGTGCCGGACCAAAGATTTCCTCTTGTGCCAGCCGGTGGCCGGGGCGCACGTCCGCCAGCAGATGCGGCGCGACGTAGTGGCCACCCCCGGGTGCATCGGCCACGATCTGGCCGCGCGCGGCAACAGTCAGGTCGCCGGCCAGGGCCAGATAGCCTTCGACCACCTGCTTTTGTCGCGCTGAAATCAGCGGCCCAAGGTCGTGGTCGCCGAGGGCGGGGCCCACCCGCAGCGCGGCGTAGCGCGCCGCCATCGCCTCGACCACCTCGGCCATGCGCGCGCGTTCGACCAGAATTCGCGAGGCGGCGGAACAGGTTTGCCCCGCGTTCTGGATGCCGGCGTTCACCAGATATGGCAGGGCCTTTTGCAGATCGGCATCGGCAAAGACCAGTTGCGGCGACTTGCCGCCCAGTTCCAGCGTCACCGGAACGATGTTGCGCGCCGCCGCCGCCTGCACCAGCGAACCCACGCCCACCGAGCCGGTGAATGACAGGTGTCGCACACCGGGATGCGCGCTTAGCGCCGCGCCCGCCTCTTCGCCCAGGCCCGGCACTACGTTCAGCGCCCCGGCAGGCAGCCCGGCCTGCAGCGCGATGCGGGCAAAGGCAAGCGCGGTCAGGCTGGCCTCTTCGGCGGGTTTCAGCACGGCGGCATTGCCCATGGCCAGCGCCGCGCCGACCGAACGCCCGATGATCTGCATCGGGTAGTTCCAGGGCACGATATGCCCGGTGACACCGTGCGGTTCGCGCAGCGTGTAGACGGTGTAGCCCGGCAGGTAAGGGATGGTCTCGCCCATCACCTTGTCGGCGGCGCCGGCGTAAAACTCCATATAGCGGGCCAGCGCCAGGGCGTCGGCGTGCGCCTGTTGCAACGGCTTGCCCACATCCTGCGCCTCGATCGCGGCCAGATCGTCGGCCCGCGCCGCGACCGCCTGCCCGATCCGCGCCAGAATGCGGCCGCGTTCGGTGGCGCTTAACCGCCCCCATTCGCCGGCCAGCGCCGCCTCGGCTGCCGCCACCGCTGCGTCAATCTCGGCCGCGCCGCCGCGCGCGATTTCGGCCACCTGCTCGCCGGTCGAGGGGTCTTCCACCGGCAGCGTTGCGGCGGGTTTCAGCCAGCTCCCGCCGATCAGCATTTCGGTCGGGTCGAACCAAAGGGCGGTGACGGTCATGCGCGTTTCTCCATCCATTCGGGCGGTATTTGCGGCGTGGCGGCGACAAGGCGGCGGGTGACCGGGTGCGCGGGGGCGTTGAACAGCGCCTCGGTCGGGCCTTGCTCGACGATGCGTCCTGCCTCCATCACCAGCACCCGGTCGGTGATGGCGCGCACCACGCTCAGATCATGACTGATGAACAGATAGGCCAGCCCGTGGCTTTTGCGCAGGCTGGCCAGAAGATCGAGCACCTGCGCGCGGATGCGCACATCAAGCGCGCTGACCGCTTCATCCAGCACGATCAGTTCGGGGCGTGTAATCAGTGCGCGGGCAATGGCGATGCGCTGGCGCTGGCCACCGGAAAATTCGTGAATGTATTTGCCGCGGTCGTCCGCGCGCAATCCCACCTCGATCAGCGCTTCGGCAACCCGCTCGCGCCAGTCGGCGGGCGGCTGCGGCATCAGATGAAACGGCTCGGCCACCAGCCGGTCAACCCGCCAGCGCGGGTTGAAGCTGCCGTAGGGGTCTTGAAACACGACCTGCACGCCCGCACGCAGCCGGTTTGACATGCCCGGCCCGACGCGCTTGCCAAACAGCCTGATCTCGCCGCCCTGCAAGGCGTCAAGGCCCAGAATCGCCCGCGTCAGGGTTGACTTGCCGCAGCCCGACGACCCCACCAGCCCAAGGCTTTCGCCTTCGTGCAGGGTAAAGGAAACGTCGTCCACCGCGTGCAGCACCGGGTGTTTCGCAAAGGGGCGCGGGCGCGCCAGCGTATAGGCGCGGGTGGCGTTTTCCACTGTCAGAAGCGGCTCGGGCGTGCCGATATCGACCCGTGCGGGTTGGTGCGCTGAGGCCGCGAACAGCGCCGCGGTATAGGGGTGGGTGCGGGCGCGAAAAAGTGCCTCGGTGTTGCCCTGCTCGACGATCCGCCCGGTCTGCATGACCGCGGTATTGTTCGCCAACCCCGCAACCACGGCAAGGTCATGGGTGATCAGCATCAGCCCCATGCCCACGTCAGCCACCAGATCGCGCAGAAGGTCGAGGATTTGCGCCTGCGTCGTCACATCAAGCGCGGTGGTCGGCTCATCCGCGATCAGCAGCGCGGGTTGCAGCGCGATGGCCAGCGCGATCGCCACCCGCTGGCGCTGGCCGCCGGACAGTTCGTGCGGGTAAAGCGACAGCGCAAAGCGCGGTTCCGGCAGACCGACGCGGTCAAGCTTGGCACGTGCAATCGCCAACGCCTCGCGTCGCGGCATGTTGCGGTGCACCATCAGCGTTTCGGCCACCTGATCGCCGATCGTCATCAGCGGGTTCAGCGCGGTCATCGGTTCCTGAAAGATCATGCCGATGCGGTTGCCGCGCAGGCGGCACATCGCCGCCTCGGTCTGGTTCAGCAGATCGACGCCCTGCAGTTCGGCATGCCCGGTGGTGGCGGCGCCTTGCGGCAAAAGCCCCATCAGCGCCAGCGCGGTCAGCGACTTGCCCGAGCCGCTTTCGCCCACCAGCCCGAAAATCTCGCCGGGGTCGAGTGTGAAGGCAACCCGCTCCAGCAGCGGCGCGCCGTGGATCGAAACCGCAAGGTCGGTGACGCGCAAAAGGCTCATCGTGCCCGCCTCAGTCGCGGGTCAAGCGCGTCGCGCAGCCCGTCGCCCAGCAGGTTCAGCCCCAGCACCGTTGCCACGATGGCAAGCCCGGGGAAGATCGCGACATGCGGCGCAAGCGTGACCATGGTCTGCGCTTCCGCCAACATCCGGCCCCAGCTTGGCAGCGGCGGCTGCGCGCCAAGGCCGACATAGCTCAGCCCAGCCTCGGCCAGAATGCCGAGTGAAAACTGGATGGTGCCCTGCACGATCAGCAGGTTGGCGATGTTGGGCAATATGTGCTCCAGTGAAATCCGCGCCCGGCCCTTGCCCGCCACCTGCGCCGCGCGGATGTAGTCGAGCGTCCACAGACTAAGCGCGCCGCCCCGGGTGACGCGGGCGAAAACCGGGATGTTGAAAATGCCGATGGCGATGATCGCGTTGATCGCCGAGGGGCCGAACACGGCGGTGATCAGGATCGCGATCACCAGCGAGGGGAAGGCAAAGACCAGATCATTGCCGCGCATCGTCAGCTCATCCGCCCAACCGGGTTTGGCGGCCGCCAGCAACCCCAGCGGCACCCCCAGCCCCATACCGATGCCCACGGCGACCAGCGCCACCGCCAGCGAGGTGCGCGCCCCAACCATCAGCATCGCCGCGATGTCGCGCCCGAAATGGTCGGTGCCAAGCCAGTGCGCGGCGGAAGGCGCTTGCAGCTTTTGCGAAATCGCCAGGGCGGTCACGTCATAAGGCGTCCAGACCAGAGACAGAAGCGCGGCAGCAAGCGCAAGCCCCGCCAGCGCGATGCCGATGACAAGCCCGGGCCTCACGCGCGCGCCCTCAGCCGCGGGTCCACTGCGGCATAGGCAAGGTCGGTCAGGAAAGTCACCAGGATCACCGCGAAAACCAGAATCATCACCACCGATTCCACCACGATCAGGTCGCGCTGCGTGATCGCCTGAAAGATCAGCCGCCCGAGACCGGGAATGTAAAAGACGTTCTCGATGATGATTGCACCGGCCAAAAGAAACGAAAACTGCATGCCCAGAATGGTCAGCACCGGGATCAGTGCGTTGCGCAGCGCGTGCCGGGTCAGCGCCTGCGCGCCGCTTAGCCCCTTGGCGCGGGCGGTGCGGATGTAATCCTGGCCCAAGGTCTCGATCAGCGCCGAGCGCAGCACGCGCGCCAGGATTGCGGCCTGCGGCAGGGCCAGCGCCACAGCGGGCAAGGTCAGCGCGCGCAGCCCGGCGAGCGGATCGGCCCAGCCGGGAAAGCCGCCCGCAGGAAAGATCCGCCAGTTCAGTGCGAAGGCCAGCACCAGCAGCATCGCGAACCAGAAGTTCGGCACCGCGATGCCCAGCTGCGTGCCACCCATCACCGCGTAATCCGCCGCGCGCCCGCGCCGCGCCGCGGCCAAGAGGCCGATCGGCAGCGCAATGGCGGTGGACAGAACCAGCGCCAGAACCGTCAGCGGCAATGAGATCAGCAACCGGGCGGCAACCAGATCGGCCACCGGCACCTTGTAGGTGTAGGAAATGCCGAAATCGCCAGTGATCATGCCGCTGATCCAGCGCAGATACCGCACCGGCAGCGCGCCGTTCAGCCCCAGGCTTTCGCGCAGCGCCGCCACCGTGTCGGGGGCGGCGTTCATGCCCAGCATATAGGCGGCGGGATCGCCGGGGATCACCTCGATCACCGCGAAGATCACCAGACTTGCCGCAAGCAGGCTGGCGACAAGCGAAAGCAGCCGTTTCAGCAAATAGCGCAGCATCGCGCCCCCTTTCCGGGGTCAGGCTAGCGGGACGGATCGGCAGGGTCCAGTGCCCGCGGCGGCGAAAACACAAGCGCCGCCCCGCAGTTGGGGGCGGCGCCAAGCGTTGCCGTGGCGGCGCAATCAATCGATCCAGCGCACCGCAGTCAGATCGTTGGCCTGGGTCGGCGAATTTTCCCACAGACCCTCGATTTTAGCGTTGGCCACGCCGGTCTTGGCCAGTTCGAACAGATAGCCGTTGACATAATCGCCCGCGATCATCTCTTGCGCCTGTTTCAGCAGCGCAGATCGCGCCGCGGCGTCGGTCGTGGCCTTGAGTTCATCAAGAAGCGCCACGAACTCGGGCCGCCCATACTGAAAGTAATAGGTTGGCCGGGCGTAGATATCGATGTCCATCGGCTCGGTATGGCTGACAATGGTCAGATCGAAATCACGCCCGTTGAACACCTGTTCAAGCCATTGCGCCCATTCGAGGTTGGCGATTTCGGTTTCAATGCCGACCGCGCGCAGCTGCGCCGCGATAATCTCGCCGCCGCGCCGCGCGTAGGTCGGCGGCGGCAGCGCCAGCCGCAACTTCAGCCCCGAAACCCCTGCCTGCGCCAGCAGCGCCCTGGATTTCTCGGGGTCATGCGCGGAAAGCCCGGTCAGATCGACGTAATCGGGGTTGTGCGGCGCGAAATGCGTGCCGATCGGCGTGCCATAGCCGAACATGGCGCCATCGATGATGTCCTGCCGGTTGATCGCATGCGCGATCGCCTGGCGCACCTGCACGTTGTCCAGCGGCGCCTGCTTGTTGTTCATCGCAAGGATGGTTTCGCCCTCGGTCGAGCCGACGATGACCTTGAAGCGCGGATCGGCGGCAAGCTGCGGCAGCGTTTCCGGCGCCGGGAAGTTCGGGAAGGCATCGACATCGCCCGCCATCATCGCGGCAAAGGCCGCGGTGGGGTCGGAAATGAAGCGGAAGGTGGCCCTGGCCAGCGCCGGTTTTTCGCCCCAATAGTTTTCGTTGGCGGTCAGAGTGACATGATCGCCCTGCACCCATTCGCTGAACACGAAGGGCCCGGTGCCGACCGGGTTTGTGGCCAGCGTCGCGGCACTTTCCGGTGCCACGATCACCGCATCGCCCCATGCCATCTTCCAGGGAAATGCGCCATCGGGCGCCGACAGGGTGACCACCACCACCCCCGGCTCGAACACTTCGACCAGCTCGATGCCGGCGAACAGCGGTTTTTGCGCGTTGGTGCTGCCTTCGGCGCGGGCGCGATTCAGGCTGAATTCGACATCGAAACCGTCAAACGTGGTGCCATCGTGAAAGGTGACGTCTGAACGCAGAAAGAAGGTCCAGACCCGCCCATCGGACGAAACCTCCCAGGCCTCGGCAAGCGCGGGAAGCACCGCACCATCGGGGCCAAAACGGGTCAGCCCCTCGAACACATTGGCATAAACGACTTCGTCGATCGCCGCCGCGGCGCCCGCGGTCGGGTCAAGGTTTGGCGGCTCCAGCACCATGCCCACGGTGATCGCATCCGGCGCGGCGATGGCCATGCTGGTGGTCAGCAGCAGCGCCGCGACCGCGGTGTTGAAAAGTTTCGGCATTTGCGTCTCCCTGTCTGGCCCGCGGCGCGGCTGGCGCCATCGGTCGGGCGCATGATTGACCCGATGCCGCGGCCGATCAAGGGCCTTGGCGCAGCCGTCCGCGCGATTGCTGCATTGCAGAAGAAACAGTCTTTCGTTTTTTCCCGTCAGGCTTTATGAAAACGTCGCAGGGGAGCAAGGGGGGCGGATATGAGCGCCACGAGCCAGAACCGGGCACGCATGCCCGGCGATATCGTTGCCATGAAGGGCGGCGCGCCGATCGTCTGCCTGACCGCCTACACCACGCCGGTGGCGCGGCTTGCCGATGCGCATTGCGATCTGGTGCTGGTGGGCGATTCGCTGGGCATGGTGCTGCACGGGCTGCCCTCGACTCTGGGGGTGACGCTGGAAATGATGATCCTGCACGGGCAGGCTGTGGCGCGCGGTCTGACACGCGCGCTGATGGTCATCGACATGCCCTTTGGCAGCTATGAAGAAAACCCGGCACAGGCGTTTCGCAATGCGGCAAGGCTGATGGCGCAGACCGGCGCCGGTGCGGTCAAGCTGGAAGGCGGGCGGCACATGGCCGAAACCATCGCCTTTCTGGTGGCGCGCGGCGTGCCGGTGATGGCGCATATCGGGCTGACGCCGCAGTCGGTGCACACGCTTGGCGGCTACAAGGTGCAGGGTCGCGGCGATGATGCCGACCGGCTGCGCGCCGACGCCGTTGCGGTTGTCGCGGCGGGCGCCTTTGCCGTGGTGTTGGAAAAGTTGCCGGCGCGGCTGGCCGAGGCAATCACCGCCGCCATCCCCGTCCCCACCATCGGCATTGGCGCCGGGCCGGGCTGCGACGGGCAGGTGCTGGTGGTCGATGACATGCTGGGCCAGTTCACCGATTTCCGGCCCAAATTCGTCAAGCGCTTCGCCGAACTGGGCGCCGCCGCCGATGCCGCCATCGCCGCCTATGCCGCCGAGGTTCGCACCCGCAGCTTTCCCGGCCCCGAACATGGCTTTGCCGATCAGGAGAACACATGACCCTCGTCATTCGCAACAGCACCGAGATGCAGGAAAAGGTCGCGGGCTGGAAACGCTCGGGCATGCTGGTGGGGGTGGTGCCGACCATGGGTGCGCTGCACGACGGGCATTTAAGCCTGGCGCGCGCGGCGCGGGCGCATTCCGACCGGGTGATCGTGACGATCTTCGTGAACCCCAAGCAGTTCAACAACCCCGATGATCTGGCGAAATACCCGCGTGACGAGGCGCATGACCTGGCGTTGCTCAAGGCCGAAGACGTCGATGTGCTGTTCGCGCCGGGCGAGCATGAGGTTTACCCCGACGGCTTTGCCACCAAAGTCACGGTCGCGGGTGTTTCGGAACCGCTGGAAGGCGCGTTCCGGCCCGGGCATTTCGACGGCGTCGCGACGGTGGTGACCAAGCTTCTGGGCATGACCCAGGCCGGACGCGCCTTCTTTGGCGAAAAGGACTGGCAGCAGGTGCAGGTGGTGCGCCGGCTGGTCGCCGATCTCAACATCCCGACGCGGATCATCGCCTGCCCGACGATCCGCGAAGCCGACGGGCTGGCGATGTCTTCGCGCAACCAGCAGCTGACCGCGGCCGAACGTGCCATTGCCCCGGTGCTTTTCGAGACCATGCAGCAGGCGGCCGCGGCAATCCGTGCCGGCAGCGCGGTCGAGGCCGCACTCGATGCCGCGCGCGCCGCCATTCTTGGCGCCGGGTTTCGCGCCGTGGAATATCTGGAACTGCGCAGCGCCGAAACCCTGGCAGCCGCGCCCGCGCCGGGCGCCGCCGCACGCATGCTGGTCGCGGCCTATCTGGGCGAAGTGCGG
>Ga0214472_10007005_pt1 | contig 11822 bp, 12 predicted proteins | sample RVTome_6_FD_207662 | JGI IMG/M metagenome (GOLD analysis project Ga0214472, IMG submission 207662) | Soil microbial communities from uranium-contaminated site in the Upper Colorado River Basin, Wyoming, United States - RVT140D175 | ecosystem: Environmental > Terrestrial > Soil > Contaminated >...
CGTCCGTGTGTTGGCCCCCTTTAGCGGTGGGGTGGCGCCAGGTGAAGCGCGCGCGCACGCGCAGAGTGCCGGGCTCGACAAACCTGGACGCGTTCGCCGAGACCGTCACGGCGCCGAACCCCTCCCAAGTCGGCACGCCGACATCGCTGATGAACACCCACGTCCCGGTCGTGAAGTCGAACAGCTCCGTGACCCGCCGAGTGCCCTGTCGCGACGTGAACGCCTCTATCTCGATCTGGAGGGTGCTGATGAGAGGAGTCTCGAAGGTGCCCTCGACCACGAACTGCATCGAGTTCCGGCCTTTCGCGCGGAGCTTCAGATAGCTGTCGTCGCTCTCAAGGACTTCAGGCAGTCCGCCGCTCACGAACCCCGATGCGACGCTCAGCGCTGTCGGAGGGACCTCTTCGCCCATGTCAATCGGCGTCGAGTCAATCTCGATCGTAGCGACCCAGCCCTCGAAGGCGCCTTGGGGATTGACGCCCGTACCGACGATGGTCCGACCGTCGCCCGACACGCCGTTGGCGTAGAGCAAGTGCCAGCCGTCGAGGCCGGTCACACCGTGCTGCGCCAAGTACTGCTTGACGCTCACCATGCCGAACTCCGGCGTCCAGACGAACGCTTCAAACGTTGTGAAGCCAGACGCCGTCCCGACGATGACGTTGCCGTCGTCGGAGACGTCGGACGCGCCGCTCGAGAAGCTGCCGCCCGGAAAGTCGCCGAGCCCGACCATTCCGCCGGACGCCGTCCAACGGAAGGCCTCGTTGCCGCGCGAAGACGCGGCGCCGCCCACAATGACAGTCCCGTCCGCAGAGACGGCTTGGGCCCTGCTGCCGAAGTACCCGCCGGGCAGGTCGCCGAGCCCGACCATGCCGGCGGACTGCGTCCATACGAACGCCTCTTGTCCTTCGAACCCGGAGCTTGATCCGACGATCACGCTCCCGTCCGCCGAGACGTCGAACGCGATGCTGAAGATGTCGCCGCCCTCGAACTCGCCGAGGTGCTGCATTCCGGTCGCCGGTGTCCAACGGTAGGCGGCGTACTGCATGGGCCCGAACGGACGCTGCGATGCGCCGACGACCACGTTGCCATCGTTAGAAACAGCGTTCGCAAAATTGGAGAAGCCGCCAGTGCCGGGGAGGTCGCCGAGGCCGATCATGCCGCTGGTTGACCAGAGGTAGGACTCAAAGCCGTTGGCGCTCGTCGTTTGGCCGACGACAAAGCTGCCGTTATGGGAAACCGCGCGGGCAAAGATGGCGGGATTCCCCCCGGGAAGTCCGCCGAGGGCGACGACCGACATCCCGGTGCGCGAGCCGGTCTTCATGAACCGTGACCAGCGGACCGCCCGGAGTCCGGAACCGAGGTCGGCTGCGCCGACTATGAACGAACCGTTGGCGGACACTCCATTGGCCGCGCTCGTTACGCCGGAGAACGACGTGCCTCCAAGTCCTTGGAACCGAAAGTCGGTCGAAGCGGACGAGGCGATCAAGAGCGCGAAGAGAGCCGCCGGAAGGCGCGTGTTTCGAAGGTGTGTCATTGCTTTTCCACCGGAAAGGCGCCAAATTCGGAAGTCGCCCTTCCAACCGTCTAACGGTAAGAATGCTGGGGAGCGGGAGGGGTTCCCGCTTTTGGGGAGCAACCAGTAGACCTAGTAGCCGGAGTGGTCGGCGAGCTTATGCCCTTGCTTCAAAGCCACGGTTTTGGACGCTGTTAGAAATACCAGGTCGAGATTTGCGGACCGAACTTAAACCTATAATGGATCCATCGGCCTTCGGGGAGGTGGCCCATGTTTGGAGTGGACTTATGATGCGAAGACTCTTACTCACTTGTTGCGCGCTCATGATCGCGGTTGGATCGTCGGCGCAGCTACAGCTTTCGATCGGTGTGCGCGAGACCGGGTTCGCCGGCGGGCCCGACAACGGCGTTGGCGGGAACGGCGGCACCTCTGGAGGGATCGAGTTCATTAACCTGGACGGACAGAACCTGACTATGGACGGGACGTGGCAGACGTTTACATGGACATTTGCCACCGACACCCCGACCGCTTTTGCCGGCGCGTCTGCGAACTCGATCCTCGAGGGCAACTATGGCGTGTTGGAGCACCTGCGAATCCGCAACTCAGGCGGCGCGACCGGCGCGATGACTCTTTGGATTGACGACATTACGAACGACTTTACGCCCCCGGGCGGAGGACCGACCTCGGTGAACTTCGGCGACTTCGAGGGCTTTGCACTTGGATCCGAGGTCATTTTCCAGGAGCCGCGGTTCTCGGGTTCGACCACTGGAAACTTGATGGCTCTGCCGAACACGTCGGTCGTGACGGACTCGGCGGCGTTCGGCGGGGTCCAATCGGACCAGGTGGACTTCCAGTTCATTGATGGACTGGACACCCGGTGGGTGCGGCTGACCACGTTCGGCACGCCGAACTTGCCGAACCCGATCGTACGGTTCGACGGTGGAAGCGTCCTGACAATGAAGGTCCGTGCGGTGCCGGAGCCGGGGACGCTGGCCGTCCTGGGCCTGGGTGCGCTGGCGCTGTTGCGCCGGAGGAAGAAGTAGCGGCTACTCTTCGAGCCTTCGGAACTCTCCTGATCCGGAGAGCGTGATGTGGTCCGGCTTGATGGACATGTGACCTTCAGGGTCAATCTCGTACTCGCATGTTTGCAGCGCGGCGCCTTCGGCTTCGTCCTTGAAGTAGACGAAGTCGAGGGTGCCTTCTTTCGTCGCCCAGTAGCCCTGGCCGACGACCTTCTCGCTTGAAAGCGCTTCGAACTTGCCGTCGGCGGCGAAGACGAGGCGCTCTTCCGTCGCCGTGAGGCCCTCCCACGTTCCGACGAGCGCGGCGTCCTTTTCGCCTTTTTCGAGCTCCTCGATGACCCTCACCGCTTCTTCCATCTCGGGCGTGATGGTGAAGGACTCGCCGTCCGCCCTCGGCTGGCAGCCGAGCGCGGCGAGCGCGAACAAAGCTAAGACGTAGAGCTTTCGCATGGTTTTGTGTGTCGGATATGGGGCGCTGAGTTCAGGCATCTTGACCGCTCGGGCGGACGCGCTAGGTTCATATTAGAACGGGGGGCCGTTTTTCGGCCGTTTTTTTCGTCTGCCCTCGTCCGCGCGCTTCTTTCCCTCCAATCTTCAGAATACCACCATAAGCGACGGTTTGTCAAGTTTATTTTAGCAAAACAGGACTTAAGTGCTAGTTTGAAGGGAATTCAGGTGCACGGGCCGCTCGGGCCCATGAGGCCTGCGGTCATGTCAGGGGCGATTGGTCCTGTGCCGCGATCGGCGTCCGAACCGCGGCAATGGCGAGCCGCACGGTGCCGATCAAGAGGCCGAGGGCGAACCCCGTGGCAATAGCGAGCTGGACGTAGATGAGCCAGTCCGGTCGCACGAGGCCGAAAATCTTGAGGCTCGGTCTGTCGAAGAAATGGAGGACGAGGCCGAGCGTGACGAGAATCCAGTTCAGCTTTCCAATGCCAAAGTTTGCGAGCCTGATAAGCGGGACGAGGCCGATTACCGCGCAAAGGAAGCCGACGTTGAACAGGACGCCAGGCATCACGCTGGTCACGACTGCGCACACGACCATCACCGATCCTGCGATGAACAGGCCATAAGCGCGCGCGAGCTCGTAGCGGGGCCGAGCGGGGTCTATCGGCGTCGCGAAGAACGCCCGGGCCCCTTCGTAGCCCGGGACGCGAGCAAACCACCTGTCCCAAAAGTATGTGCGCTGCTTGGGCAATCCCCTGGGATTGTATCACCGCACGGCCACGGGAGCAACTTGACGCGAATGAAGAGCCCCCGCCGCAGACTCCGGAGATCGCCGTTGTCGCTCGCTATCCCGACATTTGTGTGAACAGGAACACGCCGTTCTTGTTCGAGGTCACGATGTCGGGCAGGCCGTCGCCGTCAATGTCCTGCACCACGAACTGGGTGCCGACGCCGGAGTCTTCGTCTATGACGTGCCGGACCCACTTGGTGCCCTGGAGCTCGTAACGCACGAGCCAGTGCGGCTCTTCGGAGCCGGGGTCCACGCCAGGCGGATGTCCCCACTTTCGCTTGCCGGTGACCAAGTTGACCGACTTGCCGAACGTTGCAAGCACGGCCGCGTGCGTCACTGAGATCGTCTCGTCTATCGTAGTCTTCTCAAAGCCATTTCCTGTCGGCTGATGCCACCACACACCGCGAGCGTGTGCGGACGTCGAAAGCACGCCGCCGTTGTGCACAAGCATGTGCGCGCAGTCGGCGCCCAGATCTGTTTTGACGAACATCCATACGATTCCGCTTGGACCGTTCCTCCAAACGTAAAACCCGTCCCTTGTGATGATCGCATTTTGGCGATCTTTACCCAATTGGACATCTCCCACACCCAAGCCGTGCGAGTAGCGCTGAGAGCCTGATCCCTTCAGTTCACTGACGTTGTGGCAGATCCACTCTGCATACGGGTCCTTCGCTGGCTCGAACCACGCTAAGCGCTCATCGTCGTACGCCATGATCAGGACGCGCTTGCCGTTGCGGAAGAGGTCTTCGTAGAGCGGGCTCTCGTTCCCCGCGTTGCGCCAGATGAGGTGCTCTTTCCAAGGACCAGCGTTGCCCTTGGGGTTCTCGCGCCAGACCGCTTTCTCGCCCGGCATCCCGATCACGATCTGGTCCACCCAGCCGTCGCTGTTCAGGTCGGCCGCCCAGTTGTGGAAGCTGTTGCTCCACGCCGACTTTGGTTCGACAAAGACGAACGGCGCGATCTCGTTCGCTTTCCAGTCCGGCGCCTCGTACCAGACGTTCCCGGCGATGACGTCGAGCCTTCCATCGCGATTGACGTCTCCGACCGCCACGCCCTCGGACACGAACCGCGCGTCAATGACTGACTTCTTGAACTTGAGTTCGTCGGGTTGGAGGGCGACCAACGCGATGAGCGAAGCGATCATCGCCACAGAATACCGGGCCCCTCCCCGAAGTTCAGACCAGGCCACTGGTCACGAGCAGACCGAACGGGCTGAGCTTCAGCTCGACGATCGTCTCGCCGTCGTGCATTACCGACCTCTCAAACCTCCACGTTACGACGTGCTCCGTGGGATCGGCCGACGCGTCTTCTGAGTCCGTGCTGACGATGTCCCACACCTTCATTGAGAAGTCGCCGTTCGGCGCCCATTTGAACGCCATCCCGTCCAGGCCCGTCACGGAACCTTGGCCGTCGGCGCGGATCGAAAGGTCTTCAGACCCGGGGCTCCACCCACCGTAGTCGTTGGTCCATTCGCCGATGATGTCCGAGCGGTACCGGCCCTCGAGCTCTTCGATCTTCTTGGCTAGAGACCCCTCGTCCATGAGCAGAGTATACGATTGCGGGCGGAGGCTAGTCGAACGTCTCGCCGCGCTCTGACGAGACCCACGTGGCGTACGCCTCGATGTTGCGCTCTGCCATGTCCTTGGCGACGGCGCCGTTCGGGTCGGTCACGAGCGAATCATAGGCCGCCTTGTCCGTGTATCCCATCATCACCACGACGTGGCCCTCCTCGTTGATGAACCGGTGCATGAACTCGATGCCGGGGATCGCGCGGAACTTCGCAGGGATGCCCTCGGACACGGCCTCCCACTCGTCGGCCTTTGCCGGGTCGGGCGCCCATTTGGAAACGACGATGAACATCGGCCGATCTTACCCACGCCTGCAAAACACGGTGCCAGCGGGCGTCCGTGTTTAGGCGCGCCAACTGAACTTAGGCCGGCTTGCGGGCGAACGCGAAGTAGTAGGTCAGGAACATGCCGCCCGCGAGGAAGGCAACGCCCAACAGGGGTTGGCCAGCAGAGAGTGCGAGGTAGACGCCAACGGCCTTGAATGGAAATCCCACCCAGTGCAACCACTTTGGAAACCGGCGTTGGCCCTCTTCCGGCATCCCAGGATTGTATCCCCGGTGGCGCCGCTAAGGCCTGCAGAAGATTAGATACACCAGCGCCGCGACGACGAGCAAGAACGCGCCGCTGGCAATGTCAACGACACTTCGATCGAAACCTCGGCCATAGTAACCGACGAATCCGACCACGAAGAACACCACGGCCACCAACAAGCACAGCCATACGGCGATCAGCGGGCGAGGTCTCACTTCATCGAATTATGCCCCCTCTGAACCTGCGCCCTCCCGTTTCATCCTTCAGCCTTCCCCGGGCCCCCGGCCATCTGACCGCCTCCATTAAGTTACAATACACCTGTGTCTCGGCAAACGCTAGAAAAGGATTTGCTGAAGATTGGCGCAACGTTTGCAACGCTAATCGCCCTGGTGTTCGTCGTGGTGTGGGTGTTCGATCCACGAAGGGCGGACGACTACGATCCTATTGCCGCCATGTTTCATGACGAGGCCCTCGTGTGGCGCCGACAACACTGGGACACGGCAGAGTACAAGTACTTGGTTGCGAACTTTGAGCGGTTCAAGCCGGTCATCAAGCGGTGGGCGCTTGCCCAACCTCACGCTTACGAACATGAGATCGCGATCGGTGCGGCCATCGCCGCAGGCCGTCCCGGTGTCCAATTCTTGATGGAACTGGCTCGCGACGCAGGACCTGCTGAGAGTGCTGAGCTTGTACGACGGCTCAGTTTCAGCCTGCACACATACAGTGAGTGGCGAGAGGAAGTGAGGGGGTTTCTCTTCGAGGTCGAGAAGGAGAACACCGTCGCCGGCTACTACGCCTACCTCGGACTCGCCACCTCTCACTACAATTACGCGTCGGACTACAGTCAGGAAGATCGCGAACAGGCGTTCCGTGAAGTCGGACTAGAGCCATATAGCGACGCGGATGAGGTGGCTAAATCGCCGGGCTTCGAGAGTCTTGTCCCGCAGTCTCAGAAACCGACACCCGTCGCCCCGGCCCCCTACCACGGTCGGCGCGGGCCTTAAAACGGTTTTTGGAAACCTCACAGGATTCTTTAGGGTTTCGGCGCGAGAAAACTGCAAAAAGGTCTTCCCTTGAACCTGGGGCGACCGTCCTGCTACGATTGACTTACAGAGTGGCACAGTCGCCCCCAAAGCCTCGCTTCTGGAACCCGACGCTCGCGGCGATCGCGGGGCTCGCGGCCTGGTTCGTGTCGTTTCTTGTGCAGGGCGCGTGGGAAGCCACGCGGATCAAAATCGGCGACGGGTCCTTGTCGGAGTTCGCTGGGCTCGCAGTCGGAAGCGCAGTCGGCGCGTCGGTCGCTCGGGCCCTGTGCGACGAGCGGGCCGCCAGGGTGCTCCTCGCCTACTTGCTCGTCCCGGCCCCGTTCTTGTTCTTGATGGGCGCGGTGGTCGCGTCCATGGGAGACCCCCGCCTGTGGTGGATGTTTCCGGTTGCGCACATCGTCAGCGGCGCGGTGGCGTTTGCAGTGGTCGGCGTGCTCCCCGGCAGATTGGCCAAGTGGTCGTTCCCGGTCCTGCTCGTCATCGGCGGATATGCCGCTGGCGCGATGAGCGGGTGAGCCCGGCGCTTCATCTTTCAGCCTTCATGCCTCCTCCACTTCCACGACCGGCGATCCGCCACAATCGTGCATGCCTCGTTCGTTGAGGATCAAACTAGAGCGCGACGTCCAAGGGCAGCAACACCCAAAGCGTCATCCTGCGCCCGCGCTTCTTCGCGGCTTCGTCGACAGCCTGGATTATGGTCGTGTGCAGGTCACGGCAACACGAGCGCGACTCCGTAGGCCTGGTCGAACTGGCCGACGCCGGTGCCGGTGGTGCCGAAGCTCACCCAGCCGGTCAGCGTGAACCCGTCGGTCCGCACCAGGCGGTCGTTGTTGGTGTCTATGACATAAAGGTGCCCCGTCGCGGGGTCTATCACGATGCTTTCTGGATTCGTGAACTCGCCCACGCCGTTGCCCGGGGTCCCGATCGACGCCCAGCCGCCGCCCGCCATGTCGTCTATCCGCACGACTCGGCTGTTGGTATAGTCCGAGACAATGATGCGGTTCGACGAATCGAACGCAAGCGACGCAGGGTAGTTGAACTCCCCCGCGCCGGTACCGCCCGTGCCGAACGACGTCCACGCCGTGCCGGACATATCGTCGAAGCGCACGATCCTGTCGTTCACCGAGTCGCACACGTGGATGCGGTCGGCCGCGTCGATCGTGATGCCGGTGGGCTCGGTAAACTCGCCGACGCCGTTGCCGGACGTGCCGAAGGTCACAAGGTTCGCCCCGGCCATGTTGTCCACACGGGTGACATTGTCGTTGTCGGTCGTGAAGTAGATTCGACCGAGAGAGTCGAAAGCGAGCCCTCTCGCGGAGCCCGCCGTCGCAAACTCGACCCAGCCCGCGCCGGTCATGTCGTTCATCCGAATGATGCGGTTGCCGTTGTAGTCCGCGATGTAGATGCGGCCCTGGGCGTCCACAGCGATCTTGTACGGGCCGTTGAACTGCCCTACGCCGCTGCCTGTCGTGCCGAACGTCGTCCAGCCGGCGCCGGTCATGTCGTCGAAACCGGCGATCCTGTCGGCGCCAAAGTCCGCAACCAGGATCTGGAAGATGAGGGCCGCCGTGCCGCCGCCACCGCCGCACGACGAGACGAGGAGCATCGCCGCCATCAGCGGCAGAAGGACGAAGCTGCGCAGAAGGGTTTTCATGCGGTCACCTTACCCACAATGCCCTGGCCGGGCGGCTTGCCTTGCGCCCCTCCCTGAGGCTCCTGCGACCCTTCCCGAAGCTCCTGCGACCCTTCCCGAAACTGTTTCGGGAAGGGTCGGAACGGTCTCGGGTCTCCCCGGAGCCGTTTCGGCACCATCCGGAGCTCCTTCGGCTCGTGCCGGGACGGTTTCGGGTCTTGACGAAGGAGCTTCGACCCTCGGAGAAGCTACCCCGACCCTCTGAAAAACTGTTTCGCAGAGGGTCGGAACTGTTCTGGCGAGGGTCGTTCAAGTTCAAAGCTGACAACCCGCGCGAGGGTCGGGGGCTCTCGCCGCCCGCCTCATCCTTCATCCTTCATCCTTCATCCTTCCGCATTCAGCCTTCATCCTTCATCCTCCCCCCTAGACCCCGGATCCTGGCCCCCCCAATTGGCACTCTCGTCCGCGAAGCCTGACGAAGTTAGTTGATCCTACGGGTCCTGGCCAGGAAACAGAAAGTTGTTCACATAAGTTGACATTCATCAGAAGACCGGAGCATGATGACTCATGAAGCTACGCACCGTCTTCTTGACAGTTCTTGCCGTTGCTTGCATACTCGCACCCTCTTGTGGAGGAGGAGGGGGCACTGTGGCACGTGTGTTCTCTGGTCTTCTGATCGCTGACCTCGGACTCGCGCGTCTGGTTTACATCGATACCATCGCTGGCACCTACTGGGCCACTTATGGGAGTGGCGGCTCGGGCATGCACCAGTTCTTTGTAATGAGCGCAGTCGCGCGCGACAGTCAGGGCAGATATTGGATCGTAGACAGTGGAAACGATCGGATAGTGCGCATCAACGACCTCACCGGCGCCGGATGGACGACGTTCGGTTCGTCTGGGACCGGAGTCAATCAGTTCTCCTTTCCCCATGGAATTGCTATCGACACTTCTGGGTCCGCAGACGTCATCTATGTCACCGACGTGAACAACGGACGGGTCATCAGGTTTCTTGACACCAATGGCACGGGATGGACGGCCCTAGGCAGCACAGGCTCAGGTCTCAACCAGTTTCAAACACCAAGGGGGATAGCCGTCGACTCGGCTCGCAGGATCCTTGTCGCAGATATGGAGAACAATCGAATCGTCCGCATGAACGACATTTCGGGAGCGGGTTGGATCTCGATCGGGTCCGCAGGGGCGGGAACGGGCCAGCTCCAGTTTCCGAGAGACGTCAAGGTCGATGACCAAGGAAGAATCCATGTCGCAGACACCAACAACAACCGGATCGTTCGGTTCGACAATATGAACGGCCTGAATTGGACTTCCTTTGGCACTGCTGGAAGCGGTGTCAACCAGTTTTCCAGCCCGGCGGGCATCGCCTTCGACATAAACGGACGCATTTACGTGGTGGATAGCGAAAACGACAGGCTCGTCAGTATGTCATCGTTCACAGGAGGCGACTGGACGACGTATGGCAGTTCGGGAAGTGGAGTCGGCCAGTTCAGCAACCCAGTCGCCTGCCTGCCGCTCGACCGCGCTCCTTGAGCGAGGATCGCGCCGAAACACCAGTGGCACACGTGACTTGGCCATGCTGCCGCACAGGGGAGCATTCGCCGCCCGGCGCCCGGCAACCATCCTGGCCATCTGTCAAGGAAAGGGACTCAGGACTCCTCGCCCGTACGCGATGAACGCCACGAGCAGCCCGAGCTGGGCGCGGATTGTCATCGACAGGAGGGGTTTTGACCCTCCCCGGAGCCGTTTCGGCACCATCCGGAGCTCCTTCGGTTCGTGCCGGGACGGTTGCGGGTCTTGACGAAGGAGCTTCGACCCTCGGAGAAGCTCCTCCGACCCTCTGAAAAACTGTTTCGCAGAGGGTCGGAACTGTTCTGGCGAGGGTCGTTCAGGTTCAAAGCTGACAACCTGCTCCAACTTTCGGGCCTAGCGGGGTTCCGACGGGGGGTTGAGGGAGCCGGAACGGGTTTGGTGCGGCGTCAACGGGCCGCAAAACTCCGCTTCTTGAACCTGGTGCGCCTCTCCTGCTACGATGGAGCCATGACGCGGGCAGAGGCGCTCAGCGAGGTTCCGACGCTCTTCACGGCCCCACAGATCGTGGACGCCCTCAGCATCTGGAACAAGCCCAAGCACGTCTGGCACGCGCTCGTCTGGATAGAGGACCAGCGAGGTAAGGGCGAGTTCACGGACGAGCAGATCGCCGAGACCGTCGCCAAGCTCGAGCACTACGTCGGCACGGTCTTCGCACAGTTTCTCGAAAAGCTCCGGGCAGACGAGACCTGGAAAGATCCGACGTGGCCCTCTTGGCGTGCGAACAAGAACAAGAAGGAGGACGAGCTCCACCTGCACGACTGCGGCGTCATCCCGCCGCGCGCTATGTGTTTCCCCGACAGCGAAGACCACCCGGACGACTCCGCAGAGCTGATCGTGCTGAACCGAGAAATCATGGAGTGGTGCGACACGCCCGCCGCACGGGCATACAGTCGGGGAGGGTTCGACTCGAAGGGGCTGCAAGAGATCGCGGTGAGGACGATCGAGTCTTGCGAAAAGGAAATTGCGTCAGCGAAGAAGGTCGAAGAAACAAGGCGGAAGCTCGACGTCGAAATCGTCAAGCACGACGCGAACGAGTGGCTGTTCAAGCGCATCAACGACCGCAGCGCGATGAAGTGGGCCAAGCAGTTCAACCTTCCCGCGTTCGGCGCGATGTGCGTCGGGTATGCGACGCGCAAGCTCGACCCCAAGAAGTTCTGGGGCGAGATCGCGAAGGTGAAGTCTGCCGGGGAGCTGACGGCGCTCGAGGCCTGCCTTCGCGGTGCCGCGCCCGAGCACGCCGACCGCGTCGCCCTCCTCGCATCGCTGGTCGCGCCAACCAAGCCGAGGGCCGACGCCTGACCTCGCCCCCCTGCTGCTTTGGGCCCTGGACAGGCTGGCTTGGCGTAGACTGCCTATTGAAATGGAAGAGCGCCCTGAACCGATGCCAGAAGGCGAACGGACGCCACCGCCGGACGTGCCGTGGACTGCAGTCGGCACAGACGATGGCAAGCCGCGAACCATCGTGCTGTGCCTAGACGACAAGGAGACGCAGTCAAGGCTCGCGGTCGGGTTCGAGGCGGCCGGGTGGCAGGTCATCGAAGTGCGCGATCCGGCGGACGCTGTCAAGGCTGCTCTCCAGCACAACCCCCGCTACCTGATGACGGACAGCACGACAGTTGTGATGAGCGTTGACCATTCGCGCGTTGCAATCCCCGGCACGCGCTGCA
>Ga0214472_10007006_pt1 | contig 11821 bp, 11 predicted proteins | sample RVTome_6_FD_207662 | JGI IMG/M metagenome (GOLD analysis project Ga0214472, IMG submission 207662) | Soil microbial communities from uranium-contaminated site in the Upper Colorado River Basin, Wyoming, United States - RVT140D175 | ecosystem: Environmental > Terrestrial > Soil > Contaminated >...
CCATCGAGCGGGTGTTCGGCGCCATCCACACCGGAGACCCGACCCCCGACCTGATCGCCATCAGGTACCTGGACGCCCTCCCCCGCATCGCCGACGGCCGCGCCACCAAGCTGTTCCTCCCCACCGAATTCAGCGGGATCGCGTCGGCGCTGGGCGCGTTGCGCGAGATATGGGACGAGCGCGGGCCGGAGACCAACGCTTCGTAGTCGAATTGCGAATTGCGCACCCGTCGAAGGGGGTCGTCCACTCGGACGGCCCCCTTCCCTTCAGCCCCTGGTGCGTGTTCGATTGAACGGTGATCGACTACCGCAACCTCGAAGCATGGCAACGCGCGCACGAACTGACCCTCGGCGTCTACCCCGAGACCCCGAATTGCGAATTGCGCACCCGTCGAAGGGGGTCGTCCACTCGGACGGCCCCCTTCCCTTCAGCCCCTGGTGCGTGTTCGATTGAACGGTGATCGACTACCGCAACCTCGAAGCATGGCAACGCGCGCACGAACTGACCCTCGGCGTCTACCGCGAGACGTCGGGATTTCCTCCGTCGGAAATGTCGGGCTTGATCACGCAGATGCGTCGGGCGGCGGCGTCCATCGGGTCCAACATCGCCGAGGGCTCGGGCCACGACTCACCACGACAGCTGATCAAGTACTTGGGCTACGCAAAGGCGAGCGCCAGCGAGGTCGGTTACCAACTCCTCCTGTCACGGGACCTCGGTTTCATCGACGACACAAATCATCGTCGCCTCGCCCAACAGGTGACCGGGGTTCGCCAGATGCTTCATCGACTCCAAGAGAGCATCGAACGCCGCCACCTCGATCGCGGGGGCGAGGTCTGACGGGTGCGCAATTCGCAATTCGAAGAGCTTGGCAATCAACCCTTGCCGAGGTCACCCCACCGATCACCAGAAGAAATGTCGACAATGGTGTAGGCCATCCCCAACGCCCCGTCGCGCATCGCCTTGTGACCGTCCTCCGTGATGGTGTGGGCGGCGAACTCGGGTTGGTGGTTGACGGCGCCCTGGGTGTCCATGCCGATCATGGGGTGGATCGACGGCACGACGTGGCTCACGTTGCCCATGTCGGTGGAGCCGGCGGCCGAGGGGTCGCGGTCGGCGCCGCGCTGCATGGTGCGGCCCAGCGCCTTCGCATTGGCGTCGAACAACTCGACCATCACCGGGTCGCTCACCATGTCCTCGTACTCGTAGCCCTGCTCGGCGACGTCGGACCCGCAGCCGGTGGCGGCCGCAGCACCCGACACCATCCCGCGGAAGCGCTCCATCAGGAAGTCGAGCCGCTCCTTGGTGGCGGCCCGCACGTACCAGTCCGAGACCGTATTGGACGGGATGATGTTGGGGGCGTCGCCGCCGTGGGTGGGGATGCCGTGCATCTTGTCGGTCGGCTTCATGTGCTGGCGGAAGTTCGACACCGAGGTGTAGAGCGACACGAAGGCGTCGAGGGCGTTGATCCCGTCCCACGGCGAGGCGGCGGCGTGGGCGTCCTTGCCGGTGAACGTCACCGACAGGTGGGCGATGGCGAGCGCCTTCGGGTCCACGGTGTCCTCGGGGGCGGGGTGGATCATCATCGCCGCCGTGGCGCCCTCGAAGGCCCCGGCGCGGATCAGATCCACCTTCCCGCCGTACTTCTCCTCGGCGGGCGTGCCGAGCACGGTGAGGCGGAAGCCCAGGTCCTTCACGAAGGGGGCGAGGGCGATCCCGGCGCCGGCGCCGGCAGTGGCGATGATGTTGTGGCCGCAGGCGTGGCCCACCCCGGGAAGGGCGTCGTACTCGGCGCACACGATCAACTCGGGGCCGTCGTCACCGATGCGGGCGGCGAAGGCGGTGTCGAGGCCGTACGCCGGGTACTCCACCTCGAAGCCGTGCTGCGAGAGCAGATCGACGATGCGCTTGGACGCTTCGATCTCCACGTAGGCGAGCTCGGGGTTGTGGTACATCCACTCGCTCAAGTCGCGCAGGTCGCCGGCCACCGCGTCGAATCGCGCCTCCGCCTGCTGCTTCAGATCTGACAAAAGACCCTCCTGGGTGAGATCGCCGAGACCGTAGCATCGACGGCAGGAGGTGTTCATGGGCCATTGGCACGACGTTCAGGACGCACTGCGGGAGCCGGCCAAGTCACTGCGCGAGGCGATCCCCGAGGTGTACAAGGGGTTCGGCCAGATGTCGAGTGCGGCGATGGCCGAAGGTGCGCTGCCGGGGAAGTTCAAGGAGCTCATCGCCCTCGCCCTCGCCGCAGCCCAGCAATGCGACGGGTGCATCGCGTATCACGCCCGTGGTGCGGCGCGAAAGGGCGCCACCCGCGACGAGGTGGCCGAGACCCTCGGGGTGCTGCTCGACATGACGGGCGGCCCGGCCACGGTGTACGGCCCCCGGGCCTGGGAGGCCTACAACGAGTTTGCCGAGCAGGGCTAGCGGCCCGGCGAATCGCTGCTTCGCAGCGGCGAAGAGGCCAGTGGCGGCTTCGCCGCCGCGAATGGGGTGATCGCCCCTGCCGCTTCGAAGCGATCGGCCACTCAGGCGTCGGCGACGAGAGTCGGTCGGGTCAGATCCACCGTGACCCTGCCGTCGGACGTGAAGCCGGTGGGGAAGGCGACCATGTTCGGCGATGCGGGTCCGGCCAGGCGTCGCCCCTCCAGTGAGTAGACGCCGCCGTGGCAGGGATCCACCAGGACCCACGCCAAAGGGTCACCGGGGATCTCTGCCCCGAACATCTGCTGCGCCTCCTCGCCGAGCGCCACGACCAGCCGGCAGCCCAGGAAGGGGCTGCGCGCCAGGAACGCCGAGACTCCTCCATCCTCCCTCACCAGGATGAGCGCCGCCCCGTCGACCGTGCCCCCGTTCGAGGCGGGATCGCCACTTACCCCGAACGGCACGAAGAAACGCTCGTCCACGACGATCTCGGTGACCGCTCCCAGGTCGTCGAAGACGGCGACCGGAACGGCGTCGAGTGAGAGGACCTCGTCGGGGCCGAAGACCCGATCGAGGACGAAGAGTCCCCCTGCGCCGGCAACGACGCCGGCGAGGAGGGCTAGGACGACGGAGCGGCGGTTCACTGGACTCCTTGCGTGCCTGGCGGACGCGGCCCGAACAGTACCGGTGTCAGGTCGGCTCGCTCGAAGGCTCGCCGGACCCATTCGCAGCGCCCGCAGGGCGCCCATTCGCGCCGAACGGGCCCCGAAGGGCCCGTTCGGCATCCATCGAAACCTCTTCCGCTAGCGGCGGGGACGGGCCTCGTTGACGGTCAGGCGACGTCCACCGTTCTCGGAGTCGTTGAGCGCCGAGATGGCGGCTCGCGCCTCGTCGTCGTCGGACATCTCCACGAAGCCGAAGCCCCGGGAGCGGCCGGTCGTGCGGTCCATGATGACCTGCGCGGAATCGACCGAGCCGTGCTCTGCGAAAAGCTGCTCCAGATCGGAATCGGAGAAGCTGTAGGGGAGGTTCCCCACGTAGATGTTCATTCGAACACAATCACTTTCTACTCAGACGCCCGGATGACCCGTGCCACCCGGGGGTGTCGACGAGCACATGCGCCAGCCATCGATCTGTCCGTGATTCACGAGTCGGCCGATCGGCCGCGACGAAGTGCTTCGATACCACTCCCAAGCATACCTGCCGCGGTCACCCATGCGGCGGCGCGAATCACGGCGTTGCCCAACCACCACGCCCCCACCGCAAGTCCCAGGGCGATCCCGATACCCATCCAGGCCCGCCGGCCGGGGGCATCGGCCTTCATCATCCCCACGCCGAGACCGGTGAGCGCACCCCCGACCAGCATCCACAGGCCGCTCGGCGTGGCAGCACCGATCTGCGGCGCCACGACGAGCAGCCCGGTGGCGACGACGATCAGGTTGCCGACGCCGAACGTCGCCCGCACGATCCCCTGAGGCTGCTTGGTGGGGCGCCGACGGGAGTGGTCCCGGCCCGACTGCTGCCGGGCCTCCCGGGCGCGCTCCCGGGCGTGGTGCGCCACCATCTCGGCGGCACTGCGCATCGCCCTGCGGGCGGTGTCGGCATCGTCCACGACGATCTGGCGCCCGGCTGACGGCTCCCCGCCGAGGGCCTCGGCAGCGAGGGTGTGAACCCGCACCCGTCGGCCGACGCCGCCCTCTTCGATCACGTCACCGAGGTGGAGCCCGATGCGGAGGGCGATCCGCTCGTCGAGCGGGAGCGTCTCCTGATCCTTGGCGATCTCCTCCTGGATGCGGCGCCCGCAGTCGAAGGCCTCGACCACCGAGCCGAACATGTCCACCACCCGCGCCGTGGTGCCCTCTTCGTCGGCAGCCATGAGCCGGGTGAACCCGGCCACGTCCGCCATGAGGATGGCTGCGAGTCGGCGCCGCGAGATGGTCATGGAAGGAGGCCAGAGGCCGACCCGCTGCGCCCGCCCGCGGCTGGCCATTCGCTATTCGCCATTCGCCATTTGCTCAGAGAATCTGCGAGAGAAACAGCTTCGTGCGGTCGTGCTGCGGGTTGGTGAAGAAGTGCTCGGGGGTGCCCTCCTCCACGATCAGGCCGTAGTCGAAGAACAGCACCCGGTCGGCGACCTCCCGGGCGAAGCCCATCTCGTGGGTGACGACGATCATCGTCATGCCGGAGCGAGCCAGCTCCTTCATGACGTCGAGCACCTCCTTGATCATCTCCGGGTCGAGCGCCGAGGTGGGCTCGTCGAAGAGCATGATCTTGGGCTCCATCGCCAGCGAGCGGGCGATTGCCACACGCTGCTGCTGGCCACCCGAGAGCTGGCCGGGGTACTTGTCTGCCTGCTCCGGGATCCCGACCCGCTCCAGCAGGCTCATCGCCGTGGCCTCGGCCTCGTCCTTCGGCTTCTTGCGCACCCAGATCGGCGCCAGCGTGATGTTCTGCATGACGGTCAGATGGGGGAACAGGTTGAACTGCTGGAACACCATCCCCACCTCGGAGCGGATCTGCTCGATGTTCTTGAGGTCGTTCGTCAACTCGATGCCGTCGACGATGATCGTCCCCTCCTGGTGCACCTCGAGGCGGTTGATGGTACGGATGAACGTGGACTTCCCGGAGCCGGACGGCCCGATCACCACGACCACCTCCTGCTCCTTGACCGATGTGGTCACGCCCTTGAGCGCCTGGAAGTCGCCGAACCACTTCTTGACGTCCTCACAGACGATGATGTCGCGTTTGCCGTTGTCAGCCACCGCACTCACCTTTCACCGAGTCCGACCTTCTTCTCGATCCGCAACGACGCCCGCGAGAAGCTGAAGGTGAAGATCCAGTACACCACGGATATGAAGAGGATGTTCTCCAGCTTGGTCCCGAGGAAGGCGACCTGGCCCGCCTCGTTGACCACGGTCTGCGCCGGGATGACCTTGTCTGCGATGAACAGGAAGTCGAACAGGCCGATGATCGCCACCAGCGACGTGTCCTTGAAGATGGCGATCGTCTGGCCGACCAGGGCGGGGATGACGGCTCGCAACGCCTGCGGCAGCACGATGAACACCGTCGACTGCAGTGTCGACAGCCCCATCGCCTTCGACGCCTCGTACTGCCCGTTCGGGATCGACTGCAGGCCGCCCCGGACGTTCTCGGCGAGGTACGCCGCCGAGAACAGGGTGCCGGCCAGGATCGCCAGGGTCACCGAGTCGAACTCGAGGCCGGCGGGCAGGAACAGCACGAGGATCAGGTCGAAGAAGATGAGCACGGTGATGAATGGGATGCCGCGCACCAGCTCGATGTAGACGGTGCTCATCACCCGGAAGATCGGCATCGACGAGGTGCGGCCCAGCGCCATGAGCACGCCGATCGGGAACGACAGCGTGATCGAGGTGAGGGCCAGCACGAACGTGAGCGCCAGGCCGCCCAGGAACGACTTGCCGGGGAACGAGAGCGTGGTCGGGGTGTCGATGGCGGCGAGGAAGAAGACGAGGGCGGCGAGCGTGCCTATCCACAGCCCGATGTAGCGGACCCGGGATCGCTTGTCCCCGGCGAACGCGGGTGCGCCCACCACGAAGAGCGCTGCGATGGTGACGATCAACCGGCCCCGCATGAGGAACGGCGTCGCCCAGAGCATCAGGGCGCCGATCATGACGATGGCCGCCGCCGCCTTGCCGGGCTCGGTGACCTCTCGGGACAGCACGACACCGACCGCGATGAACAGGGCGACCACCAGCCCGCCGATCAGGATGACGTCGTTGGCATCCACACCGAGCCCGCCGTCGGGGCGGTCCGAGATCAACTCCATGATGAAGGGGGTGGCAGGGACGGCGAGCGCGCCCAGCAGCAGCAGCGTCCCGTACATGCCCTGGGAGTTGCCGACCGGCGGCCACGACGCCAGGAACATGAAGAGAGAGCCGACCGCGGCGGGCCCGATGAACATCCAGACGTCGGTCGACGCCAGGAAGTCGAAACCGCCCATCGGGTTTTCCAGGTTCCAGTCCGGATCCCTGAGGATGATGAGCACGATCGTGGGCAGCGAGAGCACCCACCCCACCATGACGACGCCGCGCAACGCCTTCCCGGACATGACCCGCATGAGGGCACGCCCGGCGAAGTACGAGGCGAAGGCGACCACGGCGACCGCCAGCCAGCCGATCCGCGTGGTCTCCGAGACCACACCGGGCTCGTGTCTCGCCACACGCTCCACCGAGTCGAACGTGAACCGGCCGAACGGGACGGTCCACAGGACGACGATGGCCCCGACTATCGCCGCACCGAAGACGGCGACGGTGTGGAACGTGGTGGTCTTGGCCCGCTCCCCGAGGGCACGATTCACTCCGAAACAGGCGAAGGCCACGCCGCCGGCCACGACGGCGACGACCAGGCGCGTCCCGAGGTCGCCGGTGGCGATGAGCGCCCCGAAGGCTGCGGCGCCACCCACGCCCATCCCGATACGGAGCAGCGTCCGTGCCGACATCTGGCCGCCAACGCGGTACGCCGCCAGCGACACGCCCGCCAGGGCGACCACCGTGCTGACGGCGACCCACACCCGCACCATCTGGTCGGCCGGATAGGCCTGCACCATGTAGAGGCGCATGTTGGTCCACACCGCCTCGAAGCGGCGCCCGTCGTCGAGCACCCACCCCAGCACCAGCTGCCTGACGAAGAGGACGATGGCGACGATGAACAGGATGCTGAGCACGGCGTTGAACGCCGACGAGAACAGGTTCTCCCGCGCCCACACCCATGGGCCCTGGGGCGGCTTCTCCGGCGCCACCTCGTGCTCGTGAACGACGAACTCGTCGGTGCTCATGGGAAGCCCTCCGGGCAGGCAACGGGCAATAGGCAATAGGCAATAGGCAAGATGCGGCGACCGCGTCCGTGCACGTGAGCACGCTTGCCCATTGCGGCGAGGGCGAAGCCCGAGCCTTGCCTATTGCGGGCGAGGAGCGGAGCGACGATCCTCATCGTTCCACCAGCTGGATGCGGCGGTTGTACCAGTTGACGACGCCTGATATCAGGAGGCTGACGGACACGTAGAACAGCATCCACAGCGCCACGACCGGGATCGTCGCCCCGGTCTGGTTGTAGAGGGTCTGGCCGACGGCCACCACCTCCGGATACGCCACGGCGATGCCGAGCGAGGTGTTCTTCGCCAGGTTGAGGTACTGGTTGCCCATCGGCGGCAGGATGATCCGGAACGCCTGCGGCAGGACGATGAAGCGCAGCAGCTGCGAGCGCCGCAACCCGAGGGCGAGCCCGGCCTCGGTCTGACCCTTGGAGATGGCGAGGATGCCGCCGCGCACCACCTCGGCGATGAAGGCCGCCGTGTAGAGCGTGACCCCGACGAACACGGCGAAGAACGCCGTGGTCATCGTCAGACCGCTGGGGCCGTAGTTCGGGAAGTTGCCCGGCTGCACGATCGAGGGCCGTCCCAGGCGGAGCGGCTCGCCGGTCTGGCCGAAGTCGAACTTGTCGTCGGCCACCTGGAAGAAGTCGCGGCCGGCGTTGAGCAGGAAGTCGGAGATGCCGCTGAACTGGAGGAAGGCGATCGCCCCGACGATCCCCACGACGGCGGCGGACCCGAGGCGGAAGATGTCGTCGTCGGTGAGCTTGGCGAGCCCGGCCGGGGTACGGCGGGCATCTAGGAACCGCTTGATCCACCACGCCGCAGCCGCCAGGGCACCCAGGGCGAGGATCGTCTGCATGGCGAACGTGGGCAGGGCATCGAACCCGTCGGCGATGATCCCCCACAGGGCGCCGAGGAAGCCGACGAGCGGGTGGGCGAACCAGCCGATGAGCGCCACGAGGACGAATGTCCCGAAGGCCCACGACAGCGCATAGGTCTCGTCACCGCGCTGCTCCTTCAGGCGGAAACGCCGGCGGTAGACGTAGGTCGCGGCGAACACACCGCCGATGAGGAAGACCATCCACTGCCAGAAGCCGGTGGACGGGAACAGCCAGGCGATCGAGGCGCCCTTGTTGCTGAGGAAGAGCCAGCCTTCACACCCGGGACCCGGGTTTGCGCAACCCGTGTCGATCGGTGTGACGGACCCCGGGTCACCAAACAGCCACAGCGCACCGCCGATGAGCCCGGCGGCCCCTCCAGCAGCGAGCACTGCAATCGCCACCCTGCGGCGGGCGCGATTCGCCAGAAGCGCGGCCCCGATCGCCGCACCGATGACACCCAGCCCGACGATCAGCGCCGCGATGGGGAGTGAGACCGCAATACGGGTGTCAAAGGCGACGTCGGCGGGAACGATGGTGATGATGGCCGCCCAGAAGATGATCTGGACGAGGAGCGGGATGTTGCGGATCGTCTCGATGTAGGCGGTCGCCACCTTGTTGACGATCCAGTTGGAGGAGAGCCGGGCGATCCCGATGAGGATGCCCAGGATGGTGGCGGCGAAGATGCCCGCCACGCTGACGCGCAGCATGTTGACGATGCCGGTGTAGAGGGCGGCGGCGCCGGTCTGTGGGAGGGTGGTGATGCCCTCACGGATCTGGATGCCAGGCGGCTTGTCGAGGAAGTCGAAGGAGACATCGATGCCCCTGGCCTCGAGGTTCTTGGAGGCCGTCGTCCACAGCAGGACGCCGAGGCCGACGACGGCGAGCAGGGCGAGCCCCTGCGCGGCCCACTTGAGGAACGTGACGTTCCTGTACAGCGGGACCCGCCTCTGTCGATTCGGCGGTCGGTCGACCTGGACTGCCACTCCTCAGCCCCTCCCCAGAGCCAGAAGGCGAAGAGGGGCGCCCCGAAGGGCGCCCCTCTCCTGTCGTCGTCGGTTACCGGGCAGGCGGTGCGTAGATGAGACCGCCGTCCACGAAGGAGGCGTTGAGGCTCCCCTCGCGGAACAGGCCAACCGGGTTCAGGTTCCGGCTGTAGATCTCGTCGTAGTTGCCGACCTGCGACACGGCGTTCAGCCACGCATCGGGCTCGAGGCCCATCGCGCTCTGCAGCTGGTCCTCGCCGGTGCCGAGGAGGCGGAGAACCTCTCCGTCCTCGGAGTTGGCTGCCATGTCGGCGGCGTTCGCCGCGGTGACGCCCTTCTCGTCGAAGATGATCGAGGAGAAGACCGCCCACGTGACGACATCCCTCCACTGCGAGTCGTTCTGGATGGTCACCGGGCCAAGGGGCTCCTTGGAGATCGGTGAGGGCGGGAAGATCGCCCACTCGCTGCCATCACGGTCCTCGGCCTCCTGGGTGGCCTTGCGGCCCACCAGGCCCGAGCCGTCGGTGGTGACCGCGTCACACGCACCCGACAGGAAGCCGGCCATCACCTGGTCGAAGTCCTCGAACGTGGTCAACTCGATGGTGACGCCGAGGGACTGGGTGACCTCGGTGATGTTCTTCTCGGTCGTGGTGCCTGCGTTGGTGCAGACCACCGCACCCTCGAGATCCTCGATCCCGGAGGTCGGCGAGAAGCCATCGGCCGCACGAGCCATCACCTGCTGACCGTCGTAGTACGTGGTCGGAGCGAAGTCCATGCCCACGTCCGTGTCACGGCTCTGGGTCCAGGTCGTGTTGCGGATCAGGACGTCCACGGCGCCGGTCTGCACGGCGGTGAACCGCTCGGCAGCCGTCAGGGCCGTGAACTCCACCGCGTTGGAGTCGCCGAGCACCGCAGCTGCTACGTAGCGGCAGTAGTCGGCATCGAAGCCGGTCACGTTTCCGTCAGGCTGCAGCTCGGAGAACGCGGTGGCCGAGCCACTCACGCCACAGCGGAGCACGCCGCGGTCCTGGACCTGCTGGAGGATGCCTCCTTCGGCTTGGCCGCCGTCTCCTGTCGTGGGCGCGACCGTGGTGGTCGCGCCACCGGTCGTCGTCGTTGCGGAGTCGTCGTCGCCGCAGGCAGTCGCCACCAGGGCGAGTACCACGACGAGGAACGACAGTTTCTTGAGCATTGGGATGTTCCTCCCGATTGTCGATCGGACCCCTCCACGGTCGGAGGAGGCCCGCGAAACCTAGTCGGCGGGTTCCGCGCGCGTCGAGCGCTTCGGCCTCATGACCTCGATCAGGGGTACCCTGAGGCGGTCATGCCGCGTATTCGCGCCTCGTCCATCAAGGAGCACAAGGATCTGACCCGGCGGGAGATCCTCGACGCCGCAGCCTCGCTGTTCCGCGCCCAGGGATACGGTGAGACCAATCTCGGCGACATCGCCGGATACGTCGGAATCGGCCGGACCACGCTCTACGAGTACTTCTCCGACAAGGAGGACATCCTCGCCAGCCTGGTCGAGGAGACCATCCCGGGCGTCGTCGACGAGATGTTGCGCGGTCTCCCGCCGGCCCTGAAGGCGCGCGACCGTCTCGCCGAGCTCATCCAGCGCGGCCTCGCCTTCGTGTCCTCCGACGACGATCTGGGCTCGACCCTCATGCGGGAGACCCCCCGTCTCTCCAACGAGGCCCAGCGGCGCCTCCGCAGCGCCCACCGCCCGCTCCAGGAGGAGATCGTGCGCGTGGTGGAGGCGGGGATCGAGAGCGGCGAGTTCCGCAACTTCGACCCGGCCCTCGCCGCCCAGATCGTCTACGGCCTCATGATGTCGACCTCCACCGGCCTCATCCGCGACGCCGACGCCAAGCAGCGCCTCCACGAGGTCGCCGACACGGTGGTGAGCGTGGTGTTCGAGGGGATAGCGAATAGCGAATAGCGAATAGCGAATAGGGGGAATCGTCACACGCGCTTCGTGTCACCCTCACGGCTTCTTGCCATTCGCCATTCGCCAATCGCCATTCGCCACTTGCCATTCGCCATTGCCCTTCGCGCGTAGCCTCTTCCCATGACCCGCACACTCTTCACCAACGCCCGCATCTTCGACGGAACCGGCTCGGCGACCTCGGAGGGGGACGTCGTCGTCGAGGACGGGCGGATCGTCGAGGTGGGCTCGGGCCTCAACGGCGACAGGGCGGTGGATCTCGGGGGGAGGGCGCTGCTCCCGGGGATGTTCGACTGCCACACCCACGTGATGTTCCCCCACATCGACATCTGGGGTCTCATGCAGCGCCCGTTCTCGCTGGGGTTCTACGAGGCGGCGGTGTCGCTGGAGCGCACATTGGCCGCCGGGATCACGTCGGTGCGCGACGCCGGCGGCGCCGACCTGGGCATCAAGACGGCCGTCGAGCAGGGGCTCATCGCCGGGCCCCGCATGCAGATCGCGCTGACGATGATCAGCCAGACGGGCGGCCACGGCGACGGGTGGCTGCCGTCCGGCCAGCACGCCCGCCTGCTGGTCACCTACCCCGGAATGCCGTCGAACGTGGTGGACGGACCGGACGAGATGCGCCGCAAGGTGAGGGAGCTGGTGCGCAACGGGGCCGACGTCATCAAGGTGGCGACCTCGGGCGGGGTGCTGTCGCCGCGTGACGACCCCCGACATGCCCACTTCACCCCGGAGG
>Ga0214472_10007007_pt1 | contig 11820 bp, 11 predicted proteins | sample RVTome_6_FD_207662 | JGI IMG/M metagenome (GOLD analysis project Ga0214472, IMG submission 207662) | Soil microbial communities from uranium-contaminated site in the Upper Colorado River Basin, Wyoming, United States - RVT140D175 | ecosystem: Environmental > Terrestrial > Soil > Contaminated >...
AGGCGGTGGGTCCGGCAAATAAGTAAAAATATTTTTGCAATCATTTCTTATCCTGGACAGATTCTTGTCATTTATTCGTTCATCAAGCAACATGATTTTTAGTTTTGGTATTTGTTGCTTTAAATATCTGTAATTATCCAGTTTTCTTTTATCACGAAATCTTTTCTTGATACCCCATCGTAGCCTTTTAAGTAAGTTGCGCGGGGGGTTACATGTAATGTCACGTAATAAAAACGTAGCATCATAGTCTATGAATACAACTGGTATCTTGTTTAAATTGGTTGGTGTTCCACAGGCAATTAATTTAAATAGCGATGTATATATTTCATTGATTCCTGAAAAATATACTAATGCTATATCCTGATTCTTTACAAAATCATCTATTTTTTTAAATATTACTTTTACACCATCGTAGTCTATTGAGCCGTACCAAAATTCATCAGGAACATTAACAATTTCATGTATTTCAGGCTGGTTATTTCCAAATAACTCGTAATAGTTATCTGTTTTAGAATTAGTTCGAGTAATGATAACTGGCTTATAACCCGCTTTAATTGCTCCGGTTGCGACGAGCCAACTATAAAATAATCGGCTCCCCCTGAATATAGGATCAATAATCAGTACTTTTTTGTGCATAAATAATAATAGATAAACGAATCAGAAGATTATTTCCTGATATAAGCTAAATATATCATTTAACTATATATGCCTCGCTACTGCTCCAACAATTTCTTATAATCTCAAATTCATTCAATGCTGAAATAATCTTTTGCAGATAATTATATTGTGACAGGGAATTTATTTGTTCACATCCTTTCTTGATTAGCTCATTTCTTAATGATGGATTTTGATAAAGCTTGTATATGCTTTCAGTTATTTCATCAACTTGATGTGGATTAACGAACAGCGCTGCGTTACCGAGCTGCTCCTCAGCGCCATCAACATTTGAAGCAATAACAGGACAACCAAAAGCAAAAGCTTCAAGAGGAGGAAGATTGTCCGGACCAAAGAATGTTACATATATTAAAGCGAAGGCTTTTTTATACAAAATTGACAATTCTTTTCGATCAATAAAGCCCGGCATCCTGATTTGTTCGGTGATACCCAGTTTTTGTGCAATATACTGAATATGATTCTTATTGCCATGGTCAGCGCCTGTTAAGATTACATCAAAGAGCAGGTTATACCTGCTTTTTAACAATTCTACTGCCTTCAATAAGGTTGCATGGTTTTTATGAGGCCAGAATTGTGCTGGATAAAGCAAATAATTTTTACCCAACCTGTATTTCGCAAGAACTTGTGAAATTTCTTCATCAGTAAAATCTTTTATTAAACCAGGCACAGGCATAGGATTTACGATAATTCTCTCTGTTGGTACCTGATAAAATCTTTCTATCTGCTTTCTTCCTGCATTTGTGCCAGTTAAAATATACGCCGCACGTTGTAACAATATTTTTTGTCTTTCTTCACGCTGCTTCCAAATATGATGATTACTTACCTCCGGGAAATAAGGTTGAAGTCTGTGTTGTAAATCCCATACTATCGTCATATATGGCACATCCAGTGTCAGCAGGTCTCTCTGCTTGATATAAATCAAAAATTCAATTCCTTCTGTTCGCAGAATGTTTTCAATTCTTGATTTTTCCAGTGTTTTTCTGCTGGCAGCTTTCCTGCATAAAAATAATATATAGAACCTGATTTTGTTTGCTAAACAAAATCTCCTTTTTTCACGCAAGTCCACAACTTTAATATTTCCAACATCAATATCTTGCATACCAGAATTAACCAGTAATACAAATTTATGACCGGATCCATTCTGTTTCTGATGCGTTATTATTGCATTTAATAACTGGCTCTCGAATGTATATCCACCGCCTGCTTCAGGTAGTACGGTATTAATATAAATACCAACTTTCATGGCAATTTTACCACTGCGCAAACACTCCAGGTGTTCTTGTCAGGATTGTTTCTGGTCAGCCATTCATACATGGCAAGCAATTTAAATCCATGATTATTCATAAGTGTGGTCAGCTCTTCTTTAAAGTAATACCTCATTCTGTGAGTTTCATTTATAACGTTTTCCGCTTTATTCTGATTGTTTTTGATGAATATTTGGTAATGCACATCTACAATGTTACTGTCTATGTACAATGTTGGTTCTGATATTCTTTTTATTTCAAGGTCATTGCTATTGTAATGATTTATTCTTTTTTCAGGTTTTTGATGTAGTACAGCGGGCCCATACCAGAAATCAAATATGAAAAGCCCACCCTTGTGCAAATGAGATTTTACTGACTCCAGTGTTTCCATCATATCTTCGTCAGTTTCCAGATAGCTCATAACATGGAATAGCGATACAATTACATCAAATTTATGACCGATATTTAATGACCGGATATCCTGTTGTAAAAATCCTGGTTTATTTTTTAATGATGAATAATGCATCAGTTTACTGGCAGCCATTTCAATCATCTGTATTGAACTATCAACACCTGTTACTTCATAACCATTTCTGGCAAATTCAATACTGTGTTTCCCCGTGCCACATCCCATATCCAGCAAATGTGTGGATTCAGGCCTTAAATCATTAATCAATTCACATATGTATCTGACTTCCTGCTCATAATTCTTATTGCTGTAAACAAGATCGTAATATTTCGCATAATCATGGAATACTTGCATGATCAGTTTAATCCCTTTTTTAATGCATCAGTGATTCTCAGGATCTGTTCATTGGTCAGAGTAATACTACTGGGGAGATAAAAACCGTATTTTGATGCATGGCTGGTATGCGGGTATGATTCATTCAAAAACAAACCCTGCCTGCTGAGTGCCGGTTGTTCATGCAGGCCGCAGAAAAAAGGCCTGGTGTCTACATTATGTTGTTTGAGCCGGGTCATCATTTTATTTGCATCAATATCTGTTTCCTTTTCCAGTATCACGCAATACATCCAGAAGACTGATTTGGCCCAGGACTTCACCTGCATAAAATGTATGCCTTGTAAGGCTGATATCTCCTTTTTATATAGGGTAGCGATATGTCTTTTACGGTTTATAAACTCTTCTATCTGTTCCAACTGGGCCAATCCAACCGCAGCTTGCATGTTTGTCATCCTGAAATTGTAACCAATGTCAGTATGCAAAAATCGCCGTTCCGGCGAGAAACATAGATTACGATAAGTTGCTGCTCGATCTGCGTAGTATTTATTATCAGTCAGGACCATGCCTCCTTCGCCGGTTGATATGATCTTGTTTGCATAAAAACTTGTTGCTGCTATATCACCCATTGCACCACATTTAAGCCATTTATTACCTTTATATTTGCTGTAATATTCTGCGCCATGAACTTCTGCTGCATCTTCCAGAATCAGGAATCCGTATTTTTCTTTTAATATGAACAATTGGTCCATGTCTACAGCATGGCCGTACATATGGACCGGCATTACAACTTTTGTTTTATCTGTAATCTTCCCTTCTACCTGCGATACATCCATAGTCCATGTATCAGGTTCTATGTCCACAAGAACCGGCTTTGCTCCAAGTCTGAGACAGGCGATAGCACAGGATATGATAGTAAAGGATGGCATGATGACTTCATCACCTTTTTTTACACCAAGCGCATACAAGGCTGTTTCAATTGCAGCTGTTCCGCTACTGACGGCTAATCCATATTCAACATTGAGATATTTCGCATAGGTACTTTCAAACTTTTTAACGAAAGGGCCTTCTGATGATATCCAGCCGCTATCAATACATTCACTCAGGTACTTTTTCTCATTACCTGCAAAACACGGCTCATTAACAGGAATGAATTCATTCATAACCAGTGTCATTGATTTTGAGTTTTTCATTCTCGATGCTCGCGAAGCGAACCTTGTCATCTACGCCGGCATATGGACCCTGCTTTATTTCTATGATTTCAGTGTCATCCAGCATCTCAAAGCCATGACCACCCGCAGCAAGCAAGATTACATCTCCGGATTCCAATATCCTGGATTCAATATACTTTTTTTCACTGTCATAAAGGTCTACACGTAACCTGCCTTTACGTATCAATAATACCTCTTGTGTATTCACAACCTGTCTTTGTAATTTATTGTGAACATGCGGCTCGATTTTGTATCCGCATTTGCGGTTCATATAGGCCAATTGCTGTGAATATTCAGAGGGAGTAAAAAACTGAATTCCCTCAGCGCTATAATTTCCCGGAATTATAATGGCTATTAGTTCTTTACCAGAGCAGATATTTATTAACATTTGATTGTTCCTGATTTTCTTGAAACATACTCTATAGTGCGATTGGTAATTTTTTCCAGCTGAAAATAAAAATAATCCATCATTGATAGTCCATTTATGTTTTTGGCCATAAGATCCCATTTTATGGGCATCCTGAATTTTACATTATGGTTCTTTATGCCTTTTATTGTTTCAGTGTAATCATAGCCCAATGTATCGAAAACAGGTTTCCCGAGTATTTCAATATATTCCAGAAGCAATGATTTTTTCTGATAATCATTGATAGATAATCTCCATGAATCCATGTAGTCAGCAACCACACTGGCATGCTTTGCAAGACTTTTTTTGTCTACCGAATCAGTATTTATGAATTCCGGAGCCAAATGATAATGTATGTCATCATATGTAAAATCCAACTGAAGGAATTGAAATAGCTTCCCTAGCTGCTGCTCTGGATCAGCAACTACATCTTCGTATTTTATGAAAAACTGATTATTGGGATTGCGACCTGACTGTTTAAGGTTGCAAATAATATTTGGTGCTTTCAAAAGATCATCAAGCCTGTCTGGCCTGAACATCGGCGCTAACTTCCCTTTAAAGTTATATTCAAGTATGGATGCAAAGACTGATGCAGGATTTCTCGACAAGAAGATAAATTTTGATTCAGGAAACAATTCCAGTAACTCACCAACTATATGATAGTAGCGTGGGGTTTTATCAAGAAAATACTTTTGATGGGTCTGAAGCTGGTTCAGGTTGTAAAGCTTTAATGCAGTTTCCTTAATACAATTTTTTACAGTATTAGTTGATCCATCGTATTTGCTTAAATATTGCATAAAATTAATATTTGCATACATTGGGTTGAACTCTGAGGTCATCCCTGTTTTTTTATACACATATACCAGTGGCAGCATGATCCATGGCTCCGGAACAGATAATATTTCCCCAGAGCTGATTAATATTTGCTGCAGCATAGATGAACCAGAGCGCGGTTGCGAAATTAAAAATACCAGATTTTCAGAATTAATCTGGTGCATTTGTAATTTTCTCCTGATGGTGCCATTGATGTTTAACCCAGATCAACCCTCTGGTTCTGTCTAGCTCAATGCCGCTGTTATAAACATCCTTTCCTTCTACAAATAAATCAATCACGTTTTCAAGCTTGAAATACCATTCTACTTTTTCATGAACAAGTCCTATATTTACAAAATATCTTCCCTTCACCAAGGGCAATGAATCAATTTGAAGCGTAATTAATCCATTATTAAACAAACCATCAATTACGAATCCACTTATAGGCATATTGCTTAGTCTTATTATTTCCTGCTCGACCTCATCTTTAATCTGTATTACAAAGGCCGGGGATGTGAATTTTCTGGTTGCGTGGTATTTTATTTTAATAACCACATCATCTCCGGAATGTATCGTGGTTGAATTATTTTTATTTGATATTTCTATATCTATTATTTCAAAACCATTTATTTGAGAATATTTCAGAAGGTCATGATTAATTATCGTATTTGTACCTGCTGTTTCTTTCCCTTTATATTCATCAATTACTTTATCCATCATCGAATGGATTTTTATTTTTCCATCAACTAATAAAATACCTTTTTTACATAACCGTCTTACTGCGGCCAGATTATGACTGACAAAAAGAAGCGTTCGTTCTCCGCTCCTGGTTATTTCATTCATCTTGCCCATTGCGCGTTTCTGAAATTCGTCATCCCCTACTGCCAGTACTTCATCCACAATCAGTATTTCAGCATCGAGAAAGGCTGCTACTGCAAATCCCAGACGGACGCGCATACCGGTAGAATAACGCTTGATCGGTGTATCTACAAAAAGGTTGCAGCCGGAAAAATCAACAATGTCGTCAAACCTGGATTTTATTTCATGTTGTTTCATTCCGAGGATAGCGCCATTGAGGTAGATGTTTTCTCTTCCGGTTAACTCCGGGTGCATGCCTGTGCCAACTTCCAGCAGTGATGCGATTCGTCCTTTCGCCTTTACTGATCCAGTCGTTGGTGCTGTGATCCTTGAGATGATTTTGAGCAAGGTGGATTTGCCGGCACCATTTTTCCCGATAATTCCGAATACATCACCTTCCTGTATTTCCAGATTAATATCCTTCAGGGCCCAGATATAATCCGGTTTTTTATTATTGGCATTGTCATTTACTGCCCCAACCCTGGAATAAGGATCTTCCTTACCCCTGACTCTGGCCCACCACCGATTCAGATCATGACTCAAGGTGCCTGTACCCACTTCTCCCAGATAATATTCCTTGGAGAGGTTCTCGATTTTTATTGCCGTATTGTTCATATGGATTTGGTGCTCTTTGCCTTACACCGTATCTGCGAATGTCTGTTCGGTTTTGTTAAAAATAATTATTCCAATGGCCAGAATAATTACGGTGACTGCTGTTGCGTATAGCATGGAATTAAGCGAGATTTCACCCACGCCAAGCACAGCATATTTGAAACCTTCGATAATATGCGCCATCGGGTTCCAGGCAATAAACACCTTGTATTTCTCCGGGATGATACTCATGGGATAGATTACCGGAGTTGCGTACATTAATAATTGCACGCCGAAAGTTACCAGGAATTTCAGGTCGCGATATTTGGCAGTCAGTGCACTGAATATCAATCCTGCACCCATACCGAGCCCGGCCATTAACAACACCAGGTAAGGTATCAGCGCTATTGCGGCACCGGGCTGCAAATCCACGCCTTTGTATAAATACCAGATGAGCACGGCCGTAAACAATGCCGACTGGATTAAAAACTGGATCAAACCCGATATTACTTTGGACAACGGCATGATGATTCTCGGAAAATAGATTTTACCGAACAATGCGGAATTCTTGTGGAACACATCCGAGTTTTGCATAAAGCATTCATTAAAATAATTCCACATGACTATTCCGGCAAGGTAAAAAACCGGGGGCGGGATGCCATCCGTAGGAATTCTGGCGATATTGCCGAACACAACGATGTAAACGACCATCGTCAATAGCGGTTGTACGAAATACCAGATGGGACCAAAGATTGTCTGTTTATAAACGATAACAATATCGCGTTTTACAAACAGGTAAAGTAGATCACGATATTCCCATATTTCCCTGAAGCGGATATCAAACAGGCTTCTGCGTGGGGATATGACCAGGTTCCAGGTGGTGTCAGATTGGTTGCTCATGCTGATTTTACCGATTGAGATTCCCACAGGATGAGTTTTGATTTGTTTTTGAACAGGTTCTTCATCGTTTCATACTCGGCTTTTGTGATGACAAGCGTACGGATTTTCCTTTTGATATAGCGTTCGGCTTTCTTCACCAGGTCATCCAGGTTTTTCCTGTCGATCTGGCCCACCAGCACCAGATCAACCAATCCACTGTCCTTGCCTTCGGCATAATCATCAATCAGGAATGCCAGTTCGAGAGCACCCAGGCGCTGCAATATGCTTTCAATGATATGATCCATACCAAGGGCTTTTTGCACCATGGACTGCAATTCCGGGAATAAAGAATGTTTTTTATTCGCGCGATAGAAAATCTGGCGGCCATTTTTATTTGATAGCAATAAACCTGCTTCCTTTAAATGATTCAGTTCATCGCGCACCTGGCTGGGCGATGCATTAAATTCATCTATTAATTCACGCATATACACCTGTTGGTCACTGTTGAGAAACAGGCGCATCAATATGCGTACACGCATTTTGGATGTGATCAAGCCGGTAAATAAACCCTGATTTATCATGACTGGTTTCAATTAATTTTGTAATTGTTCAAAATATGGTGCCATTGCCAGGATGATTCAATAATATTTTCGAGGCTGGAACTTTGTGGAATCCATTTCAGCGTATTTTCGATTTTTTTATTGCTACTAATTAACATGGCCGGATCTCCTTCTCTCTTTTTACAGTTTTTTATATTGATACGGTGGCCCGTAATGCGCTCTACGGCAGCAACGATTTGTAATACCGAGTGTCCGACACCATTTCCCAGATTGAAAACCTCACTTTTCCCACCATCAAAAAGATATCGAAGTGCGTATTCATGAGCGATGGAAAGATCATCAACATGTATATAGTCCCTGATACAAGTTCCATCGGGCGTGTTGTAATTGTTACCATATATTTCAAGATTATTATGGTCGTTTGTGGCGACATCGATTACCCGTGGGATTAGATGAGTTTCAGGTGTATGCCATTCACCTAGATTGTGATGTGGACGTGCTCCAGCGGCATTAAAATATCTTAATGATACATATCTAAAATCATGTGATGCCGAAACATCCTGCATTATATTTTCCAGATACAACTTGCTCCTGCCATAAGGACTGACAGGTAAAGTCGACTCATTTTCTGTGACGGGAATGTGCTCGGGATTTCCGTATACTGCGCAGGTAGATGAGAACACCAGATGTTTAACCTGGTGTTCGACCATGCAAGAAAGCAGATTTATTGTTCCAACCAGATTATTTTCATAATAAAAGCATGGGTCCTGTACGGATTCAGATGAAATTGAACATGCTGCAAAGTGCATAACAGCATCAAATTTATTTTTTGCAAATACTTCCTGTAATGAAGGCTTGTCCCTGAGGTCCAGAATATATACATCCTCTGATTTTATAAGTTCACGGTGACCGGTTGAGAGGTTATCTATAATTGTTACCTTGTATCCGTTTTCAACCAGATGATCGGAGACATGTGACCCAACATAACCGGCACCACCGGTAATCAGTATGTTTTTCATAACATGGCGAGTCTGTCTATCATTCACTGTCGCAAACTATTACGTTCTATTTTATAGAACAAAATAGTATGGGAATCCGAGAAAATCAAATTGTTTTCTGCTGATGAGCAAGGTTGAAAACGGAGGGATGCTTAACTTGTTGATTTAATTAATCTAATCCTGATCGGAGATTTATATGCTCCCATCAGGACTGAGGCACTTGGCAGGTTCTACCGGGTTGCTAATGACCGATATAAAGCTGCTAATTTCTCTCTATGTGTTTTTTCGTCATAGGCATTGATTATTTTTTTTCTGTATTCCTCATCCTGCTTCACACCGTTATTCAGAATACGGGCCAGGGCATAACAGATTTCTTCAGGATCTTTTTCTCGAACTACTATTGCGGAATCAGGATGGCCGGATAATACCGTTTCCTTGAGGCCGCCGGTGTCCGTGACTATCACTGGCAAACCTGCAGTTATTGCTTCTACTACGGAGACACCAAAAGATTCACTCTGGTTTGTCCTGGTATCGTAAATAGATGGCTGCACATAAATATGGCAGGTAGCAAGCATTTCAGGAATATCGTTATGTGCTATTTCAGGAATGATGCTGACACGATCCTGTAAAGCGTATTCTTTGATGAGTTTATTTAGATTGGTCAATTCCCTGCCTTTGCCAACCAGTATCAATTTCGAATTCGCGTAATGTTCTTTTACAAACAGTGCGAATGCTTTTAAAAGGTATTGATGTCCTTTTACCGGGATCAACCTGCCAATATTGGCAATTTTCAGTTGATCGCCATTGTGGAATTTTACTGGACTGCAGTTCCGGAATTTTTTGTTCGCCATATTGGGTAAGACAGAAATACTGGCTTCATGGATTGGAAGAATTTTCAGTGCCTCATGTTTCAGGTAACCGGAAGGTGTTGTATAGTGTATCCGGTACGGGTAATTCTTGAGTAACGACCTGAATGATCGCACCAGATTCGGGTATACCGTAACATCAGTGCCATGTAATGAGACAAGTACATGACAGGAATTATTGAAATGTTTTAGAACAGGTAAAATATCGATCAATGACCAGCCAAAGTGACAATGTATTAAATCAGGCTTGAATTCTTCCAGTATTCGCTCCCACCCGTTAATTCCCAGGGTAAATTTATGAATGCCAGGCATGGCATATAAATATCTCAATATATTCGGGCGTATGAAATTCAGGTTTCCTGTAATAGTCACCTCATCGAATGGCCGATCTGTGGTGTTTACTCGTCTTCGCGTACAAACTTTTACTTCATGGCCTTCTGCCACTGTTCCCTGAATCTGATCATAGATGAAAGTCTGGGTAAGTGGAGAAAACTCCTGTGTGTAATGCAGAATTTTCATTCAATTTTTCAGGATACAATCCACAACAAAATCTGATACGTTGATGCATTCGTCCAGCAGTTGTGATCTTTTCTCTTTCCAGTAATTTTTATCGCGGCATGTCATTTCGTCAATAATCGTCATGACGCTGTCTGTAGTGAATTTATTTACACTTTTTATCAGGCCATAACGTTTCCCGATATCATCCACATAACCCCGGAAACTGTCTGCAATGTAAATGGCCGGGATACCAAGCGCAGCTGATTCTGACGCCATGGTTGCACTTTCACCGATATAAAGATCGCAGCAAGCCAGCACATGATGTACTTCACTGATATTTCCTTTATAGAGATACCGGGCAAACTCCATAGGCAGTGGCTTTTCAGAAGAAATGATGACATTGCCAGAAGCTGACAATCTATTGATTAATTCGTGCAGGCTTTCTGTTTTTATACCCCTATAACCCACATCATGATTCGCGGCCCACGCCACCAGCCGGATGAAATAGTTTTTACGGACTGGATCCAGACCATTTTCGATTGCTGTATCTTTTAATGGCGTGAATACCTCGGGACGAAGGTAGGACAACTCATGATATCCCTTGTATCTGGTTGTTTTGCGTTCAGGGACCCGGCCAGCATAACAATCCGGCACAAATAATTTACTGCAGAACGGATAAGTAATCATATTCTGCAGGTTCGCTATTTCCGTATCGTAAAATACAAGACTGGTAGTTCGGGTAATAAAACCCACATGCGCGATAAAGGTGCCGCCTATGCTTGCAAGCACATCGGGACGTTCCTGTTTTACCAGTTTGTATAAACGATAGTCTCTTACAAGGAGTTCCTTCATCAGGGGAAATAAACCGGGATTGCCTGTGCTGCTGAGCACCCTGTATTCCAGGTTCAACCCTGCAAGCAGTTCTGATGCGAATTCCTTGTTCCTGCTGGTAACAATCACGCTATGTCCATTTTTTACAAGTGTTTTGATCGGGTTCTTGAAAAAATGAACGTGCGCAGGGTGATTGATATCGATCAGGATCTTCCTTTTTATATCATGCATGTTTTTAACCGAGCTTGTTGATGCCCGAACAATACTACTGCTGGTTACGGCCATCCTGGCTGTTGGAATAGAGCAGCATGGTCAGTTGTTCCGAAACCAGCCCAATCAGGAAAACCAGGATGGAAATTATGAATAACAATGTGCCCATATTGGTGAACCGGCCCAAAGTGTAATAGGTATAAACATAATAACCTGCACCAGCGATAAAAAATAACAGGCTGGCCGGCGCAAATATTTTCAACGGTGAATACAATGTTCCAATCCTGAATATGATTAACAGGAACCGCAGGCCATCAACGAATGGGCGTATATGACTTTTGCCAATCCGTTCCATGACGTTTACCGGCACATAGGTAATGCTGTATCCGGCACGGAACAGGGCCATGGTAATCGTTGTTGGATAAGAAAATCCGTTGGGAA